>Ga0105156_1000141_pt1 | contig 11064 bp, 8 predicted proteins | sample SSWtaG_3_FD_89673 | JGI IMG/M metagenome (GOLD analysis project Ga0105156, IMG submission 89673) | Hot spring microbial communities from Sandy's Spring West, USA to study Microbial Dark Matter (Phase II) - SSWTFFsm_matched | ecosystem: Environmental > Aquatic > Thermal springs > Hot (42-90C) ...
CCGGCGCTGATGCAGCTCAATGCCGTGACGTCGGAGTTCTTTCCGGCCATCGACCAAAGCGCTGTGCCGGTGCTGCTGCCGTTCGACTCCGCCGGGCTTCTCGGTGATCGGGCCCAGGGCGCGTCGAGCATCGTCGCCTCGCATTACCAGAGCGGCTTGCGCGCCGCCGCCTTCGACGCCGGCCCGGCCGGCTACGACGCGGTGTTCGCGCTCGATCCCGGCGCCGCCCCCGACATGCCGGCGCGGGTATTCGCTCATCCGGTCGAGGTTCACATCACCGGCTCGCTGCTCCTCTACGACATCGACGACCCGCGGGCCGGCAAGGGCGAGCCCGTGAAGGCGCTGGCGAGCCAGTACCCCGGGCTGCGGCGGCTGATCCGAGAAGGCTATGTCCGCTACGCCTTCACCCGGTTCGGCGTGCCCTATGTGGTCTCGATCCAGTGCCTCGACAGCGTGCCGCGGCGCAATCGCCTCGCTTGTCGCGAGGCTTCCGCGGTCGCCGAGCGCCTCCTGGCCGCGCTGCGGATCAGCGGCGGCAAGCCGCGGCGGCTGCCCGGCAACATCGCATCGGAGCCGGTGGAGCGGCCGCCCGCCCGCTCGCCCGACTTCACCTATCGGCCGCCCGGCGCGATCCTCGCCAACAGCGGCTATCATGGCCAGCCCGGGCGGGCCGATCCCGCGGTTTACACCCAGATCCGCTTTCCGCTGCGCGACGCGCCGGCCTTCGCCAACTCGCAATCCTTCCTCAACTGGGGCAACTGCGATTTCACCGGACGCACGGCCGCGCCGCGGACCAAGGGCGGATCGTACCGCTGCAAGCGCAACGACAAGCCGCTGGTGTTCGACGAATCCGCCAGCGAGAACTACAGCTATCCGTGGCAGGACAATTTCTGCGAGTCGCGCCAGTTCGAGGTCGGCCAGTGCGCGACGGGCTTCGGCCACCAGGGCCAGGACATCCGCCCCTCGTCATGCCCGCTGCGCAACGACGGCGCCGACCGCTGCGAGCCCAACCGCTTTGCCATCGTCGCCGCGCGTGACGGCATCATCCTGCGCGGCTTCGGCCAGCAGGCGGCTTTCCTGGTGATCGACACCGCGCTCGAGCACGTCCGCCTGCGCTACATGCACATGAGCCCTCAGCGCATGGACGCCGAGGCCCTGCTCAACGGCCGGCACGTCGCCGAGGACGAGCCGATCGGCCTCGTCTCCAACTACCAGGACTATCCCGGCGGCACCACCAGCCACCTGCACTTCGACCTGCAGGTGTTCACCCGCGACGGCTGGCTGTGGGTCAATCCCTACGCCACCCTGATCGCCTCCTACGAGCACCTCCTCGCCGCGCGCGGAACCGAGATCCCGGAAGAGCCGCCTGCCGCCGCGTCCGGCACGCTGGCCCATGCCGTGCCGGAGGGGCCGCCGGCAGCGGCGTCGCGCGAGGGCGGCGAGTAGCCGTGCGGACAGGCCGTCGGCGGCGGTCGCATTCAATTTGGCCGCAAACGTCACTAAGCTCGCGGGCATGTCGCTCACCGATTCCATTCGCCCGTCGCGCCGCACCGTGCTGGGCTTTGGCGCCGCCGCGGCGCTGGCGTGGCCGCTCGCCGCATCCGCTGCGCCTCCCGGCTTCGATCAATGGCGCGAGGCATTTCGCGCCCGCGCCCTGGCGCGCGGGATTTCCGCTTCGACCTATTCAGCGGTGATTGACCAGCTCGAGCCGGACATGAGCGTGTTTGCGCAGCTGCGCGACCAGCCCGAGTTCAGCGAGGAGACCTGGCAATACATCAACCGCCGCGTTTCCGACTGGCGCATCATCGCCGGCAAGGAGGCGCTGAAAAAGAACGCGGCGCTGTTTACGCGCATCGAGCGCGACTTCGGTGTCGAGCGCGGCACGCTGCTGGCGCTATGGGGCGTCGAGAGCGCCTACGGCGATCCGCTGGTGCAGCAGAACCACATGCGGCCGGTGTTTCCTTCGCTCGCCGCCCTCGCCTGGCACGAACCGCGCCGCAAGGCCTATTGGGAGAGCGAGCTGATCAATGCGCTCGAGATCGTGCAGCGTGGCTGGAGCACACCCGAGGAGATGCGCGGCTCCTGGGCCGGCGCCATGGGCCACACCCAGTGGATGCCGGAAGTCTGGCTCCACGTCGGCTTCGACTACGACGGCGACGGCCGGGTCTCACCGTTCGGCAAGCCCGACGATGCGCTGGCCTCGACGGCGCGCTTTCTCGTCAACCGCGGCCACTATCACCGGGGCGAGCATTGGGGCTACGAGGTGCGCAGCCACGGCGTCCATGCCGGCGGTAGCAAGACCTATGAGCAGTGGACGGCACTCGGCGTGACCCGGGCCGACGGCGCGGCCTTCCCGCAACCGAAGGCCACGGCGAAGCTCTGGGTGCCGGTGCCGGGTGGGCCGCAATTCCTGCTCGGCCCCAACTTCTACGCGGTGCGCAGCTACAACCCGTCGATGAACTACGCGCTCGCGATCGTCCATCTCGGCGACCGCATTCTTGGCGGCGGTCCGTTCATCCAGCCCTTCCCCGGCTCCGAGCGTGCGCTGACGCTTGCCGAGGTGCAGGAAATGCAGCGGCTCCTGACGCAGGCCGGCTTCGACACCGGCGGCACCGACGGCCGCGTCGGCAACGACACCATGAAGGCGGTGCGCGACTTCCAGATCAAGGCCGGCATTGCGCCTGCGGACGGCTATGGCGGGCTGAAGGTGCTGGAGAGGCTAAGGCGCGGTGGTTAGTTATTTTGCTGGGCGTCGGAACCTGCGAGTGAGGGATGGAAGTAGGGAAATAAGTAGGGTGTCGCCGCAATTCCCGAGCACCTCGTCCAGCAGGTGTGTGGTGACGACGAGACCGAGGTGCCGCTGGCGGCCGCGCCAAGCGACGCGTGGGGTCAGACCGGAAACGTACCCTGGGATGTGCTCAGCACATACGACTCGAGCCCATCATTTCTTGGAACAAGACGAAGGAGTAACTGCGCTCCAAAATCAAGTGTTACCCTGCCGCCCCCATCAACATGGACATCCACGACGCCCTCATTGAGGAGACTAAATAGGGGCAGGCTAGTTTCAGGAACTTCACCGTCGCCCTCACCGTTCGCCCCTGGAGAGCGAACCTCAAACGGGCACTGCACGAGGACTGACGCTGTATTTGAGAATCGCAAGACCATCGAGCCACGGCCAACCAATACACCAACGAGGCTCGATGACTTGAGCGACTCGAGATCGTGCTGGAGAACTGGCAAATTTGATTCCGTAAGTAACGTCATTGGGCTCTCCTGTAACTGTCAGGGGGGCGGCAGAGACACGTGTGTCGCGCCGCGCAACTTTCCGCCACCGCGGCTATCACCTCTCTGGAAACCTACAGTGACGGCTTACGTATTGCCACCGCCTCCGCGACCTGCAGCCGCTGGACGAGAGCACGCCCCAGCCTGATCATCGGCCTTTCGACGACTTCATATGTCAGGGTGCAGGCGCAGAACGAAATTGCCAGCACAACGGCGACGGCAAGCACAAATTCGCAGAGCCCCGGCAGTTCCAATAGTCGCAGCAGCCGGACGACTGGATCGACGAAAATGAAGTGCAGCAGGTAAACCGAAAAGCTGATCTTGCCGAGATGACGAACAGGGGCGATGGCGAGCCAGCGCCCGGCGCCCTGCGTACAGCAGAAGATCACAACCCCGAACGCGAGGGAGAATGCGGGGATCGAGGGAACTTCGCAAGTTGAGAGGGCCACCAGCGCAACGAGCGCAAGCACAAGGAGAACGCCGGCGGAGGGCCGGCTACCTTGATCCGGCCTTTCCTTCGCGATCCAGAACGCCAGCAGTCCCGCGGCGAATGCCACGAAGTGGACCGGCATCGAGAACATCCAGTACTGTTGCAGCGACTGCAGGACTGGACGCGGCGCAAAGCTCATGGTTGTGAAATTCACGCAAAGCGCGCCAATCGAAACGATTTCCGCAAGGAGCAGCAAGGTACGGGCGCGGGCGGCGCTGTTGACGATCCCCATGATCGCGGGAAACACCGCATAGAAGCCGACTTCCACCGAGACCGACCAATCGCCGGGAACGACGTAGTTGAGCACGTCGGGATGGAGCCCCTGCAAAAGGCCTGCGGTCATCACGATCTGCCAAAGACGGTAGGTCCGGACCTCCCCCAGCACCGCATAACCCAGGCCGGACCACGTGACGTAAAGCACCAGCGCGACCCAGAACATCGGCCCGATCCGGAACAGACGGCGCAGGTGGAACGCCCACACGGGTTCCGGACGGGCCTCCCACCCGATCGCCAGGGTGAACGCCGAGACCGCGAAAAACAGTTCGACGCCCATCTGGCCCCACCCGGTCAAAGGGCCCGCGGCCGGGATCATCGATCCTACATGCAGAATGACGACGCCGAGAATGGCGTAGCCACGCAATGCATCAATCCACGGCAGCCTGTCGTCGGACGCCGAATTTGCCCCGCGCATCGCCACCTCACCGGATCCGGGCGGCAAGCGGTTGCGCCGGCATCCGAGCGCCCCCGCCCGCAAACCGCGGCGCATGACCAGCACTGGCTTCCGACGAATTCCAATTTCGACGCACGAGGCTGGTTAGGCGCACAACCCTTAATAGCGGCTTCGATCGTCTTCGCGCGGATCGCGGATCTTGCTAAAGAGTCAACGAGAGGTTGATGCAACCAAACGCTACGCAGAACTATGCGCGGAGCATTGCTCGCATTTGTTGGCGGCCTGACGTTGCGGCTCTATGAAAGTGCTTCTACGCGGCGGTGGCACGTCGGCAATCAAGCATGTCTTGGGACAGCAAGCCGACTTTGGGACATCAAGTCGCTCTCGGCGACCAGATCACCCTCGCGAATGACGTTGTTAAGGAAGCGATTTCCAGCGGCCTGATGCTGGCCGATGGGGACCCCCTAGCCTCCAGGCGGGATAATGGCGCCCAGCGCTTGCAGAAACTGATCCTTCGCTGACTGGCTCTCCGCGGACCCCTGCGCCCAGTCGATCCGAATCTTGAGATAATGATTGCGATATCCGGTCACCATCGCCGCCGTGAAGACGTGATTATTGCCTTTGGCGGTGACCGCCGAAAGCGTCGCGCAGCGGAAGGTCAGAGGCCCGATCTTGCAGTTGTCCGGCCCCTGGAATGGCTGCAGGTCATCGTAGCGGTTGAGTTTCGCGGCCCGGTAGATGTCGTCCAGCGACTGCTGGAATTGCCCAGCGACCTCCGAGCTGGTAGCGCCGAAGGGAACGGTGGGCTTCCCAAGGTCGTAAACGTAGACCGTCGCCGACAGCCGTCCCGGTGCGGCGTAGCTCCAGGAGTAGCCGAGGTCGGGCCGGTTGTGCGACCGGCCGTAGTCCATCGACTTGAGCTGCGCGACGCCCCCGATTTGGGATGGGAAGGTGAGACCTGTGGCCTCGTCCGTCGCCGGTGCGGCGACGGCCTGCGGGGTCTTTTGGTCTTCTGCCCGCGCGATGCCCGCGAGGGCGGCGATTGCGAGACCAACGGCCACGATGAGCCCCGCAAAACGTTCCGCTGCTCGCATTCTCTGCCCCCAGGTAATATCACGAGCTTAGCCCGGGCACGCAGGATTGTCGTGCACCATTTCTACAATTCGATCCCCTTGCCGCGCGGCGGGCGGGCCGGCTTGTGAGCAAAAAATGAGATGCGGAAATGGGTAAGGCGTCACCGTAATTCAAACGCCCGCGGCGCGACAGTGTAGGTTGATCGAAATCAATGTGCAGCGACCGATTTGGCAGCTTGAGTACGCGCAGTCTGAAGGCGTCACTCTCCGGAAAATGTCTACAGTTGGACCATGCCATGAGACAGTTCGCGCGCTGGATTTTATTGCTCCCTTTAGCGGCTTTGATCGCTTCGACGGTAGCGCTCGCTGAATCCTCGCCGGCAGCTCATCAAATGCGCTGGGAAAGGTGCTATCGCTCGTGCGAAGTCGCAAACGGTACGGACGAGAGAGGTACGGGCAAGAAATTCAGGGCCTGTGTGGCGCGATGTGAAGACAAGTGGCTCTCGACGATCGATCCGCAGCAGCCGGGGCCCAGGTAGTCGCCGATTTCAGCGTGCGGGCGCCGTCCAATCCGGCGCGCTGACCCGGCGCGAATGCAATGGATTTTGAGTTCACCCTCACGGAGGAGCGCCGCGTGAGAGCAGGTCATTCAGTTGCGTTGGCGCTCGTTCTTGCCGGCACGCTGACGCGGTCGAGCCTCGGCGAGGAAAACACCAGGATTGTTGGAACGTGGAAGTTGCTTTCCCATGTCGTGGAAGTTCAGGCGACCGGAGAGAAACTGCCGGTCATGGGAGAAAGGCCCAATGGCTACGTGACATTCCTGCCGGACGCGCGCGTCTTCTTCATGCTGACAGGAGAAGGTCGCAAGCCCGCCAAAACAGATCATGAGAAGGCGGAGCTGCTGGATACGCTGGTCGCTTATACCGGGACTTACAGCGTTGCGGGAGATACCTGGACGACCAGCGTCGATGTCGCGTGGAATCCGGACTGGATCGGCACCAGGCAAGTCCGCTCCTTCAAACTGGAGGGGGACCGGCTCGACGTCCTGACCCCGTGGCGCATCATGCCGAATTGGCCGGACAAGGGCATGACGCGCAGCATCATCTCCTTCGAACGTTCCAGGTAACCAGTACATCAAGGTGCCCGGAACCTTTTCGATTCGTGCACGCCGGTGTCCGCGGTCGCGTCCCTGCTTCACCTGATATGCGCTGGCCCCGGATCGGGCACCGCGACATCGATCACCCGCAGTTGCGCCCGCTCGGCGCCCTGCCACCGATCGATCACCAGCGAGCCGGCCACATGCAGCGGCTGGTTGCGATTTTCCCGTAGCGCATTGCCGAGCTTCTGGCCGACGGCGCGGAACGCCACCCCGTTGACGATCGCGCCGTCACCCGACTTGAGGCGCACGCGCACATGGGCGTTGGCGACCTCCTCGGCATAGACCAGTTGGTGATCCGGCAGCGCCACCACCGGCTCCGGATTGCCGTTGCCGAAGGGCGCGGCGCGGTTGAGCATGTTGACGAAATCGGTCGTCACCGCGCGCGCGCTCACCGCGCCGTCGATCAGGATCTCGTTGACGTGCCGCGCCTTTGCCACATCGTCCGCGAGCGCCGCCTCGATATAGGCGCGGAATTCACCGAGCCGGTCCTTGGTGAGGGTTACGCCGGCGGCCATGGCGTGGCCGCCGCCCTTGAGCAGCAGGCCGTCGTGCACCGCCTGGCGCACCGCGCGGCCGAGATCGACGCCGCTGATCGAGCGGCCTGAGCCGGTGCCGATACCGCCGGGCTCGAGCGCAATCGCAAAGGCCGGCCGTGCAAACTTCTCCTTCAACCGCGCTGCGACGAGGCCGACCACGCCGGGGTGCCAGCCTTCCGACGCGGTCACGATCACCGCGCCCTTGTCCTCGAGGCCGAGCGCGGCGAGCGCCTCGGCTTCGGCCTGGGCCTCGGCGTGCTGCTCGATGATGCGCCGTTCCTGGTTGAGGCGATCGAGCTCGGCGGCGATGCGCGCTGCCTCGGTGGGATCCGATTCCAGCAGCAGCCGTACGCCGAGATCGGCCCGGCCGATGCGGCCGCCGGCGTTGACGCGCGGGCCGAGCATGAAACCGAGGTGCCACGCTTCCGGCGGCCCGCTGAGCCGCGCCACATCCATCAGCGCGGTGTGGCCGACATGGTCGCGGCGGCGCATGGCGATCAGGCCCTTGGCGACGAAGGCGCGGTTGAGCCCGACCAGGAGCGCGACATCGGCAACGGTACCGAGCGCGACGTGATGAAGCTGCGACAGCAGATCGGGCTCGGGCCGCAGATCGCTCCAGAAGCCGCGGCCGCGCAGCTCGCGGTTGACCGCCACCAGCGTCACCAGCACGAGGCCGACGGCGGCGAGATGGCCGAGCCCCGAAAGATCATCCGGACGGTTGGGATTGACCAGCGCGTCGACCACCGGCAGCTCGTCGCCGCACTGATGATGATCGATCACGACAATGCCCATGCCAAGCCGCCGCGCCTCGGCGAACGGCTCGACGCTGGTGGTGCCGCAATCGACCGTCACGAGCAGCGTCGCGCCCGCCGCGGCGAGCTTGCGGATCGCCTCGACGTTGGGGCCATAGCCCTCGAAGATGCGATCGGGGATATAGATCAACGGATCGAGGCCGCCCTGGCGCAGGTACCAGGCGAGCAGCGCCGCCGAGGTTGCGCCATCGACGTCGTAGTCGCCAAAGATCGCGACCTTCTCGCCGGCCTCAACGGCCTCCGCGAGCCGCGTGGTGGCCGCTTCCATCTGCGTCAGGCGATAGGGATCGGGCATCAGCTTGCGCAAGGTCGGGTCGAGAAAATCCTCGACGCCGTCGATCTCGACGCCCCGCCCCGCCAGCACCCGCGCCAGCATTTCCGGCATGTTGTGGCGCTGGGCGATCGCCAGCGCCCGGTTGGTGGCGCGCTGGTCGAGCCGGTCGCGCCACAGCCGCCCCGTCGCCGAATGGCTGACGCCGAGGAAGGCCTGCGGCGTTTCGACCGGAAGCGGTGTCAGCGGGTGAGGCATCGCACGCTCAGCAGCCGAGGCGATCGGCGAGATCGTTCAGATCCCGGATAACCAGCGTCCAGTCGCCCTCCGCCGCGAGATCGCGCGATTGCAACGGGCCGTATTCGGTCGGGCGCGGCACGAAGCAGGTGGCAAGCCCGAAGCGCTGTGCCGCGGCGAGGTCGGAATTGTGGGCCGCGACCAGCATCACCTCTTCCGGCGCAAGCCCGAGCAGGCCCGCCGCGCCGAGGTAGGTCTCGCGATCGGGCTTGTAGTGCTGAAAGATCTCGGCGCTGAGAATCAGGTCCCACGGCAGCCCTGCAGCCTTGGCCATGTTGGTCAGGAGCGCCACGTTGCCGTTGGACAGCGGACTGATGATGAACTTGCGCTTCAGCCGCGTGAGCCCCTCGACGCTGTCCGGCCATGGCGAAAGACGGTGCCAGCCGGTGGTGAGATAGGCGAGATCGTCGGCGTCGAGCCCCTCGATCTTCAATTCGCGAACGAGGCGTTCGAGCGAGGCGCGATGCAGCGCATCGAGGTTCTTGTAGCCGCGCTCGGGGTGCTTGCGCACGTCGTCCATCGACGGCACGTAGGCCCCGCGCCAGGCGTCGACCAGCGCCGTCCAGTCGCCGCGCTTGCCGGCCTTGTTCGCCCAGGCGGTGAAGTCAGCGATCAGACTGGTCCGCCAATCCACCACCGTGCCGAACACGTCGAACAGCAGCGCCTTGATGCTGGAAGTGGATTCGCTGGCCGCCATGTTTGGTCCCCCTACCCGTTGCGCCCTCTTCGTCATCCCCCGGCGCGTAGCGTCCGGGGGATCCAGTACCTGGAGAAGCCGGTTATGAATCTCTGGCGTCAGCGTTTACTGGATCGCCCGCTTGAAGCGGGCGATGACGGTAGTGGGTGTGGCGCGCTCCGTTTCACATCGTCGGCTCGAGCCGCTTGCGATACTGGATGAATCCCGAGCGCTCGGCGACCTTCTCGTAGAGCGCCTGGGCCTGGGTGTTGGTGTGATGGGTCGACCAGTACAGCCTGGTGGCGTGGGCTTCGATCGCCGCCCGCTCGACCGCCTCGATCAGCGCCCGTCCGATGCCGTGGCCGCGCCAGCCCTGCGGCACGAACAGGTCCTCCAGGTAGCAGTAGCACTCCGGCGCCCAGGTCGAGCGGTGGAACAGGTAGTGCGCGAGCCCGGTGAGATGGCCGTCGATCTCGGCCACCACCGCATGCATCGGCTCGATCGGATCGAGAAAGCGCCGCCATGTCGCATCGGTGACGGCGGGCGACAGCTGCGCCTCATAGAACGTGAGATAGCCCTGCCAGAGCGGTTCCCATTCCGCCCGGTCCGCCTCGGTCACCGGTCGAATCTTGAGAACCCCCGCCATGGACCGGCTTCCCCCTAATCGAGATGAAACTTCTCGAGCTGCCGGTGATCCGCCTTGATGTAGCGCACCGTGCCGGTCACCGAGCGCATCACGACGGTCTCGGTCTGGATCACGTCGCCGCGGAACTTGACCCCCGACAGCAGCGAGCCATCGGTCACGCCGGTCGCCGAGAACAGGCAGTCGCCCTTCACCATGTCGTCGATGCCGTAGATCATCCGCGGGTCCTTGATGCCCATCTCGAGCGCACGGCCGCGCTTCTCCTCGGTGTCGAGAATGAGACGGCATTGCATCTGGCCACCGATGCAGCGCAGCGCCGCCGCGGCGAGCACGCCTTCCGGCGCGCCGCCAGTGCCGAGATAGATGTCGACGCCGGTGTTGTGGGAATCCGCGGTGTGGATCACGCCGGCAACGTCGCCGTCGGTGATCAGGCGCACCGCAGCGCCGGTCGAGCGGACGCCGGAAATGATGTCGGCGTGGCGGGGCCGATCGAGCACCAGCGCGGTGATCGCGGACGGCGGAACGCCCTTCGCCTTGGCGAGCCGGCGGATGTTGTCGGCCGGCGACGCATCGAGCTCGACCACTCCCTTGTCGTAGCCGGGGCCGATCGCGAGCTTCTGCATGTAGACGTCGGGGGCGTTCAGCAGCGTGCCGCCCTCGGCCATGGCCATTGTGGCGATGGCGCCGGGCATGTTCTTGGCGCACAGCGTGGTGCCTTCGAGCGGATCCACGGCGATGTCGACCTTGGGGCCGGCCTGGATGCCGACCTTCTCGCCGATGAACAGCATCGGGGCTTCATCGCGCTCGCCCTCGCCGATCACCACCGTGCCCTCGATCGGGATCTTGTTGAGCTCGCGGCGCATGGCATCGACCGCGGCCTGGTCGGCGGCCTTCTCGTCGCCGTGTCCGCGCAGCCGCGCGGCCGAGACCGCCGCGCGCTCGGTCACGCGCACGATTTCCAGCGTCAGGATGCGCTCCAGCAGCTGCTGGGGCGGAACGGCGATCGTCATGGACATCGGCTTAACTCCTGAAGGCCGGAACGAATTCAATTCTTTTCGATGCGGATCACCTGGGGACGCCCGGTGATCACCTTATCGCGCTGCACGGCATGCAGGGCACGATGCACCGCATCCTCGCTGGTCGCATAAGTAATGA
>Ga0105156_1000142_pt1 | contig 11057 bp, 12 predicted proteins | sample SSWtaG_3_FD_89673 | JGI IMG/M metagenome (GOLD analysis project Ga0105156, IMG submission 89673) | Hot spring microbial communities from Sandy's Spring West, USA to study Microbial Dark Matter (Phase II) - SSWTFFsm_matched | ecosystem: Environmental > Aquatic > Thermal springs > Hot (42-90C) ...
ATCGTATATGTTTCTATATTTATGTATAAGTCTTTTGAGAATAAATATAAAAGTAAACTTGTATTTGAAAGAGAAGTTAATTTATTAGTAGAAGGTGACTGGATTGACTATTTTGTTATAGATGGAAATATTTATAAAGAAGACAAAGAGTTACTAGAAAAATTCTATAATATTGAAGAAAAAGAAAATCGATATTATATCTATCATAAAGATAAACTGACTTGGAAAAATATCATACTTACTTCTATAATTTTTATTTTCCCCCTATTATTCATAAAAGCAAACTTTTTTAATTTTTTAGTTATAATTCCGCCAATTTTATATTTCATATTTTACAATAAGCTTTTTAGTGGAGAAATAGGTTTAAGTAAGCAAGAGATTGCTTTATTAAAAGAATTATCAAGAAAATATAATATAAAAGCATATGTTATGGAAGGAGCACCATTTATACCAGCAATATTTTTGTCTTATCTGACAATAATATTATGAAATATACTTTCGTAGATAGAAATGTGGTAGAATTAGTAGTAGAAGGAGATAGAGATCTTTTTGTTTTATTTAAAATCATAGAAAAAGGAGACATTTTATATGGAGAAGATTACAGAGTTATAAAATTTGAAAAAGAAAAAGAAAAAATAAAAGTAAAAATAAAAATTGAAGTAGAAGAAGTTAAATTTTCAGAATATGGTGATTCTTTAAGAGTTTCTGGTAGAATATTAGAAGCTAGTAAAGAAGTAGTTGGACACTATCACACATTTGATATTGTAGTGGGCAGTAAAGTTTATTTAGAAAAAAAGAAATTTTTACCTTTTCATATTAAAGAATTAGAAAAATCTTCGAACAAGTATAAAAAAATATATGTAGTTTCTTTAGATAGCAAATCTATAGCATTCGGAATCATTAGTACAAGAATAGAAATATTGAGAGAAGATGAAATATATGTGAATAAAGAAGATCCAAATAGGGATTCTGAAATAAAAAAAATTTATTCTGAGTATATAAAGATAATAGAGAAAGAAAAACCAGAAATATTGTGTATTGTAGGACCTATTTTTTATCCAGAAATTTTTTATAAATATCTGGAAGAAAAAATAGATATAAAAAATATTCAGATTTTTCAGTTTAAAGTATCTTATGGGGGAATAAATGGTATATATGAGTTTATCAAGAGAAAAGAATATTATAATATGTTAAAGAATGTAGAAATATTAGAGCTAAATAAAATTATGGAAGAATCTATAAGTTTAATAAATAAAGGATATATAATATTTGGTATAGAAAAGTTAAAAGAGTATTTAGAATCCAATAATGTTGAATATATTTTAATTTCTGAAGAATTTTTTAAAAAATTAAAAAGTAAGGAAAATTATGAAGATTTACTATTTATACTGGATAGAGCCGATAAAATAAATGCAGAAATATATATTGTAAATGAAGACGTAAACTATTACGAACTTGTAAGAAAATTTGGAGTAATTGCTAAGATAAGATATAAAATATAAAAATCAAAAAATAATTTATTTCTATGAAAAAGTTACAGGTAGCTACAATAGGTATATTCTTTATAATAGTGGGTATACTGATATTGGTTTATTGGCTTATATTACCTATGCCATATAAACAGCAACTGGCTAGTGAATTGTTTAATCAGTCAGACATAATAAATATTTCTAATAAGTTAAATGTACGAGAAAAAAATATTGTTGAGGTTGGTAATATTAGATTGGATATTAATGGTGGTGTATATTATATTGCAAATGAATTCCCTTTAGGAAGTTTTGTTCCTGGTAATCAATACATCTTACAAGATTTTGAAGGAAAGTCTAATATATTTTCTGGTGTAGTTTATAGAAAATATTTAATTAGTACGTTTTCTAATATTTCTGGAACAAATCTTACATTTGTGAGTATATGTAAAAATGGAAAATTAGAGATATATCTAAATAAAATGAAAATTTATGAAGATTGCAAAGATGGAGTAAATTACATAGTTATTCCAAGTTATTATTATAGTAACAATACAAATGTCCTCGAATTTATTTTTTCACCAACAAGCCTCATATCCGATGGATATATTAGGGTATATAACATACATCTTTATCCTCTTTTTCCACAAAGTATAAAGTATGAATATTTTTATCATGGGGGTGAAGTTTTCTTGTATTATAATTTTTGTCCTAGTCTTCCAGGAATTGTTACTATAAAATTAAATGATAATATAATTAACCCTACGTCATGTAATAATCAGAATAACCCTCTAGATATAACACCATATCTAAAATTAGGTAAAAATATTATACAAGTATATTCTACCCAAGATACAAAAATTACTATGTATTTGTTTACTACAAATAAAGTATTTTATATTCAATTTGGTGAGTTAGAAAATGGATTGTTACAGATTGTATTAAATTATGGAGAAGGAAATGTGAGTGTTAATAATTGTATATTTAATATAAATCATTCTAGAAATTTGTATGTTTTTAATATAAAACATTGTACAAATAACAAAAGTAATCTATTAGTAATAGAACCAAGAGAAAATTTATATATATCTAAGATAATACTTTCGTAAATATGGGGGAGGGTGGAGGATCTGGTACAATAGTAATTATAGTTTTACTTTTAATTGGTATAGGTATTATTTGGTGGTTTTACGGATCGGAAATTTTATCATATCTTAGTAAAGTTTCTGTAAGTCCTAGATCTCCAGCTCAAAATGTAGTACAAGGTGGAAAAAGCTTATGGGAAAGTTTTTATAGTTCTTTAAATACAGTATATAATATCATTTCAGATCCTGAAAGTTATTACAGAAAATATATGTTAACAGAATCTACAGAAGTCTCTGAAGAAACTAAAAGATATTATATTTTATTATCTGAATCTTCTTCAGCTCCTGGTGTGGTTAGAACAGTATCTAATGATACATATGTTGCAACTTCCAGTATTATTTCATATATTTTTAGCTATAATTTGCCATCTTCTCTAAATAATCTTCAAGTTTCTTTCACTTGTAACAATAGTTTACCTATTCTTTCTTGTTTTTACTCGGAAAATTCTACTATTGGATTTGTAAATCAGTCTTCTGCAGATCCTTCTAACATAAATTTTAATAATTTTCAAGGAATAGCATATATAAGGTGTACAATTCCAGAATTTAAGATTAATGCCTCTCTATGTAAAGGAGTTAATGAAACTGGTTTTAAGATATACAATAAACTAGAAGCTATATTTAATAACGTAGAAACATATTCTGTATATAATTTTTTAGTGGTCAATTCAGACTTAGCTTATGATGCAAATTTAAAGGGAATAACCGTGTATCAATCTTTAGGATTAATTGGAAAATATGATGTTGCAGTTTCTTATGGAATATATAATTTACCATATATACAGATTGCTAGAGCCGCAAAAGTATCTGGTCATCCTGTATTAATATTTGAAAAAGAAACTTCATACGATGTTATTTTACTTTCAATAAGTAGTTTGCAAAATATGGAGTCTATATCAAAATTCTCGGTAAGATTTATATATAATCCAAATAAAGTTATTATTTCTTATATATCTAGTAATGGTTGTTCAAATTCTTTTGATTTCGGAAATGATTTATTTAAAATATCTTGTAGTCAAAACTCCTGTGAGATATATATATCCGAAAAATATCTAAAGAAAATGCAGAAAGAGAATAGATTACTTATAGTTGCTATACCTATATGCATAACCCCTGGAAGTAATTTTCAAGGATATGAAACTGTATATATAAATTCAACAATGCTTTATTCTTATAAAATAGTAGGATCTGGAAGTGTTGAATATATTGGAAGCTAAGTTTATAAATACATAAATCGAATAGAAAAGTATGGATAAAAAAGTATTATATTCTATTCCAGTATTTGGCTTATTGTTTATTCTTGCAGCTACTGGAATGAGCTGTTCTAATCCTGGTAGTACAGGATCTTCTGGACAAGGAGTAGGGGAATGTAGGTTTAATGTAAAACCATCTCTCGAATATGCGGCTAATAGAGTTGGTACTATAAGTCTATCTTTGTACGGACCAGATCCCATATATTATAATCCAAAAGAAAGCGGACAATTTACATATCAAATCACATATACATCGACATTTTATACCGGACAAGAGTCTTTGAAATTATATGGAGAAGTAAAATCTAATTTTGGATCTATCTCTAATAAAAGATTTGAAGTAGAAATTCCAGAAATTTTGGGAGATCCAAAAGCAACAATGCAGGGAGTTATTGGTGAATTTACTTTAGATTTGCCAACTTCCGATATAACTTCAGATGTAACTATAACATTTACTTATAATGTTTCTGGAGTAAAGACTAAATTTATAGTTCCTGTAGTACTTACTACCAGATATGATAAAAGCGATTATAGTTTTCCAGTATACTTTACAGGATCTCCAGTAGTTCCACAATCTACTGTGAATGTCCAAGCTGCCAGTGGATATACTTCATTTTCTATAAGTATTACAGATGCTGCTGGATGTTTTAATAACTATAATGCATATTTTTATGGAGTACCAAAAGTATATGTAAATTCAATAAAGTTAAATATACCTGGAAAAGGAACATTTAACGAAGGTAACGGTTTTGGATGTAATGTTATAAAAAGTGGTGGAAAAAGATATATTTCATTATCTGGAAGTTCAGCTACATTTTCTTGTTGGATTGATGTTAAAAAGCTAGGTATTGATGTACCAAGAGAACAATGTGGTATCCTTGGTTATGTAGAAGTAGAATTAGAATATGATTGTTATAGCAAAATTATAAAAACAATATCTGTAAACCCTGTAAGATAGTTATATGAAAGGTAATATATATATTTTTCCAATTTTTCTATTTCTATCCATTTTATCTATTTTTGGTCTTAGTTGTTTTTCTTCAGATAATGCAGAGAAATCTAACGTGAATATGAATTATTTTTATGTTTATCCGTCAGAATCTTATCCATATAATATATATCCGAAAACACCATTTCAGATATCTCTTATAATAAAAGAATCTGATAATTTGCCTTGGAAAGTATGTTTATTATCTTTTCAAGATCCTGCATTTAAATATTCTGGTGATTTTTGTATAAACAGCGAAGAAGTTGCATATTCTAAATATGAATACAATATAGTTTTGCCCAAAGATGGATATATTTCTTTAGAAGAACCAGAATTATTAACATCTCAATCTTATAGTGTAAATGCTTTGCTTTGTTATCAATATAAATCTATTTTTATGTTAAATGGTTGTATATCTAGTCGAAAAATTTGTAATTTAAATATAAATAGCACTACAGTAAATTCTCCTATAGCAATAAATAAAGCTTATTTTTCTCCATCTCCAAATGGTGTAGACCTTGTAGTAGAATTTTCCATTAATAATATACAAAATACGAGTAATTTTTATGTAACTAAAGAAAATGTGTTAAATAGTTGTAACTTAAATAGTTTTAATGTAAAAAATATTTCTTTTAATTATAAAATTTTTATCTATACTTCCGATATAAAAATAAACAACACATATAGTTATACATCCTCTATAAATAAGGATAACAAATATATATTACGTGTGAACTTTGGTAAAGTTTCTGATATGGATAATATAGTTGTTATGTTAACTTTTGATTATTATGTAACGTCGGTCTATGTATTACCATCAGTAAATGTCATAAAAAGTTAACGATTGATAAATAATAATGTACTTAAGAAAAGACGTTCCTAAAAAAAATGATTATGTAATAATAACTATAGAAGAAATTGGAGATTTTTCTGTAAAAGTGAAATTAGACGAATTTGAGAGATTCTATGGTGTAATACCAATAGATGAGTTATCTTCAAAGAGAATAACAAATGTCAGAGAAGTGGTAAAAGAAGGCAGAAAAGCCATTGGTGTTGTTTTGGATGTAGATCCTATAAATAGATTATCAATAATATCATTAAAGAGAGTTGATAAAAACAAAGCAAAAGGAAAGATTTTAGAATATAAGAGGGAAATACAAGCGTATAATATAATTAAAATAATATCTGAAAAAGAAAATATAGATATAAAAGAACTTGAAGATGAAATAGTTTATAAGATAATTCCTCAAGAGAAATTATATACTGCATTTTTAAATCTATATTTACATGGAGAAGAAGCCTTGTCTAAATATAAAATTAAAAAGAAATATATAAATTTACTTTTGAAATACGTTAAAGAATATTTGAATCCTCAAAAATATAAAATAAGATACAGATTATTAATATATAGTTTGGATCCAGATGGAATTATAAAAATAAAAGAATTTTTGAAAGAAATAGAAAAGTTTGGGTTTAAAATTAAATATTTAGCTGCTGCAGACTATCTCTTAGAGTATGTAAGTTATAATCCAAAAGATATACAATCGGCAAAGAAGAATCTAGAAAAGTTTATGGAAGCTGCTAAGAGTAAAAATTTAATTTATGAAATAAATGAAGAAAAGTAAAGAAATAAGAAAATGTCCTATTTGTAAAGATTATACATTTAAAGAAATATGTACAAAATGTGGATCTAAAACTTTTATTCCAATTCCTCCAAAGTTTTCTCCAGAAGATCGTTGGGGGGATTATAGAAGAAAGATGAAAAAGGATATGTCATATAAGTTTTTAGAATAATTAAAGATTATGGATATACTTATTAATAAAAAAGAGTTTGAAAAATTAAGAAATGCTGTTTTTATCTATTCTGTAGGTGGAGGAATGGGGAACATTGCTAGAATTGTTGGAAAAGAATTAATTACTAGTAAAAATGGTAAAATAATAGGAAAGATAGTATCTTATGTTGTGCCAGATACATTTTATATTAATAAAAATGGTTTAGTAACTGATGAACTTTCATACAAATTTTATAAAGTAAGTTTAGATAATAGAGACCTAGTTATTTTTTATGGGAAATTTTGGCCAGGAGTAATTGAAGACCCGGTAAGATCTTTAATAGAAAGATATAGAATTGTTAAATATATTATAAATATATTGAAAAAATATAATTTTGAAGAAGTAGTTTCTTTAGGTGGTTTAGCTTTAGACATGGAGCCAGAAGATCCAAAATATAGATTCTTTTTTAACAAATATTATAACCCTGAAAAAATATTAGTTAAAATCGGAAATATAGAAAAATTTACTTCTAACAATATCGTGGGCATGGCTGGTACTTTAATATATTATACAAATTTATATAAAATACCAGCTTATGGTATTTTAGTTGAAACTTATCCTACAAATATGTATAATGGTTATCTTGGAGCAGCAAAAGTCTTAGATGTTCTTGGAAAAATATATGATATACCAATTAATGTTTCAAAACTAGCAGAAAAGGGAAGAGAATATCGTAATAAGATTTTGAGCAAAATAAACGAAATAAGACAAATTCAGGATCAAGAAAGAAAGAAAGAAGAGGAAAAAAAGACATATTATTTTGGCTGATCTTTTTCTTTTGTAGGTAAATTCAGTTTAAACTCTATTGGTTTTACAGCATCAGGTTCATATTTCTTTAATCTCTCCCCTAATATTCTATTTTGTACCATAATAGTAGATAGTAGTATACTTATATCTATTATTCTTTTGGATATCTGACTTAATAAAATATTAACCTTTTCTTTATTATATTTTATTTCTTTTTCTTTAGTAATTATCTTTATTTCTTTTATGTCTTCTACTTCAACTCTTGATGGAGCGTACCATAATATAAAATCTAGTAAATGATCGAACTCTTCGAGTTCTGCTAAAATATTTATATATGCGGTATAAATTTTTATCTTTACATTGGGATTATTGGGATCTTGTATTTCTCTTTCTAATGGTTCTCCTTTTTCTTCTGAAAGTATTTTTATATATTTAAATTCTTTTATATTCTTTTCTATATTTTCGAATATTTGTGGAAGTATTTCTTTTTTATCAGAAGTAACTTCAAAAGTAAATTTTGCTTTCATTTGCTTATAGATGTGGAATATTCTACTTTTTTATATCTTCCACTTATATGCCATATGTGTTGTTTTTTGCATACCATGCATTCTAATCTTAGATCAATACCTTTAGAAGATTTTATAATTCCTCTTTTTCTTTGTGTTAGTGGTCTTTTACTGTATTTTCCTTTATTTCCGATTCCTTTTTTTCCTTCTCTTGCTCTTCTAGCCCCCCAAGCAAGACCAGTTCTTGTTTTTGCTACTTTAACAATAATTACTTTATGCTCTGTTTTTTTGTTGCAATGTGGACAATATTTACTTACAACTTTTGGTATTTTCATTTTAGAATAATCTTAATAAATTTTTATAAACTTAATATTATTTTTCTTCTTTATAACCTTTTATAATATTAATAGCAACTTTTATGTTTTCTAGCTTAGTTGAAAAATTAGAATCTAATATAATTATATCTTTTTCTTTAAAAGGTCCATATACTTTAAGGCCACTACCCACTATTTTTTTCATAGGCTTAACTATCATAGAAATACTCTTTGTTGGTTTTTTCTCTTTTATTTGAATGTCTTTTAATACAAATGATAAATATTCTCTGATATTTGGGTTTTCTCCATTTAAATATTTGTTTAATATTATTTCTTTATACCCAATTAAAGCGTTATATATTATTTTGCTAAGAACTTCTTCTTCAACTGTGAGATTGTCTTTTGGTATTATATCTCCAAGATCATTTTGAAATGATTGTATCGTAAGTTCTATTATTTTTTTTATTCTTATTATTTCGAGATTTAAGATATATTCATTTATTTTATCTATTTTTAATTTTAATTCAACGTATTCTTTAGAGTTTTTTGGTAAATTTTCGAGATTTTTTTGTAGTTTCTTAATTGATTCTGATATCTTTCTGAAAAAGTTTTTGTCTAATCTTACAAATCTTTTATAATTTTTCTCGTCATCTATCATAACATGCAAATCTTTTATTTCCATATAATAAAGTTTAAAAGAGGAGTTTTTAAATAAAAATCATGGAAGATATATATTTAAAAATAAAAAATTTATGTCCTAATTGCGGAGGTAATATTTCTTCTCATCGATTAGTAAATTCTTTGCCTTGTGAATTAGATGTATCTAGTGATGAGGAATCAGATTTGACTAAAATTAAAGAAAAAGATGTCTTTTATGATAATCTTTACAGTATCTTGAAAAATAAAGGTAGGTTGATGAAATTTGAGGAGTACTATAAGTTATATCAAGAGACTAAATCATTTTATGACTTTTTTATATCTGTTTTAGGATCTGAACCATGGTCGATACAGCTAATGTGGTTTAAAAGGATTTTAAAGAGAAAAAGCTTCTCAATAGTAGCTCCTACGGGTGTTGGAAAGTCAACTTTTATTTCCGTAGCTTCTTTATATTTAGCAAATAAATATAATTATAAAATTTTAATAGTATTACCTACCAGAATTCTAGTAAAACAAACATATGATAATTTAGTAAAATTTTCTAAAAAAGTAAATTTGAACATTAGAATTTTATCTAAGGTCAATATGAAAAAATTAGAATTTGAAGAAAAATTATTAAAAAGAGACTATGACATTTTAGTAATTTCTAATCAATTTTTGTCAAAATCCTTTGATAAAATAAAATCCCAAGAGTTCGATATAGTTTTTGTAGACGATGTAGATGCATTTTTTAAAGGATCTAAAAATATAGAAAAAACTTTGCAGCTTTTGGGATATAAAGAAGAGGAAATAAGACTAGCAAAAGAGATTTTAGATTTGAAATTAGCTGGAAAACTAGATTTTAATAGTAATATTTATAAAGAGTTTTTAAAAATTAAAGAAAAAAAGAGAGGTATTCTAATTCTGTCTTCAGCTACTGGTTCTTTGAGGGGTAAAAGAACTTTATTGTATAGAGAACTTTTATCTTTTTCAGTAGGAAGTAGTTCTTCAAAGTTGAGAAATATAATTGATGCATATGTAAAAGTTAAAGATGAAGAAGAACTCAATGTTTTATTAAAAATATTAAATATTCTGAAAGATGGTATTATTATATTTGTTCCTAAAAATAAAGGTATAGAATATGCAGAATATGTATATAATTTTCTTATAGACAAGGGTTATAAAGTAGGACTTGTTCACAGTAATATAAAAGAAGTTTCAGATATAATTCAAAATTTTGCTGAGAAAAACATAAATATTTTGATAGGAATAGCACATCCTTATGGTATATTAGTTAGAGGAATCGATTTACCAACTAGAATTAAATATGTAATATTCCTAGGGATTCCAACAATTAAAATAAATATATCTAACTTAGAAAAAGACATATCAGATTTATTAACTCTATCAAAGCTTTTAATAGATATATTAGATAACGAATATGAAAAATCAAACCTCAGAAAATTAGTTAATAATATAAATAAAAATCTAAAAAAATTATCATCAGAAGCTATGATTCTAATTTCGGATGCTTTTGTAAATAATAAAGAACTAGATGGATTTAGTGGTTATTTATTAAAGATGATAAGAGACCTTTATAATATTGTATCTCAAAAAATAAAGGATACCTATATTTTAGAAAAATTAAATAATCACCCAGATGTATCTATAAAAATAGAGAATGGTCATATATACGCTAATGTAGTAGATGTTAAAACGTATATTCAAGCGTCTGGGAGAGCTTCTAGATTATATGCTGGCGGAATTAGTAAAGGTTTATCTATTGTTTTTGTAGATGATGAAAAATTACTCAAAAGTTTAGATAGCAAATTAAGGTGGTTTTTGTCCTGATATTTTCTATTTGATTCTCAATATTATTGATTCTTTGTTAATATTTTTTAACAAACTTTGAATAGATATTTATCTTATTCTTAACAAATCAATTTAACATGTTAACGTCGCATAACCATATTAAAATCATTTTAATAGATATTTATCTTATTCTTAACAAATCAATTTAACATGTTAACTTTAGTTTTAAACCTTTTTTTGTACAACTCTTAAGATAATGTTAAATAAATGTTAAAAAGAGATTAAATAAATTTTAATAAATGGAAGAATACAAAAAAGTTGTAGATAAGTTAATATGTAACATTATAAATAGTAATC
>Ga0105156_1000143_pt1 | contig 11057 bp, 10 predicted proteins | sample SSWtaG_3_FD_89673 | JGI IMG/M metagenome (GOLD analysis project Ga0105156, IMG submission 89673) | Hot spring microbial communities from Sandy's Spring West, USA to study Microbial Dark Matter (Phase II) - SSWTFFsm_matched | ecosystem: Environmental > Aquatic > Thermal springs > Hot (42-90C) ...
GCCAACAAGTGCCGCGCCCTGTTCGCGACCCACTACCACGAGCTGACCGCGCTCTCGACGCGGCTGCCGCGGCTGTTCAACGCCACCGTCCGGGTCAAGGAGTGGCACGGCGAGGTCGTGTTCCTGCACGAGGTGCTGCCCGGCGCCGCCGACCGCTCCTACGGCATCCAGGTGGCGCGGCTCGCCGGACTGCCGCTGCCCGTGATCGCGCGGGCGAAGACCGTGCTCGCCAAGCTCGAGGCCCAGGACCGCAGCTCGACGACGCGGGCGCTCGCCGACGACCTGCCGCTTTTCGCCACCGTCGCGCGCGCCGAACCCGAACCGCAGGCGCCGAGCGCCGCCGACCGTGTGGTCACGGCGCTCGACGCCCTCAACCCCGACGAGATGTCACCGCGCGAGGCGCTGGAAGCGCTCTACGCGCTGAAGAAAACCCGGGGCGTGGAGTAGCGGACGCTTGTTTTGCTCGTCATGGCCGGGCTTGTCCCGGCCATCCACGTCTTACTTCGCCGAAATGCAGTTAAGACGTGGATGCCCGGCACAAGGCCGGGCATGACGGAGAAACACGCTCTAAGCTCTCAAACTCGAGCCCGCGCCACGCGAGGCCTAGCTTCGGGTGCGGACGGCTCACCGCACCGCGCCGGCGATCGCGGCGAAGGCGCGCCGATCGATCGTGTGGGTATGGATGGTGTTGCCCAGCGGGTGCGACGACAGCTTGACGATGACGAGCTCGGCCGCAGGATTGATATGGATGTGCTGACCGTTGAGGCCCTTGGCCTCGAAGCTGCCGTCGGTGTCGTGGGCGATCCACCAATTGTCGTGATACGAGTAGCCGAAGCGCTCGGTGAGCCCGCTCGCCTTGAACTTCTCGCGATCAGCGCCGCGGCGGATCGCTTCGATCGCGGCCTTCGGCACTACCTCGCGGCCGTCGACCTTGCCATCGTTACGGAGCATCTCGCCGAACCGCGCGAGGTCGCGCAGCGTGGCGTTGAGACCGATGCTGGTCACCGCCATGCCCACCGGATCGACCCACACATAGGCGTCCTGCTCGGCGCCGAGCGGGCGCCAGATCCGCTCCGCAGCCAGCTCGGCGTAGCTCTTTGCCGTCACGCGCTGCAGGACGAGGCCGACCACCTCAGTGTCGACGCTCTTGTAGACGAAACCCGCGCCGTGCTCGCCGTCCTTGCGCAAGGTTCTGAGATAATCGAACAGCGCGTGCGGGCCGCCGTCGCCGGCGGGTGCGGGAATGAGGCCCGCGGCCCGGGCGTACTGGAATAGCGGCGACTTCGGATCCGTGTAATCCTCGCGGTATTGCACGGCGGTGGTCATGTCGAGCGTCTGCTGCAAGGTCGCATCACCCCAGGCGGATGCCGCTAGCTCCGGCACGTAAGTCGCGATCGTCGCCTGCGGATCGAGCTTGCCCTCGTTGATCAGCATGGCGGCGAGCAATCCGGTGAACGACTTCGTCGTCGACCACAGCACATGCGGCTCCTCCGCCAACATGCCGACGTAGTACTTCTCATAAACGACTTTGCCGCGGTGCAGAACCAGGAGCGCATCGGTGTAGGTCGCGCTCTGCCACTGCGCGATCGTGGTCGACAGCCCCTTGGCATCAGTCAACGCGACCTCGTCGAGCGGCCGCGGCGCCGACGGCAACGCCGACGGCGGCAGCGCGCCGCGCGCGACGTTCGCGGTCGGCCCGAGCGCGCGCAGGTGGTGAAAGGCCCAGCGGCCGTTCGGAAACTTCAGCGTGTTGGCGAGCGTCACCACCTTGTCCGGCGGCGGCGGAAAGCCCTGCATCAGGCCGAGCGTCACCGGATCGGTCCGCTCGGGCGGCGGCAGCGCGATAGCCGCCTCGTCCGCCATCGCGCGCGCCTGCACGCCGATCGCGATCACCATGCCTAGTCCCCATCTGCCAACGGTCATCCTTCGCTCCCTGCTGCCTCGATCAGCGCCACGATGGCGCGGTCGGTCTCCTCGTAATCGCCTTCGCCGACATGCTTGAGGACGATGTGGCCGCGGTGATCGACCAGATAAGTCGCGGGCCAATAGGCGTTGTCGTAGGCCTTCCAGGTGGCGTAGGCGTTGTCCTGCGCCACCGGATAACCGATGCCGTAACGGCCGATGGCGCGGCGCACGTTCGCGGTCAATCGCTCGTAGCCGAATTCAGGCGTGTGGACGCCGACCACGACGAGCCCGCGCGCCTTGTACTTCTCGTGCCAGCCGATGACGTAAGGCAGCGTCCGCAGGCAGTTGATGCAGGAGTAGGTCCAGAAATCGACCAGCACCACCTTGCCGCGGAGCGCGGCGAGCGCGAGCGGCGGCGAGTTCAGCCACTGCTCGATGCCGACGAAATCCGGCGCGGCCCCATAATCGAAGAAGGACGGGGCTTGCGCACGCGCGGCGCCGGCTTTGCCGAGCGCCAGCGCGAGCCCGCCGCCGAGCGAAAGCAGCGCCTCGCGGCGCGAGAACAGCCCGGTCATGGTCAGAGTCCTGTGCTGAGGTCGGGATAGAACGCGGAAAGCCAGACGGTGATGGCGGCATCGACCTGCAGCAGCATGGCGACGGCGACGAGCACGATGACGACGCCGAAACCACGCTGCAGGGCGCCAGCGTGACGCACGAGCCGCCGCAGCCGGGAGGAGACGTATTGTCCGCCATAGGCGATCAGCAGCATCGGCACCGCGGCGCCAGCGGAATAGCAGGCGAGCAATAGCGCGGCGCGATCGAGCCGCGCGGCGGTGGCGATCAGCGTCAGGATCGAGCCGAGCACCGGCCCCGCGCACGGCGCCCACACCGCGCCGAGGCTCGCGCCCAGCACCAGCGCGCCGAGCTTGCCGGAGCCGGCGCGCTGGCCGAGCGCGTCGAGCACACTCAGCGTGCCGCCGAGCCGGGCGCTGACGCGCTCGAACGGATGCGGCCAGATCATCAACGCGCCAAATCCGGCGAGCGCCAGCGCCGCGGCGACGCGAAGCGCGTCCTGCGACAGGCCGAGCACCGTCGGGAACAGACCGAACAGGAAGGCGACCGCGGCGAAGGTGACCGCGAAGCCCGCCGTGATCAGCACCGGACGGGTCGGATCGCGGTGGCCGACCGAGGCGCCGAGCACGATCGGCAGCATCGGCAGCACGCACGGCGCGGCGATGGTGAGAAGGCCCGCGGCGAAGGCCAGCGCAATGTCCAGCATGGCGTTCACTTGCCCGCGGCCCGCGACGCGACCCGCTTCCACACCAGCGTCTTGCCGAACAACGGCAGCCCGACATAGGGGCGAACAATCAACTGATCCGGCCCGCCGATCGAGACGTTGCAGGAATAGGTCTTGGCGTTCTCGCGGTTGTAGATCTCACCCGCGAAGGAGCCTTCGCCCAATGGTGCGAGATCCTTGAGAATGGTCATGCCGAGCGCCGGACGGGAATCGGCGGCAACCATCTCGCCGCTGCCGCTCATCGAGCGGTTGGCGAGGACCTTCACCACCCTGCCGCAGAACGCCGCGCCGCACGGCGCGATCTCGACCTCGAGATTGCCGTTGTCGGTCAGCCAGCGGCCGGTCAGGCCGGCGGTGGCCGCGTCCGGCTCGGCGATCGCCGGCGCCACGAGGCCGACCCATGCCGCGACGGCAACAGCTACACGGGGACGTCGAGCGAACCGTGCGCGCGCAAGCGAGGGGCCGGGCTGGGGCGCCGCGAGATCGTGGGCGGGCATTGTCATCATCCTCCGTGGCTCATCGGCCGATCGCCGATGACGGACGGATCAATCACGCCGAGGTATCCCGGATGTGTCTGGAAATGGCCGGCCCGGTCGCATGCTGTGTCGGACGGGGGAATTGATACAGTGTGATACAAACTTCCCCGGGACGCCGTCGCGCCTTCGCACTACAGTTCCGATCGATGGAGCGCAAAGATCACATCCTGATCGTCGACGACGACCGCGACCTGCGTGACCTGCTGGAGCAGTATCTGGACCGGAGCGGCTTTGCGGTCACCGCGGCGAAGAACGGCCGTGAGATGCGCCAGGCACTGGCCGAGCGGCCGACCGATCTGATCGTGCTCGACCTGATGCTGCCGCAGGAGGACGGTCTCAAGCTCTGCCGCGACCTGCGCGCGACCGATCCGGCCTCGTCGCCGCGCGCAGTCAGCATCAGGATCGGCGGCGAGGCCGACCGCATCCTCGGCCTGGAAATGGGCGCCGACGATTATCTCGCCAAGCCGTTCGCCGCGCGCGAGCTGCTGGCCCGGATCAAGGCGATCCTGCGCCGGGCGCGGGCATTGCCCGCCAACCTGCGGCTCACCGAGACGGCGCGTGGGCTGCGCTTCGGGGACTGGCTGCTCGACACCACGCAACGTCACCTGGTCGATGCCGCCGGCACCATGGTTGCACTGAGTGGCGCCGAGTATCGGCTGCTGCGCGTGTTCCTCGACTATCCGCAGCGGGTGCTCAACCGCGACCAGCTCTTGACCCTGACGCAAGGCCGGGAGACCGAGCCGTTCGATCGCTCGATCGATCTTCTGGTCAGCCGTCTGCGCCAGCGCCTCAAGGACGACGCCCGCGAGCCGCGCTACATCAAGACCGTGCGCAACGAAGGCTACGTGTTCGCCGCCCCGATCGAGATCCGGACGCACGAACGATGAGCGCGGCGCGACGATCACGCCGGTTGCTTCAGTGGCCAGGCTCGCTGCTCGGGCGGGTTTCCTTGATTCTGTTTTGCGGCCTGGCGGCCGCCCACCTGCTCTCGCTTGGCCTCCTGCTCTACGACCGCGCGCAGGCCGTCAGCACCATGATGATCGCGTATCTGGCGCGCGACGTCGCAAGCTCGGTGGCGATCCTCGAGCGCGTGCCGCCCACTGAGCGCGCGCAATGGCTGCCGCGGCTCGACCGCGCCAACTATCGCTACGAGCTCGCCGCCGGGCCGGCGGAATGGCGGCCGGCCGATCCGGGTTCGACCGCCGCCGAGGTCGCGGACCGGATCGCGGCTCAGCTTGGCGATCGCCATGCGATCCAGGCGATGCTGCCGCCTGCCGCCCGCGAGCCGCTTCGCTTTGCCGTCGCGCTGAAGCTTGCCGACGGCACGGCGATGACGATTGCCATGGTGCCGCCCGGCCCGATGCTGTCGCCCTGGGTGGTGGCGGCGCTCACCTTCCAGCTCGCCGTACTGGCGCTGTTCTCCTGGCTCGCGGTGCGGATCACCACCCGGCCGCTGGCGCAGCTGGCGCGCGCTGCGGACGCGCTCGGCGAAGACCTGCACGGGCCGGCGCTGCCGGAGACCGGCCCGGCCGAGGTGGCGCACGCGGCGATCGCCTTCAACGCCATGCAGCGGCGAATCGCCGAGCACATCGTCGAGCGCGAGCGCATTCTCGCCGCGATCTCCCATGACCTGCAGACCCCCATCACCCGCATGCGGCTGCGCACGGAGATGCTGGAGAATGCGTCGCTGAAGCAGAAATTCGGCCACGATCTCGCGGCGATGCAGTCCCTGATCGCGGAGGGCATCGACCTTGCGCGCAGCGCCGAGCACGGCAGCGAGGCCGCGATCGCGACGGATTTGCGGGCACTGTTGGAAAGCATCGTCTTCGACTATGCCGATTCGGGGCAGGTGATAGGCCTCACGGGCGACGTCGGGGCCCCGATCGCGACCGCGCCGCGCCTGGTGCGACGGATCGTCACCAACCTGGTGGACAATGCACTGAAGTTCGGCGGCGAGGTAGAGATTGCGATCGACGCAATCGGCGCGGACCGCGTCGCAATCGAGGTGCGGGATCGCGGCCCGGGCATTCCGGAGGACCAGCTCGATGCCGTGATCGAGCCGTTCTACCGGCTCGAACCGTCACGCAACCGCGACACCGGCGGCACTGGCCTCGGTCTTGCGATCGCGCAGCGGCTGACCAGCGCGCTCGGCGGTGAGCTGACGCTGGCGAACCGGCCCGATGGCGGCCTTGCGGCGACGCTGACATTGCCGGCCACGAAATGAGGTCCTCATTGCTTCGTCATGGCCGGGCTTGTCCCGGCCATCCCCGTCTTTGGCCACCGCGAGCCCGCCAAGACGTGGATGCCCGGCACGAGGCCGGGCATGACGGAGAAATAGGGCCTGCGCTCAGACCTTGCCTAACGTCACACTGACCTTGGGGCCGTGCTTGATGGTCTGATAGACCACACAATAGCGCTCGGTGAGCTTCAGGAGCTGATCGAGCTTCTCCTGCGGCGCGTCGGTGTCGACGTCGAAGCGCAGCCGGATCTCCGCAAAGCCCACCGGCGTCTCCTTGTCGACGCCGAGCGTGCCGCGAAAATCGAGATCACCCTCGGCGCTCACCTCGCCCGAACGCAGCGGGATATCGAGCGCAGTCGCCACCGATTTCATCGTCACCCCGGCGCAGGCCACCAGCGCCTCCAACAGCATGTCGCCGGAACAGAGCTCGAGGCCGGAGCCGCCGGTCGCCGGATGCAGGCCCGCGGTCGCGAGCGCCCGCCCGGTCTCGACCTTGCAGGCGATGCCTTCGCTGTCGAGCGCGCCCTTGGCCTTCAGCGTGATGAAGGCGGCCTTGGGGTCGGCGCGATAGCGCTCCTTGATCGGCGCCTGCATGGCGCGAAGTTCCGTGGAATCCATTGAGCCTCTCCTGACTGGCGCGCTTTGGCGCGGTTTGTTGTCGTTGCCTTATATGCCCTCGCCCGCCGTCAACCAACCGTCGGCCGGCTGGCGAACGCGATCGAGCGAGCGGTCGAGCGCCGACATCACGGCGTGCTTGACCAGTTCGAAATGTGGCGAGGCCCGGTCGCGCGGTCGCGGCAGCTCGACCCTGATCTCGTCGAACAGCCGGCCGGGCCGCGGCCGCAGCACCACGACGCGATCGGCCAGCACCACCGCCTCCTCGACGTCGTGGGTGACGAGCAAGAGCGTCGGCCTTGCCTCCTCCCACAACGCCAGCAGATGGTCCTGCAGGTCAACGCGGGTGAAGGCGTCGAGCGCCGAGAACGGCTCGTCGAGCAGCAGCACCTCCGGCCGCGGCACCAGCGCCCGGGCGATCGCGGCGCGCTGCGCCTGGCCGCCGGACAGTTCGCGCGGCCACGCGGTGGCCTTGTCGACGAGGCCGACACGCGCGAGCGCACGGCGCACCTTGTCGCCGCGCGCTGCGGCCGTGTCGCGGTCGAGGCCGAAACCGACATTGGCTTCGACCGTGAGCCAGGGCAGCAACCGCGGCTCCTGGAACACCATGCCGATCTTCTCATGCGGCGCGGTGATCGCTTCGCCGTCGAGCGCGATGCTGCCGGAGGTCGCGCGGTCGAGCCCGCAGACCGCGCGCAACAGCGTCGACTTGCCACAGCCCGAGCCGCCGATGATGGCGACGATCTCGCCGGGCATGACGCGCGCGGTGATGCCCTCGAGGGCGTTGACGCCGTTGGGGTAGACCTTGCCGACGTGGTCGAGCACCAGCATGTCAGCCCGTCCCCGTGGTGCTGAAGGAATCCTGCCAGCGCAACAGCGGCGCCGTTAAGCGCTCGACCAGCCAGTCGGTCGCCTTGCCGAGCAGCGCAAAGACGATGATCGCGGCCACGATCTGCGCCGGCTTGCCAAGCTGCTGGCCGTCGATCAGCAGGTAGCCGAGGCCCTCCGACGCCCCCATGAATTCGGCGGCGACCACGAACATCCAGCCGAGCCCGAGCCCGGCGCGCAGCGACACCACATAGGCCGGCAGCACGGCCGGCAGCAGGATGCGCCGGATCATGGCCACCCCCGACAGGCGGAAGATGCGGCCAACCTCGACGATCTTGCGGTCCACCGCCAGGATCGCGCCCATGACGCCGAGATAGATCGGAAAGAACACCCCGACCGCGATCAGCGCGATCTTGGACGGCTCGAAGATTCCGAGCCACAGGATGAACAGCGGCACCCAGGCGATGGAGGGAATGGCACGCAGCGCCTGCAGTGTCGGATCGAGAATTCGCCGCGCCAGCGACCAATAGCCGGCGACGGCGCCGAGCAGCGTTCCCGCCACGGTGCCGAGCAGAAAGCCGAACCCGACCCGGTAGAGCGTGGCGCCGATGTGGCGGGCGAGCTCGCCGCTGCGGGCAAGCTCGGCAAGCGTCACGATGATCCGGCTCGGCGGCGGCACGAGGCGCCCGCTGGACAGACCCACAGCCACCGCCAGCTCCCAGAGGAGCGCGACGCCCAGTGGCAGCACGAGGCCGAGCCAGGGGGTGGTGACAATAGACCAGCGCCGCGGCGCGCGCGTCGCCGCGGGTGGCGCATCGGCACCGCTCGCCACGGAAGTCTGGCACGCGCTGGGCTGCAGGCTCATGATCCGGGGGCTCGACGTCTCAGCTAGCGAAACCGGTTTCACCCCTCGATGGCAAGCCGGTGGCGGGGTCACTTCTCCGGCAACGGCACCTTGTCGTCGACCAGTGCGTCGAGCGCAGCGCGAACGTCGACCTTGGCGTCGACCACGCCGGCCTGCTGCAACGCAAGGCCGGCGGCGAGAATGGAGTCGCGCTGCGGCGCGCCGATGCGACTGTGGGTGAGTTCGGTGCGCTCGTCGAGCTGCTTGTCGACCACGACCGGCGAGAGATGAGTGACACCGACGAAGGCGCGCTTCAATTCGTCGCGGTGATCGCGCGCATAGTGGCGCGCCTCCTCGTAGCGCGCCAGCACGCGGCGCACGAGATCCGGGTGCTCGGCCAGGAAGGCCTCGCGGACATTGAGAATGCCCCAGGTATTGGCCTCGGGCTTGCGGAAGAACAGCCGCGCGCCGTCCTCGACCTCTGCCTGCGCCATCATCGGATCGAGCCCCGCCCAGGCATCGACATCGCCGCGGATCAGCGCGGTCTTGCCGTCGGCGTGCTGCAGCAGCACCGGCGTGATGTCGCGCTCGCTGAGGCCCGCGCCCTGCAGCGCCCGCACCAGGAAGATGTGCGGATCGGTGCCGCGGGTCACCGCGACGCGCTTGCCCTTCAGATCGGCGACCGAGGCAATCTTGGAGTCCTTGGTCGTGACCAGCGCGGTCCATTCCGGCCGCGAATAGACGTAGATCGACTTGATCGGGTTGCCGTTGATCCGGGCCACCAGTGCCGCCGAGCCCGCGGTCGAGCCGAAATCGATCGAGCCGGCGTTGAGGAATTCGAGCGCCTTGTTGGAGCCTGCCGACTGCACCCAGACGATCTTGATGCCCTCGGGCGCGAACTCCTGCTCCAAGAGGCCCTTGTCCTTGAGGATGATGGAGACCGGGTTGTAGGTCGCCCAATCGATGGCAATCTGCTTCGGCGCATCGGCGGCGTGGCCACCGAGCGGTAGCAGAGCCAGCCAAAACACCACCATCCTGAAAACCTGTCGCGCCGACCCCAGCATATCCATCTCCCCTCACCCAATCCGCGTTGAGCGACCCGGTTTGTCGCCGTAGCCAATTCTACCTTTTTCTCAATCACTTAAATGGATCGGTCAACGAGAATATCCGACCGTCTACCGCGCGCCGGAGAAAATAATGTTCCCTTTGTTAAGCTGTCGGCGGCACTCTCGTTCTCACTGCTTATGTAGGGCTAGTGACACAATAAGCCTTGTCCAGTATCCCCGTTGCCATGGATAGCATCGTGCTCGACAGCGCCGCGCGGCCGCAGGTCCCGTTCGACACCGCCCGCATCGGCGCCGCCATCGCCGCGCTGGCCCAGGCCCATTCCGGACGCGACGATACGTTTCGCGTCGCACTGGCGCAGCTCCTCAAGGCGGAGATGGCGCGCTCGCGCGAGGCGGTGCAGGCGCAGCTTCTGAAGGATCGCCACGGCCGCCATTGCGCCGAGCAGCTGTGCGCCATCCAGGACGACGTCATTCGCCTCCTGTTCGACGCCGCGACGCGCTATCTCTACCCCACGCTGACGCGCTCCGAGGCCGAGCGCATGTGCGTGGTGGCGACCGGCGGCTATGGCCGCGGCCTCCTTGCGCCGCAGTCCGACATCGATCTGTTATTCCTCTTGCCCTACAAGCAGACCGCCTGGGGCGAGCAGATCGCCGAAGCGATCCTCTACTGCCTGTGGGACATGGGGCTCAAGGTCGGCCACGCCACGCGCTCGATCGACGAGACCATCCGGCAATCGCGTGCCGACATGACCATCCGCACCGCGATCCTCGAGACCCGCTTCCTGGTCGGCGACACCACCCTCTATGAGGAGCTCGTCACCCGCTTCGACCGCCAAGTGGTGCAAGGCACCGCGCCGGAATTCGTCGCCGCCAAGCTCGCCGAGCGCGAGGAGCGGCACCGCCGCGCCGGGCAGTCGCGCTACCTGGTCGAGCCCAACATCAAGGACGGCAAGGGCGGCCTGCGCGACCTGCACACGCTGTTCTGGATGGCGAAATACGTCTATCGCGTGCGCGAAACCGAAGAGCTGTTGGCGCGCGGCGTGTTCGACGCCCACGAGTACCGGACCTTCCGCCGCTGCGAGGACTTCCTCTGGTCGGTCCGCTGCAACATCCATTTCTACACCGGCCGCCCCGAGGAGCGGCTGTCGTTCGACATGCAGCGCGAGATCGCCCAGCGGCTCGGCTACACCTCGCATCCGGGGATGCAGGACGTCGAGCGCTTCATGAAGCACTACTTCCTGATTGCCAAGAAGGTCGGCGACCTCACCGCGATCCTGTGCGCCAAGCTCGAGGACCAGCAGGCCAAGCCCGCACCGGTGCTGAGCCGGCTCGGCCGGGTGATGGCGCGGCTGCGCACCGGCGCACGGCGCCAGCGGCTGCGCGAGGAGCCCGACTTCATCGACGACAACAACCGCATCAACCTGGTCGGCCCGGACGTATTCAAGCGCGATCCGGTCAACCTGATCCGGATCTTCCGCCTCGCCCAGAAGCACAACCTCGCCTTTCACCCCGACGCCATGCGGATGGCGACGCGCTCGCTGGCGCTGATCAACGAGAAGGTACGCGAGGATCCCGAGGCCAACCGGCTGTTCGTCGAGATCCTGACCTCCAACGACGCCGAGATCGTGCTGCGCCGGATGAACGAGACCGGCGTGCTCGGCCAGTTCATCCGCGCCTTCGGCCGCATCGTCTCGATGATGCAGTTCAACATGTACCATCACTACAC
>Ga0105156_1000144_pt1 | contig 11049 bp, 12 predicted proteins | sample SSWtaG_3_FD_89673 | JGI IMG/M metagenome (GOLD analysis project Ga0105156, IMG submission 89673) | Hot spring microbial communities from Sandy's Spring West, USA to study Microbial Dark Matter (Phase II) - SSWTFFsm_matched | ecosystem: Environmental > Aquatic > Thermal springs > Hot (42-90C) ...
GATCAGGTTGGCGGTCGGCACCCGCACGTCGTTGAAAAACAATTCGGACGTGTCGGCCGCCTCCAGCCCGACCTTGTCGAGGTTGCGGCCGCGGGCGAAGCCCTCGGCGCCATCGGTTTCCACGACGATCAGCGAGGTGCCCTTGGCGCCCTGGCTCGGATCGGTCTTGGTCACCACCACGATGAAATTGGCGGTCTGGCCGTTGGTGATGAAGGTCTTGGCGCCGTTGATGGTGTACTGGTTGCCCTGCCGCTGCGCGGTGGTCCGCACCCCCTGCAGGTCGGAGCCGGCGCCGGGCTCGGTCATGGCGATGGCGGCGACATATTCGCCGCTCGAGAGCTTGGGCAGCCAGCGCTTTTTCTGCTCGTCGGAACAGTAGCTTTCGATGTAGGGCATCACGATGCCGTTGTGCAGCGACACGCCCCAGGCATCGAGGCCGCGCTTGGTGGTCTCCTCCACCAGCACCATCTCGTGACGGAAATCGCCGCCGACCCCGCCGTAGTCGGCGCTGGTCGACAGCCCGAGCAGGCCGGCTTCACCCGCCTTGGTCCACAAGTCACGCGCGACGACGCCGTCCTTGCGCCATTGATCGAGCTTGGCCTGCGGCGCGTGGCTGTCGAGAAAGCGGCGCACCGACTGCCCAAACAAGGCAAATTCCTCGTCGGTCAGGTAGTCGGGCGTGGGGACGTTGAGCGCGGGGCTTCGCATGGCAGGCGTTCTCCAAAGACGCGTTTTTTTCGCAATTGGTTGCCAGCGGATGCCAATGTCAAGGGTGCTTTTTAGTATCCCTGCTCCAATATCCGCGGCTGCGCTCGGAAACGCCGACGCTAGATCATGGCGCGGATCACGCCGTACACCGCGCCGAGAAACAGCCCGGCAGCGGCGACGAAGGCGATGGTGAAGCCGGTGCTGCGTGAGGCGGGATCTCTCAAGTAGCTGAACGCATAGATGACGCGGCCCACGACCCAGACCACGCCGCCCACGGCCGCACCCACGTCATTGAGCGTCGCTGCATACAGCCACATCGACGGCAAGAAGAACGCGAGCTGCTCCAGGGTGTTCATCTGAACGCGGTAGGCGCGCTCGAACTGCTCGTTGCCGGTCACCGCCGGCGCCTTCACTTTGTAGCGACCGCGCGCGGTTGCGGTATTGTACGATACGCTTGCGTAGAGCAGCAGCGCCAACAGCGTCGCCGCCTGGGTGTAGTGATAGTTCATTGTGATAAGCCCCCTGTTCGATTAGTTTCGTGAAGCGGATTGATAACATGCTTGATACGGCCGGGAACCGCCGAGCCTGTCAGTTAGTTCGGTTTGGTGATCTGTTCGTCACAAAGACGAGGCAGATTCCCTTGATTGTACCTATTGCTGTTTGTAGATGTCACGCCGACATCATTCGCACGAGCCCTGCCGGCGGCAGGCTCGGCCCCGCCCGGTGCTGAACAGGAGCCACGATGGCAAGAACAGTCTCACGCAAATCCCGAGGAAAGACCGCGGCCAAGTCCGCTCGAAGCTCCGCACGAAAGGCGGCAGGCAAGTCCGCGCGCAAGGTATCGGGGCGCGGCGCGGCGAAGAAGCGCGTCCGCGTCGCCTACACCGCCGCCGACGTCAAGACCTTGAGAGGTCATTCCAAGGCCAAGACGCCGATCAAGGTCATCGCCAAGGAAATGAAGCGGACCGAGGGCTCGTTGCGGCAGAAGGCCATGGCGCTGGGCATTCGGCTCGGCCACCGGCGTTAGCGAGCCGCCGGCGGTGACCGCGGGCGGGTGTTGCGCTTCAGCGCGACACCCTCGTCCAGGTTTCGCCGCCGCACAAGGGGCCGACGCAGCCACGGACTTGCAGATGGTCGGGATCGCCCTGCGCGACCGTGCTGTCGTAGGTCTGGCCGTTATCGGCGTTGTAGATCCGACCGGACCATGAACTCGGTCCCGTCGGGCGCATACCGAGGAATAGCTGCAGCCCGATGACCGGACGGTTTCGGAGCGCAGGATCCTGATTCTGGTCGTCGATCGCCGGCTTGCCGGTCGCATGATCGATCGGATCCTTCAACCACACCACCTTGCCGCAGAGGTTGGTGCCGCAACGGCTCACCTGCACGCGGGCGTCCCCCTTCTCGGTCAGCCAGATGCCGTTCGGACCCGCGTCAGTGGAGTGTCCGGCAGCGGAAGCGGCGAACGAGAGGCCCACAAGGGAGAGGGCGCCGAACAGGGTGGAGAGAGTCGGTCGGGTGCAGAGCATGGGAAGAACCACCTGAAGGCGAATGCGCCCGGCGGCGCTGCCTGAACGATTGATGTTGCTACGCGAATCGAGGCGCCGTGGCATTATCGACGCAACGGCCGTCGATGTGCGTATTCGTCAGATGGGATGGCAGGAATTCCGGGGGCGCGCAAGGCGGCGTCCGGTCGCAAGCCACAGTCGCGTTTTTGCCATATCCGGCGTGCTGGGGACCTTGCATCGCGGTCGCAAACGCGGCCAAATCAAAGGTCATCCCTGCATCCCTAGCTGGAGGGCTTGAGGTGACCGGCGTCGACCAACGCGACCCATTCTATGACCAGGTCCCGGCGTTTCGCAGCTTTGCGAAACTGATGGATCCGGCGCTGTACAAGCCGCTGCCGGACGATTGGCTGATCGGCACCGCCGACATCGTCGATTCGACCCGCGCCATCGCCGCCAAGCGCTACAAGGCGGTCAACATGGCCGGCGCGGCCGTGATCGCCGCCCTCACCAACACCCTCGAGGGGCGGGAATTCCCGTTCGTGTTCGGGGGCGACGGCGCGAGCTTCGCGATCCCCGCGGCCGACGGCGATCTCGCGCGTCAAGCGCTCGCCGCGACGGCGGCCTGGGTCCGGCAGGATCTCGATCTCGCCATGCGGGTGGCGCTGACACCGATCGCGGCGGTCCGGGCCGCCGGGCACGACGTGCGCGTCGCGCGCTTTGCGCCGTCGCCCTACGTCACCTACGCGATGTTCTCCGGTGGGGGCCTGCCGTGGGCGGAGGCGGCGATGAAGCGCGGCGAATTCACTGTCGCCGAGGCACCGCCCGGCAGCCAGCCGGATCTGTCGGGCCTGTCATGTCGGTTCGAGGAAATGGCGGCGACCCGCGGCTTGATCCTGTCGCTGCTGGTGGTGCCGGGGCAGGATGGTGGCGCGGCTGCTTTCCGTGAGGTCATCGAGGACGTGATCGGCCTGATCGAAAAGAGCCCCGAGATGGGGCGTCCGGTGCCGAGCGGTGGTCCGCCGCTGAAATGGCCGCCGCAGGGCATCGACTATGAGGCGCGCGCGCAGCATCGCGGGCCGCTGATGCTGCGCCGGCTCAGGCTCCTGGGCTTCACGCTCTTTGCCTATTTTCTCATTCGCTTCGGCATCAAGGTCGGCGGGTTCGATCCGCACGTCTATCTCAGCCAGGTGGTGGCGAATTCCGACTTTCGCAAATACGACGACGCGCTGCGCATGGTGCTCGACTGTACGCCGCAGCTCGCGGACGAGATCGAGCGGCACCTGGCGCGGGCGGCCGCGGCCGGCGTCGTCCGCTTCGGCCTCTATCGTCAGGACGCGGCGATGATGACCTGCTTCACGCCGGCGGCGAGCCGCAGCGATCACGTCCATTTCATCGACGGCGCCCGCGGCGGCTACGCCTCGGCGGCGGTGGCGCTGAAGGCGAGCTAGCTCTTCGCCTCGCTGCCCCACGACGTGAACTTGACGGCGGCGGCGCAGGCGAGGCCGAGCAACACCATGGAGCCGCCCGACAGCAGAAAGAAGCTGGTCGCGCCCGCCTGCATGCTGATCAAGAGCGCGCCGCCGGCCGCAATGAACACCAGCCGCGCGGTCTGTGCCAGCACGGGCCCGAGGATCTTGGCGGCGCCCTGCGACGAAAAATAGAGAGAGCTGTTCAGCCCGATGAACGCGTACGCCGGGCCGGCGATCGCGAGATAATGGTCGCTCGCCGCGCGCACGCCGGGATCGTTGGTGAACAGCGCGACCCACAGCCACGGGAAGGCAGCGACCAGCACGCCGACGATGGCGACCGCTCCGAACGAGATGGCGCCGCCGGTCCAGGCGATGCGCCGGGCCCGCGTGACGCGCCCGGCGCCGATCGCCATGCCGATCATCGGCACCGAGGCGATGCCGACCGCGAACGCCACCGACGTCAGCAGGAATTCGAGCCGGGCGCCGATGCCGTAGGCGGCCAGCACTTCGGTGCCGAAGCGCGACATCAACTGAGTGAGGATCGCGATGGTGAGGACTGATTGCAGTGGCGAGAAGCAGGCGATGGCGCCGACTTTAAGAATGTCGAAAAACATCTCGCGGCGAAACTGCAAGGGCGCGGCGGAAAGGCTGAGACGGCTGCGCCCAGTGAACAGCACCCACGCGGCGATGGTGAGGCAGAGCGTGAAGGCGATCAGCGTGCCGCTCGCCACGCCGCGCATGCCGAACCGTGGCACCGGGCCAAGGCCAAGCCCGAGCAATCCGCCGAGCGCGATCTGGGTGGTGGCGGCGAGCAGGAGCAACGCCGACGGCAGCCGCATGTTGCCAGTGCCGCGCAGGATCGACAGGATGGTGTTCATCAGCCACGGGATGATGGCGCCGCTGAAGAAGATGGTGGTGTAGCCGACCGCTTCCGCGAGCACGCGGCCGCGTCCGCCCATCAATTCGAGCAGCCGCGGCCCGAAGCTCAGCATCACCAGGGTGAAGACCACCCCGAAGCAGACACCGATCATCAGCGCGTGCAGCGCGAGCGTCGCCGCACGGGTGCTGTCGCCGGCGCCGAGCGCGCGGGCGATCGCGGAGGCGACGCCGCCACCCATCGCCCCGCTCGACATGGTCATGGTCAGGATCACGAAGGGAAACACCAGCGCCATCGCCGCCAGCGGCTCGGTGCCGAGAATGCCGATATAGGAGGTCTCAGCGATGCTGACGCAGACGCTGACGCTGAGCGCGACCACATTGGGCGCGGCGAGCCCGAGCAAGGTCGGCAGGATCGGCCCGTCCATCAAGGGGGTCGTCGTCGACGTCCGCGCGATCCGCGGCGTCGCCGCTGCAACGGCCTCGAGCTCCAGTATGGCCGGATCGGACATCCTCTGGTCCCGTTTCTTCCCGCTAGACGCTTGTTGCCGTCGCCAATGGCCGGACGCGCGTATTGATTGAGGTCTGACAGGGCCGGGGAGTGGGGGCAAGGCGCCGTAGGGTATGTGGTCCACGCGCGCGGCGCATGCCGCCTGGACGCCTGCCGCTCACCAGGGCAGACCGTTGAGGTCGAGTGTGCCGCTGCGCGGTTTCAGCACCAGGTCGAACACCATCGGCTTCATCGCCTCGAAGCGAACCCGTCCGCCCGGCTGCTCGACGAACACCTCGCCGGCAAAATCGTGCCAGCCCCGCGCGCGGTAGAACGCCTCGTTGCGCGGCTCGCAGAACAAGAGGGCGAAGGCGATCGAGCCTTCGTGCTTGAGGGTCGCGATCGCGGCGTTGAGAGCCAGGGTGGCGTAGCCGCGGCGTTTGGCGTCGGGCCGCGTCGCCACCCCGCCGATGCCGCCGATATGGACCGGCCTGCCGTTGAGACTCGCGTGCCGGCGGAAAATCCCGACGTGACAGACCGCGCCGTCGCCTTCGCGCTCGACGAAGACGCGGAAATCGGCATGGGCAAACACCACATGGCCCCAGGACAGGCTCGCCATCCGGGCCGTTGGCCACGCCGCCTCGAGCAGCGGCTCGGCCTTCGGCCAGGAGGCGTCGCCGCTCTCGATGCCAATTTCGATGTCTTGCCCGCTGTCCATGGCGTCACTATCAAAGGGAATGTTTTGCTAGCTGCATCCGGCAGCTGGGTAAATTGCCGAAGTCGTGATCGGGAGCCGCCACCGTTCGCCCCTCGCGGCATGGCCATGCAGAAATTTCGGGTTCGGCCGGCAATTTCGCGCGTGCGGTATCTCCCCATATCCAACCGGCGCGGAAACTTCTATAAGTGTGCCGCGTTGAACGCCAGTTTCCCATCACCGCGGACATTCCCATGACCTTCAAACTCCCTGACCTGCCGTATGCCTATGATGCGCTCCAGCCCTACATGTCAAAGGAAACGCTGGAGTACCATCACGACAAGCATCATCAGGCCTATGTCACCAACGGCAACAACCTGCTGAAAGGCACCGACCTCGAGGGCAAGTCCCTTGAAGACATCGTGAAGGGATCGTTCGGCAAGAATGCCCCGCTCTTCAACAATGCCGGCCAGCACTACAACCACCTGCACTTCTGGAACTGGATGAAGCCCAATGGCGGCGGCGACAAGCTGCCGGGCCGGTTGCAGAAGCAGATCGAGTCCGATCTTGGCGGCTTCGCCAAGTTCAAGGAGGACTTCATCGCCGCCGGCGTCGGCCAGTTCGGCTCGGGCTGGGCCTGGCTGTCCGTCAAGAACGGCAAGCTCGAGGTCTCCAAGACGGCGAACGGCGAGAGCCCGCTGGTGCACGGCGCGACCCCGATCCTCGGCGTCGACGTGTGGGAGCATTCCTACTACATCGACTACCGCAACCGCCGGCCGGACTATCTCAAGGCCTTCGTCGAGAATCTCGTGAACTGGGACTACGTCGACGGGCTGTTCGGCAAGGCGATCTGACGAACGCTGCGGCCTTTCGGCATATCCAAGGCGGCCCCGCGGGGCCGCCTTTTTTGCTGCGGGGACTACGCGAAATCCCGGTACCCGGGGATGACGGGGCGCGCTAAACACGAGCGACACCGGTTCGGAGCCCCAATGCAAAGCTATCTTTTGGTCTTCGTGGGGGGCGGCCTGGGCGCAGCCCTTCGCCATGCGGTCAATGTGGCCTGCGCCCGGGCGTTCGGCACCGCGTTTCCCTACGGCACCTTCATCATCAACATCTCGGGCTCGCTGGTGATGGGGCTGATCGCCGGCTATCTCGCCTTCAGGGGCGATGCCGCCCAGCCGTGGCGGCTGTTCATCATGACCGGGATCCTCGGCGGCTACACCACGTTCTCGGCGTTCTCGCTGGATTCCATGCTGCTGTATGAGCGTGGCGAGCTCCTGCTGGCCGCGTCCTACGTGATCGGATCGGTGGTGCTCGCCATCCTGGGCCTGTTCGCCGGGCTGAGCCTGATGCGTCACATTTTCTAACCTCCGACCGGCTGGCCCGGTAGGTGGTTGTCTAGCCCTGATATGTTATATTATAACATAACCAGCGAAACCCGTGGACGTCCGCCCTTGGCCATTCCTTCCGTCCCCTCCCACCCGCATGTCCACGGCCATGCGCTCCATGACCACCCGGCCCAGCCGCTGCCGTGGTCGCTGCTGCGGATGGGTGCGACGGCCCGGCTCGGCGTCGCGTTGGGCCTCAGCGCGTGCCTGTGGCTGATGGTCTTGGCGGTATCATGATGATGGATGCGGCCCAGCTTCGGTTCGAAGATCTCACGCTCGGCTACGAGCGCCACCCCGCGGTTCACCACCTGAGCGGCGAGGTGAAAACAGGCGCACTGCTCGCGGTGATCGGTCCGAACGGCGGCGGCAAGTCCACCCTGCTGCGGGCGATCGTCGGCCTGCTGTCGCCGCTGTCGGGCACGGTGGCGCGGAACGGCGTTGCGGCGCGCGACATCGCCTACCTGCCGCAGATTGCCGAGGTCGACCGCAGCTTTCCGATCTCGGTGTTCGATTTCGTCTCCACCGGGCTCTGGCACGTCCGTGGCGCCTTTGGATGGCTGCGCCGCGCCGATCGGCAACGGATCTTCCACGCGCTTGCGGCGGTCGGGCTGAACGGCTTCGAGCGTCGCGGCATCGGGACGCTGTCCGGCGGCCAGACCCAGCGCATGCTGTTCGCCCGGATGCTGCTGCAGGACGCCCGGGTGATCGTGCTCGACGAGCCCTTCAACGCCATCGACAGCAAGACCGTCGAGGATCTGTTCGCGCTGGTCGCCCATTGGCACGGCGAGGGGCGGACCATCGTGGTGGCCCTGCACGACCTCGATCTGGTGAAGACGCGGTTTCCGGAAACGCTGCTGTTGGCGCGCAGCAAAATTGCCTGGGGCGCGACCGCGCAGGTGCTGACCGCGGACAACCTCGAGGCCGCGCGGCGCATGTGCGCGGCGTTCGACGACCACGCCGCCGCCTGCGCGGCGCCCGCGGCGCGCGCCGCCTGATCGCCATGCTGGTCGACGCGCTCATCGCCCCGTTCAGCGAGTTCGAGTTCATGCGCCGCGCGCTGGTGGGCGTGATTGCGCTCGCGGTCGGCGGCGCGCCGATCGGCGTGCTCCTGATGCTGCGGCGGATGAGCCTCGTCGGCGATGCCATGGCGCACGCGATCCTGCCCGGCGCCGCCATCGGGTTTCTGCTCTCGGGGCTCAATCTGTTTGCGATGACATTCGGCGGGCTGATCGCTGGCTTCTCGGTCGCGCTCTTGGCCGGAGTGGTGACGCGCGTGACGGAGCTGCGCGAGGATGCGACGCTTGCCGCGTTCTACCTGATTTCGCTGGCGCTCGGCGTCACCATCGTGTCGATCCGCGGCACCAATATCGACCTGCTGCACGTGCTGTTCGGCGACGTGCTGGCGATGGACGGCCGAGCGCTGATGGTCATTGCGTTCAACGCCACGCTCACCCTGGTGGTGCTGGCGGTGATCTGGCGGCCGCTCATCCTCGAGTGTGTCGATCCGCTGTTTCTGCGGACGGTGAGCCGTGCCGGCGCGCCCGTGCACCTGATTTTTCTGGCCCTCGTCGTGCTCAACCTCGTCAACGGCTTCCAGGCGCTCGGCACGCTGCTGGCGGTCGGCCTCATGATTCTGCCCGCCGGCATCGCCCGATTCTGGTCGCGCGATATCACCGGCATGCTCGCGATCGCTATCGTTGCCGCGGTGGTCTCCGGCTATGCCGGATTGCTGCTGTCGTTCCACAGCCGGGTGCCGTCGGGGCCCGCGATCATTTTGGTTGCGGCGTTGCTGTACTTCCTGTCGCTGCTGTTCGGCCGCGCCGGCGGCCTCGTGCCGCGGCTCATGCCGTCGCCGCACCTGGAGGCGTGAGTGGCGTCGCGCCGCGGATTGTTGGCGTCGCTCGCCGGGCTCGTGGCCGGGCTGTTGACGGCATTGCCGGCCGCAGCGGAGCCTGCGCTGAAGGTGGTCGCGAGCTTTTCGATCATCGGTGATTTTGCGCGGCAGGTCGGCGGTGACCGCATTTCGCTCACCACGCTGGTCGGCCCAGGCGGTGACAGCCACGTCTATCGTCCGTCGCCCGACGACGTGCGGCGCGTCGCCGACGCTCAGCTCGTGATCATCAACGGCCTCGGCCTCGAGGGCTGGCTGCCGCGGCTGGTGGACGCCGCCGGCCACCGCGCCCGGATCGTTACTGCGACCGACGGCATCGCGCCGCGCCGGCCGGCCGAGGCACAGAGCGGCCGCGACGCCGACCCCCATGCCTGGCAGTCGGTGGCGAACGCCAAGGTCTACGTGACCAATATCCGTGACGCCTTTGTCGCCGTCGATCCCGCGAATGCGACCATCTACCAGACCAATGCGCAGGCCTATCTCACGCAACTCGACGCGCTCGACCACGACGTGCGCGCTGCCATCGCCCGGATTCCGCCGCCGCGCCGCAAGGTGATCTCGACCCACGACGCCTTCGGCTATTTCGGCGGCGCTTATGGGATCTCCTTCATCGCGCCCCTGGGCGTCTCCACCGACAGCGAGGTCTCGGCCCGCGACCTCGCCGCCATCGTCCGCCAGATCAAGGCCCAGGCGGTTCCCGCGGTGTTCCTGGAGAATGTTTCGGACCCCCGGCTGATGCGCCAGATCGCCGCCGAGACCGGGGCGAAGGTCGGCGGCACCCTCTATTCCGATTCCCTGACCGCCCAAAACGGCGAAGCGCCCACTTACATTGACATGGTCAGGCACAATATAAAGGCCCTGACCGATGCCCTGGCGGAACGATAGCGCCAGGTCCCGCCCCCGATCCGGAGTCTCCATGTCCGCAGCGCCTGCCTCTTCCTCCGCCGCCGAAAAAATCCCCGTGACCGTGCTGACCGGCTATCTCGGCGCCGGCAAGACCACGCTGCTCAACCGCATCCTGTCGGAGAACCACGGCAAGCGGTATGCAGTGATCGTCAACGAGTTCGGCGAGATCGGCATCGACAACGACCTCGTCATCGGCGCCGACGAGGAAGTGTTCGAGATGAACAACGGCTGCGTCTGCTGCACGGTGCGCGGCGATCTCGTGCGCATCATGGAAGGCCTGATGAAGCGCCGTGGCAAGTTCGACGCCATCATCCTGGAGACCACGGGGCTCGCCGATCCGGCGCCGGTGGCCCAGACCTTCTTCGTCGACGAGGACGTGCAGACCAAGGCGCGGCTCGACGCCGTCGTGACGGTGGCCGACGCCAAGTGGCTGAGCGAGCGGCTCAAGGATGCGCCCGAGGCCAAGAACCAGATCGCCTTCGCCGACGTCATCGTGCTCAACAAGACCGACCTGGTGTCGCGGCCGGAATTGGCCGAGGTCGAGGCCCGCATCCGCGGCATCAACCCTTACGCCAAGCTGCACCGTACCGAGCGCTGCCAGGTGGCGCTCGCCGACGTCCTGGAGCGCAACGCCTTCGATCTCGACCGAATCCTCGACATCGAGCCGGATTTCCTCGAGGCCAGCGACGGTCATGATCATCACGATCATGACCATAACCACGATCATCACCACCATCACCATGACCATGGCGGGCTGAAGCACTATCACGACGAGGAGATGCAGTCGCTGGCGCTGCGCACCGATCGGCCGGTCGATCCCAACAAGTTCATGACCTGGCTGCAGGACCTGGTGGCGCGCGACGGCGCCCGTATCCTGCGCTCCAAGGGCATTCTTTCGTTTAAGGACGACGACGAGCGCTACGTCTTTCAGGGCGTGCACATGATGCTGGAGGGCGACCACCAGCGCAAATGGAAGGACGACGAGCCGCGCGAGAGCCGCGTGGTGTTCATTGGTCGCGACCTCCCTGAAGAAGCGATCCGCGACGGCTTCGCCAAGTGCGTCGCGGCATGATGGTTGAGCGCGACCCCTCCGCGTCTGCGGCCTCCATCGCTTCCATCGCC
>Ga0105156_1000145_pt1 | contig 11029 bp, 11 predicted proteins | sample SSWtaG_3_FD_89673 | JGI IMG/M metagenome (GOLD analysis project Ga0105156, IMG submission 89673) | Hot spring microbial communities from Sandy's Spring West, USA to study Microbial Dark Matter (Phase II) - SSWTFFsm_matched | ecosystem: Environmental > Aquatic > Thermal springs > Hot (42-90C) ...
ACCAAGTACCCTCTCTCAACCCTGAAGGAGGCCCTTTGGTACTCCCTCAGAACCACGTAAAGGGACAGCGAGAGCCCGGGCCCTAGGGCTAGGGAGCCCGCTATCCAGGCCAGCGCGGGCAACGGGCGGGGCGATCAGCGCCAATAGCCCCACGCAGGCGAGGGCTACGAGTAGCGCAAAGGCCTTCCAGTCCCTGACGTAAATTCGTCGAGCTCCTCGAGTTGCGCCCGATCTAGACGCTTCGCTTTGCACGAAGAGCGAGCCGGTCAAGTTAATTATAAAAGCTTCGCACGACTTCCCCGGCCCTTGGCAATCGGGAGTTGCGAGGACCACCGCGAAGTCGCTCAGTTAAGCGATTTAGACTTAATCGTCTACGCTTGTGCTTCTTATGCATTTTTGTCTACGAAGAGCTTATATACGTAGCTATCGTAATTGCAAGACGGTGAGGTCCTTGTCTACGGCTGTTCTCTCAATAAGGGTGCGGAAGGAGCTAAAGGAGGAAGCCGAGAGGCTCGGGATAAATCTGAAGGAAGTTATTGAGAGGGCGCTAGAGGCGGAGATCGAGAGGGCGAGGATGGAGAGGGCGAAGAACTTGATAGATGAGGCCCTGAGGTCGATGGACCTGAAAGAGGAGGAGTGGGTGAAGGTCGTTAAGGAGTCGAGGCTCGAGGGGTGACCTCGCTTGACCTCGCGCATCAAATACCTGCTCGACGCGTCGGCCCTGTACCCGCTGGTCCTGAGACTGAGAGAGGGCCTGTTGTCGTACAGAGACCGCCTCGCCGTGCTGGACCTGACGGTCTACGAGGTGGGGAACGCCCTGTGGAAAGCGCATAGAAGGGGGGCGATCAAGCGCTTAGCACCCATAGCGGAAATGTTCGAAGAGATGATGAGGGACTTGAAGAGGTTTAGCATCGGGTCGAGGATCTCTGAGGTCCTCGACGTGGCTGCGGAGAGCGGCGTGACCTTTTACGACGCCTCTTACGTCTACGTGGCTAGGAGGGAGGGGCTGAAGCTGGTCACCGAGGACTCTGAACTCATGAGGTTCCCCGAGGCAATCACGGTAGAAACATTGCTTAGAGAGCTGAGGCCTTGACGGTTCTTAAGCCCCTCTCCATCTCAATGGATCCATAAGCATCAAGTACGACCATCTTGAGGTGGAAGCCATCAGCGGAACGCCGAGAAGCCCTCCGGCATCCTTAGAGCCCGGTCGAGGGCCCCTTTGACAGCGCTCAGCAACAGGCCTCAACTAAGTTTCGACGGCTAGGTCGTAGCACGTGCCTCTAGAGCCCTGAATACCCTCTTGAGCTCCGCCAAGAGCTCCGACACCCTTATCGGACATCGCCTGCCCCTGCCGATGAGCTCTCTGTACAACATCGTCGCCGTGGGCGGCCTGAGCTCTGCCCTGGCCAGTAGCTCGTCGTCGCACAGGACCTCTTCTGGCCTTCCGTGAGCCACTACTCGCCCTTCATGGAGCACGTACACGTAGTCCGAGAGCTCGGCGACCACGTCGACGTCGTGGCTCGTGAACACCACGGTGCCGCCGCCCTTTTTGTACTCCGATATCATGTCCATCAGGCGTCGAGACGCTTGTGGCGAGAGCTCGGAGAAGGGCTCGTCGAGCAGGAGCACTGAAGGCCTTAGGACGAGGGCCGTCGCCAAGGCGACCTTCCGCTTCTCGCCGCCGCTGAGCCTGAAGGGCGGCTTGTCCAAGAGGTGCTCTACTCCCAACTCACGGGCCACTTCATTGACCCTGAGCCTCACCTCTTGGTCAGGGAGCCTCAGAATCCTTAAGCCGAATGCTATGTCGTCGAAGACCGTTGGCGCGAAGAGCTGGTCATCCGGGTCTTGGAAGACCACGCCCACCTCTCGCCTCAGCTCGTAGCCGAGCCTCTTGACTTCGACGCCCCTGAACCTCACGACGCCTTCTTGAGGCTCGAGGAGCCCGGCCATCAACATCAGCAAAGTGCTCTTTCCAGACCCGTTGGCGCCGGTTATCGCGACCACGCTCCTGTGCCTCACCTTAGCGCTTACGCCCCTGAGGGCGCGCGTGCCGTCTGGGTAGGTGAAGGAGACGCCCTCGACCTCTATCAAGTACTCGCCCTCGAACCTCCTCATCTCACATCAACACCAGCAAACACGCCAGCGCCAGCGAGAGCGCCACCACGGTCAGATCCAGCGGGCCCGGCCCGACCCCGGGTTTGGGGATGAAGACGAAGTCCAAGCCCCTGGCCTTAAAGGCCATTTGGAGCCTGTAGGCCCTGTCGAAGCCTCTAATAAACAAGCTACCAGCGACCGTCGAGAGCACGAGCCAAGAGCTCTTGATCCTATTCGTGCCCGAGGCCATGCGCGCCTCGCGAGCGGATAAGAGCCTCGCCGCATCTCTCAGCATTATCGGGACGTACCTCAGGAAGAGCATTAACACGAACAGAGCCTTCGGAGGGACCCTCAACCCCCTAAGCCCGGTGATGAGCCCTGTAAGCCCTAGGCTCTGCGCCATGAGCACGAGCATCAACGTGGCCGCGACGCACCTCACGAGAAGCGGAGCGAGAACCTGTGCAAGCGCTACTAAGTTAGATAACGATGAATCGTCCAAGTACGCTCGATAGAGAGCCATGGGGAGTGTTACGGCCAAGACGAAGGCCGAGATCGCCGTTGCGACCCTAGCCATGCTCCTAAGCTTCACGCCGAGGGCCCTTGAGAGGGGGATGGACATCGCTAGGACTATGATTGGGGGGTAAATGCTCCTCGAGAAGGAGACGGCGATCGCCAAGGCTATGAGGGACACTAAGAGAGCCCTCGGATCGGGCAGGCCCTCGCGGTCACCTCTCTCGACGGAGAAGGCCTCGATGACCTCGGCCATGCCATTGAGAAACGATATCAGTAGGCCTTTAGGCAAGCCCCGTGACCCCCTCTTCGCCTCTCGACCACCTTCATCGCTACGTAACCCACTACGACTATGACTGCCACGCCCAGTGCCCCTGCCATTGCGTAGCCCACCTCGGATGGGAGTCCTGGGATGCCGTAGTCGAAGAACGGCGTCCAAGTGATCTCCTCGCTTACGTCGCGTAGCCCCGCGGCCTCTGCGGCCACGTCCAAGGGCTCGTGATAGCCGACCACGTCAGCTAATATGACTCCGAACAGTGGGCTCACGATCAACATCAACGCTATGGCAGTCCAGATCTTCTTGCTCTTTACGAAGTTCGTGGGGGTCACCTCTCAACCACCTCTTGAGGGATCAGTGAGGGGATCGCTAGCGGTAGCCTCACATACAGGTACTCCACCACGAGGGCCGTTATGACGCCCTCTACTATGCCTAAGAGCGCGTGCCAACCAGCCATTATGGGGACCGTCACGTCTATGTAGAAGCCGAACGAGGGTGACAGGCCTATCTCGAGGCCGCACGCGAGGCCGGCGAGCACGATGCCGAGCCACGCCCCTAGGAAGGCCCCTGCCATCCTCGAACTACGTTTATTACCTGCGATCATGACGATCAGCTTGAATAGCGCGTAGCCCACTAGCACGTTTATTACGGCCATGTTCAAGACGTTTGCCCCTAACGCCGTGATGCCGCCGTCGTGGAAGAGCAGACACTGCACCACCAGCACTAGGGTCATAGATGCGAAGCCCAGGAATGGGCCCAAGAGCATTCCTGCGAGAGCCCCGCCGACGAAGTGAAGGCTCGTCCCTCCGGGCAAGGGCCAGTTCAGCATTTGGGCCACAAATATGGCGGCTGAGAGCACCGTCAGAAGCGATATTTCTTCGACCCTTAGGGCCCTCTTAGACTTCTTCCAGAGGAGGAGCCCACAGCCCACGGCAATAGCGTAGGTTATCGATGCCGTCCAAGCGTCGAGAAAGCCGTCGGGTATGTGCATGGTAATACCATCTTATCAAACAGATAACACGGTGTTTTAAGCTTTTCGACGCCACTTCCTCCGACGTAGGTCGCCATACCCAGCGTTTGCAAGGGCCACGTCTTATGGTTGGCCGCCCTTCACGAGCTCAAGTAACGCCACGACAGCAGAACGCCGATGGTGGCGGAGATAGCGCTGAACGCGGTTAGGTAGGCGAAGTCCCACGTTAGGGCCGCGAAATCGGTTGGCAGTATGGTCAGTTGCCTGACGGCATCGGTTAAGTACGTGAGCGGGTTTGCCCTGGCCACGGCTTGGAGCCAGCCGGGCATCAGGTCTATCGGAAAGAACGTGTTGCTCGCGAACATGAGGGGCATCGTTATCAGGGCAACGAACTGCATGGGCCTCTCCATCCTGGTGGACCTCATGGAGAAGGCTATGAAGATGGACGAGAGCCCCACGCTCATTAGGAATATCGCCGCGCAGACCCCAAGGATGTTTAAGGGCGTGAACGTTGAGCTCAGCCGAAGCCCCAGCAAGTAGGCCAGGGCTAGGATCACCGTCGCTTGGAACATGGCCCTCAGGGTCGCGTTCAAGATCTTGGCGAATATTATCGCCGCTCGGGGGACGGGGGTCGACAGGACCTTGTCCAAGAAGCCCAAGCGCCTGTCCCAGACTATGGACAACCCGCTGAACATCGTCGTGGTCACGACTATCATTGAGACCATGCCGACCGACATGAAGCTGAAGTAGTCCGTCGTGCCGAAGGCGCTCTGCATTATTTCCGAGCCCAAGCCAGCAAAGAGTTGTGAGAGCTTGGTGCCATTGAGCACGACGACTTGAAGCCCCTGTGGAACGAGGACTGCGTCGCCCGGGATGGGTATTTGTTGCGGCATATTTACGTTGTGGGCCGAGAAGAGCGCGCCTATGTTCAGCGCCTTCCCCAAGAGCCCCATCCAGATGAGGGGCTGGAGCACCAACATGACCAACGTGACGGGGTCCTTGAGCCACTTCTTCAACTCGCGGAAGAGAAGCGCTCGTAGGCCTCGCGCTAGGCTTGGGTTGGACTCGCCGACGAGCTTCGCGGAGCTCAACTCTCAGCTCACCTCTTCCTAGCCCTCATCAAGGTTATCCTGTGGGCTATGAAGGACTCCTTCGACTCCTCCGCGTCCCTAAGGGCCCTGCCTGTGTACTCCAAGAAGACCTCGTTCAGCGTGGGCTTCGTGAGCGAGAGCTTGACGACTGTGTAGCCCCTCTCGCGCAGGGCCTCTACTATGAGGGGGGCCGTGACCTCGCCGTCCTTGGCCTTGATCCTGTACGACCCGTTCTCGTACCTCACTTCCTTGACGTTCTCGCAACCCTTTATTACCTCCGTCACGTCGGCTTCCTCCTTTATCGTGACCGTTATTATGTCCCCTCCCAAGCTGCTCTTGAGCTCGTCAGGAGAGCCCGTCGCGACTATCTTGCCGCGGTCTATTATCGCGATGCGGTCGCAGAGGGCGTCGGCCTCCTCCAAGTAGTGGGTGGTCATGAATATGGTCATGTCGTACTCCTCCTTCAGGCGCCTTATGTAGCTCCAGATGGCCGCTCGAGTGTGCACGTCCAGGCCCAGGGTCGGCTCGTCGAGGAAGAGGACCTTGGGCCTGTTTATCAAGCCGCAAGCCAGCTCGAGCCTCCTCCTCATTCCGCCAGAGTAGGTCTCGACCCTCCTGTCCTTGAAGTCTATTAGGTCGACGAGCTCTAAGAGCTCCAGAGCCCTCTTCCTCGCCACGTCGCGGGGGACTCCGTAGAGGTCGGCGCAGAGCATCACGTTCTCGTAGCCCGTCAAGTCCTCGTCGGCTGTGTACTCCTGCGGCACGACCCCTATGACCTTCCTGACCTCCTTGGCTTGCTTGACTACGTCGAAGCCCATGACCCACGCGTTCCCCTCGGTCGGCCTCAGCACGGTCGTCAACATGTTTATCGTGGTCGTCTTGCCAGCGCCGTTGGGTCCTAGGAAGCCGAAGATCTCGCCCTCCCAGACGCTGAAGCTTACGTGATCGACGGCCACGACGCTTCGGTTGAAGACCTTCGTCAGGTTCTCAGCCTTAATAACAGCTTCCCTCACGACCTCCACCCCCTGAGCCTTCTCCCTATGTCCTCGAGCCTTCGAGAGGCCTCGTCGAGCACGCCGATCGCCTCCCTCAGGGCATCCTCAGAGGGCCTTTCCTCGAGGGCCAGCGCCAAGCTCAAGAGAGCCCTGAACATGCGCCTCAGGGAGCTCTTGGCCTCCTCAAGCCTCTCGGGCGGCACGCGTAGCCTGAGGAAGCCCAGCAATGGAGGGACGAAGAGCCTCTTGTCCATGTAGAATTGCGTGTACACCCTCTTTTGCTCTTCGAGGAACCTCCTGCCTTCCTCAGTGAGCTCGTACCGCCTCACCCCTCCCTCTTCCGTAGGGACCTCGCGGACGAGGCCGCTGTCCTGGAGCCAGGCTAATAGGGGGTAGACGGAGCCTGGGCTGGGTCTCCAGCAACCGTCGGTCCTCCTCTCCATCTCCTTCATTATCTCCGAGCCAGAGAGGGGCCTCTCGCTCAGGAGCTCCAGCACCTGATATCGCAGGAGGCCCTTGGGCACGGCGGCCATGTGCTTGAGCCAGTGCCTAAGCAATGGAGGGGACCGTTGAAGCCCGTGCTCGTCCGACATGCTCATATCACCGTCGATATCGAATTCGATAGAGCATCAAGCCGCTTACTTAAGGATTTCGAAAAACTCCAAGGATATAGCTAATTAATTGGAGAGCTCAGGATTCTCTAGGAGCGACCTTGCGCTTGGGGAGGGTGGACTCTGCCGAAGTCCTCTCGAGCTTGGGCTACGACTTCTACTCGTACGTGGAGCCAGCGGTCAAGCCCGACGAAGTCGACCTGAAGTTCGACGACGTGGTCCCTGAGCTCTCCTCGGGCTTCCCGATATCCGGAAAGAGGTTGTACAGGCACCAGCTCGAGGCCTACGAGGCTCTCTCCTCGGGCCTCAACGTGATACTGAGGTCTGGCACCGGCTCTGGCAAGACCGAGGCTTGGCTCCTTTACGCTCTTAAGCACAAGGTCCCGACGCTGGCCGTGTACCCCACCCTAGCCCTAGCCAACGACCAGATCAGAAGGATCAAGGGCTACTCATCCGCCCTCAAGTTGCAGGTCGAGGTGATCGACGCGCTGAGGCGGGACCAGCTGGTGAAGGAGAAGGGGCGCTCGAAGCTCAGAGCCATGATGACTGGCTGCGACATATTGGTGACGAACCCCGCTTTCCTGCTCCACGAGGTCAAGAAGGCAGCGACGACCGGTAAATCCCTCTTAGACGGCTTCCTCTCGAAGATCGGGCTCCTAGTGCTTGACGAGGTCGACTTCTACGGGCCTAGGGAGATAGCCCTCCTGCTGGCCCTCACCGAGTTGCTCAACTTGATGTTCAAGCCCGGCCTCCAAGTGGTAGTCCTCACAGCCACCATAGAGAACCCCGAGGAGTTCGCCTCCTTCTTGACTAAGGTCAACGGCAGGGAGACGAGGATAATCGAGGGGAAGCCCTTCCGGGTCGAGAACAGGGTCTACGTCGTCCTAGGCAAGAACTTGAGGTCGCTCTGGGAGCACCTGAGGGCTAAGAGGGGCGAGTTCGAGAGGGCCCGCGTCGGGAGAGACGTGCTGGAGGCGCTCGACGACTTTGAGCTGTTCAAGGAGAGGGCCTACAACGTCTACGACGTGGCGAGGGCGATGGGGCTCCACGTGCCCAGCTTGGAGTTCGACCCGATAGACCTGCTGAGGGCCTACGTCGACGACGCCGGCGTAACCCTGGTCTTCACGAAGAGCATAGCCAAGGCCGAGGAGCTCGCTCGCAGGCTGAGGGCCGAGTTGCCGCTGGCCCACAGGGATAGAGTCGCGGCCCACCACCACCTAGCCTTCAAGGACTACAGGGCGGCTGTGGAGGAGGCCGCCAGGCAAGGCCTGGTCAAAGTGCTCGTGTCCCCTAGGACGCTGAGCCAAGGGATAGACATAGGGACCGTCGTGAGGATAGTCCACGTGGGCCTGCCCGAGAGCTTGAGGGAGTTCTACCAGCGAGAGGGCAGGAAGGGGAGGAGGGAGGAGGCGGGCTTCTCGGAGACGATAATCCTGCCCACTGGCAAGTGGGACAGGGACGTGCTCTCGAGAGGCCTCGAGGCCCTGAAGTCGTGGCTCAAAATGCCCATAGAGAAGGTCATCGTGAACCCCGACAACAAGTACTCCCTCTTCTTCAAGGCCCTCCTGAAGTTCATGTCCCCGCGCCTCAAAGCCCTCTTGACCAAAGACGAGTACCAGTTCTTGGAGGAGCTCGGCCTGGTCAAGCGAGGAGAGCTGACGGCCAGAGGCAAGGAGGCCTGGGGGAACATGAACTTCTACGAGTTCGCCCCTCCTTATAGCGTCAACAGGGTAATGGTCGACGAGGGAGGACAACGCTACCTAGAGGGCATATCGCACTGCGACCTCGTCGAGAAGTTCCAAGTGGGCTGCCTGGACTACACGTCCGACGGAGTGGTCGTGGAGCTGAAGGTCGGGGGGAGGACCGGTAGGATGGTGACCGCAGTCGTCGAGGAGAGGCTGAGCCCGTCGGCCCTGTGGCAGAGGGAGCCCCTAGCCCTAGCACTGGAGGAGTACGAGGAGGCTAAGACTAAGTGGGGCGAGGAGCCCTCGATCTTCAGCGACTACCTCCACGGCAGGCTGCACTCGGAGGTAGTGTGCGTCGTCTACCCCCCTAGGAGGGGCTTCGGCCGCTACCTGAAGATACCCAATAGAGTCCTGTGGAGGGTCGTCAGCTCGAGGTCGAGGCTCAAGAGCCTCGACGGCAGGACGCTGACCTACAGGGACCACAGGGTCATAGAGGTTCCCACGGCGACTTACGGCAAGTACAGCGACTACACCTACGGCTTCTTCTTCGAGCTCGACCCGGCTGAGGACTTGACGTTGATGAGGATAGGGCTAGCGACGCTGATGATAGTCCTCAGGAAGAGGCTGAGGATACCCCTCGAGACCCTCATGTACAGCCTCGGAGCCGTCGGCGAGAAGAAGCTCATGGAGATCCACGAGCCCGAGAGCGCTGGGCTGATAGAGAGGCTGGACTGGCTCGAGGTCAAGAAGCTGGTCGAGGAGTACCAGCCGGAGCCCTTGGACGAGGTGCTCATGGAGTCCTTCGACGAGTACGCCTACTCGGACTTCATATCCCTCGGCCTAGACTGGAAGCTAGCCAAGCGCTACGCGGTCAAGGCAGTCGAGTACGTGTTGTTGGAGCAGAGGATACCGCTCGAGTTCAGGGGGCTCCAGCTTTCGGTGCCGAAGCCCTCTAGGGCCCTGAAGATGGCGTCGGTGGACGCGATATTTCTAAGGGTGATGGACCAGGCCGACACCGGCTTGCTGAGCTTGGCCGTCTACGACGGCGAGGACGTGAGGAGCTCGACCGTGTACAAGGACTTCGGCCTCGTGCACCCGGATCCCCAGATAGAGCTGGCCATATCCTCGCTCGTCAACGAGGACTTCACGGTGCTGGTCTACGGCTTCGAACAGCTCTACAAGTCGCTCGCGAGCGGCGGCTTGAAGTCCTTGGCGCTGATGCTGAAGTCGCTGGCCCTCGAAGGCAAGCTCGTCGACGTGAGGGAGCTGGTGGTCAAGGCCCTCGAGCTACCGGCGGCCCCCCTCGAGGAGGTCGAGAGGGCCATAGGCGCGCAGAGGGCGACGTCGATAGCGGACGTCATGCTCGAGCTGGAGAACTCCAAGAGGAGGGTGGCGAGCGAGCCCCCGGCCTCTTGGATGAACTTCACGAAGTACCTGAAGGAGAAGGTCGAGGGCTATGTGAGCGACAACGTGAGGTCGACGTACCTCCTTTACTTGGCCCTCAAGGAGTACGAGGCCAAGAAGGGGGAGAGGGTCGAGGCGAGAAGCGAGGCCCTACGCGAACGTGCTTAGGGCTCGAAGGCCCATCACGCATTGGCCATGCGGCTCCCTGAGCTCAAACCGAGATCCCGACGCTAAACAAGCCCCTCAGAGCTTAGACAGTTCTCTACCGACCAAGACCATTAAGTCGTGCTTTTGGGCTAGCGCTCTGAGGCGCTCCTTGGCCTCTGCGCTCGCGTTGGCCACGACGAGGAGCTTCAGCTGGACCTCCTCGCCGTAGAGCTCCTTCACGAAGTCGACCCTCTCCAAAAGCTTGGAGACCTCGGCCTCAGCCTCCTCGGCCGTGCTCACAGTCGTCGTGACCTCGCCCACCACTAACGGGTTCTCACAGAAGACGTCCACCTCCCAAGTCCTCTTGCTCTTTGGATCCTTTAGCTTGACCTCTGCCTCGACCTTCACGGCCTCGGGGTAGCCCCTCTCGATGAGGAGCTCTTTGATGAAGGCGGCCGCGTAGTGGTCGAGAGTCATCCCCACGGACCTTCCCAGTTGCTCAAAGCTGTTCCTGAGGCCCCTCACCTCGGTCCACAACCTCTCTTGACCTCTTCTAAGCTCTCTCACCTCTTCCCAGAGCTTTTCTATCTCCTGCCACGTCTTCGCCTGCTCTTCTCGAAGGCCTTTAATCTCCTGCCAAATCCTCTCCATCTCCTGCCACGTCTTCGCCTGCTCCTCGCGTAACTCCTTGATCTCCTCCTTGGTCTTCTCCATCTCCTGCCACGTCTTCGCCTGCTCTTCTCGAAGGCCTTTAATCTCCTGCCAAATCCTCTCTTGGTTCTTCTCTATGCCGTCGAGCCTCTCTAAAATCTCCTTCACGCCTATGAGGCCCGCTACCGCGTACCTGAACTCCCGATCCTCCTCTAACGCCCTCAGTATCTTCTCCTTGTAGGCCTTTGACAGAGCTCGAGAGGCCACGACTCATAATGCCTATCAGGCTTTAATATCTGTTTTGCGAGAGCGGACCTCTTCACGTGAAACCTCAAGAGCGCTAGGTCAGCAAGCGTCATCACTGCGTACTTGCTCAAGTCGAGCCTCTGCCCAACATGACGAGAGGCCCGCGACCTCGGTAGATGGCCTCGGTGCAAGCCAGCACCTTAAGAAGGCGACGGTGCCCAAGACCGCGTAGGGCTTCATGGATTTTGAGGCGTTAGGAGGCCGTAAGCGGCAGATCATCAGCATTGCCGTAATGGCGAGGGCTGACGTGGAGAAGGCTGGAAGAGGTCATGTAGTGTTGGATTTAGA
>Ga0105156_1000146_pt1 | contig 11029 bp, 9 predicted proteins | sample SSWtaG_3_FD_89673 | JGI IMG/M metagenome (GOLD analysis project Ga0105156, IMG submission 89673) | Hot spring microbial communities from Sandy's Spring West, USA to study Microbial Dark Matter (Phase II) - SSWTFFsm_matched | ecosystem: Environmental > Aquatic > Thermal springs > Hot (42-90C) ...
GGGTTTTGATCTTTCTGGAGCGTGGGTCCTGCGCTAGCGCCACAATAACCGATTCACGGCTCCGTTTCTCAGCCGCGGGCCTTGCCCGCGGCCTTCTTTGCAATGGTTGTCGGGGCCGCCTTCACGGCCTTCGGCGTCGCAGCCGTGCGCGCCTTGGCCGACTTGGCGGCGGGTTTGGCCGCCGGCTTCTTGGCCGCGGCTTTCTTGGGCGCCGCCTTGGTCTTGGCGGCGTCCTCGGTCTTGGCGGGCTTCGCCGCCGCCTTCTTCTTCGGCGCGGCACGCTTGGCCTTGCCGCCGCCCTTGCCACCACCCTTGCCGGCGCGCGCGTCGATCAGCGCGATGGCCTCATCGAGCGTGATGGTCTCGGGCGTCTTGTCGCTCGGAATGGTGGCGTTGATGCCGTTGGCGGTGACATAGGCGCCATAGCGGCCGCTCTTGACGCTGATCAGGCCGTGCTCGGGATGATCGCCCACGGGCTTGCCGGGGTCGGAGCCGAACCGGCGCTTGCTCGGACCCTTGGCGATCTTCTCGGCAATCAGGGTGACCGCACGGTTCAGCCCGATCGCGTAGACGTCGTCGCCCGCTTCCAGGCTCGCATAGGTCTTGCCGTGCTGCACGTAAGGGCCGAACCGGCCGATCCCGGCCTTGATGATCTCGCCGTCCTCGGGATGGGGGCCGACGTCGCGCGGCAGCGACAACAGCTTCAGCGCCAGCGCCAGCTCGACATCGCCGGGCGACATGCCCTTGGGGATGCCGGCGCGCTTGGGCTTCTCGTCCTCGCCGTAGTCCTTCGGCTCGCCGAGCTGGATGTAGGGCCCGAAGCGTCCCGACTTCACCGCGACGTCGAAGCCCGACGCAGGGTCCTGGCCGAGCACGCGATCGCCGCCGCCGTCGCCATTGGCGGCGAGCGGGCGGGTGTAGCGGCATTCCGGATAGTTGGTGCAGCCGACGAACGCGCCGAACTTGCCGGCCTTGAGGTTGAGCCGGCCGGTGCCGCAGGTCGGACATTGCCGCGGATCGCCGCCGTCCTCGCGCGGCGGGTAGATGTGGGGGCCGAGCATGGCGTCGAGCACGTCCAGCACTTCCGAGACCCGGACGTCCTTGATGTCGTTGACGGCGGCGGTGAAGTCGCGCCAGAAATCGGTCAGCACCGCGCGCCAGGAGATCTCGTTGTTGGAGATCTTGTCGAGCTGCTCCTCGAGATTGGCGGTGAAGTCGAACTCGACATAGCGCGCGAAGAAGTTCTCCAGGAACGCGACGACGACGCGGCCCTTGTCCTCGCCGTAGAGCCGCTTCTTGTCGAGCTTGACGTAGCCGCGGTCCTTCAGCACCTGCAGGATCGAGGCGTAGGTCGAGGGGCGGCCGATGCCGAGCTCCTCCATGCGCTTGACCAGCGAGGCTTCCGAGTAGCGCGGCGGCGGCTCGGTGAAATGCTGGTCGACCGCAAGCGCCTCACGCTTGAGCGCTTCGCCCGCGCTCATGGCGGGCAGGCGGCGGCTGTCGTCGTCATCGGAGGCGTCGTCGATGCCTTCCTGGTAAAGCGCGAGGAAGCCGTCGAACTTCACCACCTGACCGGTGGCGCGCAGCTCCAGCGTGCGCCCGCCCGCCTTGGCCGTGATGTCGACGGTGGTGCGCTCGAGCTCGGCGGATTCCATCTGGCTCGCGATGGTGCGCAGCCAGATCAGCTCGTAGAGCCGGGCCTGGTCGGAATCGAGCTTGCGCGCGAGGTCCTTGGGGCGCCGTGACAGGTCGGTCGGCCGGATCGCTTCGTGGGCTTCCTGGGCGTTCTTGGCTTTGGTCTGGTATTGGCGCGGCTGGCTCGGCACATAAGCCTTGCCGTAATCCTCGCCGATCACCTTGCGTGCCTGGACGATCGCCTCGTCGGCGATCTGCACGCCGTCGGTACGCATATAAGTAATGAGCCCGGTGGTCTCGCCGCCGATGTTGACGCCTTCATAAAGGCGCTGGGCGATCCGCATGGTGGTGGCCGGCGCAAAGCCGAGCTTGCGGCTCGCCTCCTGCTGCAAGGTCGAGGTGGTGAAGGGCGCGTAGGGGTTGCGCCGCGCCGGCTTGGCGTCGACGGTGGCGACCGTGAACAGCGCCGCCTCGAGCGCGCGCTTGAAGTCCTCGGCCTCGGGCCCGCTGCCGATGTCGAGGCGCTGGATCCTCTTGCCGTCGGCGCCGACCAGGCGCGCTTCGAAAGTGTCGCCGCGCGGCGTCGCCAAGGTCGCGATCAGCGACCAGTACTCGCGCGGCACGAACTTCTCGATCTCGAGCTCGCGGTCGCACACCAGCCGCAGCGCCACCGATTGGACGCGGCCGGCGGAGCGGGCGCCGGGCAGCTTGCGCCACAGCACGGGGGAGAGGTTGAAGCCGACCAGATAGTCCAGCGCCCGGCGCGCCATGTAGGCGTCGACCAGCGCGCCGTCGATCTGGCGCGGGTGCTTCATGGCGTCGGTGACGGCCTGCTTGGTGATCGCGTTGAACACCACGCGCTCGACATCCTGGTCCTTGAGCGCTCGCTTTTCCTTCAGGATCTCGAGCACATGCCAGGAAATGGCCTCACCCTCGCGATCCGGGTCGGTGGCGAGAATCAGCTTGTCGGCGCCCTTCACGGCGCGCGCGATGTCGTTCAGCCGGCTCGCGGCCTTGGGATCGACCTCCCAGATCATCTTGAAATTGGACTCCGGATCCACCGATCCATTCTTGGCCGGCAGGTCGCGGACATGGCCAAAAGAGGCCAGAACCTCGTAGGAGGGGCCCAAATACTTATTGATCGTCTTGGCCTTTGCGGGCGACTCGACAATGACGATATTCATGTCTTTCCAATGGCTTAAATGGGTGAGGCGAGCCGATTCAGGGATCGCGCCCGGCCTCGTTTTGGCGGATACATGGTTAAATCGGCCCGGCCTGTCAAATCCCGATGCCGCTTTGGCTTAACGGGCGCTCAAACGGAACCGTTGCTGACGGTCTCTAAATACCGGAAGGGCGGTATCTGTGGGCCAGCAATTGGTGCTATGGTAGTGTCGGATCATGGCTCAGAGCAGCCCATTAAATAAGTGAGACCTGACCGCCGCCATGGCGCTCCAGCCGGCCGGCGATCTCGAGCTCGAGCAGCACGGCGCGGACCAGCGCAGGCGCAACGCCGGCGAGATGGACGAGGTCGTCGATGCCGACCGGCGAGGGGCCCAGCAGCTCGATGATGCGGGTGCGATCGCGCTGGTCCGGCTCGCCCGTACCGGCCTCGTGCGGCGCGTCCGGCTCGCGCAAGCGATGGGTCGGCGGTCGCCGCAGGATCGGCCCGACGGCGTCGATGACGTCGGCGGCCGCGGTCAGCAGCGTGGCGCCCTGCTTGATCAGGTCGTTGCTGCCGGCCGAGCGCGGGTCGAGCGGCGATCCCGGCACGGCGAACACCTCGCGGCCCTGCTCGTTGGCGAAACGGGCGGTGATCAGCGAGCCCGACCGATGCGCCGCCTCGACCACCACCACGCCGACGCTGCTGCCGGAGATCAGCCGGTTGCGTCGCGGAAAATCCCGCGCCCGCGGCACATGCCCGAGCGGCATTTCCGACATCGCGCCACCCTGGGTGTCGACGATGGCGCGCAGCAGCTCGACGTGCTCTGGCGGATAGATCTGGTCGAGCCCGCCGGCGAGCGCCGCGACCGTCCCGCCTGAAAGTGCGGCGCGGTGCGCCGCCTGATCGATGCCGCGGGCGAGCCCCGACACCACGACAAAGCCGGCCTCGCCGAGATCGCGCGCCAGCATGGCGGCGAACTTCTGCCCGGCGGCGGAGGCGTTGCGGGCGCCGACGATGGCGATCATCGGCCGCTTCATCGTCGCGGTGGCGCCGAGCACGCCGAGCAGCGGCGGCGCGTCGTCGAGCGTGGCGAGCCCCGGCGGATAGCCGTCCTCATGGCCCGCGACCAGCCGGCCGCCGAGCCTCATGGTGAGCGCAATCTCGCGCTCGGCTTCCGCCACCGTGCAGATCCGGCCGGGCAGGGCCGCGCCGCCGCGGCGCGCCAAGGCGGGCAGGGCGTCGAGCGCCGCCTCCGCACCGCCGCAATGGCTGATGAGTGAGCGGAACGTGCGCGGCCCGACATTGTCGCTGCGGATCAGCCGCAGCCAGTCGAGGCGGTCAGCGTCGCTTAAGCTTGGGGCTTGTGCTTGCGGCATCCACGGCGGCTCCTGAGGACCGCAGTGTTGCGCAAGTCGGGGCGGGCAACAACCTTGGCGCGAGTAATGCACAGGGTCCATCCGCCAGAACTGAAGGGATTGCGGCCGGGGAAGCGCTTTCAGAACGCCTTCGGAAGCCCCGCCTGCTTGAGCACGCCGTTTGCGGTGTGTCGCGACTTGATGTTGTTATCCACGGTAAAGCGAATGCCCGAGATTGGGCTTTCCCATATCTCGTGATCGCCGCGCCCCTGCCTTACGAAAAAACATCCTGCTTCTTCCGGAAGCTTCTTTAGTTCTGGAGTAAAGCTCTTCACGCAGTCTTGGCCCTGGCGCGGACCCGCGTCGAGAACGAAGCTATCACATCGGGATTTCGATATCCCCATCGTCGCCGTCTGCATCGAGTAAATCCAAGATAAGGCCGGGAAGCTTCTTGTCGAACTCGTCCAAGGTTTGCGCCTCCGTGATGAGGCCCGGCAGATCCGGACTTTCGGCGACCCAAACGCTCGCTTCATTGTCCCAAGTCGCTCGCACGACGACGAGACTGCGCGTCCTTGTCTTTCCAGCTTGCCCTACCGGATCCATGAAAACCAATCCCTTCAAGTGCGCTGGCAACCTTGGACCACCAAATAGTGTTTGCAGGAAGCGCCAACAAGAGACTTTATAGAGGATCTTGGCGCGAGCGTCGCACAGAAACCATCTTCAGAAAATCAAGAAATTGGCGGCGATAGCCGGGCGCACGCTAATGTTAGAGACGACCGTTGGCCTCTACCCCTTCGCCCCAATCCTGCTCTCCGTCCCCGCCATCAACCGCTCGATGTTGGGGCGGTGCTTCCACCAGAGCAAGAGCGTCAGCACCAGGAACAGCGCCGCCAGCGGCAGGTGGCCGAACCACCATAGCGAGACCGGTGTGAGCGCGCTGGCCACGAGTGCAGAGAGCGAGGAGTAGCGCGAGGTGAACGCGGTGGCGAGCCAGATCACGCAGAAGGCAACAGCTCCTGGCCAGAACAAGCCGAGCAGCACGCCGATATAGGTGGCGACGCCTTTGCCGCCCTTGAACTTCAGCCACGCCGGAAACAGGTGGCCGAGAAAGGCGCCGAGGCCTGCGGCCATGGCCGCCTGCGGTCCGGCGACGTAGCCGGCGATGATGACGGCCGCGGTGCCCTTGAGCATGTCGCCGATCAGCGTCGCGGCGGCGAGCCCCTTGCGGCCGGTGCGCAGCACGTTGGTGGCGCCGATGTTGCCGGAGCCGATGGCGCGGATGTCGCCGCCGCCGGCGAGCCGGGTCAAAATAAGGCCGAACGGGATCGAACCGAGCAGGTAGCCGAGCACGAGCGCCGGCACCAGCGCTACCTCAGGGGACATCGCCAAACCTCCCGGACTTGTTGCGGTCGTCTGTTTATCAGACGTGCTCGTAAACGGTGCGGCCGCCGACGATGGTGCGCACCACGCGGCCGGTGAATTTGGCCTCGTCGAACGGCGTGTTCTTGCACTGCGACTTCAGGTTTGCCGGATCCACCACCCACGGCACGTCGGGATCGATGACGATGACGTCGGCGGGCGCGCCCGGCCGCAGCGAGCCGCCGGGCAGTCCGAGCAGTTCCGCCGGACGGGTCGAGGTTGCGCGGATCAGGTCGGAGAGCTTGAGCTGACCGTTGTGAACCAGGCGCAGCCCCGCCGGCAGCATGGTCTCGAGCCCGATCGCGCCGGACGCGGCTTCCGCGAACGGCAGGCGCTTCTGCTCGACGTCCTGCGGATTGTGGTCCGACATCACCACGTCGATCAGGCCCGAGGCGACGGCCTCCACCAGGGCCTGGCGATCACCCTCGGCGCGCAGCGGCGGCGACAGCTTGAGGAAGGTGCGGTAGGGGCCGATGTCGTTCTCGTTCAAGGTGAGGTGATTGATCGACACCGAGGCGCTAACGCTTAAGCCCGTGTCGCGGGCGCGGCGCAGGATCTCCAGCGAGTCAGTGCAGGTCAGCGAGGCGGCGTGGTAGCGCCCGCCGGTCAGCGCGACGAGACGCATGTCGCGCTCCAGCACCACCGCTTCGGCGGCGTTGGGAATGCCGAGCAGGCCCAGGCGCGAGGCGAACTCGCCCTCGTTCATGACGCCCTCGCCGATCAGGTGCGGGTCCTCGGTGTGGTGCACGATCAGGGCGTCGAAATCGCGGGCGTAGGTGAGAATGCGCCGCATCACCAGGGCGTTCATGACGCTGCGGTCGCCCTCGGTGAAGGCCACCGCGCCGGCGGCCTTCAAGAGGCCGATCTCGGTCATCTCCTCGCCGCGCAGGCCCTTGGTCAGCGCCGCCATGGGATGGATGTTGACGATCGCGGTGTCGCGGGCGCGGCGCAGCACGAAGTCCACCGTCGCCGAATTGTCGATCACCGGCGAGGTGTCGGGCTGGCAGATGATGGTGGTGATGCCGCCGGCGGCAGCGGCGAGGCTGGCGGAGGCGAAGCTCTCGCGGTGGCTCGCGCCCGGCTCGCCGACGAAGGCGCGCATGTCGACGAGGCCCGGCGCCACGACCTTGCCGGCGCAATTGACGATGTCGGTGCCCTCCGGCACGCCGGCGGCGCCGATGCCGCGCCGCGCGTCGCGGATGAAGCCATCGGCGATCAAGACCTCGCCGGGACCATCGAGGTCGCGCGACGGGTCGACCACGTGGGCGTTGGCGAGCAGGATGGGGCGGCGGTCGGTCAGCATGGCGCTTGCCTTACGCATTGGGCAGGTTGCGGGCCAGCGCTTCGAGCACCGCCATGCGCACGGCGACCCCCATCTCGACCTGCTCGCGGATCAGCGATTGGGCGCCGTCGGCGACGATGGAGTCGATCTCGACGCCGCGGTTCATCGGTCCCGGATGCATCACCAGCGCGTCGGGCTTGGCGTAGGCGAGCTTCTTCTGGTCGAGCCCGAAATAGTGGAAGTATTCGCCGCTGGAGGGAACCAGCGAGCCGTTCATGCGCTCGCGCTGCAGCCGCAGCATCATCACGATATCCGCGCCGTTCAATCCCTCGCGCATGTCGCGCGCCACCTCGACGCCCATGCGCTCGATGCCCGGCGGCAACAGCGTCGACGGCGCCACTACGCGCACCCGCGCGCCCATGGTGTTGAGCAGGATGATGTTGGAGCGCGCCACGCGCGAATGCATGATGTCGCCGCAGATCGCGACCACCAGGCCCTCGAGCCGGCCCTTGTTGCGGCGGATGGTCAGTGCGTCGAGCAGCGCCTGGGTCGGATGCTCATGGGCGCCGTCGCCGGCGTTGATGACGGAACCGTCGACCTTGCGCGCGAGCAGCGCGACCGCGCCGGAGGCATGGTGACGCACCACCAGGATGTCGGGGTGCATGGCGTTGAGGGTGACGGCGGTGTCGATCAGGGTCTCGCCCTTGCGCATCGAGGACGACGACACCGACATGTTCATGACGTCGGCGCCCAGCCGCTTGCCGGCGATCTCGAACGACGACTGGGTGCGGGTCGAGGCCTCGAAGAACAGGTTGACCTGGGTGCGGCCACGCAGGTCCGAGCGCTTCTTGTCGACCTGGCGGTTCAGCTCGACGTATTCCTCGGCGAGGCCGAGCAATCCCTCGATGTCGACGCGAGAAAGGCCTTCGATGCCCAGAAGATGACGGTGGGCGAAAACGAAACTGGATTTGGGACTTTGGCTCATCAAAGCCAAAGCTATAGGCAGACATTTTCGCAAGGGCAAGGTGGATTCCTGCAGTTGCGACTTATCCCCGCGTTTCGCAACAGCCGGGAGAGACCGCCCCGCGGCGCCTGCCGGGTGAAATCGCCGAGGGGGCGGCGTAAGCTGTTCCGGCGGAATCGCCGCGCGCTGGCGCGGCCCGGAGGTAAATCCCATGGTGCCGATGTTTGCCACCCACGAGGTCTTCAACCAATCGCCGGCGTTCGAGGACGTCGACCTGTTTACGCTCGACCAGCCGCTGGTGGACGCGGTCAAGGCGACCACAGGCAGTGCGGCGCTCGGCGAGCTATCGGCATTCGGCCGGCAGTGGGGCTCGGCGGCGATGGCGCAGCGCGCACGGCTCGCCAACGAGAACACGCCCAAGCTGCGGCTGTTCGATGCCAAGGGTTATCGCCGCGACGAGGTCGAGTTTCACCCCTCGTATCACGAACTGATGGCGCACAGCGCCCATGCCGGGTTGCACAACTCGACCTGGAACGCGCAAGGCGGGCCCACCGGCGAGGGCGCCGAGGTGCTGCGGGCGGCGCGATTCTTCATGGCGGCGCAGGTCGAAACCGGGCACCTGTGCCCGATCACCATGACGCGGGCCGCGGTCGGCGCGCTTGCCGCCGATCCCGAAATCTTGGCGCAGCTGATGCCGGTGCTCGGCACCCGGGCCTATGATCCGACCTTCGCGCCGTGGCCGACCAAGCGCGGCATGACCGTCGGCATGGGCATGACCGAGAAGCAGGGCGGCACCGACGTGCGCGCCAACATGACGCGGGCGGAGCCGGCGGGCGGGGCCTATCTCATCACCGGGCACAAGTGGTTCATGTCGGCGCCGATGTGCGACGCCTTCCTGGTGCTGGCCCAGGCGCCCGGCGGCCTGACCTGTTTCGTGATGCCGCGCTTCACGCCGGACGGCAAGGTCAACGAGATTCACTTCCAGCGCCTGAAGGACAAGCTCGGCAATCGGTCCAATGCCTCCTCCGAGGTGGAATTCACCGGCGCCTATGCGCTGCGGCTCGGCGAGGAGGGCCGGGGCGTGCCGACCATCATCCAGATGGTTTCGCTGACGCGGCAGGACTGCGCCATCGCCTCCGCCGGCCTGATGCGCTCGGGGCTCGCGCACGCGCTCAACCACGCGCGCCATCGCAGCGTGTTCCAGAAGCATCTCGCCGACCAGCCGCTGATGCGCAGCGTGCTTGCCGACATGGCGCTGCAGGTCGAGGCCACGACGGCGCTGGTGATGCGGCTTTGCCATGCGTTTGACCTCGCGCCGTCCAGCAATGCCGAGGCCGCGCGGATGCGGCTGCTCACACCGGTGGTGAAATATTGGGTGTGCAAGAGCGCGCCCGGCTTTCTCTACGAAGCGATGGAGTGCCTCGGTGGCAATGGCTACGTCGAGGAGGGGATTCTCGCCCGGCACTATCGCGAGGCGCCGGTCAACGCGATCTGGGAGGGCTCGGGCAACGTCATGTGCCTCGACGTACTGCGCGCGATCCTGCGCGACCAGGACAGCGCGCAGACGGTGCTGGCGGCGCTCACCGCCGAGACCGCGGGGCTGCCCGGTGCGGCCGAGGCGCTCGGCTTCGTCGCCAAGTCAATGCGCGCGGGGGATTCCGAGCGCGTGGCGCGGCTCGCCGTCGAGCGGCTGGCGCAGGTCGCGGCGACGGCGGCGCTCAACGCCGTCCATCCGCAGCACGCCGAACTGTTCGCTGCGGCACGGCTCGCCGGTGGCCGCGGCGAGTTTTTCGGCGCCGCGGATCTGCCAGTCGACGACAGCCGCCGCTTATTGGCGCGGGCGCTGCCGGAGGTTTGAGGGGGCGCCGTTACCCCACCATTGTCATCCCCGGCGCGAAGCGACCGGGGATCCAGTACAGGGTGAGACCAGTTGTAAGCCTCAGGCGTCAGCGATTACTGGATCCCCGCTTTCGCGGGGATGACGGGCGAGGGGGGGCGGTGCTGTGCATAGTGTTTATCGCCACGCGCGGAATCGCAGTTACCTCACCATCGCCAGCGCCAGCGGCATGGTCACCGCGGCGAGCACGGTCTGAATGGTGATGATCTGCGCCAGGAGCGGCGCGTCGCCGCCCATCTGGCGCGCCAGCACGTAGGCGCTCGGTGAGGTCGGCACGGCCGCGCAGCACACCACCACGGCGAGATCAGAGCCGGAGAGGCGAAACCACAGCGCAAGCGCGCCCGCGACCGCCGGCATGGCCACGAGCTTGAGCACCACGGCGGTGGCGGCGGCCGGGTTGGGACGAACCAGGTCGTGCGGCCGCAGCCCCGCGCCGGTCACCAAGAGGCCAACCGCCAGCGAGGCCTTGCCGAGCGCGTCGCCGAACTGGAAGACAGGGGCCGGGATCGGCGCGTGCGTGAGGCTGATGGCGATGCCGACGCCGCAGGCCCAGATCAGCGGGTTGCGCGCGATCATCATGAGCACCTGGCGCAGCGGCAGCCGCTCCGGCGCGGCGTAGTGCGTCATCACCGCGACGCTCATGACGTTGAGGATCGGCACCATGGCGACGGTGGCGACCGAGGCCAGCGTCAGGCCGAGATTGCCGTAGAGGGTGCCGACCACGCCGAGCGCGATATAGGTCTGAAACCGCGTCGCGCCCTGAAACACCGAGGTGAAGGCCGGCCCGCCGATATCGAAGCGCGCGCGTAGGAGCGGCGCGAGCGCGATGCACAGGCCGGAGATGGTCAGGGTCGCCAGCATGAGCGCGGCGCCGACGTCGAGCACCGGCACGGCGTCGAGGTCGGCGCGGGCCAGCGTCACGATCAGCAGCGCCGGGAACAGCACATAATAAGTGGTCTGCTCAAGCCCGATCCATTGGGCGTCGACGGTGACCAGGGTGCGGCGCAGGATCAGCCCCAGCGCAATCAGCATGAAGACCGGAACGAGGGCGCTGACGACCGCGACCATCGCTTAGTCCGCGGACGGTCCGAGGCGGGCGAGCCGGTCGAGCGCGCCCTGCAGGATGAAAATCGCCGCATGCTGGTCGATCACCTTGGCGCGCCGCGCGCGGCTGACGTCGGCGGCGATCAGCTCGCGCTCGACCGCTGCGGTCGACAGCCGCTCGTCCCATAGCGCGATGGTCAGGTCGGTGAGACGGGCGAGGTTGCGGGCGAACGCGCGGGTCGACTGCGCCCGCAACCTCGCCCGTCTCACC
>Ga0105156_1000147_pt1 | contig 11022 bp, 8 predicted proteins | sample SSWtaG_3_FD_89673 | JGI IMG/M metagenome (GOLD analysis project Ga0105156, IMG submission 89673) | Hot spring microbial communities from Sandy's Spring West, USA to study Microbial Dark Matter (Phase II) - SSWTFFsm_matched | ecosystem: Environmental > Aquatic > Thermal springs > Hot (42-90C) ...
GGTCGGGCCGCCGCTGCAGGGAACGATCTGGGTCGCCATCTTCTACCGCACGCTCGACAAGGAGCTGTTCGACACATGGAACATAATGTCGACGAACGTGGCGCGCTTTCCGATCTACATCGCGCTGATCGCGCTACACTGGCCGCTAGTCCAGCTATGGCGGTCGATCGCGCGTAGCCTCGAAACGGCCCTGCTGCGGCGAGCGGTCGTCGTCGCCGTCGTCGTCATCAGTCTCGGCTACGTCGCGATCTTCGCCGTCGTGTTCGACTACTCACGATGGGTCGCGAGTTGGGCGACCTGCATGATCCTGCTGCTGCACGCCACAAGGCAGCTCGCGACCGCACGCGGCGCGCCGCCATCGAGCTTCGACGAGCGGCGATCACGCGCCGTGGCGTGGATCCTGACCTGCGTGCCGCGCCTGGGTATTGTCAGGCCGTTCTGACCTCGCCGGCAGGCAATCGCCGTCGGCGAGGTCTCCTGAGACGAAATCCTGCGCTAGGCTGCGCGGACCGTTGCAAGAAACTTCTTCACTTCCTGCTCGAGGCGCGTGCTTTCGGACGACACCTTGCGCGCCGAGGTCTGGACCTTCGAGGAGGCCGTTCCGGTTTCGCTGGCGCCGTGCTGAACTTCGTTGATGCGGCCGGCAACCTGGGTCACGCCATGGGCCGCCTCTTGAACATTACGGGCGATCTCGGCCGTTGCCGCGCTCTGCTCCTCGACCGCACCAGCGATCACCGTCGCAATGCCCGCAATCTGCCCGATCGTTTCACCGATCTGCTTGATGGCGGCGACGGATTCCTGCGTCACCGACTGAATGCCGGCGATCTGCGAGCTGATGTCGCCGGTGGCCTTGCCGGTTTGCGCGGCAAGCGCCTTGACTTCCTGCGCGACCACGGCGAACCCTCGGCCGGCGTCGCCGGCCCTCGCCGCCTCGATCGTCGCATTGAGGGCGAGCAGATTGGTCTGCTCGGAGATCGCGGTGATCAGCTTCACCACGTCACCGATCCGCATTGCCGCCTGAGACAGCTCGGAAATGCGCAGGTCCGTGCTCTGGGCCTGCTCCACGGCTTGGCTCGAAATCCGCGACGATTCGTGGACCTGGCGACCGATCTCCTGGACCGACGCGCTCATTTCGTTGGCCGCTGAAGCCACCGACTGGACGTTCTCAGAAGCCTTGTCGGAATTGACCGCGACCTGCGACGACAGCGTGCGTGTGTTCACGGCATTGCTTTCGAGGATGCCGGCAGCCGACTCGAGCTCGCCCGACGCTTCGGCCATGGTGCCGACGATCTCGCCGACAGCGAGCTCGAACTGGTCAGCGAGGCGTTGCATCTCCTCATTGCGCTGTGCTGCTTTTGCCTGGGCCGCGAGCTCTTTCTCGCGCGCCGCGCGCGCCGCCTCGGCCTGCTTCATCCGTCCGCGGAAGTCCTCCAGCGCCCGCGAGATGCTTCCGATCTCGTCCTGCCGCGCGAGGCCGTCGATCGAGGTATCGAAATTGCCACCCGACAGGATCTGGGTGGTGCGCTCGACGCCGGACAATCCCCTGACGACAAACCGGTAGGTATAGGCACACAACGCCAGCACAAAGAGCAGCAGGGCGCCGATCGAACCGACCAGAATATTGCGCCAGAACGCGGCGTCGGCGGCGGAGGCATCGATCGCCGCCTGGGTGCGCTTGTCCAGCATGACAAAGAAGCGATCGATCGGCGCCATGATCTGCGCCTTGTACTGATGGTATTCCTTCGAGTGCACGAGATCGATCGCCCGCGCCCGGTCGGGAGCCTGCAGAGGCTTGCCGTTCTTGTCCTTGCCCTCCACGAGGTTCATCGCCTCAACCTCGAGCCCGACAAGGCCGTCCGAATTCTTTTTCGCCTCGTCGAGCTGTTGTAGCTCCTGCTCGGTGAAGCCCTGCCGCTTCATCAGATCAAGCAGCGGAATCGAGATACCGTCGGGACGCGGCTTTGCGACACCGCCGGCAACAAAATCCCAATAGATCCGGTTGTACGCTTCGGGACGCGGACGCTTGCCGTTACGGATATCCAGGATCGCCAGGTATTGGTCCTTGTACGACGCATCGCCGGTCGCGACGTACACGCGTCCCAGGCGCGTCAAGTCGTCCGAACTCTGGCGAAGCTCGTCGGCCAGCAAGTACGACTGATAGCGATTTTCATAGGCCGCCGCCTCGATGACGGATGTCTCTTGCAGCTTGAAGACCGAGACGCAGGTCGACAGTCCTGCGACCAACGAGAGACCGGCGAGTACAGAGAATGTCAGACGAATAGACGGCATGTGCAGTTTCCCCCCAGCAACATGCCAATCAGTATCAAATCGAATCGTTCGAATTTCCTTACCCCGAAATTCACCAGCGAGAGGACAATGCACCAAATAGGTGCATCGATCACATCGACGCTCGCTACAGTTGCCGTGCGATGCGACTTCGCATCGATTGCGCGGTGCGTGCATCGCCGCGCCGCGGCGAGCCGTTTGAGATCCAGCATCGTCCCAACGGCGTCCTGCACTCAGAAGGATCGACAACGTCACAACCGAAGTTGGAACCCATCGATCGGCGTCGCCGACCGACGTCGTGACGCCGGAATTGATGCCTCACAACCTCAAGAGGTGTTGAATTTTTTTCGACCCTCTGATTGGCTGCGCGGCGCCGGAGCCGCCCTGTCAACAGCGAGTAACGAGGGATGTTCTACCAGATGACTGAATCCGAACGGGACGCGATCGTCGACGAACTCCGAAAAATCGAGTTAACCTTGAACGACCGGCAGCTCTCGCAGGATCGGCGCTTGGCGCTGCTTGGCGCCGCTGCAGGGTTACGCTGGTTTCTCGAAAGAGACGTGTGGGAAACGCCATCCGAGTCGCTCAGCCGCATGACACTCCAGTAACGACTGCCTTCGGAGCGTCCCGCTGAGCGCGAACATCGAAAACCTTGACCGACCGACCGAACGTCACGGGGCGCGCGACATCAGTCCGACAACAGCGAACGGTTCGGCCGCGGAGCGGCAATCGGCGACGCGGGCCTGACCTGAGCGGGTCGTTGTCTCGGTACAGCCGCCGTCGTCTGCGGCGCAGCAACAGACGCCTCATGTGGCGCCGACTTGCGCAGGCGGATCTCAATCCGACGGCGCTGCGGGACGTCGGCAGCGGTGGCGTCGAGCGCCAGCGTCTCGTCGATATTGACGAGCTGGGCGCCGGAGAGCGGAATGATCTTGTAGGTCGCAAGCAATGGGCTCGCGCGCAGCACGCTCACCACCGATACCGCCCTGGCGAGGCCGAGGCCGGCGTTGTCCGCCGGCACCATGCTGGCAATCGTGGCCGCATTGTGCAGAACGGACGCCATGTCGTTGTCCAAATTGGACACGCGGACACCGAGCAGCGGCTGCTCGTCGGTGTGTCCGACCACCTCGATCACGTCGACGTCGTAATGCTTGATATAGTCGAGGATCTTCTTCAGCGTCTCGCCGGTCAGCGCGTCACGGAATTCTGGCGACAGCTCGGCGCTGCCGGTCCTGAAGAAGAAGCCGCCAGCCTCGCTCAGCGTGATGATCGGAGGCCACTGATGTGCCGGGCCTTCCGGCGCCGCAATGCCGCGCTGGATCGCCTCGACGATCATTTGCGGTGATTTGGCCGCTTCCGGCATCACCCGTTCGATGCTGCTGACGATTTCCGCGTTCCGCAACGCCGCTTTGGCATCGATGCCCTTCGCGCGCAGCGCCACGGCGTCCATAACACGCTCGCTCAGTTCGGTCGGCGAGATGCCGCCGTTCTCCAGTCGCATCACGATCGATTTGCTGTCGACGAGCTCGCGCCAGAATTCGTCGACCGCATTCGCGTTGCTGGAATGAACCGCCGCCTGAAGGTCCTCCAACAAATCTGGGTTGCGGCGGAGCGCGGCCAGCAACGCCTGGTCGCGTTGACTGCGCTCGAGCTGCTCCTTCAGCACGTGCTCGATGATCCACCGCCGGTTCTGCTCGGATTGAAGGATGCTCGTCATGGCGATCAGCAGGCAGAACACGAGAAGGATCATGATCTCGGCCATGGTCAGGCCGAGCACCAACCCCTGTCGATAGGCCGTGCCCTGGCGCTTAATTTGGCCGTCGAAACCCTGATCGCTCATGCGCATCCGTTGCTGGTTTCCCGGAACCTTAGGTGATTCCCTCGTCGCGGGCCGGGGCGGCCTCCGCGGCCGCTTCGTTCTGCCCGGCCGCGGGTTCCACAGGCACCTCAACTGCTCGCGTGTTGGTGGCGCGAATCTCGGCAGCCAGGCCGTCGATCGCCGCCGTAATCTTACGCGCTTCCGCGAGATTGAGATCCGTGGCCTCCGACTGCTTAGCCACCGCCTGGTCAAAAGCGCTGACCGCCCGCGAAAGATCCGCAATCAGCGGCTGCAGCTTGACCTCGATGATATTGTCCGGCACCCGCACCGCGGCAAGCTTCGACACGAAATCGTCAACTTCGGCGACGATCGACTGGGTGCTCCGCGACAGGCGGACGGCCTCCTCGGCGAGTTGCCTCGATGCAGCCTCGATCGTGCCCGTCGTCTGACTGGTCAGCTGGGCCATGGCTTCGCTGGAGGCTCTTGAGGCGTCCTGCAGCGGCTTGTTGGTGGCCTTGGCGAGATCGGACATCAATCCGGCGAGATGATCCTTGGTCGCCGCAAAGAGCGCTTCAAGCTCCACCAGCGCGTCCACCATCGATTGCTGGCTCATACGGCGAAAATAGCCGAACTCCAGCACCGAGCCGTCGAGCTCGCGCCTGACCCGCCGCGAGGCCTCGGCCAGCTCCAATCGCGCCTTGGCCTCCACCTCGACGGGGTCGCGACGCAACTGATTGAACAGGATCCGCAACGCGATCCCGGCGATCGTCGACGCAATCGCGATACCAAAATTCTGCACGATCTGCTCGGACGAACCGCTGGCCGAAAATTGGTAGAGCGAGACCGCAAGGCTCGTCAGTGTGAACAAGAATCCCATGTAGTATAGATTGTCGCCCGACTGGTCGTCACGCAGCCGAAACAGCCGGGCCACCCCCAAGAGCAGCGCGTAAGTAAGCATGATCACGACCGGCACGGCCGTGACGAGAACGGCGGGGAATTCCCTGATCTTCGACACCACGATGTAGCCGCAGCCGACCAGCACCACCGCGAAGAACAACAGTCCCCCGAGCAGCCCCGGTTGCAACATCGGCTCCGTGGTCGTCCGCCTCATGCTCTCACATTCCCTGCAATCGCTGCACCGAGGCGAACGTGCCCTTGTTGTCGACGATCCATTCGCGCCAGAACTCGGCGTGCCTCAACGTGTCGATCTTGAGACCACCGCGCTGCACGTAGCGGATCTCGATCCGCGCACCATGCAGGTCGGTCCTGAACTTCAGATAGGCCGGCGACTGCTGATACCGCTGATACGACAGATCGCCGGCGGAAGGGTACTGGCTGTAGTCGCGGGTATATTCCAACATGTCCGAGATGACGATCAGGCTCTTGGGGATCGCGCGTACTTGAGCGCTAGAGAATTGCTCGATGGCAATGTCCTGTATGGCGGCCATGATGGGCGAATTGGTGGCCTTGGCCGCGGCCACGCTGGTGGTGACGGCCTCCTTTGCCGGCCGCCGGAAATTCTCGATCCATTGCATCCGCGCGATGGTCGGATTCGCGGTCCATTCGCTGAGGCCTGCGCCGTTGCCCGGATTGCATTTCGAAAACAACGACCGGCTGCGCGACGCCATCGTATCGAGCACGCGAATGTCGAGCTTGTCATATTCCGGCAGCCCGGTGATCAGGTCGTCGAGCATGCCGAGCACCTGCCGCTTGGTGGTCTCGGGAAGATCGTCCGAGGTGTCGACCAGGACCACCGTGATCCCGGCCGGTCCGTTGACCGGACACAGGCTCGCGGCGTCGAGCGCTGGCGGCTTGGGCGTGGCCAGGTAAAAGTAGGCAAGCGCGCCAAACGCCCCCACGGCCAGGACCAGCAACGCCGCTCCCGCGACCGCCGCCGCGCCGCCCCCCGCGCCTGGACGCGGCCTGCCGCGGCGCCTAGCCACGCGCACGCTCCGCGATCGGGCGCTCCGGGATCATCTCGTCGATCTCGCGATAGGAGCGGACGGCGTTTTCGAAGGTTTCGTGGATCGCGCGGACTTCGCCCTGCAGGAGTGAGCGAGACTCCTCGATCGCGGCGACCAGCTCCGCGCGGTCGGCGGCTTCCGATTCCGAGACCGATGGGACGATCCGCTCCATCACATACGGCTTCATGAAATAGTCCGGCGCCGGCGCGCTGCGATGTCGGTGGTTTGCCTCGCGATAGATCGACAGCAACGCGCGGCAGGCCCGCTCGATATGGTTTTGGTGCTCGACGAAGCGATGCGACAGCCGGCTGCGCGCCGCCAGCAACGCGTCCAGCTCGTTGCGCCGTGTCGACAGGTCGCTTGCGGCGTTGTTCATGATCTCGGCCGCGTCGTCGCGAATCTCGCGCAGGTCCTCGATGAGGGCAGCCTTCTGCTCGGTATACTGTCGGCTGGCATCGATCCATCGCCGCTCGAGACCCGCATAGCCGATATAGGGATCGAAGAACATCAGGCCATCGGCGACCGCGATCAGGGAGAAGACGAACCCCACGCCGAAAAAGACCCACGAATTGATGTCGTGGAGAACGTGCGGTGCGGTGAGCATCTGGGTCAGCACCTCGTGGCCGACATTGACGCCCAAGGTCGGCGGGATCTCGCGCAGGTGCGAAAGCGCCAGGTTGAGGGTAACCGCAAACGCCAGATACGCCAGGAGAGCGATCAGGCCGAGCAGCTTCAAGAAGACGTTTCGCCGGTTGATCAGACGAATCGGAAATAGGCCCCACAGAAAGCTCGCCACGATGTTGAGGGCGGCGAAGCTCACGGCCTGGACCGCGCCGCCGAGCAATCCGCCGAGGTTCGAGGCGGCGAGAAAGCTTCCGTTGATCGTGACCTCGACGACGAACAGGATCGCCAGCAAGCCGATCTTGAGCAGCATCTTGCCCGGCGTGGCAAGGCGTCCCGGGCGGGCGATGCGGTGTCTGGCGCGAAACAGGTCCCTCTCGAGCTCGGTCTCGTTCAGACGTCGGCGCAGCGCGAACAATTGGTCCCTGCCGAGCGCCGCTTCGGCCACGAAGTCGCCGACCGCTTCGGGCGCGGCCTGCCGGATCACGGCGAATCGCTCTTCGAAATTCAACGCGATCAGGCGATCGCCATAGGTGTGGAGCTGTTCGAGGTAGATTGCGTGGGTATCCTGCTTGTGCGCCTCGATGCGCTCGACGATCTGGTGCTCGACGTCGTCCAGCGTCTGCGCCTCGCTCGGCGGCCGATCGATGGCGCCACGTTCTGCGCCGCGCTGGGCAAGCTGCATCTCGTCCGCTACGCGATCGACATTGAGGTCGACGAAGATATGGGTCGACGGCCGATAGTCATGATGCGGCTGCCCCAACAGGGTCATTAGCCGCTTGATGGCGGACTTTCTCGGAGCGGGATCCCGCATGCGGCGTTATTCCGGATGGTGCATTGGATTGCGGCGTCGTCCGTCTGCGGCCTCAACTTCGGGGCCAGCGCCCGTCGCGGGCCCGATGGTATTTCCATATCCAGTCGACGATCAAAATGCACTCTTAACCGGCGCGATAAGGGCAAGTGATGCACATCTTGGTCAGGTTTCTTTGATTGACACCCACGGGCCGCAACACCCATAGTGCTTCGTGATGGTCCGTCCGCGAGGACGGTGAAAAGGGAACGCCGTGCGGAGCGGTCGGCTTGGGCCGAATCGCCTCCAATCCGGCGGCTGCCCCCGCAACTGTAAGCGGAAAGCATTTGTCCACTTGCCACTGGGACATCGTTCCTGGGAAGGCAGACAGGTGCGATCGATCCGCGAGTCAGGAGACCTGCCATCACACGAGACTGCGAAACCGGGCGGGGCGCCCCGGCGGCGGCGGTGTATGGCACACCTCACTTTGAGCTCATTCGACCAGAGCGAGCTCAAGGCAGTCGGCGTCCCGCATATGTGCCCTGGCGGCAACGCCAGGCGCCCCTGGGGAACAAGCGCCGATGGCCGAAAGCCCGGACGAACCTGCTCAAACTGCCCGCGTCGAAACCGTCTGCGTTCATGTCTGCGTGACCTGTCGCGCCGGGCACGAAGACGCGCCGGAGGACGATCGCCCCGGCCGGCGCCTTCACCGGCAGCTCACACACGCGACGCATGACACCGATGCACGCTCGTGGCTCGAGCTGAAGGAGGTTTCCTGCCTCGCCTCCTGCCAGCGCGGCTGCGCCGTTGCGGTATCGATGCCGGGCAAGTGGAGCTACCTGCTCGGCCATCTCGACGACAGCAAGACCGACGATGTCCTGACCTACCTGCGCGTGTACCGCGATTCGAAATCCGGCGTCGTGCTTCCGTCGCGCCGGCCGCGCTCGCTGCAGGACGCCGTGCTTGCCCGCTTCCCCTCCCTCATCACGTCCGAAGGTGCCGCATGAGCCAAGGTCTCCTCAACAGCAAAGCCCCGGTCACGATCGTCACCGGCTTTCTCGGCGCGGGCAAGACCACGCTGTTGCGCCACATCATGGAGAATGCGACGGGGCGTCGGCTCGCGGTCATCGTCAACGAGTTCGGCTCGCAGGGCGTCGACGGCGCAACGCTGAAGGGCTGCGGCTTCGAAAGCTGTGCCGAGACCGATATCGTCGAGCTCGCCAATGGTTGCCTGTGTTGCACGGTGGCCGACGAATTCGTCCCGACCATCGAGGCGCTGATGGATCGGCCCGATCCGCCCGAGCACATCCTGATCGAGACCTCGGGCCTCGCGCTGCCGAAGCCGTTGCTCAAGGCGTTCGGCTGGCCCTCGCTGCGCTCGCGCCTCACCGTCGACGGCGTCGTTGCGGTGATCGACGGCCCCGCCGTCGCCGCCGGCCGCTTTGCCGACGACCCGGTCGCGGTCGCGGCCCAGCGCGCCGAGGTCGAGACGCTCGATCACGACAATCCGCTGGCGGAAGTTTACGAAGATCAGTTGTTCGCGGCCGATCTCGTGATCCTGAACAAGACCGACTTGCTCGACGACAGCGCGGTCGCGGACCTGACCCGGCAGATTGCCGACAAGCTGCCGCGCGCCGTCAAGGTGGTCGCCGCGCGCGACAGCAAGGTCGACCTCGCTCGCCTGCTCGACCTCAGAGCCGCGGCCGAGAGCGACCTCGAGGCACGCCCGTCCCACCATGACGGCGCGGACGACCACGAGCACGACGATTTCGAAAGCTTCGTGGTGGCGATGCCCGAAATTGCCACACCGGATGAGCTGATCGAGCGGCTCAAGCCGGTGGTGGAGCAGCACGATATCCTGCGGATCAAGGGCTTCCTTGCGGTTGCCGGCCGCCCGTTACGGCTCGAGTTGCAGGGCGTCGGCGCGCGGTTTCGTCATCATTTCGAGCGCCCCTGGCCCGCGGGCGCGGCACGCAACGGGCATCTCGTGGTGATCGGCCGCAACGGCCTCGATCGCGCCGGGATCGAGGCGGGGATTCTGGGCTGACCCGATGCACTTGCTGGCACGAGAGCAACGTTCGCTGGACGAGACCGAGGTCGCCGAAGACCTCGGCCAGAGCCCGGCCGACATCGTGTTGCTCTCGTTCTCGGATACTGACCTGGCCGCCACCGCGGCGGCGTGGTCACGGCTCGGCCCGAACCGCCCGAGCCTGCGCCTCGCCAACCTTTCGCGCCTCAAACACCCATTGTCGGTCGACCTCTATGTCGACCGGGTGATCGCATCGGCGAAAGCCGTGGTGGTGCGGCTGATCGGCGGCCTCGATTATTGGCGCTACGGCGCGGAGGAGCTCTCCGCCGCATGCCAGCGCGCCGGCATCCTGCTGGCCCTGCTGCCCGGCGACGGACGACCCGACCCACGACTATCAGCGCTATCGACCGCAAACGCAGCGCTGCTCGCTGAGCTCGACGGATATCTGTGCGAGGGTGGGCTCGAGAACACGACCTCGGCACTGCAATGTGTCGCCCGCGCGGCGGGCCTGAACGCATCGGCGCCGCTTCCGCTCGTCCCCGTCCCTCCTTTTGGCATCCACGACGTTCCCGGCGTACGGCGCGACGGCACTCCCCTGGCAGTGCTGGTGTTCTACCGCTCGCACCTGCTCGCGGCCGACGTCGCACCGATCGAAGCCCTCGGCGCGGCGCTGGACGCGCGCGGACTTGCGGTTCGCGCGCTCTATGTCGGCAGCCTCAAGGCACCGGAGGCGGCAAGCTTCGTTGCCGACACGCTCAAAGCTTGGCAGCCGGCGGTCATCCTCAATGCGACCGGCTTCTCCGCCCGGCGCGACGATGACGGCGGCTCGCCGCTCGACGCCGCCGGCGTTCCGGTGCTGCAGCTCATTCTATCGAGCGCGTCGGAGGCGGGATGGGCGAGCTCATCGCGCGGCCTTTCGCCCGCTGACCTGTCGATGCAGGTGGCGCTGCCCGAGCTCGACGGACGACTGTCCACCACCGCGATCTCGTTCAAGACCGACACCGCGGTCGCCCCCGAGTTGGAATTCGTCGGCCGCTCGCACCGCCCGCATCCGGAAGCGATCGCACTTGCCGCCGACCGTGCGGCCGGCTGGGCGAAGTTGGGAGAGACGCCCGCGGCCGAGCGACGGATCGCGCTCCTGCTCTCAGACTATCCGGGCACGGCGGGCCAGCGCGGACACGCCGTCGGGCTCGACACTTTCGCGAGCGTCGATGCCCTCGACGCGCTGTTGAGCGAGGCTGGCTACGACTGCGGCCGTGACGATGACCCGCCCTCGCGCGTGCTGCGGGAGTTGGAGCCCACTCCTTTCCTTGCGCTCGATGACTACGAAAAGCTGTTCGCGGAATTGCCGACCGTGCTGCGCGACCAGGTCCGCGCGCGATGGGGCGAACCTGCTAACGATGCCAGTGTGCACGACGGCGCCTTTATCCTGCCGCTGCTGCGCCGGAGACGGCTGATCATTGCGGTTCAGCCGCCGCGCGCTGATCTCCATGAGCACAAGAGCGGCTATCAC
>Ga0105156_1000148_pt1 | contig 11005 bp, 1 predicted proteins | sample SSWtaG_3_FD_89673 | JGI IMG/M metagenome (GOLD analysis project Ga0105156, IMG submission 89673) | Hot spring microbial communities from Sandy's Spring West, USA to study Microbial Dark Matter (Phase II) - SSWTFFsm_matched | ecosystem: Environmental > Aquatic > Thermal springs > Hot (42-90C) ...
GCACGCTCCAGTCGCCCCTCACCTTGCCGAAGCCGTCTACCACCTGAGCCACTATCTTAGCGGTGGGTATCTTGACGCGGATCACCATCTGCGGACCCTTGGCTGTGAAGGTGGTGGTGTTAGTGAAGCCAAGCCCGGTAACCCTGGCCACATACTGCTGACCCTCAACAAGCTCAGTGGCGATCTGACCCATGCCGGTGGCTACGTTCTCGATCACCACTGGCCAGTCACTGCGGACTGTGCCGAAGCCGTCTATGGCTTGGGCGGTGACCTTGACCGTGGAGACGGGTATCTGTAGCGCCAGCGCCTTCTGCTTCAGTTCTAGCGTCTGCTCTTTGACGAGGGCTTTGCCGTCGGGGGTGACGGCGTTTGTAATCACCTTTATCTTGTAGGCGTCGCCAAGCACGTCTGTCCTCGGCAGGACAGCTTGTATCTGGCCAGCGCCTTGTACTGCCACGATATCGCCATACAGTACTTGCACCGTCCAGTCGGACCTCGGCGCGCCAGTGACGTCAACGGCTTGTATCGTCACCACGCCGGTTAGTCCGAGCTCGGCGAAGTCTAGACCGGCTAGCAGATCGGTTGTCTTACCGCTGAACACCAGGTACTGACCGCCCTTCACCGGAATCTCCTGTCCGCCGAGTGTCACGTGGGTCACGTAGATTTCCACGGGATACGGGATAGAAACTGGCACCTTGCCGCCTAGTGTCATTACACCGCCAGAGACGGTGAATGGAATCTTCACATCTTTCCTAGTGCCGTTGAGGAATTCTACGCCCTTCACCACTATGTAGCCGCGGGTGGCGCTGTTCTTCACAGGTATCTCAGTAGCATATCTGACGGTAGCTTCGACATTCCAGCCAGTCGCAGGGACAGAGGCACCGCGCTGAATTTCAAACTTACCAGTGGCAACCAAGGCGCCCGTTTCATCATAGATGTAATAGTAATAACTGGTGCCGGGTACTTGGGACAACACACCACTGGAGTACTTTGATATCCTCATGTCGACTACTTGCGCGCTACCGTCTGCGCCAGTCGTACTAGCAGCGTTGACAAGCTGACCGCCCGTCGAGGCATCAACCACTTTCACATACATATTGGTCAACGGCTTACCAGCTACATCCTTCACAGTTGCAGTCAACGGATACACATACGTCCTAATCTTATCAACACGCGATGCATCACCAAGCTCTGTCACGTCTCTCTCTATGTTCTGGTCGTAGATCCAGATCGTGTATTCAGGTTTGCCAGTTAACAGTTGCATGATGTAGCCGTTGTACCAAGCCACCCTTACCACATTGCGCTGCCCTATCGAAGAGAGGTCAGGTAACGGAAGCCTCAGCATGCCCCGGTTATCACTATACACCACGGCATACACAGACCCAGCGTCGTTAAACAGCACTATGGTTTGATTAGCCAACGGCCTGTCATTCCAATCGCGTATCTCCTTCAGATTAAGCGTCCGGATATCAAACACATACTTGTAATCGGTGTCGGTAACAGATATACTGAGCCCCTCCCAGGAGCCGCTGGTATATTCGCAACGTTTATTGTTGAATATCCTGAATCTGTCAGCTAAGTCCTTGGCATGGCCCGCGTAGAGCACATTCTGCTTGACATAGGGACCTGCAATCGGCGAAACTAGTTGAAGCAGCTTGTTGACATCTGCCCCAACTCCAAAGTAACTGGCCGTCTCAACAATGCCGCCATGTAGGGCGCGTACTCTGTACTGATAACCGGGATCAACAAGATCGACAGCCCATACTTGGATCGGCTTTAACATAAAGGTACGGCCAAATCCATAGTAGCCGCTTGCAAATGAAATAGTCTTCGACTCACCGCTGTTAACACGAGACGCCAAAACGTTGGCCACAGGTATCGTATAAACGGAGCTTCCGTCGTTCACTTGTAAGCTGTGGACATAGATCGGGAACTTGGCAAGGTTCTGCACCGTCACAGCGTCTAGCGCGACAGTCGGCAACTTAAAGACGCCGCCACCAAACCACATGGCGGTAGAGTTCCACATCGGCACCTTGGTATATGATGTTAGCACCAACGTACTGGTGCCGCCGGTGCCGAAGCCTAGACCTTCAATCTTGCCCTCACCGTCAAACTCGTCAAGATACGTCCTCGAAATGTACTGCTCAGCCGAGCAGAACTTCGGCACATAGTTAATCACCAGATAGCTCCTCAGCTTGAAGCCAGTCACCTTAACCTTACCGTCACCCACGGAGAACTCCTTGAACTCAGTACCCAACGCAGGCCCTGCAGATGGGTCTAAGCTTGCGTTAATAACCCAGATCCTAGCAATCCGCGAACCAGAGGCAGAAGTCTTATTATACCACGCAGGTAGCAAGGCAACGTCGCCAGCCTTAACTACATAGGTAATGGGCGTGCCGAAGCCAACGACACCCCACGTTGTATTAAACCTCCGCAGGTTGTCAGGATCTCTTGCGCGCCATACATCTACGTCAATTACAGGCACGTATGCATAGGGGTCTAGCGGCGGCCTCCCTGGAGTTGCGCATTCGCCGTAGCTTACCTTCTTATACGTCACATACAGCGGCACAAGCTTGCAGGCAACGACACGCTCGGGCGGCACGTCAATAGCCCGCGTGTAAATCCTAATGCGTATGTCAAATCTCAACGTCTGGCCGTTAGGCCACAATGTTGTAGACCTGCTTATGGCAAACGCGCGCTCCGCCACCTTTCCAAAAACAAGCGGAAGCCTCACAGCGGCTTTTCTGTCCTCTACGCCGCGCAAGATGGTTGATACGTTATATATAGTTTTGTCGATCAAAGACCTGCGGGGGTCGGACATGTTTATCACCCTAACCTCCACCTCAGCCCTCGCGCCAGACCTCCAGCGGCTGAATACCACCTCTAAGGTCCTGTAGTTAAGCACCTCGTCGCCTGTTAGATCTATTACATACCTATACTCCGTATCCTCAGGTTGTACAACAGGTCCACGGTAGTCTAACCTCCTACATCCGCCAGATTCGGTCAATAAATCAATAAAACCATAGGCGTTTCTCGCCCAATCTCTCTCAAACACGTCCTGCGACCAGAAATACCAGCCATACTTCTTAACAACAAGCCAGCGATCAAAAGACACTATGTACTCGGCAGAATGTGGCTCTAGAACCGGCACCTGTATGGTGGTACAGTTCGGTACCTCTTTCAGAGTAAAATCACGCCAAACTAATGAAGCTGAGACACGTATGGCACTATCCTGCGGCACCGGCACAACCTCGAGATATACTAGTGATAGATCAATACTGTAATATTTTAATACGCCACGCGTTACTGAAACATTTATACTCGCCGAGTAGTTAAATGGTATTTCGACGGTAAGCGTCTTTAAAGTGCCGTTGGGGAAGAAGGCGGGATAAGCTTCTATGTACACTGTCCAATTACCGCGGAATGTTGCGTTGAAGCTCTTTTCGTCTGCAACCTTAACGATCATGTCAGCAGGCGAAGGCGTAGGATTCCTATTTACAAAGTAAACTCTGAAGTAGGCGGTGCCGCCCCGACTCACATGCTCACCAGCTACAGAGAACGTGATCTGAGACGGAGGCAATGGGTCGGGTTTGTAAATCGTACCAATGCAAATCGTCTCGTTTTTAAAGGTTCTTGCCCGAGACTGTCCAACGGCGGCTAGATAAAGCGGGTCGGTGGCGTTCCTAAGTACTATCAAGTTCGGCAGATATACGAAGTCTGAGCCGCCAGATAGTTGCTTATACGAGCCATAAGTATCAGTGTAAGGTCCAGAGACGCGCGAATTGTATGGACCCACATCTGCAAAGTTTAGAGGATCTGTGATGAGCCACTTTAGCGGATATGTAAGGCTTGAGGCATAACTATAGAGGGAGTCAAACGGCTTTACCAGCTGCGTAGCAGCCGTGCTGTTTCTCAGATAGTTGTCAAAACCGCGCCCAGGAATATGTCCAACGAACACATCTGTGAAAGTAAATGCAACCAGCGAATTCACAGGCGTCTTCATGCTCTTGGTGAAGGTCTCAATTTTAACTGGGTACACGTTTGTAGTTATATCTAGCACGGGTCCAGTGATGGTGATGTAGTCGTCAAATACCTTGTAGCCCATGTACCACACTATCACTCTAAACCTCTGACCTTTCATAAACAGCCTGGCTATCTCAGCAGTACCGACATTATCAACAGTATAGTCACATAGATATGGAACATCCTTCGGCTGGTTAGAAGTTACTCTAAACACAGCGGCGTAGAGATCAGTTGAGGCGTTGGCCAACCAACCAGCCATTGCTGCATAGGCCAGTGCGTTAGTGGCGTTAGCATACGCCTCTTGAACGCCTCCAATGCCGAGCGGTTGTAACGTGCCAGGTCTTAATTCATCCCGACGTGGCTCGCTGGGGCATCTGGCATATCTCTTAGCCGCCTCAAGATACTTCTGGGCTAAATCCCTATATATCCGCCGCATGCCAGTCATACCAACCACTCTGAAATCAGTTAACACCACGTGGTCGCCCCACATTCTTCCTTCCGGCAATCCAAACATTGGCGGTCTCCACATGGTAGACTCCCGGTATACCCCACCGTCGATCACCAAGGTTACATTAAACAGTGTTGGGTTTGTCGCACCAGGATACGGACCGAGGTACACAAATTGACTGCTGAGCAGATGCTTACCTGTTATATCAAGTATACGTATGGTGAGGTCGAAAACCTCGGCCTTGATGTCAACAGGTTTCTTCCCACAACTATACTCCACTGATATCACGAAGGTAGTCTTATTTACAGTCCTACCGGCATCTAAATCACCACGTGTACCAAGCGTGTAGACATCAGGTAACAGACGGAATGGCGTGTCTTCATCTACATCGTAGCCCATCGCTATTGCGTAATTACGATAAGAGCTACCAAACTTCTCCTGCACGTAACCATACGGATACAGCTTGTCTTGCCTAGGGGCTATCGTCCGCGTAACCACCGTAATATTGACGCCGATAGGTACGTTTAGCAATAAGGCCTCACCCTTCCTGTTAGTTATACCTCTGCTAATCTCCCCTCCATCCTTACCCAGTACAGACACCACAAAGCCCATGAGCACGTCCTTGAGCGGATCAACCTCGCCCTCGATTGTATAGCTCCACACTCTAAAGACCACATCGGATATGGGTAAGTAGACCACGGGCTTAGCTTGCACAGCTTGTAGCTTGTGAAGGTAGAGCCTCACCGGCGCCGGCTCGCCTCGCACAGCCATAGATGCATTCGGCGCGCCCCATAGAGTGTACCCGAAGTAATTCAACTTGACGTACATCGGGATGTAGCCGCCATGAAGGGCTATAACAGGCACGCCCCACTCGTCGATTGGCAACGGTATTCTCACCGGGACCTCAGCCAATACAGGCACACGAGATATTGTGACATTCCTGGTGTTGCCGCCATAGGGCACCTCAAGTATGAGGTCCAGATACGCTCTGGACATGCCGGTGTTGAGACCTGTCATAACATTACCACAGGCATCTCTAACTAGTATATTCTGATACAGTGTAAACACCGCGACGTGAATTACGTGTTCCACATCATAGAATGCGCGCAACAGTTGCGGATAACTCACAGCGTAGGCCTGTCTGCTGGCGTCTTCATCCGAGCTACCCGAGTAATCTGCAGATAGAATATCACTAGCGTAGAGGTGGCTGAGGAGGAGGCCTGATCTGTTGAGCGGCGGGTATTTTACAACTATGTTAGCAGTGCCGACCAGCACATCGCCCTGATAAATTCTGAAGCGATAGCTGTAGCTTTGTCTCGTAGGTAGCTCAAAGTCCTTAACAAACCTGCTACGTACAAGGTCGCTGTAGTTGAGATACCTGATTATATTATTCTCATTAAATATGGCAATAGTCGGCGGGAGCAGTAGGTAGCCGCTTGCATTTACTAGCGCCAAAGGCGCAACCCTGGTGCCAACTAGAGCATACACAAAGTCGTACGGCGGCAAAGTCCATACTAGCTGACCGTTCCATGGGTCCTTCGTAACCACCTTATCGCCCATGTAGTCAAGATACATGGTATCTGAGTCAACCACAAACCTAAGTCCTGCAACCTCGTCGGCGTCTGTATAGTAAAAAGCTCTGCCAGCAGAGCCCACAGTAGCGTTGGACCACCTCCAAAGCCTTATCTGCACCGGCAGAATAGACACATTGATCAAGCCTCTAAACTCTCCAGTGCCGATAAGCGGCATCTCGAAGACAACAGCACTTGCCCCGATATTTTCGCGGCTATACACATACTCCACCACCAGCTTAGATTGTGCAACGGCACCTGTGGTATTTATCCTAGGTTCATCCCTGTTTCTAAGGTACAGCTGTCCGGCTGTACGGTATAACTCAATGGGCTCGTAAAGGTTCACTATCGCTCTCACTAAGTCCTCCCTTGTTTTACTGTAGTAACAAGACTTAAGATCGTTGAAACTGGTGATAGGACCACATACAGAATTTAACGCAGATTTCAAATCGCCCACGCCGCTCTTCCATGCGCCCTTCGCCTTATCTAGTGTTACCCACTGGTTTGGACCCAATTTTACCTGTATCTTAAACAGAAACGCCTCAGGAATTAAGACGGGGTTGCCCTTTAGATCTAGCAAGCCTGTTATCGTCAGTTTCTGCAACGGCACTTCCCACACTACAAAGCCGCACTGCAACACGGCAGGGCTTGGCCCAGGTCTAGCGCCGGGGGCGTACGATGTCCAGTTCCAAGTTACTCCGACTAGAAATAGACGACCAGATGTATGCCACTGCGTAATATCTGCCACAATGACGGTACCGGTGTAGATATCTAGCGATAGGTCAACCCTAATTGTCAGGGTGACCTTGGTCGAGTCTATCCGCACCACGCCTATCCTGAGGTTCGGGTCGTAGTAGTTCAGATCAACGACATAACTTGCCAGATAGATAAAGGGTCGTGTCTCCTTAGCTGTACTATTATATCCTAATACCGAAGCTATTGGAGCATAGACTCTAGCTTGTGCATATTTCGTGGCACCGCTGTGGGCGTCGATTCTCCATGTATATGTGGCCCCTGCAACTCTGTAGATCTGGTAACCTGTAAACTGGTCAGGCGCAAACCTTTCGGCAGGCGCGCTCAAGCCTAAGAAGAATATATGTATAACGCTAGAACGCACCACCGCGTACACAGGTGGTCTGAAGCCGCCTTTAACTTCCCATATACCCCAGTCATTAACAGCGAACATGCTCCCAACTCTGCCGTTGGGTTCTGCTCCCATCGACGCCATTAACTCGCTGAAGCTCATGGGGCCTGTTACCACCGTGAAAATTAGGAACTTCTCATTGTTTGGCCAGTCGTCTAGTATGAGGGCTACATACCACCCGGCCGCAGGCTTAGTATCGTCTTCATCCTTGGGGACTTCTATGTTGAATTTTACAAAGCCTGTCTTGTTGGCTGTTGCTGTGAGTTCCAAATTACGCAACGCCGTGTATTGGAACTTGCCTTCTGCGTTAGGTCTTTCTCTGATTATTAGGGTGAATTTCTTGCCTGCTGCGAATTGATACGTGGGGTATGCTTCTAGCGATTTCTGCCAGGGCTCGCAGGGATCTGGAACAACTTGCATCAACGCCCGGGAGTCTAGTATTTGAATTGTCAGGTTGTAGTACTTTGGCGTTACCACTCCACCCCATTGGGCGGATCCCAACACAGCTGCTAGTAACATCCCTAGGAGTGGTATGAGTAGCTTGGTTTGAGTTTGCATAGCTCAAAAAAGGGATGAGTTTATAAGTTTTTCTCCAATTACGATGTGATATATTCTGCGTGTATCTTCGCGGTGAGTCCCTCTCCGGTTATTTCGATACGTCTTTCGCCTAGCGCCACGGTTATTCTTCGGCCTGCGTTGTCGTATAGGGTTATCTTTTCCCCGTCGTATTCCACACTTCTGTAGATGTTTACATAGTCGGTAGAGGATTTGGCTAGCATGTTTACCAACGTGACGGCCAACACGTCTAGGCGGTACGTGCCCGTGATCTTGTCGAGGTATTTAGGTATTAGTTCCAGTGGGTAGGCGCACTGCACCTCCACTGGCGCGTTGGGAATTTTTGCCTCTAGGATCTGTAGTGGGTTTGTCCGGAATTTTACATTTACCGCAACGGCCCCCCCTATTGCTGGTATGTAAATGTTGCTGAAGTTGGCCCACCCTTCCCCGCCGGCTACCCGTCCTCTTAGAGTAGCCCTGCCGCGGGCTTCGCCTTCTATTGTGATGGTGCCTGAAAATGTCGTCTCGGCGCCGAATTCGACGTATATATCTACGCCGAGGATGTCTACTCGGAAGTCTTTCTGGATTGGCCTTGTGCAACTTATCTTCAGGGCATACACAGCTCTGGAATCTTTTACTTCTATTTTGGAGATGTCTCTTATCTGGACTGTGGGGGGCTTGGGTCTTAGTTCTATGGTGGCTGTGTAGATCGTATTGTTTACGGCAATTTGAAGATGGGCTTTCCCGGGTACTTGTACATCTATTACGCGTGTGTCTAGTTCAATCTCTTGGCGTGGTTTTATCTGGAAGACTCTCCCGTCGACCTCCACACTCACTATACGCGACGCGGCGTTTGTATATATCGCCGGCCGCCATGCTATTTGTGCGTGTCTGTTGGTTAGTTCTATTGTTGCCGTGGTTCCTGGTCTTAGAGCGTCTCTAAGGGGTTTCTCGATATAAAACAATACGTTTACAGTTATTATCTTTATAGTAACTTTTTGTCTGTATATTGTTTTCCCTATTGAGAACTCTATGATGTGGGGGCCGCTCTTTTCCGCTTTTAGTCTATACCGATATATACGAGAGGCGTTGGGGTCTATTGATATTTTCTCACCAGCTATCTGGACCTCCGCCGTGGCATTTCCTATGTTTTTAAATGCGATGGGTATTTCCACTTCCTCGCCGGGTAGCGCCTCTATCTCTGTGGTTAGGATCTCTGCGACTACTAGGGTACGACGATACACCACAGTCACCGGTATTCTTATTCCATCAATTTCTACGTAGTGTGTGCCTGCCGTAGAGATGTGAAGCGGGATTTTTATCATTGCCGCCTCTCCTGGTTTTACCTCCATGTTGTTGAGGTGTGCAGTGTAATTGCCTGTGTTTAATAGCGTGACGTTGATGATGAGTTGGGTTGGTAGTTCGTTTACCTCTATCTCCACGGGTCTGGCCTCTAGCCGTGGCGTGAAGTAGAATACCGATAACCTATGTGTTATCTGTGTGCCGTTGGGGAGTGTTACCTTTACGGCGTAGCTTCCTGCGGCCGCTATGGTCAGCGTCTTGTTTATTACAACCGTTCTGCCGGCGGGTACTGCTACTATTTCGTCATTCATATATACATACGTATCTTGATCCCCTGTGTTTGTTAAGACTATGCCGTAGGAAACTTCTATGGGGAGTCTTGATGTGTTTAACTTCGTAGGCATGTTAAACTCTACGTTGAGCCGTGGGCCTCTGAGGGTTGTTGTTTCTTTGCTTGTCGTCTGCGTCTTGGTGGCGTTTGTGTTGATAGCCGTCTCTTGACGCTGTGTTGTAGTTGGTGTGACTTGAGCAGGTGTGGTAGTCGTAGTGGCTGATGTTTGTGAAGTTTTTTGAACCGAGGTAGTTGGCGCCGCCGTTAGTGTTGTAGTTGATGTCTCTGTCTGCTTACTTGGCGGGGGCGTCAGCAACACAAAGAGAATGGATAGCACAACGCCCACACCTATGAGTATCCACTTGCGCATATCTCCAACCCTGAATGTTAAATTTATATTTTCTTTTCTAGAGCATTAGTTGTGTTGCCGGTTTTTGTGTTACTTCTAGTGGTGTTTGTAGGTGCGGTGGAGACGGAGCATTTCATAATTAATGTTCCATATGGACAACTAGGCCGGTATCTGGAGGAGGCTTACTCCTTCTATGTCAGTAAAAATCTCATGCCGCTTCCTCCCTGTGATGGGGCTAAGTATCAGGTCTACGTGGTGGATTCTGAATATGCATATACCCAAACCTCTACAAGTTGTGTAATCTCACTAAATTTCCCCAGGGGGCTTTCTGAGGCGCAGTTGAGACACCTAGTATTTCATGAGGTGGCGCATATCTTTAGGTTTCCCTACGTTCCGGGTAATGTCCGACGTACTTGGTATTCAGAGGCCGTGCCAGAGGCCATGGCATCAGTGGGTAGTGGTATATACTACTGGCCCTCTCTCTTTTTCCGGGAGGAGCTATATAGGAAGAACCCGTATTTAGCTCCGGAGGATGATTGGTACAAGTACAGCGCCGCGTTTGTGTGGCATCTTAGTAATATAAATGACTGGAGGGGGATCGTAGGCGTTTATGACAACGACATGTACTACATCCAGTTCCTGCTTAGCATTGTGCGGGGAATGGAAATGGGGGGTAGGCGTTATGTACCTAGGTTCGATGAGTATACCCTGGTCGACCGTCTAGATCTTTCGCTACAGCTTGCGGGTCTTTCCGCCACGTATATCAAGGTAAATGTACCGATTCCACGCCGTATTGTGATCTCAGCTCCTGGCGTCTTATCTAACATAGCTCTTGACGAGCCCTTCTGGGTAAATAACGGAACATTGTATATAGCACTAGTAAATCCAAGCAGATTTACACGGACTGTATCCATAGTTATTTCTACTATCAGCGACTTGAAAGCCGCAAAATCGGAGTTGCGCATCGTACCGGTTAGGGCTGTAGTAAATGGTAGTCACGTCCGTATTTGGGCCAGGATTATTGCAAATGACGAAGCTGAACAGTTACTTAAAGTCTCCCCTGGGTTGTTAAATTTTGGAGATGCAGAAATATACGGTAATGAGGTGTTTTTGATGCGTCCCTATGCCGAAGAGATTACTTTAGTCTATACATTTCTCGGAGAACGTAGAAATCTAACACTCTACCTTCCAAGACCCATATTTAATATTACACTTAATCACGTCCTTATAACCCCTGTTAATATAACTACGAAATTTAGAGTAGACATCTCTATATGTAAAC
>Ga0105156_1000150_pt1 | contig 10970 bp, 10 predicted proteins | sample SSWtaG_3_FD_89673 | JGI IMG/M metagenome (GOLD analysis project Ga0105156, IMG submission 89673) | Hot spring microbial communities from Sandy's Spring West, USA to study Microbial Dark Matter (Phase II) - SSWTFFsm_matched | ecosystem: Environmental > Aquatic > Thermal springs > Hot (42-90C) ...
AATTATTACAGATGTAATTCCAAATATTATATATATATCCTTTTCGTCCATGTCTATATTCTATTATAAAAAAATTTATAAATAATTATTACTAAGTAGTAAATACTATAGCTTATAAAAAATTTCAAAAATAATTCTAAAATTAATGATATTATGGTATTCGGAAATTTATCAAATTTAATGAAATTGATGAGTGGAAAATTCTACGAACAAGTGCCAAAAGAGAGTATAGATTATAGTAAAGTACTTGTAAATAAATTTAAAGAAAATTTAGATATATCTAAAAAAAAATTTAATGAGAGAATATATAATGAATCTATCTATTATTTATGTAGAGCTACTTTATATTCATCACAAGCACTTTTATTATTAACTAACCAGTTAAAGCTAAAAGATATAGAAAACAAAAATTTTAATTCTTTTAGAGAATTTGTAGATAAAACTAAGTATTTTGATAAATTGAAAAAAATACTAGATAATAACAAATTATTATTAGAATTATTTTTAGGAGAAGATAAAAAAGAAAAATTTAAGAAAGATTATGAGGAATATAAAAAATTCTTAGAAGATTTCATAAAAAGTATAAAGGATAAAAATAAAGTCAAAGGTTTATTAAAGTATGATGAAAATCAACTGCAAGAATTATTAAACAAAGGAAATGTAATATCACAATATCAAACTTCAGAAGAGGTTATAAATAGTATAATTAATCTAACATTTTCTTATATGAAGAAAATATATAAAGATATAAATGTAGAAGAACTTAGAGATAATACTATGATAAGAAACGTGCTAAAAAAAGAATTAGAAAAAAATAAAGATAAAATAAATTTTTTCGGTACTATAATAATAGTAGATGGATTATTAATGATACATGAAGAACCTTCTAATAGATATATAAAAGATTTGGAATTTAGTCCTGAAAAATATAATCAAAGTTTAGGTATAGTAAAAATATATGATACATTATACAAGAGTAAAGAGTCTGTATATGAATTCGAAAAAAGTACTATAGATATCTTTGAGAGAGGTCTTCCTTTATAATTGTTTTTTGTTAAATTATTATTATGGCAGAAAGTGAAAAAAAGAAGGTAGATATAGAAACTCTATGGTCATATATAAAGCCTTTTTTGACGGAAAAAGCTAGAGAAAGGTTATCAAACATCAAAATAGCGTATCCAGATAGATTTAATAATATAGTAATTGTATTATATCAGAATATAGCTGCTGGCAGAATAGACAAAGTAGACGAAGATCTATTATTAAGTATCATAGAAAAACTCTATCCTAGAAAAGATACTAAAATAAAGTTTATTAGAAAATGATATATTTTAGTTTAATAGTTTTTCAGGATTTGATAATTTCTCTGGTAGATATTTTTCGGCCACGAATGATAAAGAATGCCTAGCTAAAGCGTCTTGTTCAACTTTAACTTTCATTTTCAACATCATTTCTAATTGTTTTATCCATTCTTTAGATTTTCTGAACCATGGATAATTCATAAGTTCATTAACTCTTTTAATATCCCTTTCATTTAGTTTTATCGTTACTTTTTTTAAGTCATATTCTTCAATATCATCCATTGTCATTCCAACAAATTTTGCATCTGGTGTAGCTAATAGTTCTGAGAATTGGGATAATTTCATAGAACCCCTTTTTATTACAGAATATATGTAGAAACCCCAAGGATCACCATCTGTAAATACATAAACAGGCAAATTTTTTTCATATCTTAGTCTATGAATCATTCTCTTAACACCTCTTGAAGCTTGTCCTTGTCCTGTTATTAATATTGCATTATTTTTTTCTGGAAACTTTTCTTCTATCAACCTTTCGAATAGAGCCTCTTTTTCTACTACAAGAACAAAATCTGCATTTAAGTCTACTATTTCTATGTTTTCTATTTCTGATGGTACAGCCCATCCGCCCATGCCTAATTTAGAACAATTCCACTCATCTCCTCTTCTTTTATCTCTTAAAACTATGTCTCCATATATAGCACCTCTTCTTTCTGCTTTTATGTGCATTTGTTCTCTTATTACATTTAATGTTCTTTCTAGATCTTCTATGACAGCATCTGATTCATCTTGTTCTTCAAAAGTATTTACTTCTATTATTGGTATTGTATGTTTCAATTGGTAGTACACTTCTCTTAAAGATGCAGTTTTATTTGTTTTCACAAGTTCTTTTGCTAGAGCTGCTACTAGTATTGTTTGGGTAAATTTTCTAACATGTCCTACATTAAAAAATTCTCTTTGACCAAGTCTCTTTTTTAGTAGTATGAGATCTTTATAATGATCATATTCTATATTTTTAAGATTTCCTCTAACTATAAATTCAAATTTAGGATTTCCACTAACAAAATCTTCATATATTTTCTTAGCAAACGATGTTATTCTATTAATTATTTCATTTCGAGATATTTTTTCTTTTAGCTCCATAAATATTATATTAAAAAAATATTTAAAAATTATTCATTAAGAATCTTAGTATATTTTGATTTTATATCCTCTATTGTTTGTTTTATTAGTTCATATAATTCATTTTTGCTTATTATATCCTTATCATACAGATCTTTCATCATATTTTCTAACATTTTAATGGCTTCTTTATCTTTATTTTCTTTTATTAAATTTTTTAGTTCTCTCATTGATTTTATAATTTCCAATATATCATTCTTTAATTCTTTTTTAATTCTTTCAATTATTACTTTTTCTATTTCCTTAGAATCTGTATCTAATATTTTTGATAAATATTCTGCTGTTTCTAGACCATATCCGAAAAGAGATAAATATTTATTACTTATATTACTAAGAGTTTTTACTTTTTTAACATAGAGACTTACTTCTCTAAGAGCATTTTTTATTGCCAGTTCAATTTCATTTACAATTTCCGGATAAGGACTTATTGCTTCTTTGGACTCGGATGTAAATGGTAACCAAACGGATGCGACATGTATCATAACAACAATAGGGTCTTTTGGGAAATAACCTTCTTCTGCATTAAATCCATATCTTTTCCAATTTATTTCTTTTGCCGCTGCTGTTATGGCACATTCTCCAGCTTTATACAATAATGGTACTCTATTTGCAAATCTAAGTAATTGAAATTCACTTATTTTTCCACCATAAGCAATACCAACTTCTACAATGAAAGGAATACCTCTATATACAGACGGTCTTCTTGTAATAGCGACTGAAAAATCTGGGTTAAACATAACATCTAGGGATTTTTTAATAGTTTCATAACCTAAAGTTGTTATGTACTTTTTAGGTATTGCTCTGAGTTTTGTTTCTTGTAGAATTCTATACAATCTTATTATTTCTTCGTCATTTAAGCTTTTTGGATCTTTATTTTCATCAATTTTTGCTTTTTTTAAAATCTTAGATGCAGTTTCTTGACTAACTGATGAGAATGTTTTATATAAGAAACTTAAAATAGTTTTTTCTTTTGATTCTTTTAATAATCTTTCAAATACGCCTATCTCTATACCATGGGGATGTGGCTTAGTTTCATATAACTTTGGAATAGTATCTACAATTCTTTTATATATTACTTTTTCCCCATCGGGATTTAAATATTGTATAGTTGCATGAGGATTTGCCAATGCTGTTAAGAATATATATTCATCTATAGATTGTTTTCCTCTTGTATATTGACCTAAAATTATAGCATTTACAATAGTTCCATGATCCTTTTTTATTTCTATTTCTTTTTTTTCTATAATTATCGGAGTATTAGTTTTTACGTCAATTTTTATTTTATATTTTATAGCTTTATCTTTATTAGGTACTTTAGTTATTACTTCAATTGGCTCTCTAGTGGTTAGTTGTGAATATAATGTTATTGCAGAAGCACCAATACCCTGCTTTCCTCTGCTAGATATAAATCTATGAAATTTAGATCCAAATAAAAAACTTCCATATATATCTGGAACTAAATCATATGGAATCCCTGGTCCATTATCTTCTACAGAAACCTTATAAATATTTTCCTCTTGTTTTTCTATTTTTATTTTTATTTCTGGTAATATTTGATGTTCTTCACATGCATCTAAAGAATTATCTACAAGTTCTTTAACAGCTATGAGTAGACTCTTCTTTGGATTATCAAAACCTAGTAAATGTCTGTTTCTTTCAAAAAATTCTGCAATAGATACTCTCTTAAAAGTTTCATATAATTGTATTTCTTCTTTTATTTCTTTACTTGTTGGCATTAATATTTATTAATAAATATTTTTAAAAATTTTCATCTTGAAAATTGTATCTTGAAGCTTCTTTTTCTTTATCTTCCAGAATTTTTTTATATTCTTCTGCAAATCTGTAAGATGTTGTATGTTTGGCTCCAGATACTATTCTTTTTATTACTTCATATGCTGTTTCTATAGAAAGGTGATCTCCTAATATGTATATGTACCTATTATCAATTTTTATATATGCTCCACTTAAAAACATAATTTCTTGTAGAGCTTTTCCATTTTCTCCTATAATTCTACCTTTTATCCTGATAAGGTGGTTTATTTTTTTATTAACGGCTTTTTTTAAATCAATTTCAATAACATCCCAATCATTATATAATATGTTTGAACTTAATTTAATATCAAAGTTCGCTTTTATGGCCTTTATAAATTTATCAAACTTATATACAAAATAGTAATCTTCTAAATAAACCTTTATTTTACCTTTTTCTATATCATATTTTATATTTCTTTCTTTAAGGAAATTTTTCAGATCTTCCAAATCTAAACCATTCAAATCTATTTCATATATATATGTCATATAAAAGTAAATTTGTAAAAATACTTAAAAATTAATAAACTAGTAAATCTTCTAGAATAGACAAATCTACTTTTCTTTCGATAGTATAAAAAGGTTCTTTTATTTTTAGACCTTCTTCTAACGTTTCTCTTGGATTTTTATAAAATATCCCTACGGGAATTTTTAAGTTTTCATTTAAAGTATAGTCATATTCTAAAGCTCTTTTTAGAGCTTCTTCAAAATTTTTTGGATCATGACCTATATCTTCTAATTTATACATTCTTTCTTCATAATATTTTCTAGTATCATGTTGAACTATACATGGTTGAATTATATCAACAAAAGCAAAGCCCTTATGTAATATTGCTTCTTTAAATATATATTTTAAATGATCTATCCACAAAGCATAACCTCTTGCTACAAAAGAAGCTCCAGATACTAGAGCGATTGCAATAGGATTAAGGGGTTTTTGGAATAATTTTTCTCCCAGAGATTTTGAGTAGAAATTTGGTTCTGTAGTAAAAGTGTGTTGTCCAGTAGTCAATGCAAATATTTGATTATTGTGAACAAATAACTTTACATCGGGATTTTCTTTACAAGATGATATAAAATGTTCTATTCCTTCATTATATGTATCTCCATCTCCTTGGAATACTACTATTTTTAGATCTTTATTTGCTAATTTTACCCCTATAGCAAATGGTAAAGCACGTCCGTGTAATGCATTTACAGAGCTTAAGTTGATATAGTTATGTATTTTGCCAGCACATCCTATTCCAGATATATATGCAATTTGATTTTTTCTTACTTTATTTTCTTTATCTAATTCTTGAACGGCATTTATGAATGCTGTTAATATTCCAAAATTCGGACAGCCAGGACACCATGTTGATATAACACTAGTTCTTAAATTTTCCATAAGAAAATATAAACTTTAAAAAATATAAATTAAATAGTATATCTACTATTTAATAATAAGAGTTATATTTTTTTAATTTTATCTACCAATTCCTCTACTTTGAAAGGTTCTCCATTGTGTTTTAATATTCTATCTTCTATATAAAATCCTGTTTCTTGTTCTATCAACTTTCCTAACTGTCCTGTCAAATTATGCTCCACCAGTACTACTTTTTTATGATCTTCCAAAATTCCTTTAATCTTAGATGGAAATGGAGATAAATAAGATATATGTAGATATTTCCAATCATTTAAATATTTTAAAGCTTCTAATATCGGCATTTTATTTGATCCCCACGATACTATAATTTTATTTCCATCGCCGTATATTTCGTATGGATCAAAATTAATTATTTCTTTATATATGTATTTACTTTTATTTAATCTTTTTTCACTCATTCTTTGTCCTATTTCTGGATTTTCAGTTTCAAATCCATATTCATCGTGTTCATAAGAATTTGCTTTTACAACTACATCTAACCCAGGAATCGATCTTAATATAAATCCTTCTTCCGTTATTTTATAATTTTTATAATCTTTAGGTGGTTCTAAATCTATAAATCTATTTTTATAGTCTATATTAGGTAATACAACGTGATCATAATTTGCTTTAGATTCTACTAAAAATAGATCTGAAAGAATTATAGATGGAGTATTATATTTATAAGATAAGTAGAAAGCTTCTATAGTTCTTCTCATAGCATCTATATGATCTCCAGGTGAAACAACAATTCTTGGAAATTCCCCATGTCCTATATAAAGTGCTTCTAATAAATCACTCTGATCAAAGTGTGTTGCCATGCCTGTAGATGGACCATATCTTTGTAACCAGGCTATAACTATGGGCAATTCAGCCATACCAGCCATACTAATTGCTTCTGCCATTAAATCTATCCCACCTCCTGAAGAACCTACCATAACTTTACCTCCAGCATATGAAGAACCTAAAGCTATATTGATTACACCTATTTCGTTATCTGGTTGGTAAGTTACTATATTGTATTTATCTTTTAAACTAGCAAGAACATGTAGTATCGGACTGGCTGGGGTCATGGGGTAAGCTATATAAATATCTAATCCAGCTAATATGGCTCCATATGCTATTGCTTCTGCACCAGATAAATAATATCTAGCTTTTTTTCCCAGAGGTAAAATTTTTCTTTCAGATGAAATATTAAATTCTGAATAAACTATATCTACTATCTTATTATTGTTTTCGTCTTTGGATTTTTCACTGAATGAAGAAATTACGATATTTTTATCAATTCCTATATACTTAAAAAAAGCTGATAAAACAACAGTATTGGCGTATTTATTAGGTAAATTTAACTTTTTCAAAAAATATTCTACATTTACATTAATTTTATCTTTATATGGTATTTTTTCATCTCCAAAAAGTACTGTTTTTTCATCTATATTAGTTTTATGAATATTTATAGAATTATTATCAAATACTATGAAATAATCTATATCGGATTCGTAAAAAGAATGAATTTTGTCTTTGGATATAGTAACTATGTTATAATTATGCCCTCCTCTGATTACACTTTGGTAATATCTATAATTAAAAACGTAATATCTTATCTTAGAAAAGACCCTTGATATAATATCTGCTGCAAAATCTATACCTTGTCCTGCCTGCCCACCAATGAGTATGTTAATAATATTGCTTTCCATACTATATAATTTTATTTTTTTAGTATATAAACATCTAAAATATATGTAACTTCTAATAATTAGTGACATAATATTCTTAAGAAATAACTATATAAAGCAAGAACAATTAACTGGTGTTATTAGATTTTGAATCTGTTTCAAAAAAATCTTACATCGACAGCATATGCTTCATCATCATTTATTAATAGAGGATTTATTTCTATTTCATTTAGATTATTCTCAATAGCTAGTCTATATAAATTAATTGAATATTCATACAGTATACTAAAATTAATTGGCGGGAGATTTCTATATCCAAACAGAAGCTTATGGAGCTTCAAACTTTTTAATCTATCTATCATTGTTTCTTTAGAATATTCAGGCATTAATATTATGAAATCTCTCAGCAACTCTGTGTAAATTCCCCCTATTCCTATTAGTACTAGATACCCAAATAATTTATCTTTTTTAACACCTAAAATTAGTTCCTGATATTTTCCAGTTATCTGTTCTTGAATTATTATATCAGTACCTGGAAATGTTTCTTTAAATTTTTTATATTCTTTAGACAATTCTAAAAAACTATTTATGTTCAGTTTAACTGCATTTTTTTCAGTTTTATGGTTTATATCTGCTTTAATAACTACTGGAAATTTTAGATGTATTGGCATTTCATTTACCCAATATTTTGGAACTTTTATATTATATTTTGATAATAATTGAAAGCCTTCTTTCAACATAATATAATAAAAAGTTTTTATATTTAAAAGTCCGGGCGGTGGGATTTGAACCCACGACCTGCCGGTCTCTGCGGCCCACTACAGCCGGCCGCTCTACCAGGCTGAGCTACGCCCGGAATAATATTATAATATTGGCGCTACTATTAAAAAATTTAAGATCTATTTAACAACTTTAATAATATTTGCCGATGTATATTTAGTCTCTGTTTTGTATAGATATTTATATGTTATAGAAGCCCTAGGAATTTCTATAGGTTTATCTAATTCTAATTTTTCTATATTTAATTCATAAGATATTACAATTTCTTCACCACGACCCAATTTGTCATATTTCCAGTTTAATATATATTTATCTGGAGATTTATATATTGAGGATGGTTCTACAATTAGATAATTTTCAACTTTCATGGGTTTAGGTACATAATCTGTGATTTTTATATCTTTTATATCAAATAAACTTTTGTTTTTAACTTTTATAGATATTGATACTTTGTTTTCCTTTAAATCTACTCTAATAATTTCTTTAGATACTTCAACATTTGGTATTAAAACATAAAATACAAATATATATACCGCCAATATAATCAATACTAACAAACTAATAAATAATAAATAATTAAAGTCTGCTTTTAATATATATGTTTCTTTAGGTATCAAATTTAATTCATAAATTGCATAATAATTGCCATCTCTATATATTATATTATTTGGACGTATATTGAATATTGTAAATAATGTTGTAGGACCTACTTTGACAGAAATATTATATAGAACTGCAAATTCATTTTCGTTTATTATTTTAATGTTCATCTTTGATAAAATTCCCAAGAAGTATGATGTTTTATTTTCTAATATCTTTATATTATTTAAATAAGATAATACTTCTATTTTTTCATTGTATGTGACATTATTTATAGTTAAATTTAAATAATAAGTTCCTTCTTTAGTATTAATCGATATTGGTATTGGTATTTGAATATTTAAATTTGTCAATGGGGGTATATCTTGGAAATATGTTTCAGAATAACCAAAGTCTGTAGATATATTAATATATAATTCTTTTGAAACATTGTTTGGATTATTTACCAGTAAAAATATATATAGAATTTCTCCAGGATATATTTTGTACTCTGATAAATAGAAGGAATATAATAATGGAAATGTGATGTTTTCTACAACAGAAGAAATGTTTTGAATGATCGTTTCATTATAAGAGGTTTGTTGATATACTAATGGATTAAAACTCAAAACATACTTATATGTTTCTTTATTTTTTAATACAATTAATAATTCTGGTATTTTCAATGTTTTAGAAACTGGTCTTAAATATACTTTAAATTCTTTTGTACCTCCAGGAGCAATTGTATCATAATAAAGATTAAGATGGCTATAATTATTTATATAAGCTATCCAACTAGGAGACAATATTGAAATTTGTAATGAATAATTTTCTGTTGTGGGATTATATATATAAAAATTATATATTGCCATGCTGTCAGGATCTGATAAATTTACATAATTATTTTCTGCTACCGGTATGCTTACTAATGGTCCGCTTGAATATATTGTATAACTTAAACTGAGAACTATAGCTATAAAACTTATAATGATTTTTCTTCTGAACATAATATTTAATTTTTAATAAAATATATAAGTTTTAATATATATAATGATCCTTTTAGAAATATTTCAATAAAACAAATGAATAAATTATAATTATTATTCCTAAAATAAAGTTTATTAGATATACTTTTGCCTTTCTAGCAAATTTTAAGATATAATCTATTGTTATTATACTAATAAGTATTGAAGTACTAAAAGAAATAATTATTCCATAAAAATTTACTTTTTCATTTATATTATAGACTTCTTTGGTAAATAATAAGTCTAATAATACTAATACAAAAGATCCAAGCATTGCTATTGCCCCTAATATATAAGAATATTTAAATGCGGTTTCCGGTTTATATCCTAAAAAAAGCATTGTTGTGATTGTAACTCCAGATCTACTAACTCCCGGTAATACTGATAAAGCTTGAATACTTCCAACAATAAATGCGTCTTTTATATTCGGAATTTTATCTTTATTTTCTATCAAAAATTTTTTACTTATATATATGTACATACCGTTTATAATTAATGCTATACCAAGTATAGACATTAATATTTCAGAATTTATTTTATAACTGGTCAAAAAGTATTTGGATAATTTATATAATGGAATCCCAATTAATGCAGTAAATAATGTAGCTATCAAAAAAAAGGATGTCAATTCTTTATTTTTTATTATCTCTAGTAAATCTCTCTTTAAATATATTAATACTGCGAAAAATGATCCGAATTCTAATGATAAACCCAAAATATAAGAAAAACTAGGATCTAGATTTAGAAGGATATTTGAAAGAATCATAATTTGCGTTTTACTACTGATAGGAAGCCATTCAGATATGCCTTGAACTATTCCAAGAATTATATAATTGATATAATCCATCATCAATAATATATTTAATAAGTTTTATAATGGATGAGCCCGCGGGGATTCGAACCCCGGACCTCCGCCTAGTGGGGGCGGCATCATACCACTAGACTACGGGCTCATAAGATTTTATTATAAATAAATATTTATATGATATTAGAAAAAATAGCTACAAAATATATAGATTATATTACAATACGTAATTTTAGCAAAAAATCAACAAATATTGGACAATATTCTTTAGTTAAATATCTATTGAACAGAAAAAGATTATATAGCGATGATGGTGATATAATATATAAGAATTTTTTGATCGTTAAATATAATCCAAAAGCTTATAATATACTAGAAATAGATAAAGAAAAAATATCTGATGATCTAAAC
>Ga0105156_1000151_pt1 | contig 10932 bp, 13 predicted proteins | sample SSWtaG_3_FD_89673 | JGI IMG/M metagenome (GOLD analysis project Ga0105156, IMG submission 89673) | Hot spring microbial communities from Sandy's Spring West, USA to study Microbial Dark Matter (Phase II) - SSWTFFsm_matched | ecosystem: Environmental > Aquatic > Thermal springs > Hot (42-90C) ...
ATTCGGAAGTGTTAAAGTACTTATAAATTCTTAAAGCTTTATTTTATTGGCCCTCCGGGTCTCCGAGATCCGTGGGGTCGTGAAGTCCCGATGACGGGGCTTGAGCTACTGCGGTGAGGGGGCTCGGGGAGACCGTTGAGAGGTAGGTGGTGGGGAGTCTGGAGGCAACAAACGTGAAAGGCTGTGAACCATCACCTACTGAGGAACGGTAGCTCACCAACTGGATTAAGATGAGGTAGGGTACGAGGAGTTGGTGGTGGTATCCGAGGAAGAGTCACGTAGGAGGTATGTTGAGGGAGCTATAATATCTGCGTTACGTCTCTACAGGCATTGGAGGAAGAGAGGCTTAACAAAGAATGAAGCTTTCAAACGCTCAGTTAAGCAAGCTTTAGGTATGGTGGAGGTCAGCGGTCTTTCTAGGGAGGAAGTAATTGATGTCCTAGAAGATTTTAGGAAGATTCTAGATGAAATTAAGAATGAGCTAACGAGTCAGTCACTTAGCTATAAAAACGAGAAATCGAGAGTAGATAGTGGGTGATGAGTGGGTTGGTTCTACCACCTATCAAGGGGCTGCTCCTCAGAGTTTTCTTTGAGTCAGCTGATGGGGGTTATTACTCCCCGCATTTCGAGAGATGTTATGAGGTTTTGCCAGTCCCGGAACCTGCGAGGGGTGACGTAGACACTTCAATACTTCAGAAATTCGCGTATTCGAGTATTGCAAGTAGGTGTGGGGATCACTCGCTGAGTAAGTACATGCCTTACGACTACGTCTTGATAGGGGGATCAAGTCATCACGTAAGCAAGATCGTCGCTCACTGGGACCCGAGATTCGATATAGGTGTATACGCTGATTACTGGAGAACTATTGGTGGCAGAATACCCAGGGATTTTAAAGATTGTGATGACTGCTACATATTTTTTGCTGCAGGCCTCGCTAAGTACCCGCCAGGATTCTTCAACGAGAAGAAAGGTTTCACAGAGATTAGGAAAACTTTCCTCAGATCTGATAGGGGGATCTACGTCGTGGGCTACATGAAGGTAGATGAGGTCGTGGACTTAACAGAGATATCGGCGGAACTGAGCTTGAGGAAAGCCAGGTATAGCCTGAGGGAGGTGTGGGAGGAAGCTATAAAGAGGTACGGGAGTAAGATAAGAGAGATACCACACATCATAAGACCTGCAGATCTCCCCGTAATAGTGTTGAGTAACGAAGGCAACTATAGGTTATTCAAAGAACCACTACCACTAATAGAGTGGGTGGAGAACTATAAATTACTAAGCGACATCTCCTACACGTTCGGCATCAAAACACCTGAAGACCGAATCAAATACAAAGTATACACAGAAGAAGAACTAAGGGAAATCCTGAGAAGCTTAGAGAAAGAAAGACTCATCTAACAACACAATAAAGACTCACAGTACGTGAAGGATTTACCCCGCCCGTGGGGTTCATCACTGTAGGGAAGACCCTGCATCCTGGTGTACCTCCCGGAGCGACCGCTCGGGTCTCTACCCTTAACCCTCACCGCGGTCTCCACTAAAACACGCATTAAAACAAACCCTCATAAATTTTCATAAAACCAAAAACAACATCAAAAGGCGCCGGGGGCGGGATTTGAACCCGCGCGGGGATTCCCCCACCGGCTTAGCAGGCCGGCGCCCTACCAGGCTAGGCGACCCCGGCTCTATTATTTCTCTTTATTCGAGGGTTAAAAGTATTTCGTGTTTACTACTTCCTTATGTTTTAGTGTGTTGTGTTCTGCCTTGATTTTTATTGCTTTTTGAGGACATAGTGGTTCGCAAGCTTTGCAGTATATGCATTTTTCTGCGTCGTACGCGAGCTTGTTTCCTTCTATTTTATAGACTCTTGTTGGGCAGTATTCCACGCATTCCCCGCATAAGTTACACGTGGGTTCTATCACTATCTTTACTTTCAATCCTCACTACCTGATAGTAGCTTCTTGAGTTTTTCTGCCTCCTTTAATCTCTCTTGCAGTACTTCAGCTAGTTTTTGCGGGTCTACCGCCGCTATGCCCTTATCGCTTATCACGTACGGTATCCATACAGGGTTTGTGGGCACTCCCCTCATCTTCCTGACTAAGAGTTCTTTAACGGGTACTCCGTACTCTATGAGTGAGGGGTTGATTCTAGCTTCTACGACCCCGTCAACCAAGTATTCTAGGTAGTTAACTATTTCTTGGAAGGTCTCCGTGGTGGTGTGTATCGTTGCAATGACTATATTCCCTAAACCCTTACCTACGACGGCCCTGAAACTCTTTATGAAGTCTAGGAATTGAGAGACCTCGAACTTCAGTATTAGCTCGTTTAGTGAGTCCACTAAGACCATGGTGGAACCTCTGGTAGGACTTGACGCGTCGCTCACGGCGTAAACCAACGAATTAAGATCTTTGACCTCCAACTCCCTAACGACGCCGCTGACGGCCTTCTTGAAAGGTCCTAACCTAAAGCTAAAACAATCAATTATCTTGAACCTGCCCTCACCCACGTACTTGCTAACATCCCACCCGAAGTAATTATAAAGCGCGAGCAGAGCGTCAGGAGAGTCATCAAAAGTCACGTAAACCACGGCGTTCCTAGGCTCCTTCAGGAAATTCCATGATAGGTTAGCTAACATAACGGATTTGCCGACACCTCCAGGACCTAAGAGTAGTGTTAACGACCCGTAAGGTATTCCGGAAGGTAACGCAATACTCAAGGGATCTATCCCGGTTAAGAAAGTCTTACTCATTGAATACACCGTTTACAATACTTGAGACAAACTATTAAAACTTAACTCACACACATACATGGGTGGGGTAATTGATTAAGGCTGTTAAGCTGGAGGAGGGAAGCATACTACCTAACGCTGTGGAGAAGATAATCCTTAAGGAAGGGCTTAAGGGAGGTTTCATAATAGGGATAGGAGGGCTTAAGAAAGCTGAGATAGGTTACTTCAACCCGGTAACATCAACATACGTAACAGAATTCATAGACTCCGGCGAGGAAGGAATGATTGAGATAGTCTCACTAGTAGGTAATTACCTACTGAGGAGTGACGGCACGGTCTTCACGCATATCCACGTAACGCTGAGTCGTAGGGATATAGGCGTTAAGGGAGGGCATCTAGTCAGAGGGGTTGCGAGACCGCACGTAGAGTTATTCCTAGTTGAGGTGGGTGAGGAGCTTAAGAAAGTGTTTAGGCATAGGGACGTGAGTTGAGCGTTAAAAGAGTGTGTGTCGTTGGCGGCGGGCTGGCAGGACTCACCACCGCGTACCACCTCTTGAGAAGAGGGGAAGACCTGAGGATATCGTTGCTTGAGTCTAGTAGTAGGGTCGGAGGACTACTTAAGAGTGAGTTGATTGGTGGGTACTTATTCGATACCGGCGGCTCCCACATAATGTTCAGCAAGAACGTTGAGAAACTCAGTGAGATGCTCTCCTTTCTCGGAGGTAACTACGTGAGGCACTACAGGAATAGTAAGGTATATTATAAGGGAATCTACGTTAAGTACCCCTTCGAGAACGGCTTACACGACCTACCACCAGAGGAAAGGTTTGAGTGTGTTTGGGGTGTTGTTGAGGCTTATATCAAGAGAATCAAGAACGAGTTGAGTGAACCGAGAAACTTTCTTGAGTGGCTACCCTACGTGTTCGGTGATGGCATAGCTAGCAAGTACCTAATACCCTATAACGAGAAGATATGGAAGACAAACCTAAGCGAGATAACTCTTGAGTGGGTTGAGGGCAGGGTACCCACACCACCAATCAGAGAGATATTAATGAGTGCTGTCGGACTTAACGTCGAAGGCTACACACACCAGCTAATCTTCTATTACCCGTCCTCAGGAGGTATTGAAGCGCTCGCACGCGGATTACTTAATGAACTATTAAGTAGTAAGAGAGTCGAAATTCATACTAATCAAGTAGTTGAGAGAGTGAGGACATCGAGTGAAGATAGTCTCATAGTAGAAACTAGAGACTCATGTTTTGAGTGTGAGGCAGTGATTTACACAGCCTCCCTAAAAAGATCAGGCAACGTGTTCAAGGAGGTTTTAGGAGAGTTGAGTAGGGAGTTGGAGAGGCTTAGGTCCGTACCGATAGCCGTCGTAGGTTTAGGTGTGAGGGGTGAGGCAAGACCCTACCACTGGATATACCTGCCGGACAAGAAGTACCTACCACACAGGGTAGCAATACTAAGTAATTTTTCGAGAAATAACGCGCCGGAGGGCGGTGTCTCCATAATAGCTGAGATATCGTTTAGGAACGAAGATGAGTTAAGGTCAGTTCCTGATAACGAATTAGTTAGGAAGTCATACGAAGACTTACTAGAGGTAGGTTTAGTGAGGAATCCTGAACTTGAGGTTAGTGAGGTGTGGCGCTGGGAAGACGCTTACATAATATACGACAAGAACAGGTCAGAGATAGTTAAGAAGGTAGGTGATGAGTTAAGGAAGCTGGGAGTCTTCATAAACGGGAGATTCGGTACTTGGGAATACTTGAATATGGACGCAGTATACATAAAATCAGAAAAAATTGCTGAAGAGGTAGCGAAGTACATTCACGCCCGTTCATGAGTTACTCCTAGCTTATCGTTATCAACTGGTAAGGATTCTCGACATATTCCCTGATCTTCTTCAGGAAGACCGCGGCTTGAGCCCCGTCAGTCACTCTATGATCAAATGTGAGGCTTAAAACGAAGTATTTCCTCGTAGTGACCCCCTTAGGAAGCTCAATAACCACTTTCTCATATATCCTCCCAACACCTAATATCGCTACGTGACCAGGATAAATGACGGGTGTGAAAACATCGACGTCATACATTCCTAGATTAGAGATCGTTATGGTTGAGTCAGACACTTCTTCCAGGCTTAACGTGCCTTCCCGAGCTTTCTTAGCTAGATCTTCCAGCTCTACGGATATCTGGGTTACTGACTTGTTATCGGCGTTCTTTATGACTGGAACGATTAACCCTCCTTCAAGAGCTACGGCCACCCCCACGTTGATGTCTTTATAAATCCTTAGTTTGTTTCCTTCCAGGCTCGCGTTAAACTCCCTATGCTCTCTCAAAGCGTTAGCTAACGCTTTCACTAGGAAGGCCGTTATCGACGGTCTCTTGTCTTTAGGTAATGAGTTCCTGAGTTCCTCCAGCTTATCTACGTTAACCTCCATGGTTATGGTCGTTAAAACCATCTCTCTAGCTGATTTAAGGAGGTTCTCAGCTATCCTAAGCCTCATAGGGCTTAAAGGTCTCTCCTCAAGCACGGTGAGGCCTGCCTCAACTACCTTAGGAGGAGCGGCCCTAATCTTCTCTACGTAAGCCTTAACGTCTTCCTGAGATATTATTTCTTTGTCTGGGAAGTACCTCCACACATAATCTAAGCTAACCCCTAATTCTTCAGCTAGTTTTCTCGCTGCTGGAGTTGCCCTAACCTTACCTGCTGGCTTGACTTGAGTAACTTCAGGAACCTGAACTTTCTCGATTTTCTCCTCGATTATGGTCGGGGCCGGAGCCTCGGGAGCTCCTGAAAGAATCTTCCTCAACTCTTCCTCGTTCTCAGCTATCAAAGCTATCACTTCGTTGACTCTAGCCTTACTACCTTCCTCATAAAGTATCCTAGCTAAGAAGCCTGAAGCCGGGGCCTTAACATCACCCACCAACTTCTCAGTCTCTATAGTCGCTATGACTTCATCAACCTCCACACGGTCACCCACTTTCTTCAACCACTCAACTATCCTACCCTCAACCATCGTCAGACCTAGTTTAGGCATCTTTACCTCGATAACCACGTGAATCTACCTCCTGAAGAGTGTGAGAATAGACTTCACTATCCTTTCTTTGCTAGGCAGGATTTCTTTCTCGAGTGTTGGGCTGAAGGGTATTGGTGCGTGACCTGTATTTATTCTTACAGGCCTGGAATCTAAGTAGCCGAATGCTTCCTCTTCAACGGTTGCTATGACCTCTGATGAGATGCCGCAGGGTCCCCATCCCTCGTCAACCACTACCAACTTCATGGTCTTCTCAACGGATTCCTTCAATGTCTTACGGTCTAGCGGGTAGAGAGTCCTTAAGTCAATTACCTCAGCGTCAATACCGTACCTTTCCTTAAGTTCCTTAGCTGCCTCCAAGGACTCGTGCAGCATATAAGAATACGTCACTATGGTCACGTCACTCCCTTCTCTCTTAACGCTTGCTTTACCAAGGGGTATCACGTACTCTTCCTCCGGTACAGGCCCGCTCATCCTGTAGAGCTTCTTATGCTCTAAGAATATGACTGGGTTCCCGTCACGTATTGAAGCTAGGAAGAGCCCTTTAGCGTCGTATGGAGTTGCCGGAGCTACCACCTTTAAGCCAGGGTGGTTAACGAACATTGACGCGTTCGTTGACGAGTGTTGTGCCGCGGCCGAGATTCCAGCGCCTATCGCCGCACGTACTAGAATAGGTATCTTGAACTGACCCCCACTCATATACCTCAACTTCGCAGCGTGATTGAATATGGCGTTCATCGCTAAGTAGAGAAAGTCAGCGAAACGATGCTCTACTACTACCCTAAGCCCAGCCATTGCAGCACCCACAGCGATTAAGGTGAAGCCATCTTCTGAGATGGGTGTATCTATGACGCGGACGTCAGCACCGTACTTAGCCGCCAGACCCTTGGTAACCCCCCACACACCAGCAGCTACCACGTCCTCACCTAAGACTATCACATCGTCGTAACGTGACATCTCGTAATCTAGTGCCTCCCTAACAGCCTCCACGTACGTTATTGCTCTACTCCCTGGCGGAGGCTCTTTATACGTTAGCTTACTCTCACTATAGGTATATTCCAGCGCTGTATCAGGTTTGGGGTAGGGACTGCTTCGAGCAAACTCCACAGCTTCGAGGACTTCCTTCTCTACTTTAGACCTTATCTCATTATCCCTTGCTTCGTTCAAGAACCCATTACTAATCAAGTAATTACGGAACTTCACTATCGGGTCTTTCTCCCTTAAGAACTCATCAACCTCATCCTTAGGTCTATAGTGTTGTGGATCGCCCTCAAAATGTCCCCTCACTCTTAGGGTGAGGGCTTCAAGTAATGCAGGTCCCTTACCATTCCTTATCTCTTTAACGAGTTTTTCAGCAGTCTCGTATACTTCGAGAACGTTCGTCCCATCTACCGTGACGCCCTCGATATTATAGGCTGAAGCTCTCTTAGAAACTCTATCGACGGATAGCGTTTTCTTGACGGGTGTTGTCGCCGCGTACATGTTATTCTCACACACGAATAATACCGGGAGCTTCCATATCGAGGCCATATTAAGTGTTTCGTGGAAGACCCCTGTATTCGATGCGCCGTCACCGAAGAAAGTAGCTACCACGTTGTCTTTACCTCTATACTTCACGGCTAGAGCGACCCCGGCAGCCAACCCTATCCCGCTACCGACTATTCCGTTAGCTCCCATGACCCCTATACTCACGTCCACAGCGTGCATAGAACCCCCCCTACCCTTATTGAGTCCCGTCTCCTTGCCGTACAGCTCAGCCATCAACTTCTTTAAGTCAACCCCCTTAGCTATTAGGTGCCCGTGTCCTCTGTGAGTGCTAGTTATATAATCGTCTTTCCTTAAAGCATGGATAACTCCTGTAGCAATAGCCTCCTCACCTATGTATAAGTGGACGAAGCCAGGTATCTCACCGCCGTAAAACAGCTTAGCTACTGTCTCCTCAAACCTTCTGATTCTCAACATGGTCTCGTAGAGACTTAATAACTTGTCTTGATCTAAACCCCCCATGTAACACACCGAAGAAGTATATCATACCACACGTAAAAGATTTAAAGTCTTAAAAGACATATATTACGGCTAATCACTATGAGGAAGATCTATGATTTAACAGCACCTATCTGCTTAGAAAACGATGAGGTCAGAATACCTAAACCTAAATCAGCTGAAATAAGCTTAGAACTAATAGGACACGACTTACTCTTAAGTGGTACGAAACTCATCAAATACTTAAGTAATAGTATTAAGTTCGAGGTACATTTAGGTACTCACATAGACTTACCGACAACGTTTGCTTATCAGACAATAGATCCTTTCAAAATACCTGTAGATTTCTTTATTAGAGAAGCACATATAGTTCACGTAGAAAGAGATTACTCAAAGAAATCCCTAACACTTGACGAGGTTAAGGAGAAGATAGATCTTAAGGAATTCACGGAATTACCTAGAGAGAGGAGACCCGCCCTATTATTTAAGACCGGTATGTCAAGATATTGGTGTCATGACAACCAGAAATACATGAATTTCCCCGGTTTATCGAAGAGCTTAGTAGAATTCATAGCGTACGAGCTTGAGCCGCCGTTCATAGGTATTGACGCGATATCCGTAGATAGAACTATAGAGCATCGCTCACTCAGTTTATACACTAACATAGACGAGGAATTCATAAACATCCTGAGAATGCAGGAGTATACCGCTCTATTAGGCCATGACATGTTGTTGAGAAAGAACATCTATATACTAGAGAACCTAGACATGAGGGAAATACCCTCAGACGTGAGTAGAGGACTCTTAATAGCGCTCCCGTTATTTAGGTTCACGTCACTCACGGAGAAATCAGTTCTGATTACGGCACTCCCCTGTAGAGTGATTTTCGTGCCTGAACCTGAGGGTAGCATCGGCGAAGTCGTGATGAAGCTGAGAACTTTAGAGAAGGAACTCTCAGGAATTGTTGCGTAGGTGTTAATGATGGCTAACCTAATCAGTAAGCGAGGTAGGCGCTTATTCACCTATTTTAAGGCTTTGGGTAGTCCAGTAAGGTTCCTAATAATCTATAAGATGCTAGACGGCAGACCCTATACGAAAAACGAAATAGTTCATTACGTGAGTGTCTCAACTGGGGTTCCTAAAACTACTGTAGACAGACATTTCAGGACGTTATTAAAGTATGGCGTAATAAAAATTGCCGGTAAGTCTATTAGAGATGGCGAGAAGGGTAGGAAGCCGCTACTATACGTGCTCGCAGTAGATTCATTAACGTTTTACGTGAATCTCTTCACATATTTACTTGAGGGAGTCACTGACAAACGCATGAAGCTAATTGAGAAAAGCTTAAGTGATATTAAGACACTCTTGAACTTGGTTGGTGACATTAAGATAAAGCTCTATTTAGTTGGTCGTGAGGTAAGTAATGAAGCAATCTCTAACCTATCTAAAACTCTTGATTCATGCATTCCTATATTCTCCCTGATCAGGGAAGCCGTAAGACCGAGAACGTTCGTAGCGGACTGTGAGAACGCGCTGGAATTACTTAGTAAGATTTCTACAAATCAAATAGTATTGAAGAAAATCTCTCCAGATAAGATAAGAGAGTTGCTATACGTTGCCCTCATAGAGTCAAACATCCCGATCGAGAAATTAGGTTTCTTGCTAGGGATTAAGGACATAAGTAGGCTAGTAGAATATGACGATTTATGGGATATTATGGAAGTTACACATCACAATGACCCAACTACCATCTTAACGTTATTGACGGATAACGCTAAGTGTACGGATGCAGAGGCATCATACGTGATTAGCTTAGCCAATAATCTAATTAAATATTTTTCAAGTAGTATCACTTACCATGACTTAATCCGCTTAATCCTGACCCTCTAGCCCAGCAACGATTCGGTGATGAACTGTTCACGGAATAACGAAAAATTCTTGAGGGACCTCACTGCAGGATCTTATTCAAGACCTCCAGAATATCCTCGATGGTAATGCCGCTGAAATCTAGTTCCTTCCTCTTTAATAGCCCAGCAACTACTGTTACTACCTCATCTTTCCTTATTCTCATATAAGAGAGTTCTTGAAGAAGCTCCTCAAATTTTTCTGCTGGGTCTACGAAGAAGTCTCCTGAGATCATGACCCTCTCAACTAAGTCATCACGAAGTTTAACACATACCTTAACTATCTTCCCCCCAACACGTTTTTTCTCGTCACATATAATTAACGCCTCACTCAAGACCTAACACCTCAATAAATCTCTCTTGATAATTTGATGGTCTCGCAATCATTCTTAATGCCTCATATTCCTCATCGCTAATGAGGTCTCTCACCTCATCAACGTATTTAAGATTCCACTCAAGTGTAGCGTACTTCCCCCTATACATATTGAGTGCTTTCCTTAACTCAGTATTGTCAGGCACTCCCCACTCGACCTCAAGACCTAACCTCCTGCTCAGGGCTTCTGAGATAGCCTTATAAAGCTCTTCAGGACTCACAGTCCTCCCAAGCACCTCATTAACTGTAGTAACTCTCTTAACCCTGCTTTGAGTAAACTTCTTGTCGGAGAGCTTCTCTCTAGAGATTTTAAGAACTCTCCAAAGGATGGATATATCGCTTGAGACTAACATAGCTCCATGAACGAATACTCTGTCATGAGTTCTGCACGCAGCCATACCGGAAATCTTCAGCCCGTCAACCTCTATGTCGTTTAATGGACGGTAGTAAGCATTACTAACCCCTAAGCTACCTAAAGCCTCCACAACAGCCGTAGCAACAACACTAAACGATTCCTCAATACTGAGTTTATGATTCGGTAGTGTTAACGCGTAATTCACGTTACCTAAGTCGTGGTATACAGCACCACCACCAGTGAATCTCCTCACCAGCTTGATGTTGAGGTCCCTAGCCTCAAGAGCGTTAATTTCTAGAGGAGGTGACTGAAACCTCCCTATAACTACCACCCTATCATTGCGCCAGAAACGAAGTGTGGGTAGTTTAGACTCAAGATAAAGAACCTCCTCAAAAGCTAAGTTAAAGAACTGATTCTCAGGCCACTCAGCGACAAGCACTCTTAAAATACCTGAGTCACTCATGAGACCCCCATCTACTCCTGAGAATCTCGTTTTTAAGGATTTTAGTACGTGATAGCCTTTAAAATATTCTGATTCTGGATCCTGACAA
>Ga0105156_1000152_pt1 | contig 10931 bp, 13 predicted proteins | sample SSWtaG_3_FD_89673 | JGI IMG/M metagenome (GOLD analysis project Ga0105156, IMG submission 89673) | Hot spring microbial communities from Sandy's Spring West, USA to study Microbial Dark Matter (Phase II) - SSWTFFsm_matched | ecosystem: Environmental > Aquatic > Thermal springs > Hot (42-90C) ...
ATTCATGACCCCGAGAACTACTGAGTCTTTTGTAGCGCGCAGCGTGTCAAGCCATTTAGCTATCAAGAATCCGTTGTATTGATGCCTGATTAAGTTGTAGGAGGTTTCCGGGATTTCCTTAAGAGCCCTTACCTCAATCTTTTTAGGGTTGAAGAAACGTAGTGTTTTAATCACGACTTCAGTGCTCTCAGGATCTATTGTGTGGATGAATACCTCAAAAACTAGGTTAGAGCAACTGTTAGGGATCTCCTCGGAAAATAGCTGGGTGGTGTGCGGTTCTCGCGCGCTGAACCGATAGCTCATGAAATTCTCACTACCTCTATCTCAGGCCTGTAATCTTTAAGAACCTCGGAGAGTTTAGTAGTCAGCTTAGTTACGTCAGTAGCTCTTATGGGTAGCTTAGCCGGCACTAGACTCACAATAATCTCAACTCTCTGAGGATCTATCATTCTGAGTAACGTGCTCTCAGTCTCTACTCTGAAGAGCATGTCTCTAGCCGCTTCACTTACCTTACTAACCACTTTGTTGCAGTCGAAATCGCCTGTGCTAGCCACTCCGTGTATAACGCTTAAACCAAGCCTCACAACCACGTGTGGTTGTCTAGCTCTATAGACAGAGTTAGATAATACCGTGTTCGGGACGTAAATCTTATTACCGAATACGTCCTCAAGCGTTGTGTTGAAAGGAGATATCTCAAGTATCCTGCAAGTTATTGGTTTATCAATACCTGGCAGGTATACCTCAACCCATGGGTTCCTCCTCAACTTCATTAACTGAATGTTTATGTAGGCTGAGAACTCTTTTACCTCGTTGTAGAAGAGGAGTAGGGAGAGTATCGCTATCACGAAAACTACGACGTAAGGAACCAGTGAAGCTGTCACTATACCTACTACGCCTATCAAGATCATTACTACGATCACTATGTCCACTATCCTGGTAACGAGTATTCTGGTTCCTGAAGAAATAACCCCTCTCTTAGAGATGCTGGTGATTAACCAAGAGAAAATAAATCTAACAGTAACTGCAACTACTATTAAGATGACTATCAAGACGAAGTCCTGAAACGTGAGGGGCAAGCTAGAGAAGAGGTTTTCCAGCGGCCCGTCCACCACTTAATTACTTCACCAAACTTATATCCTGTGAGGAACCTATTAAATTACTTAGGAGTCTTCCCTTCGCGCTAATCCTCAAACAGCTAACCTTTGAAGATCTCTGAGATAACGCTTACATCTGAGGTCTTAGCTAGAACGTAGAGTAAATAGCCTTCTTTGATAACCTCTTCTTTGCTTGGGACGTAGAGCCTAGTTCCATCAAACACGAACAATATTTTCACGTCTTCAGGCAATTGTAACTCCTCTATCTTTTTATTCACCACTCTGTCAGTTCCAGTCGTTGTTAGGCAGTAAACCTTGTATTCATCCACCTCCCCCACAAGCCTTGGCTGAAGCAATGTCTGCAAGTAGGTTTTTATGAAGCTACTTACTATCGTTGGAACTATTATAGGCACCCCTAACTCTAGCCTCGAGACCACCTCTCCTACCTTCACATTCTTGATTCTGGCTAACCTGACTGCTGAGCCATAATGCCTAGCTATGGTTAAGGCAAAAATATTAACTTCCTCACGATCGGTTAAAGCTAGTACGGCGTCAAAGTCGCTGAGCGGGGTTAGGGAAGCGATCTGGGATTCGTAGAGAGATATATCCCTGGCATCACCCCTAATCACCACGACGTCGAATGTCTTACTAATCTCCTCTGCTTTCTCAGCATCTATCTCGACAACGACTACTTCATTCCTCTTCAGCTCTCTCTCAGATTCGAAAGCCTTAAGCAACTCTTGAGTTACGGGTCCACCACCTATAATCAGAATCTTCATTACTACACCAAGATAATATTAATTGAAACACGTTTTTAAATGAATGCTGACTATGAAGACTCACACTAAACTCAATACTTGCGCCGTGTTGCTAGACTCCTCAACACAAGTAGTGGGGTGAACTCAAGCCTCCCTATATACATCGCTAACACTATCAAGAACTTAACTGCTAACGGTGCTGTAGGAGTAATAACCTCCACACTTAAACCAACACAACTCAAAGCAGAGACGGTCTCAAAGAGAGCGTCAATAAATGAATACTCAGCGTTGAATAGGGTTATAAGTGACGAGATAATGAACGCGGTCATAACATAGAGGGATATTAACATGAAGGAGATAGAGATCTCCTCCTCACTTACTGTCTGACCCTGTATAACCACTCTCTTAATAACTGAGGGAGGGAGAACTGTTTTCTCAGTGTAAATACTCAACCTCTTAAGAAACATCACGAGTCTAAGTGTTTTTATGCCGCCAGCGGTGGAGAAGGTCATGCCCCCTAAAAACATACCAAGTATTAGTAATGACTTAGTAAAACTTTTTAAATTCTTTAACGAACCTATATTGAATCCCGTGGTACTCATGCCCGACACCTGATTGAAGAACCCGTTCATGAAGTCCCTGCCCTCGAGAACGTAGTAGGTAGCTCCGGTAATCACTGAGAGGATAATCAACACGAGAATAAAGTATCTTAGTTCCTCCGATCTCAAAACCTCCCTGAAGTTCCCTGTAATTAGGTTGTAAAGCACTATGAAGTTTAGAGCCCCTAAAGTCATAAAGACTATGAAGGGTATTGCTGAGCTAGGCGAGTAAGCGTATATGATGTTATAGCCTTCATTATACGTGGACATGCCGCCAGTAGCTATGGTGGTCATTATGTGTGTTAATGCGTCGAAGGGGGTTAGCCCTGTCATCACGTAAGACACGAAACCTATTAAAGTTAGCGTGACGTATACTAGGATCAGCCTCTTCGCCGTCTCATATAAGTTCATTCCTATCCTCAGAGGTCTCTCCAAGCCGTAGACGGTTCTCGCAGTCTCATAAAAGTAGGGTATCACGATCATGGCGAACACCACTATACCTAACTCGCCAGTCCACTGCATTAGAGCTCTCCACATCAAGATGGATTTCTTCAGGGTGGACGGGGTTAAGACCGTGAACCCTGTTCCCGTAAAACCGCTCATACTCTCGAAGAATGCATCAACAAAATCTATCCTGATTTCCATCACTAAAGCTAAGGCACTTAAGGTAGGTATAACTAACCACGCTAGAGAAGCTACTAAGAGTGACTCAATAACAGATAAGCTCTGTGTTTTCTTGAAGGACGCATACCCAACAATCACTAATACAGCACCTAATATCAGGAAGGAATAGCTTAATTCATCACCTAATAGTATGTCGGTAAGCGGTACCAGAAGCATCAAGAACCCGACCACGATTAGCAGCCCGGAGAGAGCGAATAAAACGTTTTTTAAACGCATTCGCTGACCCCATAATAGCTCGCAAATCCCCTTAAATAATGTTTCTCCAAAATCTTCGTCGATAAAATAGTAAAGGGGTTTAAAAGTGGTTGCCGTACTCGAGGATGAGGATTCTGACTCTCTGAAAGTAATGACCCACTCATCGAGGAGCTCCAAACGTGTGAGGTTGTCTGAATACTCACTCGAAGTTAGTCTTATAGTCTTTCTTACTAAAATACTTTGGTGGTGGAGCGATCTCCTCGTGTGAGGAAGCTGAGGTTAAGATAGTGGGTAAGTCTGTATTCATAAAACTTAAGTCTGGAGCTACTGTTTTCATACCTATCGATCACGTTTGTCTAGCGTTCGAGAAGTTCAGGATTTGCCCCCCGAAAGATTTTAGGATTAAGTGTGGTTAACTGCGTGAAGTCCCTAACTCAACGATCTTCTGCTTTATTAGTATTGCGTCATTTTCTAGGCTAGGAGACTCACATATTATGACTCCCTCAACGTTATAGTTTTTCAGAGCTTTAATCACGTCAACCCAGTTAAACCTGGAGTCCTTGAAGTCTAGGTGCTTCTTCTCACCCCTATCACCGTACTCGATACCTGAAAGATGTATGTGCATTTCTTTCAAGGCTTCCCTGCCCAGCCTAGCTTCAATAAACTCAAGGATTTTCTCGAAATCTCTCAGCTTGTTTAAAGCACCTCTACTCCTCGCGTATAGATGTGCGAAGTCTAGAGCTATGTGAGCCATCTCAATACCTTCAACCACATCCACTATCTCCTCAAGAGACCCGAACTCAGCTAACCCGCCCATAGTCTCAGGCCTAACCCAGATCCTCACACCCTCATCGATTAGTCTGGAAATCACGTTCTTGAGGATGCTTCTCACCACGCTCGTCGCTGTTTCAGAACCTAACTTACCGTAATAGCCCGGATGGAAAACCAGGGACCAAGCACCGGCCAAATACCCAACCCTAGCAGAGTTAAGTATTCTCTCAACAGACTCCGTAACGGTCTTCTCATCCTTAGATAAGAGATTCACGTAGTACGGCGCGTGAACACTGAGAACAACACCAGTCTCAGAAGCCACCTCCTTAACAGAAGGCGCGTCTTCAGCCTTAAGCCACACACCCCTCACAAACTCAATCTCCATAGCATCCAACCCAAGCTCCTTAACCACCCTAACCCCCCTAAGAACTCCTGAACCCTTAGCACTCAAGGGAATACCGGCAGGACCCACAAACAAACCACCAAGACCCAAACAAACCACCACAATAAAAATAAAACACAAAACATAATAACTACTTCACACAACTAAATAACCAGGATGAAGAAACATGGTAGCGGGGGGTGGATTTGAACCACCGACCTCGGGGTCTCACACTACCCTCAGTAGACCCATCTAACTTATACCATCACACCTTATAAAGTTTTTGCCCACAAACAAACACACTTACAGAATCAAACCAAATATTAAAGTTCATAAAATAGTAATCAAGGGCCCGTGGCCTAGCCAGGATAGGGCGCCGGCCTCCGGAGCCGGAGGTCCCGGGTTCAAATCCCGGCGGGCCCGCACCTTCTTCCAAACCTCTACAATTCTCAGAGCTTGTATGATGATATTGAGCGTACAGCGTTGAAAACAGCTATAGCTAATTGGAAGAACGGGCCACCTTGTAATGCATGTGCATTCAGACTTGCATGTTGTTACTGTAGGTACTATATCTATCGCTATGTTGCTGAGAGAGGTGGAGTGTGCTTGCTTAGAGACGCGTATCATTTACATTTAAACTCATCTATAAACTAAGAATAGGTGATAGGTGGCGTCTTTTGAGCGTCAGTGGCGGTAGTGGTGTCGTTGTGGAGTTTTTGAATGTTACAAAGGTTTACAGTGGAGGAGTTGTAGCACTAGAGCGTTTATAGGCAAACCAAAGCTCGTTGTCCTCGACGAACCCCTTAACAGTTTAGACCCTGTGTGGAGAGCCAGGGTAAAAGAGTTTCTGAAGAAGTACGTTGAAGGGCAAGGCGCCACAATTATATTCCCGAGTCACATACTATCCGATGTCGAGGACTTAGCAGACAACGTGAGCGTCTTGAAGAGTGGCAGAGTAGTCTACACTGGTGGTCTTAAACAACTACTAGAGGAGCAGGGAGTAGTAAAGCTCGTTGTTAAGGCAACTGACAGAGCTAAGCTCGTGAATGTGCTCTCCAAGATGGGCTTCCCCGTACACTTAGCAGAAGATGGAGAGAGCGTCGTGGTGTACCTGAAATCCGAGAGCGAAGCCGAGGAAGTATTAAACATGGTGTCGTCTGCAGGCATCAGGCTCAAGTACGTGAACATTGAGAAAGCAACGCTTGAAGACATCTACCTGAGGATATACGGCGCGAAGAAGAATGAGTGAAGGTGCTTGAGATGCAGGCACGTAGTTTCTTGAAAATGATTGCTAGAATGGGCGTGAACGACGCTAAATTCCTTGCTTTGAGCAATAAAGTGGCTTTCGCGGGAGCAGTAGTTTTCCTGAGACTCTACCCATCTATAGTCTTCTACAATATGCTTGTGAACATCCCACTCTCGCAACTACCAAGCGATGTCTTGCTCAGGGTGCTTGAGCCCGTAATACTGGTTAACAGCTTGATGTGCTCAATGTTGGTGACAATGGTAGTTATCAGTCTCGTAGACACCGAGAAGAGCGAGCACGTGCTAGAGTACTTGTTCGCATACATGCCTTGCAGCACCAAGGTTTTCCTGCTGAACAAAGCTGTCTCAACAACACTTCTAGCTATACCGATGACTCTGCCGTACTATGCGGGGGCATACATAGTACTGTATAGGTTTGGAGTCGCTGATGCTGTGCTGTCGCTGAGCACATACCTCCCAGCAGTAGTAATGGCGGTGTCGCTAACGCTACTTTTGCTCCTGTTCATGCTCATAATGCCGCAGAAATACACAGCAATATTGAGGTTCGCCCTGGTCATGGTTGCATTTATAGGACTTGCGCAGCAAGCCAACCTAATTAGCAAAGGGGAAGCATCACTCAGCGTAAGCATCGCTATTCCATGCATAGCGTCAATCCTAATGCTCATAGCAACGACCCTCATATACATAAAGTACTCCGACATGTTGATCGAGAAGGCGATAAGGTAGCTTCCCAACCTTTCCTCGGTAGATGGTGTTACACACCCAATTCAAGCTATAACCTTGAAGCTCTCTTATCTAGATTTCTCAGCATTATATAGTAGTGTCTTTTCTATTGCTTAAAATCTCCTATATACCTCCTCCCAACGCCTCACGTTTTTAGTGGAGAGAACATAGATAGCCATGGAGATGATGGGTGTATTGAAATTAGAAACTTTGTAGTGCTCTATGGTAGTCTAAAGAGAGCTAAAAGAGATGAATATGTGTGTATTAGGTTTTCCTCTATTATTTATAAACTGGTTTGACCTAGTTTAACTATGGGTGGACTAGGTTTGACATTGAAGCTACGTGTTGGTAAAAAGGGTTATTTAATTCTCCCTAAGAAATTGAGAGATATAATCGGGATTGAAGAAGGCGATGAGCTGATAGTAGAGATTAGTGACGGTATTGTTTTAAAACCAGCTAAGAGAAAAGTAGATCCGGTTGAAATAAGGAGAGTACTAGCTCAACACGCAGAGATATTGAAAAGTATTGAGGGGAGAAGAGAGCCTAAGCCAGGTGAATTAAGCGGGGTCTACTTGGAGGAGGAGTTTGAATGAGGGTTTTTATTGATGCTAATCTACTAATATACTTGAACACAATATCAGATTACAGGAATAGATTGGCATATGAAACATTCTATCTAGACCTATTGGTGAATAATAAAGCCTATACAGATGTTCTCGTATTAGATGAACTACTCTGGGTGTCGTGGAGAAGGTATAATGTTCCATACTATATAACCATAGATTTTATTAATAAAGTTGTAAAGCCATATGCCAATATTCTACCTCTCGGCGAAGAAGAATACGAGGAGGCCACCAACCTGATCAAGGAATACAGTATTAAACCGTCCGACGCATTCCACGTAGCAGTGATGAAGACACACAATATACCCAATATAGCTTCCGAAGACAAGGAATTCGACAAGGTAGAGGGAATTAAGAGATTGTGGTTATAGTAAAACATGAACTTAGTTATTAGTAGAGCTACAACATGGTTTAACAGAATTGGTCAAAAGTATACTTGAAGCCGTGGGAATGGAGGGTTATCATAGTAATATCGACGTAATGCATTATAACCTCATGTAATCGCACTAATATATACAAAGCCATCGTTTGAAGAAGCATTTACTGTTCTCTGAGTTTTTGTAACTGAATGGAGGAAACATACCAGGTATTAGGATAAGATCCTTGTCGGTAACGAGTTTAAACAAGCTACGTGCCCTATCACTTTGTTCTTCATCATATACAAAGAAATTATCAATAAACGCTGAAACATCAATAACTAGATTCAAGCGTTTAACTACCTCCTCTCCTTAATAAACTTCATTAGGACGTCTTCTTTAGCTTTCTCAGAGTACTTATCAAGCACTTCATCAATACTCTTCGACACACCGACCTTCTTAGAGCTAAACGATTTTTCATAGCATCTTTAGATAAGCGAAGTCTTACCACGTCGCTGGGCATAAACCTCCACCACAAAATATTATATTTACTGCGTTTCATTTGGGCACGCGTAACCGTGAAACTTGGCGAAGCACCTTGATAGTACTCCAGCTAGAGAACTTACCCAGCTACTGAAACTACCTCGATACAGTGAGTAGCTGTGTAGGTTGCAGTAGCTTACGTTAGCTACTGTTAGAGCTACCATGGTTAGCTACTACTAATTATACTTGTTATTTTAGTAGTATAGCGGATGGGAGAGGTGGATTCTGCACCATCTACACCGGTATAGGATTGACTCTACACAAGCTTTAAAGGGTTTGCTAATGTTTATGGGGGCTGGTATAGCTAAGGCTTCGGAGCTGGAGGTCCCGGGTTCAAATCCCGGCGGGCCCTCTATTCGATCATTTAAGTAGAAAGCTAGGGTATCACTTTTAGCCATGGAACTCTCTTAAAATCCTCGTCAAAGGTTATTATTGGTGTCTACACCGTGGTGTTTGCATGTTAACGCTATGATTGCATCACTCGGAGGTATATTAAACTTAGTGTTATAGTTTCTAGAATTTCTCGGGGGTTAGCGTAATCCTTAAGCACGATTATATCTAGCGCTTCGAGAAGCCTTAACTATTTCTTCACTTCATTTTAGCGTTTCTAAAGGGATCGTGTTAGCGAAAAGCGTGCATGTATCTTGGCAGTTGTAGTACTGCTGTAGAGCAACCTCTCCCTAGACGAGAGATTTTTAGGAACTCTGCTTTAGGGGTAGCTGATCACCGAAGGATTGGTTGAGGAGTATTCCTAAGTAATGATTAAACATGTATCAACGAGCACCCTCTAGGAACAGAAATTGATCGGAGATTCCTCATTACAATAACAAGCTCTGCAAATATTTCTTATCGAGCTTGAGAATTAGTGGTCGTTTAGGGGTTTTATAGAGCTTTTTCCGTACGGATCAGTGAGTATTACGGTGAAGTTTATCTCGTTATTCATTGCTTTCCTGATTCTCTTCACGAAATTGTTACACTCGTTGTTTTCGTCGAAGCATTCGGCTGGTGTGTTCTCCAATATCCTCTCTAGGAGTCCCTCGACCGTGGTTATGTAGCCTTGTGCTGCAGGACCTGGAAATACCTCGACTCCTAGTTCAGGTATTTCTATGCTTGCTGTGGAAGACTTGATGACCAGCGCGTTTAAGTCTTTCTGTTCTCTTACTGGGAAGACTATCCTGACCTCGCCCCCGTGTTCGAGCGTTCCTATGTCGGATTTCCTGTAGCCGCACACACCGCATATCCACACCTCAACCAATATCTTACCGAAGTAGGGTACCTCATAAACGTAAGTGCTTATCTCTAGGTCCTCACTACCGCACACGGGACACTTACCTACTGAGCTGAAGATTTTTTGCGGCTCCATCACGTACACACTAAAACATAATTGTTTGAAGTGCTTATTAAGATACGATCACCTAGGTATAAGGGAGAGGTAGGGTAGTGGAAACGTTTGGTGATATCCTTGAGCTCCTGAAACCTCTTGAAGCTTCTTTCCTAGGTCCCTTCATAATTAGCTTAGTATGTAATTCCATCCCCTTCGTATCACTCCCCTATCTGCTAGTGATAATAGGGCTTGCCTTCAAGTACGTGACACTACAGGACAGGATCTTACTAGTACTCTCCTCAGCTTTAGGCGCTGCCTTAGGTAAGGTCTTAATATATTTTATCGGGAAAGGCTTTTCCAAACTCTTAAGTCAGAGGAGTAGGAGGAACCTAGAACTCTTTAATAAGATCGCTAAGAAATCCCTCACCCTAGCAATATTCGTTTTCGCGGCACTACCACTACCTGACGACGTCCTCTACCTACCTCTAGGACTAACGGGTTTTTCCTTAATAATCTACTTCTTCTCAGTCTTTCTAGGGAAGCTTTTCTTGAAGAGTATCGCTGTATTCTACGGGAGTCTCCTAACCTCCTTAAGTGAGGAACTAGGTTATCAGACAATACCTATCTTCGTGGTATTCTCACTAGTTCTCTCTTACTACATCATAAGTATTGACTGGTCTAAGATAGTTGAAGCTCACGTAGAGAAAGGCCTTAAAGCGTCTGTAAGGTGTTTCATGCTAGAATTAGGACTCGTAAACAAGAAAATCCTGGAAAGTTTTAAAAAACTGATTGCCCGAATTTAAGGAACTCTCTGAGATACTCTCCTAGAACGTGGTACGCTTCCTCCACGGATTTTCGCGCGCGAGCGAGTTCCCCATTCTTAAACACTAAGGAACCTGAAACGTACACTTCCTCAACGATGGAGTTACCCCAACTCACGGAAGCTACCGGATCTCCGGTGACAGGGCCTTCAACAGACCACACAACTAAATCCGCGTCCTCCCCCTCAATCAACTCGCCTTTACCGAAGCCTAACCCTTTATACGCGGTCGTAGTCGTTAGTGCGAAAGCTTCTCGTAGGTCGGGAACCCCCTCTCCCTCGTAATGGAGAAATGTGTAAGCTCTTAAATCTTCTCTTATGTCGTAGGTCGTGGCTACGTCAATCCCTATAGTAACGTTTGATAATCTCCTCAAGTAATCCTTTACCGGTGCTCTCCCATCACCTAAGAGGACGTTAGATCTCGGTGAATGAGATATCACGAAATTATTAGCTGATAGCACGTCAGCTACCTCCTCAGCCCACACCGCGTGAGCTACTATAGCGTTTACTTTATCTAAACCAACGAATTTAATGAAGTCCCTGAGACTCATCGAATACTTACTCTTAAGCCATACGAGATCCTCGAAAACCTCCGCTAGATGTGTGTGAACACCTAGTTCAAGTTCCCTAGCTAACTCGACTACTTCCTTGAAAGCGTTCGGGTCAAGTAATCTGGGAGTACACGGCCCTAACCTAACCTTAACTTTAGGGTCATCAACCATCTTGAGCAGACCTAGATTTTCCTCCAGAGCTACCTCATAGTTCTCGAAAACTCCGTGATTCATTATAGGAG
>Ga0105156_1000153_pt1 | contig 10904 bp, 10 predicted proteins | sample SSWtaG_3_FD_89673 | JGI IMG/M metagenome (GOLD analysis project Ga0105156, IMG submission 89673) | Hot spring microbial communities from Sandy's Spring West, USA to study Microbial Dark Matter (Phase II) - SSWTFFsm_matched | ecosystem: Environmental > Aquatic > Thermal springs > Hot (42-90C) ...
ACTGGTTCCGGAAGCGCTCGGCCTGCCGCTGCACGCGGACACGGTGGAGCACATCACCTTCATGACGGTCGGCGCGCTGATCATCATCTTCCTGATCGGCGAGCCCGCCGGGCTGGCGCGGCTCTGGCAGATCGGAAAACAGAAACTGAGGGTGTGGCCTTTTCCGTATTGATGAAGCTGGATTGCCCCCTCACCAAAGGGGCCAAAGTGGACGGCGCCGGCAGCCGGCGCGGTTGAAAGGGAGAATGCCATGAGGACAAGAGCACTGCTTGTTGCAATAGCCTGTGTGGGCCTGCTCGGAACCGCGGCCCCGATCATCCCCGCTCAGGCCCAAGACTCGATCTACGTGCCGTTGTTTACCTACCGCACCGGTCCCTATGCCAATTCCGGTATCCCGATCGCCAACGGCATGCACGACTATCTGACGATGCTCAACGACCGCGACGGCGGCATCGGCGGCGTCAGGCTCAAGATTGACGAATGCGAAACCGGCTACGACGTCAAGCGGGGCGTCGAGTGCTGGGAGCAGGTGAAGGACAAGAATCCGACCGTCATCAATCCGTTCTCGACCGGCATCACGCTGCAGGTGATTCCGAAAGCCGCGGTCGACAAGATTCCGATCCTGTCGATGTCATATGGCTTGTCGGAATCCGCGGTCGGCCAGGACTTCCCCTGGGTATTCAATCCGCCCGCCACCTATTGGGACGGCATGTCGATGATCATCCGCTATATCGGCGACAAGGAGGGCGGCCTTGAAAAGCTCAAGGGCAAGACCATCGGCTTCATCTTTCTCGACGCCGGTTATGGCCGCGAGCCGATCCCGCTGCTCCAGCAACTGGGCAAGGACTACGACTTCAATGTGAAGCTGTATCCGGTGGCCGGCAAGGAGATGTCGGATCAGTCCGGACAATGGCTGTCCGTCCGCCGCGACCGTCCCAACTGGATGATCATGTGGGGATGGGGCGCCATGAATCCGACCGCGGTCAAGCGCGCGGCCGAGAACGGCTATGCGATGGACCACTTCATCGGCGTCTGGTGGTCGGGAGCCGACAGCGACGCGAGCGCCGCGGGCCAGGCCGCGAAGGGCTATCTCGCCCTCAACATCAGCGGTCTGGGTGCGAACTATCCCGCGATCCAGGACATCAAGAATTACGTCGTGGACAAGGGCAAGAGCCAGGTCGAGAGCGACCAGTTCGCCAACGCCTTTTACGACCGGGGCGTCTACAACAGCGTGCTGATCGCCGAGGCCATCCGGAACGCACAGAAGATCACCGGCAAGAAGGTCGTGACCGGCCCCGACGTCCGCCGCGGCCTCGAAACGCTGAAGATCACCGAGGCGCGCTGGAAGGAGCTCGGCCTTCCGAACTTCGGAACGACCGTCCAGACGAGCTGCGATGACCATAACGGCCACAGCCCCGCTTACATGCAGCAATGGGATGGCGCCAAGTGGGTGAAGGTCACCGACTGGATCGAGCCGATGAAGGACAAGGTGCTGCCGCTCCTCGAGAAGGGTGCGGCGGAATATGTCGAGAAGAACACCGGCTGGCCGAAGCGCACCGAGCCTTGCGATAAGCCGTCGTAACTTCGGAAAGCCCCCTCCTTCGAGACGGCGTCCGTGCGCCGTCTCGGGAGGGCCGCGGCTTCAACAACGGAAAAGACCGGCATGTCTAACGTCGAACGCGAAGCTTCCACGCCGACGACCGCGCCCACCGAGGTCCTGCTGTCGGTCAAGAACATCGAGGTCATCTACGACCACGTCATCCTGGTGCTCAAAGGCGTGTCGCTCGACGTTCCCAGGGGCGGCATCGTCGCTCTGCTCGGCGCCAACGGTGCCGGCAAGACCACGACGCTGAAAGCGATCTCCAGTTTGCTGCGCGCCGAGCGCGGCGATGTCACCAAGGGTGCCATCCTGTTCGACGGCGCCGAGGTGCAGCATCTTGCGCCCAACGAACTGGTGCGGCGCGGCTGCATCCAGGTCATGGAAGGCCGTCGCTGCTTTGGCCACCTCACGATCGAGGAGAATTTGCTCACCGGCGCCTTCACCAGGCGTGACGGCAAGGCCGCGATCAGGCGCGATCTGGATATGGTCTACAGCTATTTCCCTGCTCTTGCCGGGCGAAAGCACGCCCTGTCGGGCTTCACCTCCGGCGGCGAGCAGCAGATGTGCGCTCTCGGGCGCGCGCTGATGTCGCGCCCGAAAATGATCTTGCTTGACGAGCCCTCGATGGGACTGGCGCCGCTGGTCGTCGCGGAGATTTTCAAGATCGTGAAGGACCTGAACGACAAGGAGGGCGTCTCGTTCCTGCTGGCCGAGCAGAACACCCGTATGGCGCTGCAATTCGCGCGCTACGGCTACATCCTTGAGAACGGCCGCGTGGTGATGGACGGCGAGGCCGGCGCGCTTGCCGCCAACGAGGACGTCAAGGAATTCTACCTCGGGATTTCCGAAGGGCGCCGCAAGAGCTTCCGCGACAGCAAGCACTACCGCCGCCGCAAACGGTGGCTGGCGTAGTCAATTCCGCTGGCCGGGACACAGGCCTCGATGCCGCACACGGCCAGACCTACCTAATCGAACAACCCGAGCTGCTGCCCGCCGCGCTTGGGGCGCACGAAGTGCTCGGTGGTCAGCTTCGTCCGCTTCTTGTTGAGGCCGAGCTTGGCGCAGGCGATCTCGAAGCGGCGGCCGATCATCCAGGCGAGCGGGCCGGTACCCTTCATCCGCGTGCCCCATTGCGAATCGTAGTCGCGGCCGCCGCGCATGTCGCGGATCAGAGTGAACACGTGACGGTAGCGATCGGGATGGTTCGCCATCAGCCATTCGCGAAACAGGTCGCGCACCTCGAGCGGCAGCCGCAGCAGCACGTAGCTCGCCTCGCGCACACCGGCATGAGCGGCGGCGTCGAGGATGCGCTCGATCTCCGCGTCGTTCAGCGCCGGGATGATCGGCGCCACCATCACCGTGGTCGGCACGCCCGCATCGGCGAGCCGCCGCAGCGCCTCGAGCCGCTTGGGCGGCGTCGCCGCCCGCGGCTCCATGGTCCGCGCGAGCTTGGGATCCATGGTGGTGACCGACAGCGCCACCTTGACGAGGTTGCGGTGCGCCATCCGCGACAGAATATCGATGTCGCGCACCACCAGCGCCGATTTGGTGACGATCCCGACCGGGTGCCCCGCCCGCTCCAGCACCTCGAGGATGCCGCGCATGATCTGGCGGTCGCGCTCGATCGGCTGATAGGGATCCGTGTTGGTGCCGATCGCGATCATCCGCGGCTCGTAGTCGGCCGCCGCGAGCTCCTTTTCCAAGAGAGCCGCGGCATCGGGCTTGGCGAACAGGCGGGATTCGAAATCGAGCCCCGGGGAGAGGCCGAGATAGGCATGGGTGGGCCTGGCGAAGCAGTAGACGCAGCCGTGCTCGCAGCCACGATAGGGATTGATCGAGCGGTCGAACCCGATGTCGGGGGAATCGTTGCGGGTGATGACCTTGCGGGCGGTATCGACCGCCACCGTGGTCTGAAACGGCGGCAGTTCCTCGAGACTCTGCCAGCCGTCGTCGAACGCGACCCGCGCCTCGGCCTCGTAGCGGCCGCTGGCGTTCGATTGCGCGCCCCGACCGCGGCGGCGCTGGCGCTCGACCAGGGTGTCAGGATCGCCGAACGGGGCGATCGCCGCCGTCGGCGGCGCTGCAGGCGCCGCCGGCAGGGTTTGCGTCTTCAGCTGGGAGGGGGCACGGCTCATGGTCAAAAGTGTAGGGATTCGGCCTGAACAAAACAAGAACAAATTGACAAAATCCCCGGCCGATGCAGCGCGCGCACGAATGCCGGAACCTTCGTGATCAATGCCACTTTGTTTGCGTCATCAAACTGATAAGTTGCAGCGCACAAAGGAGCGCTGGTGCGAATGGTAAGTGTGATCATCCCAACCCGTGGGCAGGAAGCGCCGGTGGTGGCGACGCTCGCGGCGCTGGTGCCGGGGGCGGCTGCGGGGGTCATCAAGGAAGTGCTGCTGGTCGACCAGGCCGAAAGCGACACCATCGCCCGCGTCGCTGACGTCGCCGGCTGCACATTTCTCAACGTGAGGGGAAGCCGCGCCCAGGCACTCGCCGCCGGCGCCCGGCAGGCGCGCTCGGAGTGGCTGATGTTCCTGCATCCCGGTGCCGTGCTCGATCAGGGCTGGATCGACGAGACCGCGCAGTTCATCCAGGCGGTGTCGCTGAGCGGCGGTTTGCGTGCCGGCGTGTTCCGCTACGCGCGATCACCATATGCCGCGAGCTCGCCGCGCGATCTGGCGAGCCAGCTGATCAGGCTGCTGGCCGGCCCGTTCAGCGACCAGGGGCTGTTGATCTCGCGCGCCCAATACGACCGCCTCGGCGGCTATTCACCGACCGCACGCCGCTCGGAGGCGAAGCTGCTGTCGCATCTCGGCCGCTCCGGCCGCGCCATGCTGCGCACGCGCATCTTCGTGCCGGCGGGTTGAGCGTGATGAGTTGAGACCGAATTGGATCCGTTAGAGGCAAAGCGAGCGCCACGCTCACCACCGTCATCCCCGCGAAAAGCGGGGATCCAGTAAACGCTGACGTTTCAGGCTTACAACTGGCCCCTCCCTTTACTGGATCCTCCGGTCGCTACGCGCCGGAGGATGACAGTGGAGAAAGGTGAAGCGCCTGGGCCACGCCGGCGCCCGGCGATGACGAGGACATCCAGCCCGCTCACCCCTTCGCCTTGCCGCGCTTCAGGTGCTCATCCAGCCGCGGCATGATCTCGACGAAATTGCAGGGGCGGGTGCGGTAGTCGAGCTGCGCCGCGAGAATGCCGTCCCAGCCATCGCGACAGGCGCCGGGCGAGCCCGGCAGGCAGAAGATCAGCGTGGTGCCCGCGGTGCCGGCGGTGGCGCGGCTCTGGATCGTCGACGCGCCGATCTTGGCGTGACTCAGCATGTGAAACGCGATCGAAAACCCATCCATGCGCTTGTCGAACAGCGGCTCGATCGCTTCCGGCGTCACGTCGCGCCCGGTGAAGCCAGTGCCACCGGTAGTGATCACCACGTCGACGCCCGGTGCCGCGATCCACGCCTTCACCTTGCCGCGGATCGCCTCGATGTCGTCGGGCACGATGGCGCGGTCGGCGAGACGATGGCCGGCGGCGGTCAGCCGCTCAGCGAGGGTTGCGCCCGACTTGTCGTCGGCGAGGTTACGCGTGTCCGACACGGTCAGCACCGCGATGTTCAGCGGGATGAAGGGCTTTGCTTCTTCGCTCATCGCGCCGCCCTCAACAGCTAGAGATTTGCCGCGTCGAAGGTGTTGCAGGCCTTCACCGTGCCCTGCTGGTAGCCGGTCATGAACCAGCGCTTGCGCTGCTCGGCCGAGCCGTGGGTGAAGGAGTCGGGCACCACGCGTCCGGTGGCCTGACGCTGCAGCGTGTCGTCGCCGATGGCGGACGCGGTCCGGAGCGCGCCGTCGATGTCGCCGGCCTCGATGAAGCCCGGCCGCTTCTTCTCCTCGCGGTTGACCCACACGCCGGAGAGGCAATCCGCCTGCAGCTCGACCTTGACCTGAAGCGCGTTCGACTCCGCCTTGCTGCCGGCCTGCTGCTGCAGCCGCGTCACGCGTGGCAGGATGCCGAGCAGGTTCTGGATGTGGTGGCCGGCCTCGTGGGCGATGATGTAGGCGGCGGTGAACTTGCAGGCGCTGCCCTGGCAACCGTGGAAGCGGGTCTCGACCTCGCGGAAGAAGCCGGTGTCGAGAAAGATCTGCTGGTCCGGCGGGCAGTAGAACGGCCCCATCGCCGACTGCGCCATGCCGCAGCGCCCGCCATTGGTGGCGTTGCGGAACAGCACGATGCGCGGCCCCTTGTAGGTCTGGCCGCTGGCCTGGAAGATTTCGCTCCAGCGATCGTCGATCTCGCCGAGGACGCCCGAGATCATGCTGCCCATCTCGTCGGTCGGCACGCCGCTCTTGCTAGACGCGGTGCGGCGATCGCTCTGGTAGCTCGGCGCTTGGCCGCCGCCGGACAAAATCTCCGCGCCGCCGATCAGAATGCGCGGATCGATGCCGACCGCCCAGCCGATCAGGCCGAGCACAACGATGGTTCCGATGCCTAAGCCACCACCGCCGCCGATCGGCAGGCCGAAACCGCCGCCGCCACCACCGAAACCACCGCCGCCATCGTCACGACGATCCTCGATGTCGCTGGAGCGACGGAAGTCATCGTAACGCATGGGCATCTCCCTTCATTTCTGCGCCTAGGCTGCACCGCGCTGCAGGTGCAGGTGCAGCGACGCGTTCTCGCACCACTCTTCAATTACCGCGCCCGGCAATATTTGCCTAGCAAGAACATGCCTACCATTAAGTCGATTTTTACCTTGGAGCGCCATGGTGTTCGCGGTCGGATTGTTGGTCCCGCGTCGCCGACTGCGTCGCCTGAGTCAGAGTTTTGAGTCATGGGTGTGTCGCGTCGCGGGGCGTCTGCAAAGGCGCCCCGCACTCAATTTGAGTCTTCGCCGTCGTACCGCATCATCGTGGGCGATTGCGTCGCCGAAATGTCCAAGCTGCCGGCGGCCAGCGTCGATCTGGTGTTCGCCGATCCACCTTACAACCTCCAGCTCAAGGGCGACCTCAAGCGCCCCGACGAATCCCATGTCGATGCCGTCAACAACGACTGGGACAAGTTCGCGTCGTTCTCGGCCTACGACGATTTCACCCGCGCCTGGCTGCTTGCCTGCCGGCGGGTAATGAAGCCCTCGGCCACGCTGTGGGTGATCGGCTCCTATCACAACATTTTCCGTGTCGGCACGATCCTGCAGGACCTCGGCTTCTGGGTGCTCAATGATATCGTCTGGCGCAAGTCGAACCCGATGCCGAACTTCCGCGGCCGCCGCTTCACCAATGCCCACGAGACCATGATCTGGGCGGCGCGCGACGAGAACGCCAAGGGCTATACGTTCAACTACGAGGCGCTGAAGGCCGCCAACGAGGACGTTCAGGCCCGCTCCGACTGGCTGATTCCACTGTGCACCGGCGAGGAGCGTCTCAAGGGCGAAGACGGCAAGAAGGTGCACCCGACGCAGAAGCCGGAAGGCCTGCTCGCGCGGGTGCTGCTGTCATCGTCCAAGCCCGGCGATCTCGTGCTCGATCCCTTCAACGGCACCGGCACCACCGGCGCCGTCGCCAAGCGGCTGGGCCGCAGCTATGTCGGCTTCGAGCGCGACCGCGACTATGCCGCCGCGGCCGAGCAGCGCATCGCCACGGTCGAGCCGCTGCCGCAGGCGACGCTGGCGCCGTTCATGACCGCGCGCGAGGCGCCGCGGGTGGCGTTCGCCGAATTGATCGAGCGCGGCATGATCGCGCCCGGCGCGGTCTTGGTCGACGCCAAGCGCAAGCATGGCGCACTGGTGCGGGCCGATGGCGCCATCATGCTCGGCGACAAGGTCGGCTCGATCCACCGCATGGGCGCGCTGGCGCAGGGCGCGCAGGCCTGCAACGGCTGGACCTTCTGGCACATCGAGACCAAGAAGGGCCTCAGGCTGATCGACGAACTGCGCGCCGAGATCCGCAGCGAGATGGTGGCGGGCTGAAACCCTCGAGGCCGCGTCACGCCGCGCGCGATGAAACCACGGCGGTCGGACTGAAAAGCCGCCTCGCGGCGGCCTCTCCGTTCAAGGACCGCGAACCGCTCGGGCGGCCAGAGTCCCGTTCCGACCTACGCAATGTCAGATCCACCGCACCGGCATCGCGCGGTCACGACGTCGATACGCGGCGAGGCCGACGACAGCGAAACCCATCATCATCATCGCCCAGGTCGAAGGTTCTGGAACCGCGCTGATGGCTCCGAACAGCCCATCCTTCTCGCCGTTGATCCCGTCGGTGAAGTAGAGAACGTTGGGATCGCCGCCGCTGCCGCCGTTGCCGAAGGCCAAGTCCCACAGGGCGCCCGGCGCATTGCCGCCGGTATTGATCGCGATCGTCCCCTTGAACGCGCCGGAAACCGGATCAAAGGCGTTGATCGCGCTGGCGCTGAAGCTGAAATTGCCGACAAGGAGGTCGCCGCCGAACTTGCCGAAGCCGGAAGGGGCAAGAACGACGCCCCATGGCGCAGCGAGCCGGCCGCCACCGATCAGCCTGTGCAGGGAGCCTCCGTTCTCGTCGAAGGTGTCCACGAAGCCCATTCCCGCCGTCGCAGCGACCTGGTTTGCCCGCCCGGCCGGCGCGTAGGTCACGTAGACCTTGCCGCCGATGTCCTGGACGTTGAAGGGCACGTAGCCGGCGGGAAGATTGGGATCGGTAAATGCACCGGCGGCGAGATTGACGGGGGCGAAAGCACTGTTGAAGACATTGATGCCGCCGGCCGCGCCGTTCGCCGCGTAGAGTTGGGTCTGCGTGGAGTTGATGGCGAGACCGGTGAAAACCGCGCCCGGTGTCGTTGCCTGAACAAACGACGACGCGCCGCTGTTCCACGCCGAAATCGTCCCGTTCAGGTTGGCGAAGATGAAGTGAGCCGCCGCACCATTGCCGCCGCCTTCCACGTGGAACGACGCCGTGTTGCTATTGTTGACTTGGCCGGTGGGCCCCTGCGGGCCGCCGGCGGTGGTCGGGATGCCGACGAACCCGCTCGGCGGATTGATATTCACCTTGGCGGCGGTGGTGCCGGTCACGGCGTAGAGAGTGGCCGTATTGGTTCCCTGGTCCGATACCCAAAACGGGCTAGTCGCGCTCTCCGAGACGCCCCACGGATTCTGCAACTTCGCATCGGTGACCTCGGCCAGCCCCGAGATGTCCGACACGAGATTGGTCTGCAGGTAGGGATCGGCTTGCGCCGCGGTTCCACCAAACGTTGCGATCGCAGCGGCCCACACTGTTCGGCGCAATAGCGGTCTTGAGCTCGTTCCGCGCATGACAAATCTCCCCGGTTTGAGTTCAGCAAGCCTCGGTCACTGAACAATCCCGGCGGCGCATTATTTCGACGCGGATTTAAAATTAATGCGAGACGCTGGCTGATTTAAATGTCACGTTCCTGCAATTAAATGATCGTGCGACGCGCCGCGGAACTCGGGACGCTCCCCCCTCACTCCCCGAGCCCATGCGCGATCACCTTGCGCATCACCGTCGGGAACGCCTGCTCGGCGATCGCAGCCACCTTGATCCAGCGCATGCCCTCGGGCGCGCGGGTGCGCGCGGGCACGCTTACTGTGTAGACCACGAGCTCGAGCGGAAAGTGCGTGAACACGTGAGTGACCACGCCGGCCTTGCGGTGCCAGCGCGTCACCCCCGCGAGCTGCGGCGCCTCTTCCCGTGCTGCCGCCGCATCGAGTCCCGCGCGCCACTCCGAGGTCGGCACCTCGGTCATGCCGCCGAGCAACCCCTTGGCCGGGCGCGTGCGCACCAGAAGCTCATCGCCCCGCCTGACGACGAACGCGGCGCCCGAGCGCAGCGCGCCGGTCTTCTTCGCCGCCTTGCGGGGAAACGTCTCCTGATCGCCGCGCCCGCGTGCCGCGCATCCCTCGTTCAACGGACAGAGTGAACAGGCCGGCTTCTTCGGTGTGCAGATCGAGGCGCCGAGATCCATCAGCGCCTGCGCGCTGTCGCCGGCACGCGATGGTCCGAGCAGCGTCTCGGCGAGCCGCTTGATCGTGCCCTTGGCTTCGGGCAGTGCGTCCTCGACGGCAAACAGCCGCGACACCACGCGCTCGATATTGCCGTCGACCGGCATGGCGCGGCGGTCGAACGCGATGGCGGCGATCGCAGCGGCCGTATAGGGCCCGATGCCCGGCAGCACGCGTAACGCCTCTTCGCTATCGGGGAAGCGACCGCCGTGGTCGCGGATCACCGCAACGGCGCAGGCGTGGAGGTTGCGGGCGCGCGAATAGTAGCCGAGCCCGGCCCATGTCGCCAAAACGTCATCGAGCGAGGCCCGCGCCAGCGCCGCCACATCGGGCCAACGCGCCAGGAACTTGCCGAAATAAGGCCCGACCGTTTTCACGGTGGTCTGCTGCAGCATGATTTCCGACAGCCACACCCGGTAGGGGTCCGCGGTCTCGCCGGGCAGCGCCCGCCAGGGCAGCCGGCGGCGGTGGCGGTCGTACCATTCGAGCAGCCGCGCGGCGCGATCGGGCGCCGCTTCCTGGGATTTCTTTCGCCGGGCCGCGGCGCCTGCTAGACTCATTGCGTTCGACTATCCCAACCGCCGCCGTTCATGTCCAAGCCCAGTCCCCTCACCGCCAAACCGCTCTCCGTCCTCACCGGCGGCGCGATCAACGAGCTGTTCGCGCGGCAGGGCTTTGCCTCGCGCGAGCTCGTCACCCGCTGGGCGGAGATCGCGGGCCCCGAGATCGCGAAACACGCGCAGCCGGTCAAGATCCAGTGGCCGCGGCCGGTCGAAGGCCAGCCGCCGGACCCGGCGACGTTGGTGCTGCGTGTGGAAGGCCCCGTGGCGCTCGAGATCCAGCATTCATCGGATGTCATTCTCAACCGGGTCAACCGTTTTTTCGGCTGGGCCGCGGTCGGGAAGCTGGCGCTGCGGCAGGCGCCGCTGTCGCGCCCGCCGGTGCGCACCCGCCGCGCACCGCCGGACGCCCGCGAGGTGGCCAAGGTCGCCGACACGCTCACCGCGGTCGAGGATGACAACCTGCGCACGGCGCTGGCGCGGCTCGGCGCTGCGATCAAGCGGAAGTGAGGCTCCTTCGGAGGGCCGGTTCCGGCGCGGCATTGCCACAATCCTCGTTTCAAGCTAGCTGACCGCCGGGCCGTTGCCCGCCCGACCTCTGCCAGCCGGAGTGCCCCCTGTGACCTTCACGCGCCGCGCCTTCTCAGCCCTTTTGCCCGCGACCGGGTTTGCCGCCCTGACCGGATTGCCGCTGCTGCGGACGACCGGCCCCGCCGCCGCGCAGTCCCAGACCGCCGCCGACGTCGCCAA
>Ga0105156_1000154_pt1 | contig 10864 bp, 13 predicted proteins | sample SSWtaG_3_FD_89673 | JGI IMG/M metagenome (GOLD analysis project Ga0105156, IMG submission 89673) | Hot spring microbial communities from Sandy's Spring West, USA to study Microbial Dark Matter (Phase II) - SSWTFFsm_matched | ecosystem: Environmental > Aquatic > Thermal springs > Hot (42-90C) ...
GACGTAGGAGGCATACGACTCGACGAAGAGCCTCCTTATCCTGAGGGGCAACCTCCTGAAGGCTCCGACAAAGTCGCCGGGGTTCCGCGCTATGTGCGAGAGGAGCGCCCTCTCGTAGACCAGCGACCTCGGGACGTTGCGGGCCGCCCACTCCCAGTCACCCGATTCGAGGATAGACCGCCTGAACTCCAACAGGTGGGCCGGCTCGTACGGCGTGCTGAGGCCGACGAAGGCCCTCGCAGCGGCCTCCAGGTCGCCCCTCACAACGTGGTAACCGACGACGTGGGTGATGGGCCTCGAGACGCCGAACCGCTGGAGGCCGTAGAAGTTCGGAACGCCCCTGCTGATGACCTCGGAGACGAATTCGTCGAGCACCCCACGATCGGCCACCGCCTCCCTCACCAGCACCCTGAACCTGTTGAAGAGGAGCTCTCGGGGCTCGACCGAGTGGGCCTCGCCGACGACCCGGGCCTCCGCACGCCTCAGCTCCATCGGCCTCTCCAACCACTCGAGCACGCTCCTCGCAGGGACGGCCATGAACTGCCATGCCACGGCCCTCCTGTCCTTGAGGCCGAACGTCTTGACGGCCCTCAGCCTGACGCCGAGGAGCTCTGCGAGGTCTGCCGCCACCCTCAGCGTCTCCCGGTCCCTTTTCCTCACGACCACCAGCGCGTGCTTCACAGGTGGGATCGAAGGAGGTCTCCAGTCCTCGAAGGCCTCCCTCGCCTCGAGCCCTCCGTTGAGGACCTCCCAGACCTCGAAGTCCTCGGGGAAGACCTTGATCAGTCCGCCTATACCCCTGAAACCGGTCATGTAGGCACCGATCCCGACGGCCTCCTCGTAATCGTCGCAGCTCAGGTTCCTGTAGCGCTCCTCGTCGAGCATCCCCGGGCACCGCATAGGAACATCTGCAATTAGAATTCCCTGACGACGGTCCGTGAGAGAGAAGGATCAGGTCGTCCTGACCCGCATCTCGATGGCTACCTCTTCCGGCAGCTGTATCCTCATGATCTCCCTCAGGACCCTCGGATCGCTGACCGTCAGGTCCATAAGCCTCCGGTGGACGCGGAGCTCCCACTTCCTCCAGGTCTTCGTCCCCTCGCCACACGGGCTCTTCCTCACGGGAAGGACGAGCCTCTGCGTCGGCAGAGGCACAGGACCCGCCACCTTCGCACCGGTCCGGGTGGCTATCTCCTTGATCTCCCTGCAGAGGCTATCCAGCTTCTCGAGGTCCGTCGAGGCCAGCTTGATCCTAACGACCTGCTTCATCTTCCTCGCCTCCTGCCTCCTCCTGTGGGCTCAATTCAAAACTTTCCGAGGGTGCCTCCCCCTCCTCCGGTACTCGTGACGCCTCCGCGGCCTCGCTCGAGCCCTCGGCCTCTCCCGCCTCAGCCACCGCCTCGATCACCTCCTCAGGGACGCCCTCGTACAGCTGACGGAGCCGCTCTACCTCGGCCTCGACCTCCTCGGCCTTCCTCCTGCCAGTGACGACGTCGTACCACGTGGAGTAGGCGTCGACCGGCATCGAGCTCCTGTACCACGGCACTACGTGGGTCGTCCCGCAGCTGCCGCAGGAGACCTCAGCGCTGTAGGCCGTGACGTTCACGACGGTCACCGACTGCTGGTTGCAGAGCGGACAGTAGTAGACCCTCGGGATCCTCCTCGGAGGTCGCCTGATGATCTTCCTCCTCTTCCTCCCCATCTCCGACCCATCCGGCTTTGCTCACGCTATAAAGCCTCGCCGAGGGGCCTGAGGGTGAAGGGCCAGCGCCATCCTCTGTAGGCCTCGTCCCAGAAGAGGTACTCGTAGACGGTCGAGGTCCTGAAGTGGTGGAGGACCGCTCTGAGCTTAGGCCGTTCGAGGCTTGAGAAGTGCTCGTCCGCCAGCTCGACGACCCCCATAACAGCACTCTCGTACTCGGGAGACGAATAGGTCTCGATCCAGCGCTGATACACCGGGACGTTCGAACCCCTCCTGACCAGCTCCTTACCCACCTCGTAGTAGACCCAGAAGCACGGCAGTATCGCGGCAAGGCCCTCCTCGAAGGACCCGGTCGAGGCTACCGCGAGCAGGTAGTTGGTATAGGCGAGGTTGACCGGGCTCAGCTCGGCAGAGACGACGACTTCGGACCCGATGCCCCACTCCCTCATCAGGAACTCGTGGAGCGAGGCCCTCTCCACCTTCAGCGCTCCGACGGCGTTCTCCAGCAGCGTCACGGAGCTCTCGTCGTCCGGGGCCTTTGCACCGACCAGCGCTACTGCCCTCGAGAACCTGCTCAGGTAAAGGGCGTCCTGCACGATGTAGTCCTTGAACCGCTCCATCGGAAGGGAGCCGTCCGTGAGGCCCCTGACGAACGGGTGGGCGATTATAGCTGCGTAGACGTCAGGGATCGAGCTCCAGAGCAGGTCCCTCGGCCTGGTGCCCTGCACCTCATCCACCTCCCAGCGCCTCCCAGAAGCTCAGCTCGTACGACTGGATCAGACGGGCGAAGAACCTCATGCTCTCGGCGTGCTCGGCGACGTAACGCTCACAGACCTGCAGTCCCCTCTCCTCAACCCATTCGGGGACCGAGGAGAAGAGCTCGAGGAACCTCGTCCTCCTCAGACCGTATCTCTCCCTAACGGCCCTGAGGAGCCTTGCGCACGCAGCGGACCAGACGGGGAGGTTCACGATCAGAGCGAACGCCTGCTCGCCGGGGTTCCGATGGGCCGCGAGGAAGGCGAGGAAGTGGGTGTAATCGACCGCATGCGGGACGACCTTGAGGGATTGGACGGGCCCCCTTGATGCCCCGAGCTCCTCGGCCATCTCCTCCAGCGCCCTCAACGCCTCGAGGTCTGCCCTCGCGAGGTCCGCGAAGTACACCGACTCCTCCGCATGGGTCGCCCTGGCTGCCATGAGCGCGATGCTCTTGGCGTCGTGCGAGACGATGTAGAGCTGGTTCTCGACGAAGGAGCGCAAGTCCTCAACCTTCAGCTCGCCCCGCTCGGCCATTTGGATGAAGCGGCAGTTGAGCACCGAGGAGTTCAGCGGCTCCAGCTCCCTCCTTACCTCCACCAAGAGGTCCCTCGCGTTCACGGATACCCGGTCCCAGCCCCGCCTATAAGCCTGAACATAAGCGGACTATCGTTGGTGTGTGAAGAAGCTCACAACGTGCCCTTCGTCGACCTCGGTCCTGAGTAGCCGGGCTCCAGCGACCAGGCCTCCCTGAGTGCGAGGGCGAGAGCCTTGAAGGCGGCCTCGACCTTGTGGTGCGAGTTGAAGCCCCTGAGGACCTCGACGTGCACTACGGCCGGTATGTTCATCGCCAGAGACGAGATGAAGTGGTGCAGGTCCTCGACGGAAACGTCCTCAATCCTCTCCGGTGGGTCGAGGCCGAGGTTGACGGACGCGTGGGCCCTCCTCACGAGGTCGACAGCTGCCAGGGCGAGGCTCTCGTCCATCGGAACCACCGCGTGCCCGAACCTCCTGATGCTCTCCCTCTCCCCGAGCGCCTCGCCGATCGCCCTCCCGAGCGCTATGGCCACGTCCTCGACGCCGTGGTGGACAAGATCCCATCTGGCCTTCACCTTGAGGTCGGACCTGCTGTGGTGGGCGAGCGTCGCGAGCATGTGGTCCAGAAACCTCAACCCCGTCGAGACCTCCGCCGATCCCCTGCCGTCGAGGACGACCGAGACCTCCACCGTCGTCTCGGCCGTGGACCTGCTGAACGATCCGTGCCTCTTGAGCGCCTCCAACTTCGCATCGCAACCTGCGCCGCACTTATCCAACTTTCTCCCAGTCTTCACCAGAACCGCCCCTCGAGCTTTGCCCTCGCCCTTGGACCCGCAGGATTGACGCAATCCTATGCCTTGCTGATACATTTATTAGCCAATATCATATGGGCATTACATGCCGCTGTTCCTGGTAAGGTGCCAGCTGGAGGTGCCCGGGTCGCCGGAGGTCTTCGAAGCGTTCGTGAGGACGTGCGATCTCTGCAGCAGCCTTCAGTCGAGCGGGAAGGTCAGGAGCTTCGGGGCCTTCGCGGACATGTCGGGAGGTGCCGTGATCGTCGAGGCGGAGAGCGAGGAGGAGGTGATGAGGTTCGTCGAGTCGATGCCCGTGAAGCCCTTCGTCAGGACCGAGGTCAAGCGACTCCTCTCGCCGGAGGAGCTGAAGTCGATCGCGTCCTCTGCATAAACACGCTGACAGAACCCGCAGTCCCTCCCACTCAGAACACCTGGGAGATCTAACTCGCAACTTCGGTTACATTGTTTACCGAAAACCTATAATTCCCTATCGGTCCTGCGGCTTGAAGATGGCCGGCGTACATGAGAAGCTGAGGTCGTACAGGAGAGTGGCCGTTCCCGGGATAGCGGCTGCCACCGTCGCCGCGGTGATCGGAGCCGTATTCGGTGCCCTCTGGATGATGGCGCTCTCCGGAGCGATGCCCTCGCTGGCCCTCACTACCTCGCATCCGATGCTAATGCTTTACGGATTCGTCTACGCCTTCGTCCTTAGCGTTGCGTCGCTGTTGGTTCCGAGGTTCAGGAACGTCGACCCGGCAAGGCACGCAGAGCTCAGGCTCCTCTCGGTGGTCGCTGTAGTCGCGGGAGCGCTCATCAGTTCCTTCTCAGGACAAGGAACGCCGATATCGACAGCCGCGCTCCTCTTCTCTGCGGCAGGTGTTGCGTCGATCGCTCTCTACGTCTTCAGGACGATCGGGCTGCCGCGAGGACCGCTCGGGGCCTCGGACCCTCTGCTTCAGATCTCGGTGACCGTGATGGTTTTGACGCTGGTCCTCCACGCGTTCCTCGAGCACTCCGGTGCCGCTCCCTTCGCAACGCCCGGTTTCCTGAACCTCTCGCTTTTCGGCGCCGTCGGGTCGATGGTCCTTGCGGTGGGGATCAGGACCGTCCACTTCAGGATCGACCTGAGGCTCAGGAGAGAGGTCTGGTGGTGGATCGCTCCCCTCCAAGCCATCGGCTCCGCCCTCTCGGCCCTCGCGGTGCTTTACGGAGAGAGGGTCGTCGAGCTGCTCGGCACGGTAGTCTTCACTGCAGCTTTACTGATTTGGGTCCACTCCCTTGACGCGATGAGGATCGTCAGGTCAGGCGTCCAATACTCGGGGATGAATGAGAGGGACAGGAGGCGCTACGAGTACTTCGCCGTGCACTTCGTCGTCGCGGTGTTGTGGGGCCTCTCCTCGCCCGTCTTCTCGATCCTCTACTCGCTGAGCTCGCTGACTTCGGGCACCCTCTGGTACGGGCTGAGGGACGCGGCCATACATTCCTTCACCGTCGGCTTTGTCGGCAACATGATCCTGGCCTACGCCCCGATAATGCTACCGGGCCTGCTCACGGGGAGAACTCCCTACGTCGGCCTCAGCTTCTGGCCTGCCGCGTACCTGAACCTCGGTAACGTCCTCAGGATAACGTGGTTCCTGACGGGGATCGGAGGGCCTGCGCTACCGCTCCTCACGTCGGCCCTTTACCTCTCTTCGATCACGAAAGCGCTCGTCATGATGCACTCCCTCCGGTGAGCGGGCAGAGCCCCAAAAACAGATTCGTGAACTAAGCTTAGAGTTCTGGGCCTCACGCTAAAAGTTCTGCTTGAATGAGCTGCTCCGCGAGGTCAGCTATCGCCTGCCTGATCTCATCAGGGTCTATCTGCAGCTCCCTCGAGACCTCCTCCACGACCTCGTCGACGGTCTTGTCCTCGAACAGGCTCCAGACCGCTATGACCGACTCGTTCACCCTGTACGCTACGCCGTTCTCGTTCACCAACAGAAGCTCTCCCTCAGGGGTCTCCATGATGTGACCCTTGTGGGTGAGCCTCCTCTGGGCCGTTCCCATTGTAACTGTTGTATGAGTTACTGGTTAAAATGGCTATTGCAGGGTCACGATTCGGAACGCTTCACACCTGACCCTCAGGCATACGATGTCCTCGAAGAAGAAGTGCCTTCTGCCGAGGACCGTCACCGATAGGCCCAGCTCGCGGAGCCGGCCGATGAACCCCTCGAGGTCCGAGAGGGAGGAGGCGATCAGGTAGGCCTCCCAGCCGGGAAAGAGGAGCCGCAGCGCAGACGAAAGCAGGTCCCATGCGAACTCGGTGCCCTCCGGTCCGGAATGGATTGTCCTGTCGAAGGGCTCGTCGCCCGAGTAGGGGAGGTAGGGCGGGTTGGAGGCCAGCAGCTCTATCCTGCAGCCGGGTCTGAGGAAGGAGAGCTTGTCCGCAGCGACCGTCTCGATCCTCTCAAGACGATCCCTCAGCCTCGAGCGGAGCTCGAAGAGCGCATCGACGTCCACGTCGACCGCCAGCACGTCATCCGCGGACTCGAGCAGGGCCTCCGTCACCGCACCGGTGCCGCATCCGACGTCGACGGCCCTCGAGGCCCTCCTCTTCCTTCCAGAGCGGAGGCAGTCGATGAGGAGCCACGTGTCTTCGGCCGGCCTATAAGGAGCGTGGTGCTGAAGGTCCTGATCTGAGGACGCTGGGGAGGTGCTCATTGCCTCGCCGACTTCAGGACGCCCGCGATGCCGCCGAACATCCTTAGGAACATCTCGCCGGCCTCGTGGTCCTTCGAGATCAACTCGACCTTGGTGCCGACGCTCTCGGCCTCCCTGATCAGAACGTCCACAAGAGGTTCCTCGCCCCTGTTGACGAGCGCCACGTTGCCGCACTTCGGGCAGGGTTCACCGAGCTTCTTCGGAAGGGTCGAGACCATCTCGTCGGAGGAGAGCACGACCTTCTCGACGTGGCCGCACTTCGAGCACTCCAGCGTCACCTCGTACCTGTCAAGCTCCTCCACCACCAGCAGCTCCCTCAGCTCACCGCGTGAGAGGGCCTCCCTGACCTGACGTTCGCCGTAGACGACACCGGATCCGTTGACCGCGAGCCGCATGACGTTGTCGACGAGCCTCCTCTCCTCGACGAGCCTCAGCTCCCTCAGCTCCGTCGCCGCCCTCTCTATCGCCTCCCTAACTCCTTCCTCTCCGGAGTAGGAGGTGTCGACGATCTTCACCTTGTCCCTCAGCGTGTAGTGCAGGTACCCGCCCTCCGCGAAGATCTCCTTCGTCGGCCCCGGTCCTGCTATGATGACGGCCCTCAGCTCAGGGTAAGAGAGGAAGATCTCGTTGGCGTGCTCGCCGACCCTCTTGTAGTACTCCTCAAGTGCCTGGTCCCTGAGCCTCTCGAAGCGCCTCGCCGACTGGCCTCCGGCGCTGTGCTTCCCCGGGACTCCAGAAGTGTACGTCTTCAGCTCCACCACCTTCCTGCCCTTCAGGACAGCGACCGCCGCCTCCTCGTTGTCGATCACCAGAACGCCGTAGACGTCCCTCTCCTTCAGCAGGTCCTTCAGCGGATCGAGGTAGAACTTGCTGTCGCAGCGGTAGAGGAAGATGTTGATAGGCTCAGGCGGGATCACGTCGTAGACCTCGATCTTCTCGGTCCCAGGCCCTCCCTCGGGGATGGCGCCGCTGAAGACGATGAGGCCGTTCGGACCTATCTCTTTGTAGAGCTTCAGCCTCTGGATCGCGCTCTCTATGGCGGCCATCACGTTCTTCCTCGTGCTCTTCGACTTGATGTTGGCGGCCGTTGCGTACTCCTGCCGCAGGTATCCGATCACCTCGTCGACCCTCTTCCCGGGCGGAATGTACAGCGTGACCAGCTCGGTCCCCCTGCCCTCCTTCTTCTCCAGCTGTTCTATGAAGCGCTTGAACTTGTAGATGGAAACCGAATCCCTGCTGGACATGGTCGTCACACCCCGCCTCTACGACGCCGTTCGGGAGCCCCTTGCATCAGGGTGCGAAGTGTAAGCCATCCTCTCCTGTGCCGCATATGCATCCCTGTCCTTTAATAAATTGAACTCGGCGGTCCTGCATCGCCACGATTCCTGCCCGCTGGCAGCTGGAGGAAGCGGCGTAGCGCCTCTCTGCGGCTGCGAGGATCTCGAAGAACATCCGGCGGTAGCTCCAGCCATGGTATCTGCAGGCCCTCCTCAGGTGCCCGTCCCATACCCTTGCCGGGTTGAGGGCAGGTGTTGGGAGAACAGGGTCTGCCGAGGTACAACGGCCTGGAGCCCCTGTTGTAGACCGCGCAGGTCGGTGTACGTTCTTCGGTGGACTTTCTTGGCTGCGGACGAGCTCGACGGACTGACCGGACGGGGTCCTCTGAGGAACATCAACGCGTTGCAACCCTGCGACGAGGGCCGCTGCAGAAGCCAGAGCAAAAATCTTCGACACAGCTTTTGTTGTGAGGGTGGGGATAGGATTTTTCCCTGTAGAAACCCCGGTTTTCACATGACCCGGGTTGTCGAGTACGTGGTTTCGTCCCTTGCGGCAGTCTCGATAGTCCTCATAACTGCCGAATACCTCTACACGTTCACGGCTGCGGAGCTGTTGATCCTCTACAGCCTCGACGCAGCAATTGTAGCGGTCCTCGCCGCAGACTTCATCGACAGAGTTAGACGTGCTGGGAGAGGTTATCTTCTGAGAAACAGCTATGAAGTCCTTGCGCTGATTCCCGTCTTCCTCTTCGCCTTGCTGGAGCAATCTCCGGTGATCGGCGCGGCCTTCAGGGGTTTGCGGCTTCTCAGGCTCCTGCGCGTGATCGCCCTCTCCACACGTGGTCTGAGGGCCGTCCGACTCCTCGCGGCGCTCGGCAGGCAGACGCATCTAGGCCATCTGCTCCTCGTCTCAGCGGTTGTAGTCCTCGTGGGGGCTTTCAGCGTATACCTGCTCGAGGCCGATGTCCCCGATGCGCGGATAAGGGATCTGGGCGACGCGTTCTGGTGGGCCCTTGCGACTGTCACGACGGTCGGGTACGGGGATGTGGTGCCGGTGACCGTTATCGGGAGAGCGGTGGGGGCTGTTTTGATGGTCTCCGGCATAGCGATACTCAGCGTCTTCATATCAAGCCTCGGCGCCTTTCTCGTCTCACGAATAATCACGGCAGGTCCCCGCACGGTCGCCGACGAGGTGAAGGAGGCCATCAAGAGAAGAATCGACGAGGTCGAGAACCTTTCCGAGAGAGAGGTCGAGGAGCTGGTCGAGATGATAAGGGCGCTGCACAGGATGGGGCGGGTTTAGATCGCTGTCGTTCGGCACGTCCGCACGTCGCGACTGGCAGACTACTTGGCCCTCCGTGACTTTCACACAGCAAACCTGCTCCTCACCTTCAGATTATGCAGCTGCCCTAGAACGCAGCTGGAGCACCCGTTGTCTTCTGGTCCCGCACCTCCGTCATCGACCCTTTGCCTTCAGCGAGGGCGTTTGGAGGCATCCCCCTAGGTGGGCTGACCAATCGGTGCCTCGCAGCGTAGGGTTTGACCTGTACGGCTGGGCCCTTATGGCAGGTCGCCGGGTGATGTTGTCGGTGAGTCGGATCGGCGTCAACTCCCGCGGGATGATTTATCTAAAGGGTGTCCCGACACTCCTATGGACCCGCATGCCGGGGTTCCCTAGCCCGGTAGGGGGGTGGCCTGCTAAGCCACTGGGCCGATGAGGCCCGCGCGGGTTCAAATCCCGCCCCCGGCGTCGCAACGAAATTTCTCCAAACGCAATGTACTGCATGTTATCGTGTAGATGCAATAACAGAACTTGTATTGGGGTCCGATGAGATAGACCGATCGCCATGAACATCTGAATGCGGAGTGAAACGGAAGACTCAAAAGGGGAGGCTCGCCGAGAGACTGACCTTTTCAAGCCGGATGAGGGGCCGAGGAAGCCTGATAACCCGCGACCGCACCGGAATGACGGCATGGGCGAGGAAGACCTCGAGCTCAGGAGGATCAGGCTGAGGAAGATGAGGCAGCTGCTCGCGGCGAGGACGCAGACCGATCAGCAGCAACAGCCGAAGAGGGAGGACCCGGTGGAGGAGCTGAAGCGGTACCTCGACGAGAGGGGGAACGAGGTGCTGGAGGAGGCCGCATCCTTGAACAGGGCCCTGACCGAGAGGGTCGCGGTGGCCCTTCTCAGGGCCATCAGGTCGAACGCGCTGCCCACGCCGATCGATGCGGGCGACCTCTTCAGGCTCTTCAGGGACCTCGGGCTCCCGATAAGGCTCGAGACCTCGGTGAGGATACTCAGGCACGGCGAGGCGAAGGACCTCCGGAAGTACCTCTCGGAGGGGGTCTGAAGGTGGCAGGAGGGCACGGCTACTCTAAGGTGACGGAGAGGGACGTGGCCTGGCTCAGGTCGAGGCTCGGAAGCTGGGACGTCTCGACCGAGGAGTACGACCTCGTCACCAACTCCCTCGACGCCTTCCCCGGCGAGCCCCACCTGCCGGACGTGGTCGTGTGGCCGGAGAGCGGGGATGAGGTAGCGGAGGTCCTCAGATACGCCAACGAGCGGAAGATCCCCGTCTACGTCAGGGGAGCCGGGACAGGGCTGGCAGGAGCGTGCGTCCCGGTCTACGGCGGCATCGTGATGAACACGATGAAGATGAACCGGATGATCGAGGTAAGGCCTGTGGACTTCCAGGTCGACGTCGAGCCGGGGATCGTCTACGACCACCTCAACGCGCTGCTGGAACCCTACGGCCTCTTCTTCCCTCCCGATCCCGGAAGCAGCAGGAGCTGCACCATAGGGGGAATGGTGGCCAACAACGCCTCGGGTCTCAGGGCCGTGAAGTACGGCGTCACGAGGGATTACGTCCTCTCCCTGAAGGTGGCCCTACCCGACGGCAGGTCGATCAGACTCGGCTCGAACGTCTTCAAGAGCTCCGTGGGATACGACCTGGTCAGGCTGATCTGGGGTCTGAGGGGACGCTCGGGGTAGTGACGGAGGTGACGCTCAGGCTCAGGCGCCTCCCGAGAGCGAGGTACACCTTCGCAGCGTACTTCGACTCAATAGAGGCGGGCGTCTCGGCGATAAACGCGGTCAGGCA
>Ga0105156_1000156_pt1 | contig 10852 bp, 12 predicted proteins | sample SSWtaG_3_FD_89673 | JGI IMG/M metagenome (GOLD analysis project Ga0105156, IMG submission 89673) | Hot spring microbial communities from Sandy's Spring West, USA to study Microbial Dark Matter (Phase II) - SSWTFFsm_matched | ecosystem: Environmental > Aquatic > Thermal springs > Hot (42-90C) ...
GAGACAAACAAAGGACATTACCTACAATCTTGAAACTCCTCGCTCGCCATTGCTCTTTGATCGTAGCTCTCTTAAAACTCTCGCGATTAGTTGAAGGGTTTTTTGCTTACTAACATACTTATCAACTACAACTCTCCCACTAGTAGTGGGATCTCGTGGGTATTTAGCCTCTGGAAGTACTTCGGGGTTTAATCCTAGTTCTCTAGCTATAGCAACGATTTCATCAATACTCGGGTTATGAACAGCTAGAGATCGAGGAACTCGCCTACCCTCTTTACGGCTCTTATTTAGATCAAGGTATGTAGGATAAATAACTACTTTTCTCCCACGATACTCTCTACTCAAGTCTAAAACCCACTTAAACCTGGATTAACTGACTCTCTGAAAAACACTGCACGCCTGGATAGGCCTTATCTCTGCGAGTACTCCTTGATCAACACTCCATTCAGCACGCCGTCTTGACCAGGTCTAGATGTTATTTTAACTAATCCCAGCCCCGTCTTTACTATTGAGCCTCTAGAGACTATTCCGGATTTCGCGTGCTGGGGATTTTCCGGTGTTTCGACAACTTCTAAAATCCTTACCTTCTTCACACTGCCATCAGGTAGAGCAACATTAATATATAAAGCTTCTTTTAATCTAATTTTAAAGTTACCGCCGTAAACACGCTCAATTTTCCTACGCTCTTCACTCCCTATTTTTGTTAGAGTTGGAGCTGAGCCAAGCTCGTATTTTCGCTTTATTTTTCTATGCCTGCCCTTCAATCCTCCACTAGGCTTTCTCAAGTCGTTACCCTGGTAGTAAGACAAGATCTCACCTAAAGCTACCGGTGTAGAAAAGAGCATATCAGACCTTTTTAAATCACTCTCTCGGAGAAGTGGAGTGAAAAGTCATATATCACTCTAATAACAATATTGGGAATTAGTATGAAACAGGTGCTTAATACCCGTGAAAAATCTCCGAAGAATAGTAAAGAAATTAATGCTTAGAATACTACCGTACTTACTCAAACCAGTGTACAAACTCTATGAGAAGTATCTGTGGACACAAATAGAGAGTGGACCTCTCCCTCTACACGTTGGCATAATACCGGATGGTAATAGACGCTGGGCTCGAGAAAGGGGTTTACAAGTATTTGAGGGACACATCCATGGCTATGAGAAATTAAAGGAGGTTTTAAGGTGGTTGTGGGAACTTAAAATACGTTATGTAACAGTATTCGCTATGAGTACCGAGAACTGTCTTTACAGGGACCGAGTAGAAGTCGAGAATTTGTTTAATGTTATCAGGAAAGGACTAGTAGAGCTCTTAAATAGCAATGAAATACATAAATACAGAGTTAGAATCAACGTTATTGGAAAACTGGAATACGTACCAGAAGACATAAAAGCCCTTACGAAGAAGCTGGAAGAGGTAACTGCTAATTATGGGGACTATTTTCTTACAATTGCATTGTGTTATGGTGGCAGGCAGGAAATAGTAGATGCTGTTAAAGCCATTGCAAAAGATGTTTATAGTGGTTTACTAAAACCCGAGGAAATAAACGAGGAGGTCTTTTCTAAATATCTTTACATACACGACATGCCCGATGTTGATTTAATAATTAGAACTAGTGGTGAGGAGAGAATAAGCAACTTCTTACTGTGGCAGTCAGCTTACAGCGAGCTTTACTTCTGTGATGCGTACTGGCCAGAGTTCAGAAAGATAGACTTGTGGAGAGCAATTAGAAGCTACCAGAAGAGAGAAAGAAGGTTTGGACGCTAATTACTCCTCCTCGCTGTCAGATACGCCATATAGGATTTTGAGCTCGGTAAGAGTGAGTTTTTTCTTACTGCTCTCACTTAATTTACTAAGTACATCACGTTTCTTGAGTTCCAAGAGGATCTTTTCCCGTTCTCTTGAAATACTTTTCATTAAATTGTCATATTCCTGTCTAAGAGCTATGAGTTTAGATGTTAATTGTACTATGTTGTTGTCGCACTCCTCAAGTTCTTTTTTCTTATTTTCAAGTAGACTCTTCACGTTCATGTACTCTGATAAGCGATTATTAGTGATGCTCTTCAGTTCTTCTATTTTCTTCCTCTTATCGCTTAGAGAATTCTTGAGCCCTCCAATTTTACTAGTTAACTCGGCAATACGGTTTTTCAGAGATAGATACAGCGCGCGCAGTTCTAAATATTCCTCTTTCTCTCTCATAGCGCTTAAAGCACTCTTTAGAAGTGAATTATATGCTTGGAGTTTCCTTATAAGTTGCTTCTCTTCTTCCAAGGTGAGAATATGTGTTTGCATATACCACTCTAACTCCTCTATTTTACGTTTAATAACTGATAGTGGAACCTTGACCTCTTCCGCGAGGCTTTGATACGTTGTCTTCTTGCTCTGCATTAACTCTCTAAGAGCTCTTAACTCGTCAATTAAATTTCTTCGCTCTTCTATCAGCTTCTTGATCTCAGCTATTAGAGACCTGTACTCCTTGATGGCCTCTCTGAGCTCGGATTTGGCTTTTCTAAGGCTTTCTAATAAAGAAGATCTCCTATTCCTGATATTTCTCAACTCGCTTAGAAGTCTTGTTCTCTTATCCTTGAGGGCTTTAATGGCCTCTCTGGTCTCGTAGATCTCCTTAGTAATGAGCTCGGCGCGTTCTTCAAGCTCTTTAATAGTATTATTCATTTAGTGAGGCACCTTGCGGAGAATAACGCGTACATCAACGACTTCAGCTCCGTTGGGATATGCCATCACAGGGTTCAAGTCGATGGATTCTATTTCCTCGTTTTCTAACATAAGCTTCGAGGTTTTAACGATAATGTCTGCCAGGGCTTTCTTGTCTACGGGTTTGTTTCCTCTGTATCCCTCTAATATTTGTCTGGACTTTATCTCGTTGATCATCTCCAGTGCATCCTCGAAGCTCACTGGCGCTATTCTAAATGAAACATCTTTGAATACTTCGACGAAAATACCTCCAAGTCCAAACATCACTGCAGCTCCAAATATGTTGTCTCTCAGGCCTCCGACGATCACTTCAGTGCCCTGAGGAGCCTCTCGATATATTATTACCCCTACTATTCTGGCGTGTGGTGCCCTCGTTGAAACGGTCTTTAACATCTCGTTGACAGCGCGAGCTACTTCTTCTCTGCTGTAGAGGTGGAGTTTTACACCCCCTACATCACTCTTGTGCACTATATCCGGAGAGACTATTTTGAGAGCTATTGGGTAGCCTATAGAATCGGCGATGTCATACGCTTCTTTAGGGGTTTTTACTAGAACTACTTCGGGTACGGGTAATTCATAGTATTTTGCGAGCTCGAACGCTTCGTGTTCCAGGAGTTTAAGCCTATCCTCATTGAGAGCTCTTTTAATGATCTCTCTTGGGCTACTCAAAAGCTAATCACCACGCATTTTGATTGTACTATACATGTATAGGGCTTTTAATGCTTTTGCGAGTCTCTCCGGGGACTCAAAGACCGTGACGTTGTTCTCTTCGAATTTCTTCGCCACTTCAATTGAAGCCTCACTACCAATAGTCAAAGCCACAATGGGCTTATCGTATTCTCTTTTGAGCTTAACTATGTGATCTACGAAGAAGCCCTTAATACCCGGTACCTGTGGTAGCGCGACAACTACTATGGCATCGACGTAGGGTTTCTCTACGAGAATGTCAAGAACGCGCATATATCTCTCATCGTCCGTGTCACCGGTAAGGTCTATTGGGTTTTCTATTATGCAGTGAGGTGGAAGTGTTTTTCTAAGCTCTTCTCTGAGATCACTAGGAGTCCTAGGCACTTCTAGTCCCAAGCTTGTTAGCGCGTCTGTTAACATTACGCCAATCCCCCCAGCATCTGTTACAATGTAAACTCTGTTTCCTTTCATTAGTGGTTGATGCAGGAATATTCTCACAGCATCCATCATTTCGTCAAAACTCTCTACCTCGATAATGCCGGCTTGTTTAAATGCTGCTTTGTAAATAGAGTACTCGCCAGACATAGCAGCAGTGTGACTTGCCGCAGCGAGACTACCTCTACCGGTCTTACCAGCCTTGTATACCAAGACAGGTTTTTTCTTCACGACTCTCCTAGCTACTTCAATAAATTGCTTTCCGCGACCTGGCTTTAAGCCCTCAATGTACATTAAAATAACCTTGGTCTTGTCATCCTCGCCTAGGTATTCGAGCAGGTTTACATCGTCCACGTCGACTTTATTACCGTAACTAATTGCTCTTGAAACGCCGAGATTGTGATAAGCCATCCAGTCCATTAACGCGGTTGCAAATGCACCGCTTTGACTTATAAAGCCTACATATCCGCGAGGCGGCCTTTTCATCTTAGTTACAAAAAACGTATCCACGCCACTCCAGTTATCGTAGATACCAATACAGTTGGGTCCCACTACTCTTATACCGTAAGTTCTAGAGATCTCTTCGATCTCCTTTTCCAGCTTCTCGCCTTCAGGTGTTCCAGTCTCTCTAAAACCACCACTAATAATAATGGCGGCTGGCACGCCTCTAGAGGCGGCTTCGCGAAGAACTTGCGGTACACCTGGAGCTGGTATGGCGATCACCACGAGATCAGGCGTTTCGGGAAGCTCAGATATACTCTTGTAACACTTAAGGCCAAGTATCTCGCTGTAACTGGGATTTACAGGATAAATCCTACCGCGGAATTTAGTAATGAAGTTCTCGAGTATGGCGCGTCCAACCTTGCCCTCTTTAGGTGTAGCTCCTACGATAGCTACACTCCCTGGATTAAAAAGCTTGTCAAGAGCACTCTTCACAATATACACCATAATCTCACTAAATTACACTTGGCTTTTAAATTAAACGATGTTACCTTAATTCTGGTGAGCTACTTAATCATCAATAGAGGAGGATATGACGTGGTAACTTACGCAGAGATCTTCGTAGAATTCTTTAAAATAGGCTTATTCATGTTTGGTGGTGGATATGGTGGTATAGCGCTATTTTATAGAGAGCTCGTGGAGAACAAAAAGTGGATAAGCGAGGATGAATTTCTCAAAATTGTTGGAATAGCTGAGAGCACTCCGGGTCCAATAGCTATCAATACAGCTACGTGGATAGGTTACGTGCTCGGCGGTATTCCAGGATCTATTATAGCAACTCTAGGCGTTGTCCTCCCTGCTTACCTAGTCATTACAGGTGTCGTAGTAGTTCTCAGACCCTACCTGGAGCAGGATCTAGCCAAAGCCGTTTTTAGAGGCATTAACGCGGCTGTTATAGCGCTAATTCTATATGCTTTTATTGGACTTGCGAGATCAGTGTTATTCGTTAAGGAGACCTTTAGCTTAGACGTAGTATCTCTAATGATCTTTGTAGTATCGCTAGTACTGCTACTCACAACGAAAATAACACCAATAGTAGTTATAGGAATAAGTGCTTTAATAGGATTACTAGTAAAGCTATTTAACTTATAACTCAATAGCATTTTTAAATTCTCATCCAATTGTTTAAAGTGGGTATGGAGTTGCAAGTAGACCCCACACTCTTATATCGTGTAGTTGATCGGGGAAGAGAGCTCAATGCCCAGTACGTTGAGGTCAGGTTTCAGAGTGATTACAGAGTAAGTGTTACTACAAGAAATGATAGGATCCTAGCAGTATCTAGCAGTAAGAGTAGTGGTATTGGAATTCGAGTACTCGTTAACGGAGCTCTGGGATTCGCGGCAACGAATTCAACTTCTTCTAGTGATCTACTAGAATTGGTTGAGCGTGCCGTTTCACAAGCTAGCGCTACTAGCAGACTTAGAAAGAAGCCCATAGAGTTCTCTGACGAGAATCTTAGTAGTATAAAGTACAGTGTCGATGAGAAAAAGCGTCTAGAAGACTTTAACGTGGAAGAAATGATCAAGCTAGCAATGGATATTTACAGTACAGCAAGATCAGCTGTTAGAGAAGTAAAGCTACCATTTTTAGTCACGGACATAAGAGTTCATATTCAAGAAAAACTTGTAGTTACAAGTGATGGAGCCTATGTAGAATCAAGAATACCAAGGCTTCACATATCTGTCTTATCAACCTTATTACATCCTCAGAAAGGGACACTACAGCGTTCAAGGGAATTTGGTGGTTCTGGAGGAGGAGAGCTTATTGAGAGGTGGGATCCAGCAAGAGCTATCTCTGAGGAGCAGGTAGCTCTAGAGAGAGTTCTTGTTAGTGGAATTATGCCTCCTCGTGAAAAAGTAACAGTGGTATTGGGGCCTGAAGTAGTTGGATTAATAGTTCATGAGTCAGCTGGTCATCCCATGGAAGCTGACAGAATTCTTGGTAGAGAAGCCTCACAGGCGGGTGAATCTTACGTAAAGCCGGAATACATAGGTAGTTATAAAATTGGAAATAAGTATGCAACTGTAGTAGATGACCCAACTCTGCCTAACAGTTATGGTTTCTACCTTTACGATGACGAGGGAGTAAAGGCTAGACCAAGATATCTCTACAAAGAGGGCTTGATAAATGAGCCGTTACACAATAGACACACGGCTAGAATATTTAATGTTAAGAGTAATGGGGCATCTAGAAGTATGAATTACGCCTCGGAGCCTATTGTGAGAATGGGTAATACCTATTTAGTTCCAGGCGAAATGAGCTTTGAAGAGCTCATAGAGGACGTAGATCTGGGTGTCTATGTAAAGTCCTACATGGAGTGGAATATCGATGATATCAGGTGGAATCAGAGATATGTCGGACTCGAGGCTTATATAATTAGAAATGGAGAACTAGCAGAGCCTGTTAGAAACCCTGTTCTCGAGTTCACCACTGGCTGGTTTTATAGCAATATACTGGGAGTCGACAGGAACTTAGAGTTCCATCCAGGTATTTGTGGCAAAGGCGAGCCCTCACAAGGTGTTCCTGTATGGTTTGGAGGTCCCAATGTCAAGCTCTCTAAAATGCAGATAGGTGTTCTTGCGTGAATGACCTGGCGTTAGATCTTGCCCGTGACATTACAGAGAAGCTTTCACAGCAATTCGACGAAGTAGCTGTTCTAGCTATAAAGCGAAGAGAGCTAATGGTGAAGATCTGGAATAATGAGCCCTCAATTACACAGATGTGGAGCAGACTGAATTTATATTTAAGATTAGCTAAATCAGGGAAATTATGGGTTCTCGCATATGAGACTCACAAGCCAGAAGTGCTTTTGAAACACACAGATGAGATGATTAAAGTCGCCGATAAGATTACCGAGTCTGAGTTATACGCGCCACTACCAGATTACGCAGTGTGTAAACCAGTCTCGGGTGCTTTTGATGGTAACGTGGAGTTCTACATGAATTATCCTGATGAGCTAGTGGAGAGTCTAGTAGTAGGGACTCTGAGTACTGGTGTAGACAGAGTTTCAGGTACTATTACACTATCTCGTGTCGAGAGAGTACTAACTACCAGTAGGGGCTACGAGTGTAGTGAGGTTAAATCAGAATTTGAAGTGTACGCGAGAGCGTTCAAAGACGAGTTCACGGGGCACTGGGCACATGGTTCTACACACATATCTCATAGTGCCATTAGAGAAGTTGGGAGAAGAGCAGGAATATATGCTACTATAACTCGTAATAGAGTTGATTTTACACCTGGAGAGTACAATGTGATCCTTTCGCCGCTTGTAGTCGGCAACTTGTTTGAGTATGTAGCACACATGGCTTCAGCTTTATCAGTCCTAACGGGCTTTTCGATGTTCTCCAAGTATAAACCGGGTGATAGCATAGCAACAGAGAGCCTTTCACTTTACGACGCACCTAGAGATACGAGTCTACCTGGAACACTAGGATTTGATGATGAAGGCGTGGAGACATTTAATAAGCCTATTATCGAGAAAGGAGTATTCACAACTCTTCTTCACAATGTAGCAACAGCAAGTAAGATGGGTACTAAGAGCACGGGAAACGCGGGCTGGATCGGGCCACGCCCATGGAATCTTAACATACCGGGTGGTGATATGAGAGAAGATGAGTTGATCAGGGAATTGCGAAATGGGGTATTCATAACAAATAATTGGTATACTAGACTTCAGAACTACTATGAAGGCATCTTTTCAACTGTTTCAAGAGACGCAGCTTTACTTATCAAAAATGGCGAAATAGTAGGTCACATTGGCAGGATTAGGATAGCGTCCACTTTTAGTAAGTTAATGAAAAATATTCAGGGGCTTTCAAGAGAGAGATATGATGTGTGGTGGTGGGAAGTCAGAGTACCGATGAGAGCCCCCTTCATAGTGGTGTCGAATATTCAGCTCACAAAACCAGAGGTTTAGTGTTAAAAATGTTTTTTAAACCTACTCTATTAAGACGACTTGCACTGGTTGATTTTGCTGTGTATTAATAATAGGGTTTTCTTGTTGCTTTATACCTATCGCTGGTGTAAGTGGTAATGCTTCTAGAGACTCTATAATGTCAATGTGTTTTCTAAGAGAATCCTTCTCTTTCACTAGTACCTCTAGGGTCTTCTTCATGGAGTTTATTGCGTCAAGATAGGGTTTTTCAGGTATTTCACCCGAAAGATAGCTAGTTTTCAACATGCCCATAGTTTTTTCTACTTCAGCTATTAAGCTCTCAACTTCGTGAATACGCCTTCTCAGAGCCTCTTTTACTTCGCGTGCGGAGCTCTTTAACTTAGCTAGCTCCTCTTCTAGTCTCTTCTTGAACTGCTCGTAAACGTGAACTGGTATCTCCTTTCTAGAGTAGAGGTCTTCCAGTGACGCTATTCTAGCCTTTACAATTCTCAGCCTGTTCTCGATAAGCATAGCATTGTACTCGTGTTCTGGTACTAGTACTATTCCCTCAATAGAGGAAGTAAATCTTTCTATTGGTATTTCTTTGTAGTCAAAATCGCTGAAGTTGACTTCGAGAGCGTAAACCTTGCCGTCAGAGTTACTATAGTACCCAACTATGAACCCTAATCTCCTGCCATAGGGATCTGTAACGGGTTTGTTAAGACACTCAACGGCTTTTTCAATAGACTCACACACCATGTAATCTACACCACATTTTACTGCAATATTCAATGCTTAAAAATAGAGGGGTTTATTGTTCCAGTAGAAACACTAAACTCTGCTAGTCAGAAGCCTGGTGCTCACCATTGCACGAGCTCGGCGCTTTTAACCCTCATCACAAATTCGTGTAGTACTACTAGACCTCCCCCTTAAAATACTAATTTTTCCGGGATACATAGTAAGGGATTAGTTATGAGTGGCTCGTCAGCTGTAATAACATTTCTGGAAAAATTTGCAGGAGCACTCAGTAGTATTAGTGGAGTTGGCTTCTGGCTATTCTTAGTAGGATTCATGCTAATATTGCTAATAGCAACAGCGTTTCTATTAAGACTTCTCGTTAACTTAGTAAAACTAATACCTAACATGACGATAAACCAGTTTTTGAGATTTGTACTAGCAGTTGGAATCGTGCTCATGATAGCAGGACTCTTCCTTCCATAAATAATGTAGAAAAATAATGTAAAAATATAATGGATTTAAAAGAGGAATTGAGGAAAGAATCCTTAGGAGTTAAGGTTTACGTGGAAATACCTTGAAGCCAGGATATCTCGGTTTTTCTAACTCCTCGTAGATCTCTAAAAGCCTATTATACTTACATGTTCTCTCGCCACGTGCTGGGGCACCTGTCTTTACTAGACCAGTTTGTAGAGCCACGGATAGATCTGCTATAGCCGTGTCCTCGGTATCACCACTTCTGTGACTTATTATAGCTCTGTAGCTGTTCTCCACAGCTAGTTTCACCACGTCAATAGTTTCTGTTAAAGTACCAGCTTGATTCACCTTTACTAATATGGCATTAGCACTGCGTCTCTCAATACCCAGGCTTAGTCTTTTGTAATTTGTAGTGAAGAAGTCATCACCTACAATCAGACACTTAGAGCCCAGTTGTCTTGTTAGCTCAGCAAAGCCCTCGAAGTCATCTTCGTGTAAGGGGTCTTCAATACTGACCAGTGGGTACTCTGAGATGAGTTTCTCATAGAACGCTATCATATCTTCTCGTGTAAGTTCTCGACCCTCAACAACATATACACCTTTATCTTCTCTGTAAAGCCTCGAAATGGCAGCGTCTATTGCTAGGGCTACTTCTCCTCCCGGCTTGTAACCCGCTCTCTCTATTGCTTTTATAAGTAGGTCTAAAGCCTCACTAGTTTTCTCGAGTGGAGGTGCATAACCGCCTTCATCACCCACATTAATGGCACTAGGGCCGTACTTCTCCTTTAAAATCAACTTTAAGACCTGGTAGATTTCTACAGAGGCTCTTAACGCTTCTGCGAAGTTATTGAATCCAGCAGGGACGATCATGAATTCCTGGAAGTCTAGTTTATTTCCAGCGTGTACACCACCATTAATTATATTCAGCATTGGAACAGGTAAGAGATCGGCGCGAGCTCCGCCGAGATACATATAGAGAGGCACTCCCAGTGTTGAGGCGGCGGCTTTTGCCACAGCGAGACTTGTCGCTACAATGGCGTTACCTCCTAGTCTGCTCTTATTAGGTGTTCCATCCAGCTCTATCATTTTCTCGTCAATGTAACGCTGTCTAAGGGCACTCACACCTATTATTGCGGGACCTATGATCTTGTTCACGTTCTCAATAGCTTTCATGACGCCTTTGCCCAGGTACTCTTTGCCGCCATCACGTAATTCCACAGCTTCATGTTTACCCACAGAGGCACCGCTGGGAGCATTTGCAATACCTACTCCATAGCTCTCAGTTATAACTCTCACCTGAATTGTCGGAGTGCCTCTACTATCAAGGATCATTCTAGCTTTAACGTCTCTTATTATAAATGGCTCCTCTACTATATCAAAGCCAGGCACAGGGGTCACCTAGGGCTAGAGCTATGACTAATATAATGTTAGTGA
>Ga0105156_1000157_pt1 | contig 10826 bp, 7 predicted proteins | sample SSWtaG_3_FD_89673 | JGI IMG/M metagenome (GOLD analysis project Ga0105156, IMG submission 89673) | Hot spring microbial communities from Sandy's Spring West, USA to study Microbial Dark Matter (Phase II) - SSWTFFsm_matched | ecosystem: Environmental > Aquatic > Thermal springs > Hot (42-90C) ...
AGGAGGGGGTCCAGCCGGTTTAGCGGCTACAGGCTACTTAGTTTGTCAGGGTTATGAAGTAGATGTTTACGAGAAACTCCCTCTTGCAGGGGGCATGATGATGTTCGGCATCCCGCCTTACAGGATACCTAGGGACAGCGTCTTAGAAGGTGTTGAAGACCTTGAAAAGAATTTCAGTGTTAAGTTTAGTTACAGGACCAAGGTCTTCTGCGGCGAGCCTAGACACGATGAGGGGGACGAATTCGTTAGCAATGTAATCGATCTAAAAAAGCTCATAGACGAGTACGACGCTCTATTATTGACTACAGGTATATGGTCTTCGAGGAGGTTAGGCGTACCGGGAGATAACGCTAAAGGAGTTTTCTCAGCTCTGGAATACGTCTATAGTTGGTGGGTGTACGAGTTAGGCTACTCAACGCATAAGCCCCCCATAGGTAATAAGGTTGTTGTCATTGGCGGGGGATATAGCGCGATAGACGCTGCGGAGGTCTCTTTAATGAAGGGGGCTAAGGAGGTCTACTTAACGTACCGGAGAACTATTAAGGAAGCGCCTGCAGGCGAGTACGAGGTGCGTAGAGTAGTTTCTGAGGGTGTTAAGTGGGTGGAGCTTATTCAACCAACTAAAGTCGTGGTCTCGAATGATAGGGTGGTTGGGGTGGAGTTCGTTAAGATGAGATTGGGTGAGCCTGACGAGACCGGAAGACCTAGGCCAGTCCCAGTGCCCGGAACGGAACACGTAATCGAGGCAGACTTGGTCTTAGCTGCTGTAGGCGAGATACCGACCCCGCCGCTGAGCACGGAATGCGACGGTATTAAGGCGGATCCGAAGAGGAGAACCATAATAGTTAATGAGATGATGCAGACCGGGGTTGAGAAGGTTTTCGCTGCCGGAGACGTGGTTACGGGGCCTTCAATGATTGGTAAAGCGATCGGGAGTGGCTTGAAAGCGGCTACACACCTAGATCATTTCTTAAGAGCTAAGAAGGTGGTGTAATATGAATTTAGAAACCTTCGGTAAGTATGGTGGTATGAATAGAGTGATAAACTATGACGTATGCATAGGTTGCTATACCTGTGAAGAGGTGTGCTCGTTCATACATGAGGGTAGTGGTTATATAAAACTCTATGATATAGGTGGAGGTCTTAATAAGCCTATATCATGCTTCCACTGCGCTAAAGCACCCTGCATCACGGCCTGCCCTACCGGCGCTATGCATAAGGACAAAGATGGCGCGGTCTTAGTGGATATCTCTAAGTGTATAGGGTGTTCAGCGTGTTTAGCGGCTTGCCCCTTCGGCATCCCGGAGATAATACCGCCTGGGTTTGCAACTAAGTGTGACTTATGTAATCCTTTAAGGACTGAGGGTTTAACGCCTGGATGCGTGTCCATGTGCCCGACTAGAGCTATAGTATGGGGTACTACGGCCGAGGTAGCTAAGGAACTAAGGGTAAGAGTTCTGAGGAAGCTAGTCTATAAACCCACAGTTTGAGTTTGGAGAGACCCTAATTAACCTGAAGCTCTTTATTTTTAATTCTTTAAGTTCGGCTCTCGAGATACGCTCTGCCAAGCTTGCTTAAGTAATCTTCATCATACCCTACCAAAAGACACTCGATCCTGACGATCTCTTTCAGAGGTACTGAGAGCGCGTTAAGACCGTTACATAACTTAGCTTTGGCTCCGAGGACTGACGCTATCTTTAACGCGGCTGCCACATCAACGTTCCTTAGCTTAGCCCTCGTGTCAATGAATGTTTCGGCGTTGCCTAGCCCCACGTACACTATGTCTAGCGCGGCACTACCTAACGATCTTAAGCTAGCGCGCGCACCTCTTACCGCCCAGTAATACGGGATTATCTTGTATGAGTCAGGTGTTTCGAAATACCCTAACACGACTCCAGGGGGCTTCGACCTCCTACTTGCTGACACCCCGCCGACGGTCACGCCCTCCCTTAAATCATAGCTGTAGTCTATTTTGCGGAAAATATCGTATACTACTGCGTGTGAAACGTCCCCTATTGTCGGCTCCCCGCCCCTTAGCGGTGCCGCGGCTATCGATATAGAGACCCAAGGTATTTGAGCGTCGTAATTCATTGACCCGTCTACAGGATCTACCACGAAAACCCACTCAGGCTCCTCACAGAATCGACGAACTCCAGACTCCTCACTCACGAAGAGAAAGCAGTCCTTGATTCTCTTTCTTAATTCTTCAAAGATTATGTTCTCAGACTCTAAATCAAAGACCTTGCTAGTATCTCCTGATGAGTTGACTTTAATTACTGCGGAGGGGCGGCGGGCCTCGGTTAGGTAGTCAGCCACCTTCCTAGCCACATTTACTAACGTCTCCTTCAACGCGTTCACTCAAGTCTAAGTATTGTTCGTGATTTTTAAGCGTGCTCTAATTCTTTAGAATTAGGAAACCGGGATGTCATGGCATTCGAAGAAGGTTGAGGAAGTCTTCAGGGAGTTGAGCACCGGCCCGGGAGGACTTTCATCGAGTGAGGTTGAGAGGAGGCTTAGCATATATGGTCTCAACGAGTTAAGAGGCAAACCTAGGTCTCCGATCGAGTTATTCCTTAAGCAATTCACTAATTTTCTGATAGTGATTTTGCTGGTAGCTACGCTGATCTCAGGTTTTTTAGGTGAGTTGGTTGATGCCTTAGCTATACTCCTCATAGTACTCATCATGGGGGTTTCAGGCTTTCTTCAAGAGTTCAGAGCTGAGAAAGCTATAGAAGCACTGAAGAAACTCGTAGTTTCTGAGGTTAAGGTTATTAGGGACGGGGACATCGTCGTAGTTCCTTCAACAAAGTTAGTGCCGGGCGACGTGGTCCTCCTTAACGAGGGTGATAAGGTCCCCGCGGATATCAGGCTTGTGGATTCCGTGAACTTAAGAGTTGATGAGTCTCCTCTTACCGGGGAATCCGAGCCCGTTCTGAAAGACCACTCGGTCGTGCTGCCCGAGGAAACAAGTATTCACTCAAGAACTAACATGTTGTTCATGGGAACCTACATATACTCCGGTAAGTGTAAGGGGGTCGTGGTAGCGACTGGGTCTAGGACCGAGTTAGGTAAGATAGCTGTGAAGCTTGGTGAGATAAAAGAAAAGAAGACACTACTTGAGGAAGAGCTTGACAGGCTCGGTAAGAAGCTCGGAACTATAATACTGGGTATAAGCGTCTTAGTTTTCGGTATCTCATACTTGGTGGTTAGGGAGCCCTTAATAGAGTCGCTCCTCATAGCTGTCGCGCTGGCCGTGGCAGCCATACCTGAGGGTCTGCCGGCAATAGCTACGTCAGTACTTGCTTTAGGAGCTTACAGGATGTCGAAGAAGAACGTGATTGTGAGGGAGTTAGGAGCTATAGAGACTTTAGGGGCTTGCGATATTGTAGCGTCAGATAAGACCGGGACTATAACTAAGGGTGAGATGACAATCAAGAAAGTCTGGATTAGCGGTGTAGAGCTCGGGGTAGGGGGTGGGGGATTCGAGCCTGTGGGCGAGGTGATCATTAACGACTCGGAGAGTAAGGCTGTTGTGAGTAGGGAGCTTGAGAAACTAGCTGAGTACTTGGTCGCACACATCGCTGAAGACGCTAGCTTATTCTACGATAACGGTGTGTGGAGGATTAAGGGATCCCCCACGGAGGGGGCTGCCTTAGTACTCGCTTACAAGATTTTAGGTAAGGAGAGAGTTGAGGATTTAAGGAGAAACACTAAGCTCGTTAAGGTCATCCCGTTCGATAGGTTTAGGAAGAGGAAGACCACGATACACAAGCTCGGCGATAACGAGTGCCTAGTCGTGTCTTCAGGAGCTCCCGAAACACTCCTCAACCTCTCGAGCCACGTCGTGATCGACGGCGACCTCAAACCACTCGACGATGGTTTAAGGAGGGAAATAAACGAGTACATAGAGTCAATAGCGTCTCAAGGCTTTAGAACGTATGGTGTTGCCTATAAGCTAGTAAATCCTGATATCCTTGAGCAAGGTGTTGAGGAAATAGAGAAGGAATATACCTTCTTATCAGTTATGGGCATCATCGACCCCCCGAGAGAAGGTGTTAAGGAAGCTGTGGAGGAGTTGCGTAGGGCAGGCATAAAAACAATCATGATAACCGGCGACCACAGATTGACAGCAGAAGCAATAGGACGTTTGATAGGGCTTGATAACGGTTTAGTGCTTGAGGGCAAGGACTTAGATAACATGAGTGATGCTGAGTTAGAGAGGGTAATAGATGAGATCGTCATATTAGCTAGGGTGACGCCAGAGCATAAGAGGAGGGTTGTTAAAGCTCTTCAAGCTAGGGGGCACGTAGTCGCCATGACCGGGGACGGGGTTAACGACGCGTTAGCGCTTAAAGAAGCTGACTTAGGGATAGCTATGGGTATTAAAGGAACTGACGTAGCTAAGGAAGTGTCTAAACTGGTTATCAAGGATGATAATTTCGTTACCATAGCTACGGCCGTTAAGGAAGGTAGGATAATATTTGAGAATCTTAAGAAGCCTATAAACTACTTACTGCCCGCTAATTTAGGTGAGATAGCGACGATACTGTCAGCTGAGCTGGTTGCGCTCCCCTCACCGCTAACCCCGGCGCAGCTATTATGGATAAATGTCACGACAGACGCTCTACCAGCTCTAGCTCTCAGCACAGAGCCTCCTGAGCCCGACTTAATGAGGAGACCTCCAAGAAAGAAACAAGCTTCTTTCTTGACTAACAGGAAGATAGCGTATTTTGCGTTACTCGGTTCTCTAATAGGGCTCGTAAACCTAGGTATATACAAGTTCGCCCTCAGTACTTACGTAGATATAAGCTTGGCCAGGACGTTAGTATTCGTAGCTCTCGGGATGAGCGAGTTCGGGAGAGCGCTTGCGTCAAGATCTGAAGCTCTTCATTTCTGGTTCAGACCCTTCAATAAATGGCTTATCCCGTCATTAATTGCTTCACTAGCTTTGTTGATGAGCACAGTATACGTGCCGCAACTCGCGTCAGTCTTCAAGACCGCCGAATTGCATCCGGAGCTCCTCCTCCTAGCGTTGCTGACCTCCGTGCCGGTCATGATAGTTGATGAACTTAGGAAATCTCTTAAGATAAGGATTTAAGGGTTGGAAAAGCTTAAAGGTCTTTTAGTCCTCCTCTATTCTGGGGTGGGTACTCACTGAATAGCTGGAGCATGCTGACCTTAACGATCCTCTTCTCAGGTTTAGGAGGGGTTTTCAAGATTTTAGGCGGCGTCCTCTACGGTTCTAAGGCTGTTTTCGTTGATGCCATGACCTCCATAGCGAATTTAATGGCGTTATTGTTAGCTGTGAGGTATTGGAGGGACAGTCTCAAACCTCCTGACGAGGACCATCATTTCGGTCACTACAAGCTAGCTTTCGGGGGTTCCATATCTACCTTAATGATTTACTCCTTCGTAGCGGGCATAGTAACGCTTAGATTAGCTGAGTTAAGGGAGTATACGGTGTCGCTAGAAGCTCCCATGATGGCTTTCTTAGGAGTCTCATGCTACTTAATCGCGATAGCGATTTCTAGGAGGCTGAGAGGAGTGTTCACACATTACTCTAAGTTCACGATTAGTGAGTTAATTGAGGGTGCGGTAGTCATTACATCTTCTCTCGCAGGTGCCCTACTTAGCTACTTGATAGATTATGTTGGCGCTCTATTCCTCACACTATACATTTTTTACGAGTTAAGGAATGTCTTCTCCGAGGTTATGGAATACGTTGGTGATAGAGCTCCATCACCAGATGTGACGAAGATTGTTAGAGAGGAGTTTAGTAAGAATAACCTGAGTTTAGATAGTTTACGCCTAAGAAACGTTGACGGCACGCATTACCAAGGCGTGGCAACAGTCTTGGTTAGTCCTGAGGAGGATATGGTGTCCTTGAGTAGGAGGGTTGATGAGGTTAAAAAATCGTTGCGTGCTCGTAGAATGGACTTAGTGGTTGAGTTTAAACTACGTGCTCAGGAGATGAGTTCTGAATATGGTGAGTAATGGGGATTTAGATAATAAACTTGATAAACTTAAGAGCGTCGTGAGAGAATTCATAAAACTTATAGGGGATGACCCCGACAGACCTGAGCTTAGGGAGACGCCGGAGCGTGTGGCTAGGATGTGGCTTGAGGAACTAGCTTCAGGATATGGGAGAAACCCGGACGAACACTTAAAGTATTTCTATGTGAATGTGAATTCAGCTAACTACGTAAGCACTAACAGGCTTGTAGCGGTTCTTAACATACCTGTTAGGTCTATTTGCGAGCATCATCTACTCCCGTTTTACGGGTACGCTTACGTGGTTTACGTGCCGAGTGATGAGGTGTTCGGGTTAAGTAAGTTTGCCAGGGTAGTTAACGTGTTTGCCAGAAGATTACAACTCCAGGAAAGACTCACTGAGGAGTTAGCTGATTACCTATTCGTGAAGCTCAAGACTAAGGGACTCCTCGTAATGATTGAGGCCATACATACTTGCGCGTTAGTGCGGGGAGTGGAAGAACCTTTAAGTATGGTCACCCTCACTACTAGGGGCCAATTAAGCACGGACCGCGGATTACGTGATGAAGCCTTAAAAATTATAAAGACTAGGAAGACCTCAAGAAACTTAAGACTTCTTAAACCCTGAAATAACGAGTTCCCCCCTCCCTAACTCCACGTAACCCCATGGCATGGCCTGAGTATTGTAAGCGCCGTAAGCGTTGCCTCTGTAATCAACTACTATGAGTCCGGCAGTGTCTTTACCATATACGGAGGTATGGTACTGGATAGCTAGACGTGCTGCAGTATCAGCCAGGTACCCCTCACTAACTAGGTTCACTGCCTTAAGCGAGAGCATGCTCAACATTATCGTCTCACCTATTCCGGTAGCTACTGCAGCGCCGTGTTTGTTAGCGAAGAACCCGGCTCCGGGGATCGCGGAATCCCCTACACGTCCCGGAAACTTTAAAATCACGCCTCCAGTGGATACAGCTGCCGCTAGCTTACCACCCTCATCTAGCGCGACTGCTCCCACAGTATCGAAATACCCTAGCTTCTTAGCTAACTCAAAACTTTTCCTGAATATCGCGTCGCCTGAAGAAGCTTTCTTAAATACTTCCTCATACCGCTTCCTAACTCTCTCAGAAGGTCCCGGATGCTTGGGGAGTCCTAGCCTAGCCGCTAATTCATCAGCAGCGCTACCTGCCAACAAGACGTGATCCGTTAGTTCTAGAACCTTACGAGCCAGGAGAACTGGATTCTTAGGGTATGTGACCGCGGCAACCGCCCCTGCACGATTACTCCAGCCATCCATAACGCCTGCATCCATTGAAACCTTACCAGTTAGGTCAGGTACTGAACCAAGCCCTGCGTTCAGAACTCCTGAATCCTCTAATGAGATTGTTGCTTCCACAACCGCATCAAGAGCAGAACCCCCGTTTTTTAAAACGTCGGCCCCCCTCTTCAGAGCATCAGACACTACTTTCCTTATAATCTCTCCATCAACATTCCTCCAAGTTCCGGCCCCGGCATGAACTACTAAAACACCCCTCATTAACGAAACCCGAAATATTTTTAATGCAATTAAATAAATTTTAGCGTGAAGAGACCCCTGACTCCTTCCACCCTCTTTTGAGGGTGTTCTACGTTCTTAAAGGATTTAATGTGTTAATCCGAACTTACTAAGTAATAACTGATACGCTTTATTCTTAGCTATGTTGGGGGCTCCGCGAGGTCCTGGTCTCTTCATATAGAATGCGTTGACTTCGTAGACCGTTCCTCTCCACCCTTTATCTATGGATACTTTACCCAGCCTTATTAAATCACATAAGATGCCTGCTAAAGCCGGTGAGTCGTTTATCCTAGCGTTTATGTATATGGAGTCTCTGAAGCCGTTGAAGCTTACATACTCTATGTGCATAGCGACGTATTTCTTGTCTCCGAGGGGTTCTAGGTAGCCGGTAGGCTTTATGAATGCCGGGACTTCGTAGCCAGTGATATCCTTTATCATGCTGGTCTTAGTGAGTTCCTTCATGTGGTTTCTGTCCTGTCTTGTGAGGGCGTAGAAATCTGTGTTGCCTCCTATATTGAACTGCACTACGAATTCTATGAGCCTGTTCCTCTCGGCTAGATGCTCTATTAAATCAGCTGTTAAGGGTGTGGCTCCTGTGGCTCCGTCGTCACCGAATACCACAACACCGGACTCTTCAAGAAGTTTAAGTAGCCCTGGATTGTTTGCTACGGGCGTTGGTATTGCGTTAACGAAGGCTACGCCGCCAACCGTCTTAGCATACATTGCGGCCACGTAAGCGTATGAATGCGTGGCCGGTATGTCACCGCTCAAGATCCTGTCGAGAGCTACAGACTTATCAGGATATTCCTCACCATACTCAGTAGTTATTATGTTGATTATCACGTCAGGCCTCAACTCCAGCCACTCACTCAACAATGTTTTTAGGCTTTCCTCATAGCTCATTAAGTCGTCTAACCCCTTAGCCTTCAGGTCAAGCCCTTCCGTAGACTTCCTCCTTATCCCTCTCCTAACAACCACTTTCCTGAGTTCTTCAGGTACTGGATAGTCGTTACCCATGACTTCCTTAGCTATATCGTAGAGGGTCTTACCAACCTTATTCTCGTCAACATCGTAAACCCCCACTATCTCTATGTCGCTAAGCTTGTACGGGAGCTCATACTTAGCTAGGGGTATCCCGTAAGGCTCAACTAAACCCTTCTTAAGTCTTTCTAGGCCAGTAGCTAGGTGAGCGGCGACGTACCCAGCACCTAGCAACACTACTTTGATCGACATATTTATCCCAGTAAATATTTTATCGACATAAATAAAGTTTTCGAGCACGTCACCCACATGTGAGTGATTTAAGCGTGGCTAGCCTGCGCGCGTGTTAAAGATTAATAAATTTAGCGTATTAAATGGTATAGGTGATTGCGTGGCGTTAGAGCCGAGAATAAAGATTAAGAGGTGGGGTCCCTCCCTCGAGGAGGAGTTGCTTAAGAAGTGGGAGGAGGAAGGGTTTGAAGAGCCTTCAATAGATTTTCTAGGTGATGAGAGGTACGTAGTTGTGGACACGCCTCCACCATACCCTTCTGGGGAGTGGGGTGTTGGTCAGGCAGCTCATTACGCTCAGATTGATATGGTTGCTCGCGCGCTTAGGTTGATCGGGTATAAGGTCCTGTTACCTTTCTATGCTGACAGGAATGGTTTGCCTGCTGAGGTAGCTGTAGAGAAGCGTTACGGTATCTCAGCACATGAGATAGCTAATACTCCTGAGGGTAGGCTCAAGTTTCTTGAGTTAGTTAAGGGGGTTTTAGACGAGTATGAGGCTTCCTTGGTTAGGGTGTGGAAAAGGCTGGGGTGCTCATATGATTACTGGACTGACGGGACCGACTCCCCTAAGTATAGGAGGCTTACACAAGCAACCTTCATCGATTTATGGGGTAGGGGCCTCATATACGAGGCTGAAAGACCTGTCATGTGGTGTCCTAGGTGCAGGACCTCGCTTGCTGAAGCAGAGATAGAGACGAAGGAAGAGGAAGGTAAGCTATACTACATCAAGTTCAGGGTTGCGGAAACTAACGAGGATGTGGTGATAGCGACTACCAGGCCTGAGTTACTTAACGGTTGTGGCGCCGTTATCTACCACCCCAGCGACGCGAGGTATAAGTATCTTGAGGGGAAGCACGCGTTAGTACCCCTATACAATAACTTAATACCCATAATGCCTAGCACGTACGCTAACCCCGAGTTCGGGACCGGCTTAGCTATGATGTGTTCTTACGGTGACACCAGAGATATATGGTTCTTTAAGGAGCAGGGTCTCACCCCTAAGATACTCATCAACCCGAACGGCACCATGAACGAGAACTCAGGATTTCTTAAAGGGTTGAGTGTTAGAGAGGCTAGGAAGGTCATAGTAGAGGAGCTGCGTAGGAATAACTTCCTAGTTAGGGAGGAGGACTTAAGGCATGAGGTCCCTGTTTGCTGGAGGTGTAAGACGCCGGTAGAATACATCCACGTTAGGGAGTTTTTCTTAAAGCAACTAGATTTTAAGGAGGACGTGCTTAGAGTAGGTAACATGATGGACTTTAAGCCCGCCGAGCATAAAGTGAAGTTCGATTCTTGGGTAACTTCATTAAAGATGGACTGGCCTATCTCCAGAACCAGGTTCTACGGGACTGAAATACCTATATGGAGGTGTAGGAAGTGCGGTCACATAATCTTAGGTAAGTACGGCGAGTACGTGAGGCCTTGGATAGATCCGCCACCATACGAGAAATGCCCTAACTGTGGCGCACCTAAGGAAGAGCTAGTCGGTGAGACAAGAACTTTCGACACGTGGTTTGACTCCTCAGTCAGTGTTTTATATGTGGTTAAATGGCTCGATGACAAGGAGGCTGCTCTTAAAGCGCTGGAACACGCTCTCAGACCTCAAGGCTATGACATAATAAGGACTTGGCTCTACTACTCAACGTTACGTGTGTGGTTACTTACGGGGAAACCGCCATTTAAGTGGGTCAGGATTTCCGGTATGGGTTTAGATCCTAAGGGTAGGGCGATGCATAAATCCCTCGGTAACATAGTCCCGCCCATGCCATACGTCGAGAAGTACGGTGCTGACGCGTTTAGGTATTGGGCCGCAATCTCCGGTATGTTAGGCAGCGATTATAGGTGGTCGGAGGACGTGGTTAGGAGTGGGCTGGCATTCGCGACTAAGTTAGTCAATATAGGCAGGTTCATCTCGTTCTTCGATGAACCACCCTTAAAGGACTCCGTTTTGAAAGACGTGGATAGAGCGATGCTCAAGTATGCAACCTCAGTAATCAGGAGGGTTCTCAAGCAT
>Ga0105156_1000158_pt1 | contig 10820 bp, 17 predicted proteins | sample SSWtaG_3_FD_89673 | JGI IMG/M metagenome (GOLD analysis project Ga0105156, IMG submission 89673) | Hot spring microbial communities from Sandy's Spring West, USA to study Microbial Dark Matter (Phase II) - SSWTFFsm_matched | ecosystem: Environmental > Aquatic > Thermal springs > Hot (42-90C) ...
CTTAAAAAATGTACTGGATATTCAAAAACAAATATTTTATCAATTGCAAATTTGAAATATGGGTTTAAGAAGAATAGCCTTTTTGCTGTAATGTAAATATCGATTTGATAATTTCTTTTGAAAGCAAAAAGTTTTGTTAGTGTTTCATTCTTTATTTGGGCCAAAACAATGTCGGCATCATCAATAAGTAAACTTTTATTTTTAATATTTTTATTTTTTTCTATATATGAAAAAATTTTTTCAAAATCGCTTAATTGAATAATGACGCGGTTTTTGTATTTGATGTAGTCTTCTTTAAAAAATCTGGTTGTTTCAGAATAAATCAAAATTAAATTAGAATTAGAAAGTAAAATATGTTTAAGTGCAAGTGTGGTTTTACCTGTCCCTGATTTGCCAATGTATGCAATAACCATTATAATTTATGCCAAAATGCGTTATATAAAGATAATAACCCAAAGTATATTTCAGTTTTTTTATTTGTGGTCGTGAATTGGTAATCTACTAAATCCTGGGCAAAATTCCATAATGCAGTTTTTATATCGCCACTTTGGATAAATGAAATTTCAGCATCGCTTATCATTCGGGCGTATTGTTTTTTATTTGTAGCACCAATCCAAACTTTCGTTGTGTAAACTATAAAATCTTCAAGTGAATTATATTTTTGATATATGCTAGGATTGCCGACTGCTTTAAAGTTTAATAAGTTGTTATTTTTAATGTTTTCTAATGTTAAGTCAGATACATAGTCATATTTATAATTTTGTTTTATTGGAAGGTCTAATGTTCTTATGCCCGTCTCTAATAGTATATGAAGAGTTATTAGTCTTGCCTGGAATTCATTGTAATATTTCTTTAATCTTCGGTAAACCTCTTTTATTGTGTAGTTTTTATCCATAAAGCTTTTATGCAACACCCAAAAAATAATAATTAAAATAACTAGCAAAACAACGTATTTATTCATTTTTTTTATCATACATGGTAACTAAAATTTTATAGGCAATTATAATAACAACTAAAATAATTGCATAAATAATTAATCGCATCACACTATCTCTTACAATTTGTAATGTGTCGCTAATAGATGTTGCGACTTTATCAAAAAGATTTTGAGCTGGTATTTTTTCTTCTTTATATATAAAGACTTCAAAACTGAATATATCCTCTGTGAATTTAATTAATATATCAGAAATAGGAACTTTTGGGTTGTATTCCAGCATTCTTTGCGTTATGTGTTTTTGGGAAGGTTGATAATAAACACTGTCCATTTTTATGGCAAAAACCCGTCCATCAAATACTCGCCCAAATGATACGTACTCTTCAAAATTTTTATAAAGTGCGTATGTTTCGTTTTCAGTAAATAGCCATTTTAAATTATACTTTGAGTAAATCCTGACCTGATGCGGTTTTTCAGATATCGTCTGATAATATAAGATTATTTTTTGGTTTGTTTTTTGTAAGACTAATACAATTTTTACATTCTTTATTGTTCTATTTATGACTATCATTTCTTTATAATATTCAACACCTGAAGGACGATTTGGTAAGCGATAACATAAGCAAGAACAAAACCCGCGATAAATGCTATTATATTTGTAAAAATAAACAAATGGAAAATAATAATTATTTTGTTTGTTTTGTTAGTTAATAATTTATCTAAAAAATCAAAATATTTTTCAATAATTTTAGTCAAGTTCATAAATCTCGTATTGGTAAAAATAAGAATTTAAATAATTACTCCCTATATTTGAAAAATTATTTGAAAAATTAATAATATCTTCAAAATTAATAGTATCTTTTATAATAAATTTTGTATTTTCGGACGATTCCTCATTTAGCATAATTTTTACCGATTTTTTAAAGGGGAAAGTAAGTTCATATCCCGCCAAAGTTCTAATTACGGTTTGATAGCCTGTATCAATCATCATATGGATATAAAATCCATCGGGATTATATAATTTTAAAAAGACCGGATTTATTGTATGAATAGTGAACATTATAACTCCTCTAAAAGGTAATTGGTTTTCTTCATTTATGTTAATTATCTTATTATTAGTTTCATTATAAAGTAATAAATCGTTAAATTCTGTAAATAATATCGTTTCTAAAAACTTTATTTTATCTATATTTTTTATGTAAACCAGACTTGCAGTGGAAAAGCTAAACTCCTTGTTTTTGTATGAAATTTTCCCCTTTATAACATAAAGATTATTTAAAGGAATTTTTATTAATTCGCTAAACATCTTTACTTCCTCAACATATACCCCACAATAAAACCAAGCAGGAACAATGAGGATGGGTAAACTAACGCGCTATCGGCAATATCTAATGAAATTGATTTTGTTTTTAAAATTGCAAGTCCTAGCAAAACTGCCTCTGTGTTTAATGATAATTTTTTATCTTTATGGAATGTGATTTTATAAAAATTACTGTTTCCCTCATTTTCTAATCTAAATTTTCCAACATCAATAGTATTAGGTAATTCATAGTTAAACGTAAAATTACCAACTGAAAAATAAAATTGCCGCTCAGTTTCAATAATAATGGCATTTAATTTAAGCAAGGATAACAACGCGCCAAAATCAAGACCCGCTCCGCCTTGTTGTTTTTTTCCAAAGTCTATAATCTTAATTCTCATTTTTGCTCCCCCAACGCAAAAAACACCAAAAAAGCAAGCAAAACAAAAAGAAAAATATTTTTATTGTCTTCTCCTGTATTTTTATTGTCTTTTTCTGTTTTTGGTAATAATATTGGACCTGGCTTTATGGGGACGTTTGGATTGTTGGGATTGTTATTTTGTTCTGGATAGGTAAATTGAGTGGTTGTTTCTGGCCCTCTTAGACCGTTATCATCCATAGCGTATGCTTTTAATATATAAGTTTTGTGTTTTTGTAGTTTTATATGTTTTAGTGAAGGGATTTTTTCCCTGAGAAAAGAAATTCTATCAATTAATTTATCGCCATCGTAAATTTCCAAAATTGCCTTGATTGGAAGTGGTTTAAAACTTATGTAATATTCATTCTGATTTTCGGTAATAGCTGCTATTAAATTTTTAATATTACTTATAATTGGTATTTCAGATTTTAGATAAATATCGTATAATTGGGAAACTTTTTTTATCTTAATATTATTCAATAATTCCTCCATATCTTCTATTTTATTATGATAATATTTCCCCTCCACTAATTTTAAAAAACCTCCGATATATTCATAAGCATAAATACTCCTTGTTAAATGTTGTTTAAATAAATTCACGATCATATATGTTTCAATAAAATTAAATGAAAAAACTGGTATTTCATACCTATATTTTATCTCAAAATCAACATTTTCAAAAATATAATAATAAGATTTAAAAGTAGTAGATCCTAAAGTCGTGGAAACTATATAATGTTTTGCAGTATAACTATTATTTGAAGGTAATTTTTGGAACCACCCAAAATGACCATGGGAAATGCTAAAATCAGTTGTTGTTAATAATTGCATATTATTTCTTTTATTTACATAATTGCCAAATGTTTCTTTTATTAAATTTTCTACTTGCTCTTTTGTAAATGTTTTATCGGGTTGTTTTTGAATACTACCAATCCACCAATTAATTTTTTCTATTATGCTTTCATAGTCTGTGTCATTTTGTGATAAAACATAAAGATAAGTTCCATAAAAATCTTGTTTTATAAGAAATTTATTTTTTACAATAACCTCTATTTCAACTACTGGTAGTTTATTATGTGGTATTTTATACCAATTGTTGCCAATGCGATAATAAAATTGTGGTGAATATTGGAAAATTTGTAAAGTGGGCAAAAATAAGTCGATTACATCCTTATTATTTTCATTTTTTGCAAAATATAATAAAGCCGCTAGTTTCATTGGATTATAAGAAATTGAAGTTTCTTTTCCTGCCCCATCACCAGTTTTAAAAAATGCGATATACCTCCAACTTTTAAAAGCAGTTCCTCCAATAAAATTTACACTTATTTTTAAATTTTCAATTCCTTGAAAAAGCGCTTTTAATTGAAAATCATTTTGTATTTTAACGTTTAGTTGATTTACTGCTTCTTGAAAAGAATTTAACAATTTTTCAACCTCAAATTTAGCTTGTTGATCAGCTTTTAAAAATGTTTTATAAGCTACTAAAAAAGATGAAAAAGTACTTGTTATAATAGAAAATGCTATATTTCCACCAACAGGAGCAATAATAGATGCAAAAATTCCAATTATGCCACCAATTAAAAAAAATAAAGCAAATTCCCAAATGTTTTTACTTGCAATGTAAACGTAAGCATCATAGTCATTATCCCTTGCAAATTTTACTTTTACTTCATCTACAAAAAGTGTTGTCATTGTTACTTTTTAGCAACAAAGAAAATAAAAACCATAATAATAATTAAAATCCAAAACGGAAAAGAAGATTGCGCCGGTTGATTGGGATTTGGATTATTACCTCCACCACCTCCACCACCTCCACCACCACTTCCGCCATCGTCCGGTAAATTGTTATTTTGTTTATCTTTGCCAATTTCAACATAAAATCCATTTGGAGCAGTAAATTTTACATTCTTAAGTCCCGTTATGCTAAGCGTAATGACTGCAATCGAAAAAATCGTTTTAAAATTACTAACGATAAATTTTAAAACTGCAAGTGCAATAGGAGCAACCCCCCACCCCAACGCTTGAGTTTGACTTTTGGTTTCAAGAGTCACTTTTGCAAAATTTACATATTCACCGTCGATTTCATTAAAGGGTGTGATGTAGTATTTAATAACTTTTTTATCTTCGCTTGCTTTTTTATTATATTCATTAATAAGATTCTCAATAAAACTATCAGTTCCCCCAGTTATGTTTGGGTTGTTTAGTATATTTGGATTGAGGGAAGCAGTAACGCCTCCCTCTACTTTATACCCAATTTTAATAATATTATTATTATTATTCATATTTTTTTATTCAACCTATTCGGTATACATGGGAATATCTGGATTTATTGGTTGCATTGGTTGTATTGGTTGTATTGGTTGTATTGGTTGTATTGGTTGTATTGGTTCTGCTGGTGGTATGTATGGAATCCTTGATGTAATCGTTATAGATGAGGCTGTATCATTATTTACGAGTAATTGTAATTCAGATACTCTATCTAAGACATTTTCTGAATAGTCAAGAATTACATTCGAATTTCCAGTATCAAACCATAAGTTCTTTTCTGAATTTCTGACAATAAATGACTTTATATTTCCATTAAATATCAATTTCCTATTCAATAATCCCTTTAGTTGTAATGTGGGATTTGAACCAGAAATTGAGAATGTCTCCCTTTTGGTTAAAATCAGGTATGGTAAATTCTTGGCTTCCTCAATTACTATTGCGTATAAATCCAAATTAGTTGAACCTGTATTTGATTTTACAACATTAACCCTAATTGTAAATGATCTGGGATATGTGTAAAATTCCCCATAATATGTCCCGATTATCATCCCTCTTTCAACCTCGAAATTAATAAGAGTTGGGAGTACTCTCTCGTTTACAATGTCAAAATCAGCACCGCCAATATCTATATTGTTTATTGCATATGATATAAAAGAAAGATCCGACATATTAGGAGACCTGAACTCAATTAAATAAGTTTTGGCAGGAACGAAATTATCAAAAATAATTGTGTTTGTTCCTTGCACAACTTGCTTTGAAGATACAAGGATCCTTCTCATTTTTCTAAATCTAACACTATTTTAAAAAGAGCTTTTGTTTAGACACAAACTCACCAGCTATGAATCCCACGATAAAGCCAATTATCAATTCTTTCCATTGTATTTTCTTCATGGTTCCCTCTCCCAACACTATTTAGTCGGTGACTGAGATTGTTTACCTTTCAGAAATTGAACGATTTTATCGTGAAGGAAAAATCCAATCACCACACCGACTAAATGCCAAAGCGTTATTTTATTTACAGCTTTCATGGTTTTTTATTCAACACAACATTTACAACATTTTTTATTTTCTCCATTTTCTCACCCTCCTTTTTTTTTCTTTACTTTCTTTTCCTTTCTCCATTTTCTCACCCTCCTTTTTTTTCTTTACTTTCTTTTCCTTTTTCCTTTTCTTGTACTTTTTCATAGCTATATATCCAACACTTGGTAAGAGTTAATATCTATTACTTTTCCATTCTTAATTACAACTTCGCCGTTTTTGTTTGCAAGGTTAACTTCTTGTTTTTGTTTGAGTTCTTGTTTTACTTCCTGCTTTACTTCTTGTTTATTTTCCGATTTTTCACTTTCTTTTTCTTCTAATGCAAGCACTAAGTCAAAATGCATTACTACAACATAAAATAATGAATTGACTTTCCAATCTTCCTTGACAATTCCCGACTCTATGAGCGCATCGTATAATTTCTCATTAACACGATTAATAAACATATTTAAATTAAAATCCTTTTTTAATCTCTTATTATATCTACTCTCAAGAAATTTTAAAATCATTTTTAAAATAAATTCATAAATAATTTTCACTAATTCTTTTAAAAGTAAGTTTTCTTGCTTCTTTGTTTCTTGTGTTTCTGCTTGTATTGTTTCTGAGTTTTGCTCTATTTCAGAAATTATACCTTCTAACGTGATTGATTCGTTATTTTGTTCTTGCATTACGTTTTGAATGTTATTTTGTCCTTGCGCGGTGTCTTGACTGTTATCTTGTTCCTTAATAATATTATAATTATTGTTTTCTAAATAAAATGTTTTGTGGCAATCCTTACAATAAAACCTCTGTTTGCCTCTTTGTTTTCCATTTTTAATTATCTTTGAAGATTGACAATAAATACAGTACATACTAAATCAACATTAAACACACCTAAAATTTTAAAGCATGTCTTTCATTTTTTCCTTTATACTCTTGATTTTCTCTAAAAGTATTTTATTCCTTAGCTCATCGTCTTTAATTAAATCGTTTATATTGTATTTTTTGTTCTCATAAATGATCTCTTCCTTTAATAGAGACGCAAGAAAGCATAACATTATTATTTTTACGTCTTGTTCATTTAGATATTTTGATATTTTATCTAACAATTCAATAATCGTTGTCATAAACATAGTCTCCCTCCTCGATGTCCTCATCTTTTTGGGGTTTTTGTTTTTTAAGCATTTGTTGTTCGTAATTCTTAAATAAAACTTGAAACATTAATTTTTCTTCCCTAGGAGATAATTTATAAGTTTTCTTTAATTCTTTTATTTCTTCAAAATCATTTAAAATTCCTATTGAGGTTTGGTGCCTATATAGGAAGCTAGAAGTTTTAATATGTTCAATGTGCAGCATATAATCTGGGCATAAATACCGAAAATAATATCTTAAACAATCAAAAACAAAAACGCGTTTTTCCCCAACTGACACGTAAAGATTGTGATCTTGTAGTGCGTAATCGTGCTTTTCCCTCATTTTTATATCTACTACGCCAAAATCAAATGAGCTAGGCCCCTTGTTGAATGAGTAAATAACAATTGAATAATAGGCAAGATAAATTTTATAGTAATTAGAAAGGATTTTTTGTAAGGACATTTATAATTTTCTTTTTTAAGAAATTTTCAATAAGATTTTTAATTATGCTTTGAAGTATGGCCGCCAAAACAAAAAATACCGCAGCCCCCACAAGAGAATTAGTAAAAGAAAAATAGATATATGAAAGCAAAAATGGAAATGTGAAAAAGAGAAACGCTAAAACAAAAACAATAAAAACAACGATAACGAAAGCAAAACCAAGAACAAGAAATTTTACATAGTTTTTAATTGAATTTTTCAGTTTTTTTAAAATTTCCATAGCACCCCTCCTGCTATGATTTTATTTTTGTCATTAAATAAAACTTGAAAATAAAATTTATTCCATTGTAAACCGACATTATATAAAATTAGATTATTAAATTGATAACCAAGCCCCGTTATTAAATTAATTCGTGTTTGATTTAAAGAATAACTAGCGATAGTTTGTGATAATTTCTGCGCTTGATGATGGAAAATGTCAACAACAAATGAGCGATTAAAGATATTTTCATTTATTTGATTTACAATTACGCTATCACATTTAAACGCTTTCACCAATTGGGTTTGATAAATTTTAATTGTATCTCTTATACGTATAGTATCATAAATTGTAATTGTGATAGTATCATAAACAACTTGTTTTTCTGTAATAATTCGTGAAGATAATTTACTATACTTTAAAAACAAATAAAAAACACTTAATAAAAGAGCAACAATAACAAAATTTTTAATTTTTTCAAAATTCATATTTAAAATTTTAAAGCTTGTTTTTATTCAGGAATTAACAACCTTAAGTCATCATCGGTATAATTACGCTTACTTGATAAATTCGGTTTAAATAATTGGGATTGGTAATACGTATTATAAAGTTCATAATTATTAGCTCGAATTAGCAAATTATTCAAATAAAATGAGTTAACATCTCTTAATTTAAATTTTTTCTCTTCTTTAAAAAATAAAACCAAATAATCGTCAATTTTAATTTCGTCTTGTTCTAGCTTCTTTGATAGATAAATACTATCGGTCCAAAACATTAAATAATATTTGTCTAAATCCGGATATGTTTTGAGAAATTGTTTTATTGCGTTATAAACTTCATTTTGTATTCTGTTCCATAATGCCGTTTTATTTGGAATTTTAAAAATATCGGTTATTTTCCTTCCTTTATATAAAAACGATTTTGACTCTCTAAATAATAACCCTAAAAGTATATTTCTAATTTCTTTTTCGCTTTTATTTTTATTTTTATTTTTTAAAATCTTCACTAATTCATCAAATTTTTCAATTATCTTTTTATTGTCTTTAAAGATTTTTAAAAATACGTTATAATATGCGCTTTTGATATCGTAACAATAAATTTTATTATCTTGTATTGTGTAAAAGTCAAATAGTTTATTATATTCATGAAAAACTGCGTCGTTATCATTTTTTATATTATTTTTTTCCATGTAAAATTCAATTGAATTTGATAATGTTTTTATTTTACTTATTATTGAAGGAGGTAATTTAAAGTAATTTGCCTTTTTTTCAAATTTGAAAAAACCATTATAAGTGATATAATAAATAAAAACAATTAAGGGCGTTCTTCTTTCTAACAATAAAACATAATCACCAGGTTTTAATTGATGATAAATTTTTTTATATTTAAACGATGTAAAGAATTTTATTTTCTGATTATCATCTAATAATCTAAAGAAATAATCAATGTTTGTTAGAAATACACGGTTTAAATAATCATAGTTTATCTCTTCTTTCGTTTGAATATTCTTTTTAAATAGTAAAAAAAATCGTGCAAATTATCACCTCCTTTTTTGAGAAATTCCTTTAAATAAACAATGAAAACATCGTAAATTGTATGTGTTGATGTATTCATTGAGCGCATCTTGCTTATTTCTGGCAGTTTCTCTCTTATTAGTTTTTCAAATACCTTTTGTAAAAACCTTTTAAACTTTTCGTCTTCAAAAGTATTATTTATTGCTTGAAAAATTGATCCTAAGAGTTTATCATTTTCAGTATGTAGAATATATGCAGGCTGCAAAAAATCTTGTTCAACCAAATTTATAAATTTTTCTTCTTGTTTTTTTTCTTTTCGTTTTTGTTCTTGTTCCTGTTTCTGTTCCTGTTCCTGTTTCTTTTGTCTCGCTGCGATTTGCTCTTCTAGCTTCTTTTGTAAAATTTCTTCAACTCTTTTTTCTAAATTCTCATATTTATTAAGAAGTTCTGAAAATTTACTTTGTAATTCCTTTTGCCTTTCTTTTATTGCTTGATTTTCGGCTTCTAACTCTTTTTGTCTTTCTTTTATCGCCTGATTTTCAGCCTCTAGTTGTTTAACTCTTTTTTTCATTTCCTTATATTTTTCAGATAGCCTCTTATGTCTTTCAATTAAATTTTTTCTTAATTCTCTTTCCTTTCTGAGTCTTGCCCTGTATCTTTCCCTTAATTTCTTTCTTCGTATTCTACTTTTTAAGAGCCTTTCTTTGTATCTTTCCCTTAATTTCTTTCTGCGGTATCTTTCCTTTTTGAGTTTTTCCTTATATTTTTCTATTTTCTGCTCGTATTTTCTCTTCTCTCCAAAAAACAAATTATCAAAAAAATTTTTTATCGCTTTAAAAAATTTACCAATCATCGCAGTTGTCCTCCTCTTTCTCTTCTTTCTTTTCTTTTTCTTCTTTCTTTTCTTTCTCTTCTTCTTTTTCTTCCTCTTCTATTTCTTCATGGTCATCTATCCATTCTGTTTCTTCATATTCATTTGAAAATGCTTTTCCATTTTTAGTTTTATTAATAACTATGGGTTCACCAAAAAATAAAATCGATGGATAAATGCCATTTCCTATAAAGTATTCTAAAATCCTTTTCCATAATTTCTCAGAATAACCATAAATTAGAGTTGCGCGCAAATGCCCATAACTTACCCCAAGAATGCTAGAAAGCATCTTTAGACTTTTGATACCTAAAAAATACATCATCAGTCTTACAAGATGCAATCTTATGCTCTTATCTATGACAGGATTTTTTACTTCTAGAATTAGTATTAGTTTTTTCCCTTTCATATTTTTGCTCCTCCTTTTTTTTATTATCATATCTTTGCACCTCCTTTTTTTTACTATCATAAAGTGCTATAATTTTAAAGCATAATTTTTAAAACGTCAAGATTACTAGCAGATATTATCCAGAGAGAAAAAAGAAGCGTGAAAGACAAAAGAACAATAAAAAAAATCCAGTTTACCAGCTAGTTTATTAGCTAGAACAATAAAAAAAACAAAAAAAAATAAATATTAAAAAAAAAAAAGAAAAGAAAAATAAAAAGA
>Ga0105156_1000159_pt1 | contig 10803 bp, 6 predicted proteins | sample SSWtaG_3_FD_89673 | JGI IMG/M metagenome (GOLD analysis project Ga0105156, IMG submission 89673) | Hot spring microbial communities from Sandy's Spring West, USA to study Microbial Dark Matter (Phase II) - SSWTFFsm_matched | ecosystem: Environmental > Aquatic > Thermal springs > Hot (42-90C) ...
AGGGAGAAATGCGAAATACCTCTTTATGTTGAAAACCAGTTGAAATGTGCTAGCTTCATCGAGTGTATGAAGTTTAATATATCTATTTTAAACATCTCTTTCGACGCGAGATGCTTAAGCTTTGGTATCAAGGATCTCTCTCTTCTACCGGTTAATTTTCTGAGTTATAGGAATTTATCCATAATTTATGGTAGCGGATTTTACAGTCAGGAGAAAAATGGAACGTGGATATCAAAAAATGCAAAAGTTTATATTTACTCTGATACGGATAGAGTACTATTTCTAAATGTTTCTGCAGAAAGTTACAGCGACAAAGTTAGAGTTGTTTTGAATAACAAAACGGTTGATGAGATCATTCTTTACTCAAACTTTTTACCTCTTGAAATTAAGAGTGGGTTAAATAATCTTACAATAGAGTCTAATGAATGTTTTGTTCCGGCTAAACTTAGCTACAACTCCGATGATTACAGATGTTTAAGTCTATTTATAGTGAAAATGAGCTTTACGGATTTGCATGAATTAAAAGAAAATATATATTTTGGGAAAGGATGGTACGAAGGAGAAGAAAAAGGAAGGTGGATGACTTCTCGGTCTACTATCTATCTAGTTAAAACAAGAAACTATTCAAAACTTTCTTTAGAGTTTGAAAGTTTTAAACGAGCTAGAAAGCTTTTTGTCGAAATTAACAATAAATCATATGTTTTTGAGATAAAAGAACCTGGAGCACAAAAAATCTCTTTTGTTATAGAGCCAAAAAGCTTGACGAAAATAAAATTGGATACTTATCCACCGTGTGAAATAGCTGGTGAAAATGATGATAGGTGTCTAAGTCTATTTCTTATGAATTTTAGCTTAGAAGACATTAAAGATGTGGAATATTTTGATTTTTTTGATGAGGAAAAATATGGTGAAATGAAGTTCAGGTGGTTTTCTAATAATTCCAGAGTTTACATCTTTAGTAATACAACTGGTTTATTCCTTCTTAACTTCAGCGCCTGGACGCCACCTAATCAAAAAAGAGTTCTTAAAATATATTTAGATGGTATAAAGATGAGTGAACATAACATTAGCGAAACAAAGGTATCAATCTATCTACCGATAATTTTAAAAAAGGGTATTAATGAGCTATTGTTTGTTTCAGATGGATGTGGGTATGTTCCAAACGATGTGCGTTGTTTGGGAATTGCTATCTCGGAAATCCAAAAAGATGTGATCAATATCGAAAACATGGGAAAAATTGCTAGTGGATTTTACGAGTTGGAAAAAGCTTATGGTGATTATTTCAGATGGATGAGTGATGTTGGAGAGATTAAGATTTTCTCTCCTTCTAACATTAGTGGAGTATTATACGTTAAAATGGGCTGGAGTTACTTTTTCGATAGAACCCTGAATATAACATTGAATGATAAACTAATTTTTGTCGACAAAATTACTAAAAGTGGAAGAGAATTTTCAGTAAAATTAAACTTGGTAGAAGGTTGGAATAACTTGAAATTCACTTCAACTTGTGACGTTCCTTCTATTTTGGAATACAGCGACGATAAGAGATGTTTAAGCCTAGCTTTTACGGATTTTAATTTTTTAGCTTCTAACTCTTAGGCTTTCCATGCCAACAATATTATAGAGATATAGACAACAAGAGAGCCAAAAATGAGAACTAAGTTTCCATAGGGCATATGCTTTCCAACAAGAAACACCCCAAGGCTTAATACCAAAACTCCTATAAATAATGCAATCATTAGATTTCTGATTTCCCTCTCTTTTGCCATATTATTCTCTTATTATGAATATAATAATCTTTCAAGGTTTTTTCGAAGAGATTATCAGCTTTCTTACCAAGAACTGCTAAATAACCCTCTTTGTAAGCCAAGGCATCCTGAATTTGACAGGGCAAAATACCTATTATATCCCTAGTAAAAACTAATTTTCCATTATGTACATCAAATCCAAGATATTGAAGGGGGTATTTTTTGATTCTCGCTTCCATCTCACTCAAGAAAATCCCCTCTTTTTGTGCTAATTTTCTTACAAATTCTTTGTCAACAATTTTAATTTCTCTCCCTTCTGGAATGACAACGACTTTTCTTCTAAACCATGATATCGCCAAAGGATCTAGCAAAACTTTTCTTGGATCCTCAATTTCTATTATCTCGTTGTCAATTTCCTCTCTAAACCTATCTATCGAGCTTTTAGGAATGCTCGTTGACTCTATTTTTATGTTGTAAAGCAATTCCCTCATTTCCTTTTCATCAAACTTTTTAGTTTTTAGACCAGACAGAAAAGTTTGTACTTTGTAGATTGACCCTCTTAGTAAGTTTGGAAAATAATCAGAATACCAGTATTTTTTTATTACTTTAGAAATTAATGGCGCTAATATACCGAATTCTAGAGTACTTATTGCTAATCCGAGCGGAGAACTAGATGCAAAATAGAGAAGCGAAATCTTATCTATATAACTTCTTATTCTCTTATCTGGAAGTTTGAGCGAAATATATCTTAAAGTTTGATATGGTACCGGAAAGCTTAGTAGATATAAAATAGCTGCCAATAGGTTGGAAGTTAGTAAATAAGTTTGAGTAGCGGTAATGCCATAGAACAAAGCCATAATTTTTTGTAAATCCTTCCATTCATTCACTTTCCGTCTTTCCAAAATAGTTATGTACTCATCTGAAATCATTCCATACTTTTTTAACACACGCTCTTTCTCTTTTACAATTTTCATCGACTTTACAGGGTTTTTTGAAAGCTTCTTTTTTAGTATTTCTACGTCTTCCTTAGAGACATCTTTATCCTTCCATACCATTTCCAAAATGTATGGATATGGTGGTAATGTTCTTTCTACAAAGCTAATTTGCTGAGCGTTCAATAAGAAGAAAACATCGTATAAATTTGAGGAATACATTGCATATTCCATTCTCTTTTCTTCTGACAAGCTTCTATATGCCTTGTAAGCTGAGAGCCCTTCTAGTGTAGGAGTAAAAAGCGGCGAATTCCAATACAACCATCCTATTAAATACTTCTCATTCTCATCTTCTCTACCTATCCATAGCTTATATAATCTTTCAACGTTTTTTCTATTGTTATTCATACCACTACTTTGTAGTAAACATTTATAAACTTAAATATCTTTTCGTCCAAATTAAAGTATGAATGAAAATTTAAAGATTAATTCAAAATATGAAGTTCAAGCTACATCAAGATTTTTAAAAGAAGAAAACAGAAAGGGGAGAAAGTTAATCGGATATTTAGCCACTTCTCTTGGCTTAGCCGCAGTTGCAGCTATTGGTACTCTTGCTGGATATCTAGTAAGTAGGAGGAAAGAAGAGCCTGTCGTTGGAACTACAACAATAGCAGAGCCTCAAAAAGAAACCCAAACTGCAACTCAAACTATAACCCATACTCCCTTAGACAGAGATGAAGACGGAATATACGATGATTTGGAATTGAAGTATGGTACGGATCCAACTAAACCAAATTATCTTTTCTCTTACGCTTTAAAGAAATTGTCGGAAAAAGAGGCACTGAAATTTAAAAATGTTGAGAATTTTGATGAAAATTCAAAAGCGTTAATAGACTTATATTCAACTTTACCAGCGGATAAGAGAAATTCTAAGGAAGTTAACGATTTTTTAAATCAGATTCTTTTGGATTATAAAATTGATGAACTTGAAAAAGATTTGTTCGATGACAAGTTTGTTAATCACACTTTTCCATCAATAAGCGAGTTAAAGTGGGAGTCAACGAGAGAAAAACTTGATAAAATTTATGATATAAATGTAGTTTTTACCGCTAAAGATAACAAAACGCCAATATCTTATGCTGAACTTCGTTTTATTCCAGTTGAGTACTATTATATGATTAAAAAGTATGGGATGAGACCAGAAGATTATCCAAAGGTCTTTCCGCCTGAGGAAGAAAGAATTTATGTTCTAACACCAATTGATGGAAGATTTGATAGTTTGGAGGAAAGGTTCTCCGTTGATATAAAAGATATAATTGGTGGGAGGGAGTACGAAATAGTCGTTTTGATTAAAGATCTTGCTGGAAATGAAAAGATAGAAAAAATTAAAACGCCATATATAAGACAGTTCGAAAACCTTGGAAGAAAATTATATGAGAGAGGAATAATAATAGGGGCAAGTTATATGAGCGAATACTACCCGTGGCAGGCAGGAAAGATACCTGACGATTATCCATTATTAGGAAAGTATGATTCTAAGGATGAAATAGTTCAATGGAAACATGTTGATTGGGCAGGTTACGCTGGCGTAAATGTATTTTTCATAGATGCTGGTGCTTGGGAAAAATGGAAAATTGAAGGTGAGCAAGGTAAAATAATGGAAGGACTAATGAATAAGGGGATGAGGTGCTCCTTTATGTGGTACGCATGGGGAAATTATTTTGAAAGAGGAACAGCTCCCGGCTCTCCAGAGTGGTCGATAGACCTTAGAAATCCTAAGAATATAGACAACTTCGTAAATCAGATTTCTAACATCTTAAACTCACATCTAATTAAACACCCAAATTATTTTAGAGTGAACGGAAGGCCTGTTGTTTTCATATATGATGCCGCAGCCTTTATATATGAAGGTGAGGCATTTAAGGAGCTGGGAAATAGAAGTAGTGAGAATGCACTTTTTCTAGCGGATACCATACCAAGAAGACTCGTGCTCCCAGAGGAGTTAGACTGGTATTTTAGGCTAAAAGATTTTTCAAACTACGATTGGATAAGCAGTTGGGTTGGATCTGTAGATGCATATGTAGCAAAAACTTATTCTCCCGAGGAGTTTGATCATAAGTACTACATATTTACTGATAAATGGAGCGAGTGGACGAGAAGCATGGGTAAGATTTATGTCTCTTCTGTTTTTCCAGGGTTCAAGTATATATGGGAATCTAAAGGAATTCCAAGAGATATACACAGGATTGAAGACCAGTTACGGTATTCTTTAGAAATTACAAAAGTGGTTAGAATAGATACATGGAACGATTTTGGAGAAAATACATTTATAGAACCTTCTCGGAAGGAAGGTTTTGATTATTTGTATAAAATTCATAGGTTACTTAGGGAAGAGTTTGACTAAAAGGTGAATAAAAATAGATAGGTATAGATTAAAAACAGTATATAGATAGTAAGATTTTATTCAATACAAAATCTCATATACTTTAACTCTATCGTACGTAGCAATCAATCTCTTAGATTCAACTAAATCAAGGAGTTTAAGAAGGGAAAAGTCATAGTAAGAACGATCGTAGTTATAGTTTACAATAACATATCTTACGTCTAATTTTGCTAGTAGTTGTTTCAACTCTTCTGCCTTCTTCTCCCTTGTCAATTTTTCTAATAGCGCGAGTGTTTCTCTAGAGGTTATCGGAATTCTTGAAACATGCCCGTCTAAAATCGCCTTCTTATGAATTGTTTGGAGATACATTCCTTGAGTATTTGCAATATGCGGTATGTTCAGAATGGTGAAGCCCTCTGGCTTCAGTGAAACTTCATATAAGAATAGAGGGGTCTCAACTTTGTAATAGTAATCGTATTTTATTGGAAAATACTCCAACAGGAAGAGAGCAATTACCAAGGAGAAAAACAAAAATTGGATATAGCCTCTCATTCTTATTAAAGCATTGTATGTGAGGTAACTGAAGATCATCACCTGAGAGAAGACGGTAAGAAAAACATGCCTTGCTGATACTGCGAGTAAATCGAAGAATGGAACAATCTTCCTTAGTATGTTGTTTAAAGTAAGAGATACGGTAGTTGAAGTACCTAGTGCTAGTAGAGAAGAAAAGAAGATCAATGCGATTAAGAAATGTATCTTGCCTATTTCTACGTTATACTTTCTACACAATAGGAAAAAGAAAGTAGTGAGGAATATGAATGACAACCCGAGATATATAACAGAATCTACAATCAACCATACTGGGGAAGTAAGATAAAGTCTCAAAACATTCCCTGGAAAAAAGTCATAAATTATTGTAAATGGAGAAGGTAAAAAGAAATTATACCAGGTAATTGTTTGGTAGTAATTTCTTACATAGTTCTCTTTCTCATTTAGGTATGAGAAAATTGCTGGTAGATACATGAAAGAAAGCGCGACTAAGCTAAGTGAAATAGAGCCTATAAAATAGAGGAAATTTTTAATTTCTACCTCTCTGACATTGAACAAGAGGAAAAACGCTGCAATTATAAAGTAGTAACAAAAATAGTGAAAGTCTGTAAAGAAAAGGATTATAATTAATAAAGAAAGAGTGAACATCCTCCCTAACGTAGCTTTTTCTAAAGTCTTTAATGTCATTAAAAAAGTAATAGGTACCCACTCTACCGAAAGTAAGTTGAAATAGCCCAATGCTTTAGAGACAGTATAGGGTGAAAAAGCATAAATGCAACCTCCTAGAAAGCTTATGAATTTTTTCGTTACACTAAAATTCTTACCTAAGAAATAACTAATTAACAAATACATGAAATAACCTGAGAGAATGAATGCAAGAAAAACGGAGATATTATACACGAGCTTTAAGTTATCAATAAGTAACAATAAAGGGAGAACCATGAGGACAGCAGAGAGGTTTAATGTATGAAAGTAAAGAGATGTGCCTTCTGGATAAAAAAGATAATTGGTATAAAAAATGTTTCCTTCTTCTAAAATAACTTTCTTTACCCACCAAAAATTCTAAATAAATTGCCAAGCATCTCCATGATCACCAACAACATATTTATCAATCCCAAGTATGAATAGCTTATGAAAAGCAATTATTGTTAACAAAGTATAAAGCTCCAAAACTATTATATGCTCAAGGAGTGAGTCTGCATTAATTTTTACACGTGTTTTTTTTAACAAGCAAGTTTTGTGAAAATTTTTGGGAGTCAAGCTGCGAATGATTTCTTTAAGTATTTCCATATATTCTAATGGGAATCCTAGAAATTTTAACATATACTGGAATCTCCATAGCATTTCTCCTTTTTCTTACCCTCCAGAGTTTTACAACGTTCGATTCTTACTTTCACATGCAAGTTGCAAAACACTACAGGGAAAGCTGGTTTTCAACATTTCTCCAAAAGGTTGGAATGATTGACTTATCCACGTATCCACCACTTGCTCATCAACTAGTAGCATTAATTCCTATGCCAATAGAAATAAGCTATTCTCTTTTAACAATCATCTTTTATGTTCTTCTCTCTTTCTTTTCGGCTAAATTTGTTACTTCTTACTTAAAAATAAAAAACAAATTTTGGTTGACCTACTTTCTCGTTCTATTTACTCCAGCCCTCCTAATAACTACTTTTACTTTTGGCCAGTTCACAACTCTAGTTGGTTTGACATTTTCCTTCATCTCCCTTTACTATTTTTCAGAATTCCTGGATAAAGGACGAGAGAAATCCTTGCTGTTAGCTTCTTTCTCCTTAATTTTAACTGCCTATTCACATCTACTAAGTTTTTTAATTTTGACAATCTTTTATCTTTTCATACTCCTTTTTAGATTAAAGTTTGTAATCAAAAACCTGAAGTTAACTCTGTCTTGCTTCCTTCTTTCATTTATTTTAATTTTTCCTTTATATTATCCATTCTTTCAGAAATCGGTGATACAAAAAGAAATCCCGCATTGGTCAAGATATCCGTTTAAAGACGAGTCTAATACTAAGAGGTTTGTGAACATGTATGGTATAACTTTTCCAATTTCTTTCTTTCTTCCGTTTATGATAATTTCATTGGAAAAAAATAAGAGGAGGAGGGCTATAGAAATTTACGTTTTGGGTTTAACGTTTCTTATTCTTAGCTTAGGAACAACGATCCCATTTGTTAAAATTTTTGGGAGTGTTGCTTACTGGCTAGTTTATGAGAGATTTCTGTTAACGTCTTCGATAATCTTTATTTCATTATTTTCTGCTTTGCTACCAGAATTATGGATTATCTTAAACAAGAAAAAAATCCCCATTTATGCTGTACTACCAATACTTTGGGTAATAATCTCATATAAAACACTCTTATACACTCATTCGCTCTTTTTTCAAGATCCTATAAAAACTCATGATAAAAGTGTAAGATTACAATCAACCAGCTTTATACTAGATTTTCTGAACAACATAGATGGAGAGTACAGATATCAAACATTTGGATATGGTAGACCAATAGGAGAAATTTACTTTTATTCAAAGATGCCAACCTTAGATACAGATTATTTCACAGGAAGAACAATACAGTGGATAAGGGAGCTAGGAGTGGATGAAATAGATCAAGTTAGAGATAAAGAACTTTTAAATATTTTTGTAGATTATGCGACCAATTATTCTGTAAAATATGCTATCACTTTTGACGATTTTTATTTTAACTACTTCAGACATAGGGGATGGAAGCTTTTAACTCAAAGGGATTTTGGCGGCAAAAAAGTGGCGATATGGGAGAATCCAGAAAATTTAAAAGAAATTGCATTTGAGAAGGAAAAATATGGTTTATTAAACTACTTGAGAGGAACATTGCCTCTGGCCTTGCTAATTACTTTTGTCTTTTTCCTTATAAGGTCCAAACTTCAAAAATTAAAATGAAGATTTGTTTGGTTTCAGCCTATCCACCAACAAAAGGGAATCTAGCCGAATATGCGTATTTTTTAGCAATGGAGCTCGCAAAAGATTTGTCTATTTATTCACTAGTAATTCTGGCTGATGGAAGAAATTTTGAGATAGAAAATAAGGGAAAGATTAAAATTATAAGATGTTGGAAAAATAATAGTTTCTTTATTCCGATAAAAATTCTAATTAATGTTTTTAGGGAAAATCCAGATATAGTTCATTTTAACCTTCATATGAGAAGCTGGGGTAGTAGAAATATAGTGAATTTTCTCACTCATTTGACGCCATTTTTTGTGAAGCTTCTTCTCAGAAAGAAGGTAATAGTCACCTTGCATAATATAGTTGAAACTGCTAATTTGAAAGAGATGGGAATAAAAAACAACATTTTAATAATTTTAGGGGCGAGACTTTCAACAAGATTTTTGCTATTAAGCGATAGATTAGTAGTGTTGTTAAAAAGGTACAAGACTATACTTTCGAGGAATTATAGAAAGAAAAACATACTATATATTCCTCATGGGACCTTTGGTAGAAAAGTAAGAATAGCAAAATTTAGTAGAAGAAAAATACTAACTTTTGGCTTTTTGTCTCCTTATAAGAATTTACCATTATTGGTAGAAGTTTTTAAAGAACTAAAGAAAAAATACAAGAGATTAGAGCTTGTAATAGCCGGGGATTCTCATCCAAACTATCCTGGCTATCTAGACTCTTTAAAAAAGAAGTACAAATTTATCAATGGACTGAAATTCTTAGGTTACATCCCTATTAGAAAGCTCTCTAGAGCTTTTAAATCGTCATCAATAGTAGTCTTACCATATCTCACCTCTACAGGAACTAGCGGCGTGATACACTTAGCAGTTTCTTATGGTAAACCAATCGTAATTTCTAAATTACCAGATATAGAAGCAACAGCCAGAGAAGAGGGTTATCAGCTTCTGCTTGTGAAGAAGAACAACAAATCTGAGCTGAAAAAAGCTATTGAGAAATTATTGAAAAACAAAAAGTTATACTTAAAAATAGCTAGAAGTAACTTAGAAGCAAGCGAGAAGTATTCCTTTTCTAAGGTCGCTAAAATGTACGTAAATCTTTACAAAAAAATACTTTCGCAGAACGAAAAGTAATAAATATTTTACCTATGGAAACTTCTAGTTATGAGAATGCGAAGTAAAATGGTCTCAATAAAATTCATATATTTTTCTCCACTATTACTTTTTCTTTTCATAAGGTCATTTTTTGTTACTCCTGTTATGTCAGACGAAACAATATACATCAACATGGCAAAAGCTTTAAAAGAAGGCCTAATACCATATAAAGACTTTTTCTACGCTCATCCCCCTCTTCAGCTCTTAATTCTTTTTCCTGTAGCTCAAACAGGAAATTTTTTTCTCACAAAAATCTACATCACGCTAATAGGGTTAGCTTGTGTCTTTTTGACCTATCTTATAGCAAAGGAGATTTTCGATGAAAGAACAGCATTTATTAGTATGTTATTTTTTCTTATTTTTCCAGGATTTTTAATTTTTGGTAACTTAGCTATGGGAACCTTTGAGTCACTTCTCTTCTTTCTACTTTCATTCTATTTTCTTATCAAAGGAAAGTTACTAATTTCAGCTATCTGTATGTCCATCTCGTTCTTCACCCGTTATCTAATTCTACTTTTAGTTCCATTTGTTTTGATCTACATACTCTTATTCAAAAGAAGTATCTTGAAAAAGTACGTAACTTACTTGGTTTGTGTTCTATTTGCCTCTTTATTCATTATTTATATACTCTTCGGTTTCGTCTTTCTCAGGGACACGGTTATCTATCATTTTGGATACAATATCAAAACTACTCTTTCGCCAAGATTGGCAAACTGGATTTGGCAATACTTCTCGCTCGGCTTTTTTACGGAATTCATCACTATTATTTCTTTAATCTTTGGATACTTCAGAAGGGATTATAAGCTAATTCTTTTCTCTCTCTATTCTTTTATTTATGACTTTACAGTGCTACTGATATTCAAACAGGTTATCTACCACTATTTTGCATTTGCTTTACCAATGATTGCGATAGCCTTTGGAAAGACATTCTCACGCTCAAAATTCCCAGAGATTAAGATGTTCCTTCTTCTAATCCTTTTTCTCTCTTTTGTTTCGAATTTTAAAAGCTTAACACACTTTTTCGATAAAAACAAAAATTATGTTTTCGAAGATGCTGTGAAATATACTTTAAATTTTACTAAGGAAGATGAG
>Ga0105156_1000160_pt1 | contig 10803 bp, 10 predicted proteins | sample SSWtaG_3_FD_89673 | JGI IMG/M metagenome (GOLD analysis project Ga0105156, IMG submission 89673) | Hot spring microbial communities from Sandy's Spring West, USA to study Microbial Dark Matter (Phase II) - SSWTFFsm_matched | ecosystem: Environmental > Aquatic > Thermal springs > Hot (42-90C) ...
ATCGTGCTCCACCCGCTGATCGTTGCCGCGTATTGCGGCGCCTTCGCCGCGGCGCTGCGCTGGCAGCCGCCGGTCGCGATCGACAATACGCTGCAATTTCTGCAGTCGGCGGCGGCGCCGGTCGCGCTGTTCACCCTTGGTGTCACCGTCGCGCTACGGCCGTTCGAGCGCATGCCCTGGGAGGTCGGCGGCATCATCGCCATCAAGCTGCTCCTGCACCCGCTGATTGTCGCCGGCCTCTTGGTGGCGCTCGGTCCGTTCGCGACCGAGTGGAGCGCGACCGCGATCCTGATGGCCTCGCTGCCGCCGGCGCTCAACGTGTTCGTGATCGCCCGGCAATACGAGACCTGGATCGAGCCGGCCTCGGCGACGGTGCTGCTTGGAACCTTCGGATCGGTCATCACGCTCACCAGCGTGATGTGGGCGCTCAAGAATGGTCTGATCGTTCTGCCGTGAACGACGCGTCATGGCGCGCCGTCCGCCAGCTCGGAGCGAGGCCCTCGCGCATGGCCAGGCGGCGCAATGGCCCAAACCCGCCGAGCAGGTGCATGCCCAGCGCGCGCAGGCCTTGCAGCGGCAACAGCGAGCTCAAGAGGCTGCGGTTGGCCATGTCGATGGCAAAGGTGCGCGAGGCGACGTCGGGCACGCGCATACGCTCATAGCGCGCCAGCGCCTCCGGCGCGCCGGGGTCATCGCCACGGGCCAGCGCTGCGATAACGACATCGGCGAGATCGGCGGCGTCGCGCAGCCCGAGGTTCAGTCCCTGGGCGCCGATCGGCGGCACCACGTGGGCCGCTTCGCCGACCAGCACCACGCGGTGCATGGCGAGCCGCCGCGGACGCTCGATCGTCAGCGGAAAGGCGTGGCGGCCGCCCTCGACGGTCATCCGGCCGAGGATCGAATGGGCACGCTGCTCGGCGGCGAGTGCCAACGCCTCGTCGTCGAGCGCCATCAGTCGCTCGGTTTCCCGTGCGCTTGTCACCCAGACGATGCTGGAGCGCTCGCCCGGAAGCGGCACGAACACGCACGGCCCGTGCTCGGTGTGAAACTCGGTCGACGCGCCGCCGTGTGGGCGCGTGTGCCGGACGTTGAACGTGATCGCGGTCTGGTGCAGCGGACGGCGGGAAACAGTGATCCCCGCGGCATCGCGGCTGATCGAGTGGCGGCCGTCGGCGCCGGCGACCAGCCGCGCCGTCAGACCTCGGCCGGTGCGTGTCGTGATGCCGACGGCATCCGGCTGCGGCGCGACGTGGTCGGCGTCGTCGTCGAACCGCGTCAGGCCGGCGAGCTCGTCGGCCCGGCGCTCCAGCGCCGCGACCAGGATGCGGTTTTCGATGTTGTAGCCGAAGACGTCGAGGCCGATCTCCTCGCTCGCGAAGCGAACCTCCGGCGCCCGGATCAGCCGCCCGGTGTCATCGACCAGTCGCATAACCTGTAGCGGCGCCGCATCCGCGCGGCAGCGCGGCCATACCCCGAGCTGGTCGAGAAAATCGACGGAGTGGCCGAGCAGGGCGGTGGTGCGGTTGTCGCCGTAGGGCGCGCGCTTTGCCACCAGCGCGGTCCGGACGCCGCCGAGCGCCAGCGCGATCGCGGCTGAAAGGCCGGCAGGGCCGCCTCCCACCACGGCGACGTCGAACGGCTCCTGGGACGGCAAGACGAGGTCGGTCATCACAGCCATCGATATAGAATTGGAGCGGGGGGAGCGCAATCGAATTGCCGCCGACGCGACGATTTGCCGGACACCGCCTTGTGCATTGGGCCCGCTTTCCTGCTAATCACTGGCAGACTCATGACCGCGCTCGATCCCGATCAACCTGACAGGCCCACACGGTGGGGACGAACCGCGGCGTTCGCGGTCCACGTCTTCACCGCGCTCGGGGGCGGCGTCGCATTGCTCGCACTGCTCGAGGCGGTGCGCGAGCATTGGGCGATCATGTTCATTCTGCTAGGGCTCGCGCTCGTGATCGACGTCGTCGACGGACCACTGGCGCGACGGCTCGACGTTGCCGGAAAACTGCCCGATTGGTCGGGCGACACGCTTGATCTCGTCGTCGATTTCGTCACTTACGTGTTCGTTCCGGCCTACGTCGTTACCGCGAGCGGTTTCCTCCTGCCCTTGGCTGCGCCGCTGCTCGGCGTCGCGATCGTGTTCACCGGCGCGCTGTATTTCGCCGACCGCCGGATGAAAGCAGATGACAATCACTTTCGCGGCTTTCCCGCGCTCTGGAACGCGGTCGCGTTCTATCTGTTCGTGCTGAGGCTTGATCCCGTTTGGTCGACCGCGTTGGTGGCGCTCCTGGTGGTGCTGACGTTCGTCCCGTTTCACGTCGTTCACCCGGTGCGGGTGGTGCGGCTGCGCAGCCTCAACCTCATGCTCATCGGGCTATGGGGGCTGCTTGCGCTTTACACCGTCGTCGCCGATTTCAACATCTCGTTCACGGTCCGCGCGGCGCTTTGTGCGATCGCGGCCCACGTCCTGTTTAGCGACCTCTGCATCCGAACCTTCGCACGCATCGCGGCGCGGCGCGGGCGCGGCGAAGGGGGAATCGATCTGCCGTGAACGAAGAAAACCTCTGACATGACCGCGCTGCTTCTTGCTCCCGAGTCCTGGTTCGCGCTGCTCACGCTGGTGGCGCTGGAGATCATTCTCGGCATCGACAACGTGATCTTCCTGTCGGTGCTGGTCTCCCGCGTTCCGCCGCGCCAGGCGACGCGCGCGCGGCAGATCGGGCTGGCGCTGGCGCTGGCGTTTCGGATCCTGCTGCTGGCGGCGTTGGTGTGGCTGATCGGGCTGACCGAGCCGGTCGTCACGGTGGCGGGCCACGGCTATTCGTGGCGCGATCTCATCCTGATCGGCGGCGGCGTCTTCCTGATCGCCAAGGCCACGCACGAGATCCATCAGGAGGTGGAGGCGCACGATGGGGAGGGCACGACTTCCGCCTCCAGCGCCTTCGCCTGGGTCATCGCGCAGATCGTGGTGATCGACCTCGTGTTCTCACTGGACTCCATCATCACGGCGATCGGCATGGTTCAGGACCTCGCCATCATGGTGACGGCGGTGGTGATCGCCGTCGTGATCATGTACGCCGCGGCAAGGCCTGTCGCGGACTTCGTCGCGCGGCATCCCACCATGAAGATGCTGGCGCTCGCCTTTCTGGTGCTGATCGGCGTCGCGCTGGTCGCCGATGGCTTCGCGTTTCATATCCCGCGCGGCTACATCTACTTCGCGATCGCCTTCTCGCTCGCAGTCGAGGCGTTCAACATCATGGCCCGGCGCAACCGGGCGCGGAAACGCGCGCCCGCCAAACCCGATACCGCGGCCGAGAAGCCCTGACGGGTTGCCCTGCCGCAGGCCGGGCCGTACACTCCGACTCAACAAGGGGGCTGGAGCGAGCAATGGTTAAGGTCGTGCGGGTCCATCAGGTGGGCGGGCCGGAGGTGCTGTCCTACGAGGATGCCGACGTGCCGTCGCCGGGACCGGGCGAGGTGCGCATCCGGCAGCTCGCGATCGGCCTGAACTACATCGACACCTATTTCCGCACCGGCCTCTACAAGGCGCCGACCATGCCCTTCATCGCCGGCAACGAGGCGTCGGGCGAGGTGGTTGCGGTCGGCGCCGGCGTGACCAACTTTCATCCCGGCGACCGCGTTGCCTATTACTACACGCTCGGCGGCTATGCGACCGAGCGCAACATTCCCGCCGACAAGCTGGTGAAGCTGCCGGATATCATCACCCATGAGCAGGCCGCCGTGCTGATGCTCAAGGGGCTGACGGTCTACTACCTGCTGCACAAGACCTTTCCGGTCGGGCCCGGCCACCGCATCCTGATCCACGCCGCCGCCGGCGGCATCGGCCTTCTCGCCTGCCAGTGGGCCAAGGCGCTCGGCGCCCACGTGATCGGCACCGTCGGCTCGAAGGCCAAGGCCGAGATGGCGCTCGCCAATGGCTGCGATCACGTCATTCTCTACAACGACGAGGACTTCGTCGCGCGCGTCAAGCAGATCAGCCGCGGCGAGCTGTGCGACGTGGTCTATGACGGGGTCGGCAGGGCGACGTTTCCCGGCTCGCTGTCCTGCCTGAGGCCGCGCGGTCTGTTCGTCTCATTCGGCAACGCCTCGGGACCGGTGCCGCCGTTCTCGCTCCTGGAATTGAACAACCACGGGTCGCTGTTTGCGACCCGGCCCAAGCTCAATGACTATATCGGCACGCGCGCCGAGCTGATCGAGGCCGCGGACACCATGTTCGCCGCGGTGATCAACGGCAGCCTTCACGTGCCGATCCACCACGCCTATGCGCTGAAGGACGCCCAGAAGGCCCATCGCGATCTCGAGGGCCGGGCCACCACGGGCGCGTCGATCTTCAGGCCGTAGCGGGCGGCAGCTTCGCGGGGCGCGCTACTCGCTATCGTCATCCTGAGGAGCATCGCCAACGGGTCCGCGCGAAGCGCGTCCCGATGACAGGCTCCGCGATGCGTCTCGAAGGATGACGGATCTGAATTGATCTAATTCCGTCACACTTTAGAACCCGACCACCGTGCCATGGAGGTCGTAGGCCTCGGTGCGCTCGATTTTGGCGGTGACGATGTCGCCGACATGCAGCGGCCGCCGGCTGGCGAGATGGACGGTCCCGTCGATCTGCGGCGCATCCGCCTTCGAACGGCCCTTGGCGACCGTCGGTCCAACCTCGTCGATGATCACCTGCTGGCGCGTGCCGAGCTTGCGCTTGAGGCGCCGCGTCGAGATCTGCTGCTGCCGCGCCATCAATGCATTCCAGCGCGCCGTCTTGACTTCTTCGGGCACCGGATCGGCCAGCGTGTTGGCTGCGGCGCCGGCCACCGGCTCGAACTTGAAGCAGCCGAGCCGATCGATTTCCGCTTCCTCCAGCCAATCGAGCAGGTCGGCGAACTCGGCGTCGGTCTCGCCCGGAAAGCCGACGATGAAGGTCGAGCGCAGCGCCAGATCTGGACACTGCTCGCGCCAGGCCTTGATGCGCGCCAATGTCTTGTCCTGCGCTGCGGGGCGGCGCATGCGCTTCAGCACCTCCGTGTTGGCGTGCTGAAACGGGATGTCGAGATAGGGCAGCACCTTGCCCTCGGCCATCAGGCCGATCACGTCGTCGACGTGGGGATAGGGGTAGACGTACTGCAGGCGCACCCAGGCGCCGAGCTCGCCAAGCTCGCGCGCCAGATCGATGAAACGGGCGCGAACCTCGCGGTCCTTCCAGGTCGACGCCGCGTATTTGAGATCGACCCCGTAGGCGGAAGTATCCTGCGAGACCACCAGCAGCTCGCGCACGCCGGCCTTGACCAGCCGCTCGGCCTCGCGGAGCACGTCGTCGACGGGCCGCGACACCAGGTCGCCGCGCAGCTTCGGAATGATGCAGAAGGTGCAGCGGTTGTTGCAGCCTTCGGAGATCTTCAGGTAGGCGTAGTGCCGCGGCGTCAGCTTGATGCCTTGCGGCGGAACAAGGTCGAGGTGCGGGTTGTGGAGCGGCGGGATCGCGCGATGCACGGCCTCGAGCACGCTTTCATATTGCTGTGGGCCCGTGATCGACAGCACGCCGGGGTAGGCCGCTTCGATCTGCTCCGGTTCCGCGCCCATGCAGCCGGTGACGATGACCTTGCCGTTCTCCGCCATGGCATCGCCGATGGCGCCCAGGGATTCCTGCTTGGCACTGTCGAGAAAGCCGCAGGTGTTGACGATGACGAGGTCGGCGCCGTCGTGCTTGCGCGCGAGCTCGTAGCCCTCGGCCCGCAGCCGCGTGATGATGCGTTCGGAATCGACCAGGGCCTTGGGGCATCCCAGCGACACAAAGCTGACTTTCGGCGCAACGCCCTTGTTCATCAATTTCCATCCAGCTAGAAACGAATGCAGCTAGCCTTGAACATCCGGGATTTCAAGGGCTGCCGGGGTATTCCATCGTGCCAGTCGCGTCGGCTGGTGCTTTGCGGTACTTTTGTGAGCCTTTACGATTTGCGTGTTGAGGCCCTGACCGACCCCGGAATGGTTCGGGCGTCCGTCGATTGAACCCGAGATGGCGGCGGATTCGAGCATCAAGATCTTGATCGTCGATGAAAGTCCGATCCGCGCGGCGATCCTCCAGGAGGGGCTGCGCGAGGCCGGCTTCACCGCGGTTTGGCATGTCAGCGAGATGCACAATCTCCTGGCGCGGATCTATACGATCGATCCGGATGTGATCCTGATCGATCTGGAAAACCCTAGCCGTGACGTGCTCGAGCAGATGTTCCAGGTCAGCCGCGCCGTGCGCCGGCCGATCGCGATGTTCGTCGACCAGAGTGACACCGCCTCGATCGAGGCCTCGGTGGATGCCGGCGTCTCGGCCTACGTGGTCGATGGGCTCAGGAAGGAGCGAATCAAGCCGGTCCTCGACCTCTGCATCTCGCGCTTCAACGCCTTCGCGCGGCTGCAGGACGAGCTCGATCGGACCAAGTCCGCCCTCGAGGAGCGCAAGGTGATCGACCGTGCCAAGGGCATCCTGATGAAAATGAAGGGTTTGACCGAGGACGAGGCCTATGTGCTGCTGCGCTCGACCGCGATGCGCGAGAAGAAGAAGATCGTCGACATCGCGCAGTCGATCGTCACCGCCGCGGAGGTGCTGAAATGAGCGCGACGCCGCTGCGTATCGGCTTCATTCCGCTGGTCGACGCCGCGGCGCTGGTGGTCGCGGTCGATCGCGGATTCGCGCGCGAGGAGGGCCTCGACATCACGCTGGTGCGCGAAGTGTCGTGGTCCAACGTGCGCGACAAGCTCAATCTCGGGCTGTTCGATGCGGCGCACCTTTTGGCGCCGGTCGCGATCGCCTCGAGCCTGGGCCTCGGCCACCTCAAGATGTCGACCGTGGCGCCGCTCACGCTCGCTGTGAACGGCAATGCCATCACGGTTTCGCGCGCCCTTCACGCCGCCATCATGGCAGAGGCGACGGGCGAGGCGACCAATCCGCTGACGACGGCGCAGGCCCTGGCGCGGGTGGTGGCGCAGCGGCGCCAGCGCGGCGAGGAGCCCTTGACCTTCGCCATGACCTTCCCGTTCTCGACGCACAATTATCAACTGCGGTTCTGGATGGCCGCGGGCGGCGTCGACCCCGACAACGACGTCAAGCTCGTGGTGCTGCCGCCGCCCTTGATGGTCGACAGCCTCGTCGGCGGCCAGGTCGACGCGTTTTGCGTCGGCGCGCCGTGGAATTCGGTCGCGGTCGATCAGGGCGTCGGCCATATCCTGCACCTGATGTCGGACCTGCTGGTGCGCGCCGCCGAGAAGGTGCTGGCCCTGCGCCTCAAATGGGCAACCAACAATCCAGCGATCGTTGCCGCGCTGGTGCGCGCCTGCCGCCGCGCCGCGCTGTTCGTTGAGACGCCGGAGCACCGCGAGGAGGTGGCCGCGATCCTGGCCCGTCCCGACCGGCTGGACGTCAGTCCGGAGATCATTCTCCGCTCCCTGGCCGGCCGGCTGAAGGTGTCCCCGGACGGCGCAACCCGCGCCAGCGACCGCTACCTGCTGATCGGACGACAAGACGCTAGCCGGCCGGAGCCGGTGCAGGCGGCTTGGCTGTTCGCGCAAATGGTGCGGTGGGGGCAGGTCCGCCCGACGCGCGAGGCGCTCGAGGTTGCCAAGGCTGTGTTCAGGCCGGATCTCTATGACACAGCGGTCGGCGGCGATCGCGACGCTGCTGCGCCCGCACCGGACGACGGCATCGGCGCGTTCACCGGCCCGGCCTTCGACGTGGACGACGTCGAGGGCTATCTCGCGTCGGTCGGCATTCGCAGGCCCTTCTCCGGCTAACTCCTTCTGCTCAATATTTGTGCGGTGCATCTATTTGTGCATCAGCTGCAAATTCGCGCGCCGCCGTTCCGCGGCAATGTACACGCGCTGTCCAGAATAAACTCCGCGAAATCAATGCGATGACATCATCGATGGCTTGGCATGATGCTTGAATAGGAGGGTCTACAGGCCGGGACGACCACGGCCGGGTCCGCTGGAGGACCACGCAGCAATGCCGCTGATCGAGAACGCTGACCCAGGCGCACTCTCGATGGCGGCTTTTTTCGTTTTGGCAGGGCACTGCCGGAAAGGACGGCGAGCGACGATGACCCCGCAGCAGATCTTCCTCGTGCAAGAGTCGTTTTCCAAGGTGGCGCCCATCGCCGATCAGGCGGCGGTCATGTTCTACGATCGCCTGTTCACGATCGCGCCTGCGGTGAAGGCGCTGTTTCCGGCCGATCTCACCGAGCAGCGCAAGAAGCTGATGTCGACGCTCGCCTACGTGGTGAGTGGCCTTCGCGATCTTCCGTCGGTGCTGCCGGCGGCGAGCACGCTCGCCAAGAAGCATGTCGCCTACGGCGTCGAGGCGTCACACTATTCCAAGGTCGGCGAAGCGCTGTTGTGGACGCTGGAGCAAGGGCTCGGCGCGGGCTGGACCAAGGACGTCGCGGAGGCCTGGGTCGCTGCCTACACCACGCTCTCCGGCTTCATGATCGGCGAGGCCTACGGCTCGCCCGCGGCGGCGGAGTGAGCAACGGCCATGAGCGAACCCCTGGTCATCATCGGCAACGGCATGGCGGCGGCGCGCCTTGCCGATGAACTCTCGAAGCGCGCCTTGGGCAAGTACGCGGTTGCGGTGATCGGCGACGAGCCGCGGCTCGCGTATAACCGGGTGCTGCTGTCGTCCATGCTCGCGGGCGACGTGACGCCCAGCGACCTCGAGCTGAAGCCGGCGCGCTGGTGGCGCGACCACGGGGTGACGCTGAGCTATGGCCGCGCGGCCGTGGCGGTCGACCTCGATCGCCGCAACGTGCGGCTCGCCGATGGCCGGATCGTGCCGTTCGGCAAGCTGGTGTTCGCTACCGGGTCGCAGGCGATCCGGCTCAATATCCCCGGCGCCGGCCTCGATGGCGTCCACACCTTCCGCGACACAAGCGACGTGGAAGGGCTGCTGCGCCTGGCCGCCGGCAAGAAGCGCGTCGTCGTGATCGGCGGCGGTCTGCTCGGCCTCGAGGCCGCCTATGGCCTCGTCAAGGCGGGCGCCGAGGTGTTGCTGGTGCATCTGATGGACCGGCTGATGGAGCGCCAGCTCGACGCGCCGGCGGCCGCGCTCCTCAAGCGCCTGGTCGAGGTCAAGGGCATCACGGTGCGGCTCGAGACCAACACCGCGAAGATCCTGGGCGAGCACGCCGTCGAAGCGGTCGAGTTCACCGATGGGTCGCGCGTCGACGCCGACGCGGTGATCTTCGCCGCGGGCATCCGGCCCAACGCGGAGCTGGCGCGGCAAGCGGGAATTGCGGTCAACCGCGGCATCGTCGTCGGCGACGATCTGCAGACCTCAGTGGAAGGCGTCTACGCCATCGGCGAATGCGCCGAGCATCGCGGCATCTGCTATGGCCTTGTCGAACCCGCCTACGAGCAGGCGCGTGAGCTCGCCGCGGTGCTGGCGCGCGGCCGCGGCGCCTACACCGGAAGCGTGGTGGCGACGAACCTCAAGGTCTCGGGCATCAACGTGTTTTCCGCCGGCGACTATCTCGGCGCCGAGGGCGGCGAGACGCTCGAGCTGCGCGACGATCGGCTCGGCACCTACAAGAAGCTGGTGGTGTCGGATCATCGGCTCACCGGCGCGGTGCTGATCGGCGATACCGAGCATGCGCTGTGGTATCTGCGGCTGATCCGCTCCGGCGAGCGCGTTGCCGCGATCCGCTCCAGCCTGATGTTCGGTCCGCTGGACTACGAGCGAAGGGCGGCCTGATCCGCATGGCCCAGGATATCGCGCGCGGCTGGTCGACGTCACGGCGCAATTCGGCGCGCGTTCCCACCGACGAAGCAGTCACATTCGTTTCAAATCTTAAGAAGAGCGGCCTGGAACCGAAAATGAATCGATCGTTGATGCCCGTACGCGGAGAAACTTTGACTCGGGATCGAGTCCTCCGGGTAATTTCCTGCTTATTTTCGAGGCGCCCTTGCGATTGGCGATCTCAGGCGTTGTATCTGTCCCATGACGACAGATACAGGTCACGGTTCCATGTCGATCGCCTTGCCGCATATGGCGCCCCACCAGCAGGCCGGCGCGCCGCTCTCCAAGACGCAGGACATGTTCCATCTCGCCGCGGTTTACGGTGCGCTGGCACTGATCGCGGCAATCGTCTTCGGCACGCTCTCGTTCCATCCGTTCTAGCGGTTTCTGCAGCCGCTGCGTGTGACCGGAGGGCCGCATGAATGCGGTCGATTCCGGACTGCGCGCGGTGCGCACCACGTGCGCCTATTGTGGCGTAGGCTGCGGCATCCTGGCGACGCCCGACGGGCAGGGGGGAGCGCTGATCGCCGGTGATCCCGATCATCCTGCCAATTTCAGCCGGCTCTGCTCCAAGGGCTCGGCGCTGGGAGAGACGCTCGGCCTTACGCAACGGCTGCTCCATCCCATGGTCCGCAGCCCCCGTGGCGATCTGCAGCGCGCGGCGTGGGGCGACGCGCTCGATCATGTCGCCCGCGAGCTTGAGCGCGTGATGACGACCCATGGTCCGCACGCCGTCGCGTTTTATCTCTCCGGTCAGCTTCTCACCGAGGATTACTACGTCGCCAACAAGCTGATGAAGGGCTTCATCGGCAGCGCCAACGTCGACACCAATTCGCGGCTCTGCATGGCCTCCACCGTTGCCGGCCACCGGCGGGCCTTCGGCGCCGACGTCGTTCCCGGCTGCTACGAGGATCTCGACGAAGCCGATCTGATCGTCCTCGTCGGCTCCAACGCGGCCTGGTGTCATCCGATCCTGTACCAGCGCATGGTCCGCAACAAGCAGG
>Ga0105156_1000163_pt1 | contig 10773 bp, 8 predicted proteins | sample SSWtaG_3_FD_89673 | JGI IMG/M metagenome (GOLD analysis project Ga0105156, IMG submission 89673) | Hot spring microbial communities from Sandy's Spring West, USA to study Microbial Dark Matter (Phase II) - SSWTFFsm_matched | ecosystem: Environmental > Aquatic > Thermal springs > Hot (42-90C) ...
ACCATGTCGTCACCGTCGACCTCGTCAACAGCCGCCTGGTGCCCAATTCCATGGAGCCGCGCGGCGTCGTGGTTCGCTACGACAAGGCGAGCGGACGGCTGACGCTGTCCGGCTCGATCCAGAATCCGTTCGGCTTCCAGGGCCTGCTCTGCGACCTGTTCGGCTGGCCCAAGGACAAGCTGCGCTGCCGCGCCGACGACGTCGGCGGCGGCTTCGGCTGCAAGAACCAGCTGCAGCCCGAGCACGCCATGATGGTTTTGGCCGGCGAGAAGCTGAAGCGCACCATCAAGTGGGTCAACGACCGCAGCGGCTCGTTCGTCTCCGACGCCCATGCGCGCGATCTTGCCACCACGGTCAAGCTCGGCCTCGATGCCTCGGGCCGTTTCGTCGCGCTCGCGGTCGAGACGGTGGCCAATCTCGGCGCCTACATGTCGACCAACGGCGCGCTGATCCCGACGCTGCCGACCGCCGCCGTGCTCGGCGGCGCTTATGCCATCCCGGCGATCTCCATGCAGGTGCACGCCGCGTTCACCAACACCGTGCCGGTCGATGCCTATCGTGGCGCCGGCCGCCCCGAGGCGATCTATCTGCTCGAGCGCACCATCGATGTCGCGGCGCGCAAGCTCGGCGTTGCGGCCGTCAAGCTGCGGCGCAAGAACCTGATCAGGCCCGCGCAACTGCCTTATCGCACCGCGCTCGGCCGCGACATCGACAGCGGCGCGTTCGAGACGGTGCTCATCCGTGCGCTCGAGCTTGCCGACGAGAAGGGTTTCGCCAAGCGCGCGACGCAAGCGAAAAAGCAGGGCGCGCGGCGCGGCCTCGGCGTCGCTTACTATCTCGAGGCGACGCTCGGTCCGCCGTCGGACGCGGCCCGGATCGCGTTCACCCCCGACGGCAGCGCCACCATCTCGGTCGGCACCCAGTCCAACGGCCAGGGCCACGAGACCAGCTTCACCCAGATCGCGGCGGCGCAGTTCGGGCTTTCGCCCGACTGGATCGCCTTCCGCCAGGCCGACACCGACATCACGGCGGAGGGCGGCGGCCACGGCGGCTCGCGGTCGTTGCAGCTCGGCGGCACGGCGGTGCTGCTGGCGGCGCGCAAGATCGTCGAGAAGGGCAAACGCATCGCCGCTCACCTGCTTGAGGCCGGCGAGACCGACATCGAGTACAGACCGGGACGCTATGCCATCGCCGGCACCGATCGCGGCGTTTCATTCGCCGAGGTGGTGACGGCGTCGTTCGATCCCAAGCATCTGGCGCCGGGCCTCGACGAGACCGCGCGCTACGAGCGCGAGGCCTTCAACTATCCCAACGGCGCCCATGTCTGCGAGGTCGAGGTCGATCTCGCCACCGGCATTCCGCGCGTTGTCAACTACACCGTGGTCGACGACTTCGGCCGCATCATCAACCCGCTGATCGTGCGCGGGCAGGTGATTGGCGGCGTGGTCCAGGGCATCGGCCAGGCGCTCTTTGAGGACACCCGCTATGACGCGAGCGGGCAGCTCACCACCGCCTCGTTCATGGACTACAGCCTGCCGCGGGCCGACGATCTGCCCTCGATCACGCTCGATCTCTATGAGGACGCGCCGACCCGAACCAACCCGCTGGGCGCCAAGGGCTGCGGCGAGGCCGGCGCCACCGGCGCGCCGCCTGCGGTGGTCAATGCTGTGATGGACGCGCTGAAGGAGTTCGGCGTGGTGCATCTCGACATGCCGCTCACCCGCGAGAAGCTTTGGTCGGCGGTCCAGCCGGCGCCGAAGAGCTAGCGTGCTGGATTGAGATTGGGATCCGTCGTCCTGACTCAAAAGCGTTCAGCAAAATCAGGCCTCCGTTGTGTTACTCCGTCATGCCCGGCCTTGTGCCGGGCATCCACGTCTTTACGGCATTGCGGCAGCCTGAGACGTGGATGGCCGGGACAAGCCCGGCCATGACAGCGGAAAGGTCATCCCGCGCTAGCTGATCTTCAGCGCGTGGATCAGCGCGAGGCTGATGCAGAACAGGACGACCAGCGAGCCGGTGACCGCGAAGGTCACGCGGGGGCCGAGCCGTCCGATGACGCGGACGTCGACGCCGAGCCCGAGCGCCGCCATGGCGACGACGGTGAGAAAGCCCGACGTCGCCGCGATCGGCCGGATCGCGATCTCAGGAACGAGGCCTGCGGAGCGCGCGGTGGCGAGCACCAGGAAGCCGATGATGAACCACGGCACGAGGCGCGCGAGAGACGGGCGCCCGCGAGGCGTCGGCACGTCCCCGGGGAAGTGCGGCGCCATGAGCGACAGCGCCACCACCACGGGTCCGAGCATCAGGACGCGGACCAGCTTGACCAGCGTTCCGACCTGCGTCGCGACGGTGCCGATCGGCACGGTGGCGGCCAGCACCTGCGGCACCGCGTAGACCGTGAGCCCGGCCAGCGTGCCGTATTGCGTCTGGTTCAGCTCGAACACCAGAAATGTCAGCGGCAGCGCCAGCACCACCACGACGCCGAGAATGGCGGTAAAGGCGATCGAGGAGGCGACGTCGTCGCTGCTCGCGCCGATCACCGGCGCCACCGCCGCGATCGCGGAATTGCCGCAGATCGAGTTGCCGCAGGCGATCAGGATCGAAATCCGCCGCGGCAGCCCGAGCGCCAGGCAGATCGCATAGCTTGCGCCGAGCGCCAGCACCACGGCCGCGACGATGCTCCCGAGCAGCACCGGGCCAGAGGCGGCAATGGCACTGATGCTGATGGAGGCCCCAAGCAGCATCACTGCGACCTCCAGCACGAACTTGCCGCTGAATGCGATCCCGGGCAGCATCGCCGGACCCGGCTGCCAGGCGGTGCGGAGCGCGCCGCCGATCAGGATGGCCAGCACCAGCGCTTCGATGTAGGGGTGCGAGGAGATCTGCTCTTCGATGTACTGGATCGCGATCGCGATCACCGCGGTGACGACACAGAGGCCGGTCCCCGGCAGCACCGCCAGCATCGACCGCCCCGCCACGCGCACTGCCGTGGTTCTCCCTGGATGAGCGCTCCGCGCCGTCGCGCGGCGGGCGCTTGCGAATGACCACCACGCCGTCGATGCCGCGTCCGGAGGCGAGCGTCAAGGTGCCTGTCGCCTTGCTGGCTTCCTGCCCGGCGTGAAGTATAGTAAGGCAAAGCAATCACAAGGGGACGAACGATGTCACGGTCGGTGCGAATTGGTCGATTGGCGGCCACAGGTGGCCTGTTGGGGGCTGTGCTGTTGCTGAGCGTCGTCGTCGTCTCGCGGGCGGATGCGCAGGACAGCCGCACAGCCCAGGAGCGTGCCTGCAGCCACGACGTCTCGCGCCATTGCCGCCGATACCTGAACGAGGGCGACATGGCGATCTACCAGTGCTTGCAGAACAACCGCGAGCGGCTTTCGCCCGCGTGCCGCAGGCTCGTCGACGGCCACTGACGGCGCGACGTTGTTCGACTAGACGTTGTTCCGATGCCTCCCGTCCACTAAGTCGGCGGCGGAGACCGGCCGGCACCGCGTCAATGGTGGTCGCGGTCTCGCGCCGAATCGGCTATAGGCCCATGCTGGCTGCTCGCGTCCCAGCCGAATCGTTGTTTTCCGTATATATTTGCCATTTGAGATTGCAGGCGGTGACCCGTGCAACTGCAAAGGTCCCATGTCAGCGTTGTCAGATCGATCCGACAGGTCAGCCTGGCGCGGGACTGGATCAGGTCGCGTGGCCCGCGCGCGTTGCCGGACATCACCTCGTTCGAGGTCAACGAGCGCGCAGGCGATGCGCTCGATCTGTCGCTGTTCAAGGTCGGCGCTGACGGCGACCACCCCTCGTTTCGCTGTCTGAAGGCCGGAGACCGCGTGCGCGCGATTCACGGCACGGCGATGGTGGATCGTCCACTCGTGGATTGCCTCGTGGCCCCGATGGCGGAAGCTGTCGTGCGGGTGTGGGACGCCTGCATCGCGGCGCGGCTGCCGGTCTATTCGATCATCCCGGTGAACGACGCCGACGGCCGTCCCGTGACGCTCGAACAGATTTTGCTGCCTTATTGCCACGGCGAGTCCGGGGCCGCCTTCATCGTCACCTCGCTGCACGCCTGGAGCACCGAGGGGCGCTTCGTCACCGAAGGATTGCTGCGGATCCAGGAAGGCGCGCCGCATCCGTGGTCGGTGGTGCTCGATCCCGAGGTCAGGCTGGCGGTCAAGGATCCGGGGTCGCCCGCCGATCCCGCCTGTGACGGCGGGCTGGACGGATAGCGCGGAGCGCGGCTGCCGAGGCTGTGTCATCGGCCCGTCACCACCTTGTCCACCCCTGCCGGGCTTCGTTGGCCGCTCTTGATGCGGTGCACCAACGGTCGGGGCCGGGCGGACGCTTGCTCGAGTTGACAGTAAATTGCGCGCTATCGGACCGCGCTCGGTCGGTGCACGGTGTTGTTAACATGACGCGGTGACAGCGCATTGTAGACTTCGGCTCGCCACAGAGATGAGGCTGACATGGAAACCCTGATGCTGCCGTTCACCCCGCGCTTCATCGTGCTGACGCTGTGCAGCGTGGTGACGGCCCTGCTGCTCGTGATCGGCGTCTTTGATCCGAATCCGAAGGCGTTCGACATCGTCCTCCTGCCGCTGATCCTGTTCGCCGCGCTTACGCTGCTCGGCGTCCGCGATCTGCTCCAGAAGCGCCACGCGGTGCTCCGCAACTATCCGATCTCGGCGCATTTGCGGTTCCTGCTGGAAGAAATCCGCCCGGAGATGCGGCAGTATTTCTTCGAGAGCGAGAAGGACGGCAAGCCATTCAGCCGCGACGCCCGGGCGCTGGTCTATCAGCGCGCCAAGATGGACCTCGACAAGCGGCCGTTCGGCACCCAGGAGGAGGTCTATCAGGAGGGCTACGAGTGGATGCATCACTCGGTGGCGCCGAAGCCGGTGGCCTCGGAACAGTTCCGGCTGACCATCGGCGGGCCGCAGTGCACGAGACCCTATTCCGCCTCGATCTTCAACATCTCGGCGATGAGCTTCGGCGCGCTCAGCCCGAACGCGGTGCGCGCGCTCAACGGCGGGGCCAAGAAGGGCGACTTCGCTCAGGACACCGGCGAGGGCGGCGTGAGCCCCTATCACCGTGAAATGGGCGGCGACCTGATCTGGGAGGTCGGCTCCGGCTACTTCGGCTGCCGCACGGCGGACGGCAATTTCGATCCGGACAAGTTCGTGGCGCTCGCCACCATCGATCAGATCAAGATGGTGGAGCTCAAGATCAGTCAGGGGGCCAAGCCAGGCCACGGCGGCGTGCTGCCCGCGGCCAAGGTGTCGCGGGAAATCGCCAAGATCCGCGGCGTTCCGCTCGGCAAGGATTGCATCTCGCCGTCCTACCACAAGGCGTTCTCGACGCCGATCGGCCTCGTGCAGTTCGTCGGCGAGATGCGGCGGCTGTCCGGCGGCAAGCCGGCCGGCTTCAAGCTCTGCATCGGCCATCCCTGGGAGTTCCTGTCGATCTGCAAGGCGATGCTGGAGACCGGCATCTATCCGGATTTCATCGTGGTCGACGGCAACGAGGGCGGCACCGGCGCTGCCCCGCTCGAGTTCATGGACCACATCGGCACGCCGATGCGCGAGGGCGTCAATTTCGTCCACAACGCCCTGGTCGGCATCAATGCGCGCGACCGCATCCGGATCGGTGCGTCGGGCAAGATCGCCACCGCCTTCGACATCGCGCGGGCCATGGCGCTCGGGGCCGACTGGTGCAACGCCGCGCGCGCCTTCATGTTCTCGCTCGGCTGCATCCAGTCGCTGAGCTGCCACACCGACCGCTGTCCGACCGGCGTCACCACCCAGGACCCGACCCGCATGCGGGCGCTGGTGGTTCCGGACAAGCTTCAGCGGGTCTGCAATTTCCATCACGCCACGCTGCAAGCGCTTGCCGAATTGACCGCGGCCGGCGGCTTCTCCCACCCCAGTGAAATGAAGCCGGCGCATTTCTCGCGCCGGATCTCGGGCGTCGAGGTGATGCCGTTCAGCCGGCTCTATCCGGCGCTGCACGCGGGCGAACTGCTGGAAGGCACCGGCGACGCGCGCTTCCGCGACGCCTGGGCCATGGCGCGGCCGGATTCGTTCCAGGCCGTGGTGACGTGAGGGTGCACCCACCTCTGTCGTCCCCGGCGCGAAGCGACCGGGGACCCAGTATCCGGGACCGTTTGCGATAGAAGCGCGACGCCTGCGTTTACTGGATCCCCGCTTTCGCGGGGATGACAGTGGAGGATTTGGCGAACATTCGAGTCGGGGGAAAAACTATCCCTCCACCACCGGCGTGTTGCGCAACAGCTCGATGTCGAAACGGTCGACGTCGGCGAGCAGCTCGCAGAAGGCGCGGGCGCCGTGGTCGATGAGTTGCCGGCCCTTGTCGGCGGTGGCTTTGGTGGCGTCGCCGACCGCGCCGCACGGGTTGAGGTCCTGGGCCTGCCAGGCGAACGGCGCCGGCCGCCCAGTCGACAGCCAGCGGAAATCCGCCTCGAGCGCGACGCTCGCCGCGGGAAAGTTCGCAATCCGGTCGGTGCGGACGCGTTCGGGGAAGGCCGCCAGCATGATCGAGGTTTCGATGGCGCCGCCGTGGATGCCGTGGCGGATCTCGATCTCATCGAACAGGCCGGCGGGCTGGCCGAAGCGATGCCAGTTGGTGGTGACCGCGAGCATGCCGTGGCGCGCGCGCAAATGCTGCGCCACCAGCGTCATCACCGCGCCGTTGCCGCCATGGCTCGTCACCATCACGAGCTTGCGCAGGCCGCGCCGCGCTGCGCTCGCCCCGATATCGATCCACGCCTTCAGCGCCGCCTCCGCCGACAGCGACTGGGTGCCGGGAAAATCGAGATGCTCGGTCGACAGCCCGACCGCCTGCACCGGCATGAAGGTCGCGGGAAGCTCCGGCGGCAACAGCTCCTGGACCCGGGAAAGATAGGCCTGCGCGATCAGCGTGTCCGTCTGCAGCGGCAGATGCGGACCATGCTGCTCGGTCGCGGCCAGCGGCAGCACTGCGATCCAGCGTGCGGCGCTGCCCGGCGGCGTCTCGCTCCAGCGTATAGCCTCCCAGTCGCGGGGTGGAGGCGGGGGACGGAGCGTGGTTTCGGCCATTTCTTTGCGCGCGGCGACGGGTTAGCTTGCGGCGGCCGAAGCGGCGGGAGCGCCTCGTTCCACGCCGCTTCTAGCATGGTTTTTGTCACGCAACGGAGTTTCTTGATGAGGGTGGCGGTTCTCGGCGGCGTTCGCCGATGGTGGGGCGCGATGATCCTGGCGGCGTTCGCCTGTGCCGGGAGCCTGGCCCATGCCCAGTCGCCCGGGAAGCTCGACAAGGTGTCGTTCGGGACCAACTGGGTCGCGGAAGCCGAGCACGGCGGCTTCTTCCAGGCGGTCGCCGACGGCACCTACGCCCGCTATGGCCTTGACGTCACCATTGTCCCCGGCGGCCCCAACATCAACAACCGCATCCTGCTCGCCTCCGGCAAGCTCGACTTCTTCATGAGCGCCAACTCGCTGCAGTCCTTCGACGCCGTCGCGAGCAAGGTGCCGGTGGTCGCAGTGGCGGCGATGTTCCAGAAGGATCCGCAGGTGTTCCTGGCGCATCCCGAGGCCAAGGTGGCCGCGCTGCAGGACCTCAAGCCGCTGACGCTGTTCGTCTCCAAGGAGGGGATGTCGACCTACTTCCTCTGGCTCAAGTCGGAGTACGGCTTCAACGCCGCCAACGTGAAGCCCTATACCTTCAACCCGCAGCCGTTCCTCGCCGACCGGCGCAGCGCGATGCAGGGCTACGTCACCTCCGAGCCGTTCGCCATCGAGAAGCAGGCCGGCTTCAAGCCGACCGTCATTCTGCTCGCCGACAACGGCTTCAATTCCTATTCGACCTTGATCGAGACGAGGCGCGACCTTGCCGAGAGCAAGCCGGACCTGGTGCAGCGCTTCGTCGATGCCTCGATCATCGGCTGGTACACCTACCTCTACGGCGACAACAAGCCCGGCAATGCCATGATCAAGAAGCTCAATCCCGAGATGACCGACGATCTGCTCGCCTATTCGGTGGCCAAGATGAAGGAGCACGGCATCGTCGATTCCGGAGATGCGGAGAAGGACGGCATCGGCGCCATGAACGACGCGCACTGGGCGAGCTTCTTCGACAAGATGGAGCGCGCCGGTGTGGTGCGTGGCGACATCGATTTCCGGCAGGCTTACAGCCTGCGCTTCGTCAATAAGGGCGTCGGCCTCGACCGCCGTCCGCAGCACTGAGCGGCCGATGTCGGCGCTCGCCGCGGCTGGTGCTGATGCCGCCGATCTGAAGCTCGCGGTCAGCCTGCGCGGTGTTTCCAAGACCTACGACAACGGCGTCGAGGCGCTGGCGCCGCTCGACCTCGCGATCCGCCGCGGCGAGTTTGTCTCGCTGCTGGGCCCCTCCGGCTGCGGCAAGTCGACGGCGCTGCGCCTGATCGCGGGCCTCAGCACGCCGACCACCGGTGACGTGGCTGTGCGCCGGGGCGAGGATGCGCGCGTCGGCCACGGCATTGGCTTCGTGTTTCAGGAGCCGACCCTGATGCCGTGGACGACGGTGGCCGGCAATATCGGCCTGCCTTTGAAGCTCGCCGGCGTTGCCGCGGCCGAGATCGACGCCCGGGTGCGCGAGGCGCTGACGCGGGTCGGGCTCGGCGATTTCGCCACGGTCTACCCGCGCGAATTGTCCGGCGGCATGAAGATGCGGGTGTCGCTGGCCCGTGCCCTCGTCACCGATCCGGACATTCTTCTGATGGACGAGCCGTTCGCGGCGCTCGACGAGATCACGCGCTTTCGTCTCAACAACGACCTGCTCGTGCTGTGGCGCGGCCTGCGCAAGACCGTGGTGTTCGTGACCCACTCGGTGTTCGAGTCGGTGTATCTGTCCGAGCGGGTGATCGTGATGACACCGCGGCCCGGACGGATCAGCGCCGAATTCCGCATCACCGCGCCCACGCCGCGCGACGATGCGTTCCGCACTTCGGTCAGCTATGCCGAGCAGTGCCGCGACGTCTCGGTGGCGCTGGCGCGGGCGAGCGGCGAGGCGTTGCCATGACGGTCGAGCCGACGGCGTCGGAAGCCGGCCGCGCCAATGTCACGGAGAGGGTGGCGCAGGTCGCGTTGCCGGTCGTCGTGCTCGTCATCGTCATCGGTGCCTGGGAGGCGATCGTCAATCTCGGCCACATTCCCCCCTTTGTGTTGCCCGCGCCGTCGGCGGTGCTGGCGACGCTGGTGGCAGATTGGTCGGTGCTGCTCGAATCGCTGCTGGTGACGCTGATGACCACGCTCGAGGGCTTCATCGCCGCCGCCGTCGGCGGTATCGCGCTGGCGCTGTTGTTCAGCCGGTCGCGGCTCGTTGAATATTCGCTGTTTCCCTACGCAGTGGTCCTGCAGGTCACGCCGGTGATCGCGATCGCGCCGCTGCTCCTGATCTACCTGCCGCAGGAAGCCGCGGTGGTCGTCTGCGCCTTCATCGTCGCGTTCTTCCCGGTCTTGTCCAACACCACGCTCGGGCTCAATTCGGTCGACCGCAACCTCGTCGGCCTGTTCACCCTCTATGGCGCCTCGCCGGTGCAGACGCTCTGGCACCTGCGGCTGCCGTCGGCGCTGCCGTATATCCTCGGCGGCCTGCGCATTGCCGGCGGGCTGTCGCTGATCGGTGCGGTGGTGGCGGAGATCGCGGCGGGCTCGGCCGGCGCCGGCTCGGGGCTCGCCTACCGGATCGCGGAATCGAGCTACCGCCTCAATATTCCCCGCATGTTCGCGGCGCTCGCGCTGCTCTCCGCTGCTGGAATTGTGATCTACATGGCGCTCTCACTGGTGTCGCATCTTGTGCTACGACGCTGGCACGAAAGCGCGCTCGGAAAGGATGCCGGCTAATGACGAAGAACCAGGAAAAGGTCGATGTATTGATCTATGGCCAACCCAAGCCGTTGGTGACGAACGGCCTGAACGAGACCTTCGCCACCTACGCCGCGGAAAGCCGGGGTGACCTCGATCGCATCAGCCCCGCGGTCGCCGCCAGGATCCGCGGCGTCGCCGTCAACAGCCTGGTCGGCGCCGACAAGGCCATGATGGCGTTGTTCCCCAAGCTCGAGATCGTGTCGAGCTTCGGTGTCGGTTACGACCACGTCGATGCCGCCTATGCCCGCGAGCACGGCATCATCGTCACCAACACGCCGGATGTGCTGACCGAGGAGGTCGCCGACCTCGCGCTCGGCCTCCTGATCGCAACGCTGCGGGAACTGCCGGCTGCCGACCGGTATGTGCGCTCCGGTCAGTGGGCCAAGGGCAACTATCCGCTGACCGCGGGCTCGCTGCGCGGGCGTACCGTCGGCATGGTCGGCATGGGCCGGATCGGCCAGGCGATCGCGCGCCGTCTCGATGCCTCGCTGGTCGGTGTGGTCTATCATTCGCGCAAGCCGGCTGCGGGCGTCGCCTACAAGCACTATCCGAACCTGGTCGAGATGGCGAAGGCGGTCGACACCCTGATCATCATCACGCCAGGGGGAGCGGCCACCAACAAGCTCGTCAACGCCGAGGTGATCGAGGCGCTGGGCCCGACCGGCGTCCTCATCAACGTCGCGCGCGGCTCGGTGGTGGACGAAGCGGCGCTGATCGCCGCACTGAAAGCGCGCAAGATCATGGCCGCCGGCCTCGACGTGTTCGCCGCCGAGCCGAACGTGCCGGAGGAGTTGCGCGCGCTGCCCAACACCGTGCTGTTGCCCCACGTCGGCTCGGCGGCGAACACGTCGAGGCCGGCGGCCATGATCTTGCG
>Ga0105156_1000164_pt1 | contig 10769 bp, 9 predicted proteins | sample SSWtaG_3_FD_89673 | JGI IMG/M metagenome (GOLD analysis project Ga0105156, IMG submission 89673) | Hot spring microbial communities from Sandy's Spring West, USA to study Microbial Dark Matter (Phase II) - SSWTFFsm_matched | ecosystem: Environmental > Aquatic > Thermal springs > Hot (42-90C) ...
ATGGAGCAAGCCCAATCCTTCGCGCTGTACATGAAGGAGATGCTCAAGAAGTTCAAGAACGTGCACACGATAGTGACATCTTGTGCGGGTTGCTTCAGGACCTTCAAGGTCGATTACCCGACGAAGCTTGGCGTAGAGCTTGGGGCCGAGGTGCTACACTCTTCAGAACTATTCAGCAGGTACCTAAAGGAGGGAGCCCTCAACGTGAAGGAGGAACTGGGCTTCAGGGCGACGTACCACGATCCATGCCACCTCGGGAGGCACGTGGGAGTCTTCGATCCGCCCCGAGAGATAATCAAGGCCATAGGCGTGGACCTGCGCGAGATGCTCAACGACAGGTACCGTGAGAGGTCAATGTGTTGCGGGGCTGGAGGTGGGGTGAGGTCGGGCTTCCGCGAGGTCGCGAGGGAGGTCGCCGCCTATAGGATACGCACGGACGTGCCCAAAGACGTTCCGATAGCGGTGCACACTTGTCCGTTCTGCCGCTTCAACTTCGAAGACGCGGTCAAGATGAAGGGCTACAGCTTAGCAAATGCGGACCTAACAGAGCTCCTCGCAGTGGCAGCTATGGGCTCCGAGGCGGTTAAGGTCATTGGAAAGGAGAGGTACGAAAGCATAAGGAAGCCGTCGAGAGCTTAAGGGCCGCGATTTCCTAAGCTTTCTTAATTGCCGTTTGTTATTGCTTTATCCCATTAGCCCTCACTGAGCTCGTCTTGAAATTACGCCCCGGATTGACGTGTTAAAAAGCTTAATTAAGGAGCAGCAACAGCTCCTCCGCGGGGGGACCTCTTTGTCCATAAAGCCCGTGACTGTTGAGGAGCTTTTAGAGAAGGCCAAGCGGCCAGCCAAGCTAGCTCCTGCCTACCACAAGTTCTACGCGGGAAAGATCCAAGTCATGCCCAAGTGTGCTGTGAGGACCCTGAGAGACTTCGACATCTGGTACACCCCAGGCGTGGCCGAGCCCTGCAAGATAATTAAGGAGAACCCGGATGCGAGCTTCGAGTACACGAATAGGTGGAACTACGTAGCCGTGGTCAGCGATGGGACTAGGGTCTTGGGGCTCGGGAACATAGGCCCTGAAGCCGGCCTGCCTGTTATGGAGGGCAAGGCCCTGCTGTTCAAGTACTTGGGCGGGGTCGACGCCTTCCCTCTCGTCACCAGAGCTAGAGACCCTGACGAGCTCGTCAGGTTCCTGGAGCTGATAGAGCCCAGCTTCGGCGGGATAAACTTGGAGGACATAGAGAAGCCCAAGTGCTTCTACGTATTAGAAGAGGCTAGGAAGCGCCTCCAAATTCCTGTGTGGCACGACGACCAGCAGGGTACCGCTACCGTCGTCCTAGCGGGCCTGATCAATGCCCTAAAGATTGTGGGCAAGAAGCTCAGCGAAGTAGAGATAGCCCTGATAGGCGCGGGGGCGGCCAACATAAAGATAGCGGACGTGCTCGAGCTCGCAGGCGCTAAGCCAGGCAACATAATCATGGTCGACAGCAAGGGCACGCTCTCGCCCGAGAGAAAGGACATACTCGAAAAGGAGAACGATCCGTGGAAGTGGAAGTGGGCCTTGAAGAGCAACGCCGTGGGCAAGAGAGGGGGCATCCCCGAAGCGCTCGAAGGAGCAGACGTCTGCATAGCCATGTCAAGGCCTGGGCCGGGCGTGATAAAGAAGGAGTGGGTCGCGAAGATGGCAAGCGACGCGATAGTGTTTGCCTGCGCCAACCCGATCCCAGAGATATGGCCTTGGGAGGCGAAGGAGGCGGGGGCTAGGATAGTCGGCACCGGTAGGTCCGACTTCCCCAACCAGATAAACAACAGCCTAGGCTTTCCGGCCATATTCAGAGGGGTCCTCGACGTCAAGGCCAAGACCGTGACCGACGAGATGTGCGTAGCAGCTGCGAAGGCGATAGCGGAGTTCGCCGAGGAGAAGGGGATCCACGAGGACTACATAGTGCCGACGATGGAGGAGTGGGAGGTATACCCGAGGGAGGCCGTCGCCTGCGCTCTAGAGGCAATAAGGCAGGGGGTCGCTAGGGTAAAGCCGAGCAGAGAAGAGCTCTGGGAGAGGGCAGTGACGATAATCAAGGAGGCTAGGGAGTCGCTCGAGGCCCTGATGAAAGCGGGCCTCATAAAGCCCCCACCTCCCGAAGAGGAGGTCTTGACGACCTATAAGCCGTAGCGGCCCCCGCCATCCCCTTTATTTCGACGAAGACTTAGAAAAGAGCTCTGAGTACCCCTCGTTTGCTCGCCCCTCGGCCCGGCTACTACCGGCTCTAGCACTCGCATTGATACGCGCCGAAGCGCCTTTAACTTACTCTCAGTCTGTAGCCGCTGTGAATCTTGTGCATCCTGCTCCCCAACCTCTCCAAGAGCTTGGCCTCTCCTCTGAGCCCAGTGCAATGCCCCACGTGCGCTTCCTCGACCCCCTCGCTCAGCATCTGGTCTACAACCTCTTCTACGACGTCGTCCTCCGCGGCAATGAGGTGGAGCCCCCCTACGAATATGACCCTCTTGGCCTCTGCGACCCTCTTGGCCTGCCTGATCACATTCGGTGCTCCTGAGTGCGAGCACCCCGCCAGCACCACGACCTTGTCCCCTACCCTGATCGCGAGCCCCGTGTCGTCGTGCATAGGCTCTTCGACCACCTCTCCGTCCACTACCGTTCTGAAGTTCTTGACAGCATAGCTGCTATCGTAAAACCTGTCTATCTCGCCCAAGAAGAACGCGTTCGGCGCGAGCTCAAGATGCCTCTTGACCATTACCACCTCGAACTCGTTGAGGGCCTTTTTAGCTTCAGGGGGGAGGCCTACGTCGAACTTGGTGAAGCCTTGAGAGACGTCGAAGCAGAGCTTGGTTATTTCTGGATGGGCTATCAACGGCCTCCCCTTGAGGGGATCGACGAGCTTGGGCAACCCTCCTGCGTGATCGTGGTGCCTGTGCGAGAGCACGACGACCTTTACGTCCCCTAAGTTCAACCCCAAGGTTTTGGCGTTTTCGAGAAGGACTCTACCGGTCCTCCCGACGTCGAGGAGTAGTTTGTAGACCTCACCATCATCGTACTTTAAGGATACCAGAGCGCTAAAGCCGTGCTCTGCTAGAAGCTCGGTGAAGCCGGCGCACTCCTCTACGAGTATCGTGATCTCCACAGAGCTCAAGGTCGCTCGCACGGCCCTCGCCTACGATTTATTCTGGTGCGAAGAGCTACGCTTAAGGCTTCGCCAAAACCATCGAACCATCGACGAGTAAAGCCTTGAACCTGGCCCAACGTTTAAGAACCATCGCGTCTAAAGCGCTAGACTGGTTGCAAAAATGCCCTCCAAGAAGGGCCGTGCTGTTCCAGAGACTCTCTTTTCGAGAGCTAACCTTAAAAGTGATGGTTTGGCTTCCCACCTCTGGGGTGAGGGCTTTGAACAGGAAGGTCGTGTATGGGGTCATAGCAGTGATAGTGCTGGCGGTGTTGATCGGAGGAGCTATGGCTACGGCCAGCGCCCAGAACACCAACTATGAGATTCGCGGTCAAGCGCGCATCATACCGCCGGGCCTCGAGATACGGGCTTGGTCCAAGTGGAGATGGAGGCCGTCTCCGGGATTCGTTCAGGTTTCTCCGGAGTACAACCAGACGGTAATGGGGATCCTCGAGTCGAATGAGGAGGCCTCGAGATTGTTGGGGCAGGGCTATAGAGTCGTGTTCGTGAAGCCGATCATAAGGGCCTGCGTCGAGGGCGATGGGACTGTGGTCTTCAAGGCCCAGCAAGCCTTAGTCGTATTGAGCAATGGTAGCACTACAATAACGTATCTCGTGGACATAAGCTCTGGGACGGTCACGCACATAGCGACGATTAACACGGGCCTCTTGAAAGAGCTGCGTGGCCCTAGCATTCGCGGCACAGGGCGTTAAGCAAGCGTCGATGATGCCAATTCCTACGCTATTTTTATTTTCACAAAATGAACTTCTATGGCTCGTAGCAGGTGCGAAGCCTTGAAGTTTAAGATCGCGTTGATGTCGATCGCAGTGGCGTTGATTATAGTGATTGCTCCCCTTTATGTGTATGCCTCTTATCCGAGCCCCTCGTCAGAGGAGGAGGTGATCCTCGAGGAGAGAGTCATAGAACCGATGCCGTTTAGGCCTCCTAAGTTCTTGGTGGGCTTCGTGATTTACGGCTCGATGATAGAGGCAGCGAGCATCCAAAGGCCAGTGGTCGAGCACTACGACGATCACTTGCTCATCAAGCTCGACGGCAATAGAAGGGGCCTGCTGCTCTTGGCCCCCCTTTACGTGGAGGCCTCGACGAATAAGGCTGTTTCGAGCGGGTACTTGGCCAAGCTGATATCTCAAGGAGGGGACATGACGATCAAGGTGGTCGCTTTTACGACCAGGAGGGGCTCGTACGCCATCGTCGTCGAGGTCGTGAAGGGCGGCGAGCGCTACGTCATGGCCCCTCAAAGGCGGTAGCCGCGATGTTGGGACTTTATGAAGTGGTGGTCCTGCTCTCGTGCTCCGCCTGCTTAGCTTTGTTCAGCTACATAGCCAGCGCATTTCTAAGCGTGTACAGGAGGCTTCGAGCTAGGAGCCTTCTGTACCTCTCTGCCTCCTTCTTGTTGCTAGCTCTTAGCCAAGTGTCCTCCGTGCTCTCGACCGTAGTCGAGTCGGCGAGGCTCTCCTTGACCTTCTATACACTCACATCGTCCCTTGCGGCCGCCTCGTTCTTCCTGGTGATCGCCTCGGTATCGGAGGAGAAGAAGGCAGTTGTGGTAGCCCCCCTCGCCATATCAGCGCCGGATCTCTTGGCCTGTGCGCTAGCGGCTACGGCGTCTGTGATTTGCGAAGGCAGGCAACTTAGGGCGTACTTAGTGGCCCTCTCGATGGTCCACCTGCTCCGATTCCTCAGCGCCCTCTTGCTCTACTCAGGCGCGGGCGCCCTACTGCTGGCCTTGGCGGAGGCCGCTAGGGCCTTGGCGACATTGCCCTTTGCGATATTTCACGTGAGCAGGGTCGTTGGCCGTGAATAGGCCCAAGAAGAGGAGCAGACTGCAGATGGTCATGGAGGTGCTTGAGGCCCTCGACGAACACGGCGAGTTGCACGCAACCGAGCTGTCTTTGATGGTGAAGCTCTCATACGATAGGCTTAAGAGCATTTTGGAAGACCTCAACAAGAAAGGCTTGGTAGAGGTAGAGCGCGTGGAAGACGATCATAGGTCGCTCATGATAAAGCTGACCTCGGAAGGCCGTCGACTACTCGAGGAGCTCAATAGGCTTAAGAGCATTTTGGAAGACTACGGTCTGGCTTGACGGTAGACCTAGCACTGGGCGTCGACTGGGTCTACAGCTGTATCACCATGTCGTCGTGTGCCAGGGAGACCCTCTCGAACCTCTTGACGTAAGCCGCGAGTTCGGCGAGCGGCATGTTGTGGTGGGCTATGTGCGTCAGGACAATTCTATCGGCGGCTACGTTGTAGCCAAGCTCGACGGCCTCGTTGACGTTGTTGTGGTTAGAGTTCTGGGAGCTAGGATGCTCCGTAGCGTCTACCAAGGCGACATGAGCTCCGAAGCCCCTGACTAGATCGCAGTCTTTGCTCGCGAGCCCCTTTCCGTCGAAGAGGAAGGCGATTCTGGCCTCTCCGTCGTCGACTAGGTAGCCTAGGGTTTCGACCTTGTGGTTCAGGGGCACCGGGGTTATCTTAATGCCTCCGTGCTCGAAAGTCTCGTAAGGCGCGACGTACCTAAGTCTCAAGTTCTTGAGCTCTGTCGCAATCCAATCAGCAAGCCCTCCTCTAGGGGCGTAGAGGCTCACTGGCTTGGGGGACCACCTCAGCCTGAAGAGGCCAGCGTAGTGATCGGGGTGCCAGTGGGTCAAGAGTATGAAGTCGACGTCGACGTCGCCCATCTTATATATGACGTCGAAGCCCGCGTCGACTAGGAAGTTGACCTTGCTGGCGACGAAGATGGAAGTCGGCATCCTCCTAGCGATGGGCATGGCCTTAGCCTCTTGACAGCTTTTGCACTTGCAGTTCAAAGCCGGAACTCCTTCTGCAGCACCAGAGCCCAGCACTACCAAAAGGGTCAAGTGGGGGCCACCAGAGCCGTTGTTTTGTCAACGGTCTTTTTATGCTTTCGGACGTTTGGCGCTCGACCTTTTTCGTCCTACGGCCTTCGACCAGAGAGGCATTTAGCACGTATGCATGGCGTCAGAAGCGGCTAAGCTCATCATCTTATTCAGAGCCCCAAAAGTCATCCTCCATAGAGGATTTGTCTAGGGCGAATAAAGGCTTTACTGGTAGCCTTCCTCGCGACGACTTCAACGTAGGCCTCATAGTAACCCCTAAGGATCCCGTGACCCTTTGAGCGCGCGGCGAACCTTTTATATGGGGTCATACGACACCATTATCTCGGCGATATTACGTGCTGCGTCCATTCTGTAGCCACGAATTTGCCAACGAGGTAGCCCTTCAAAAGCACTTGGACGAGTGCGAAGCCAAAAAGGCCTCTGAAGACATGAGTAGCACCCTCAAGGCGTTCGACGCGTCGAGTTGCTTTTGCTGAGAGCTATTGGCGGAGCCCACAGGTCGGCTAACGTCGGTTATGCGCCCGCGTCAGGCCATCAGCTAGGTACATCTGGCTAAGCACGTGGCTCGGGTCGCGGGCTCCTCGACGACGAGCCTCGTCACTAAACCTCTCAGTTGCGAGGCCTACGGTCATCGCCTCGCGCTCCTCGACCGCTTCTTTCACCACGTCGCCTGCCCAAGGCCTCATATCAAGAGTACTTCCTAGAAGGTCCCCTAAAAGGGGTTGCGTCCTTATAAGAGCGCATCAAGCCTCTTCGTCAGGCAAGTCCTCGGCCCTCTCGAAATTCTTTTATGTTCCTTGGTAGAGGATATATGATCACCATGAAGCTCTTCGAGCCCATAGAGATAGGTGGCGTGAAGATAAAGAACCGCATAGTGATGTCCGCAGGCGAGACGAACTTCGAGGCCCCCGACGGAGGCGTCACTGATAGGCTCCTCGAGTTTTATAGAGAGAGGGCCAGGGGAGGGATAGGCCTAGCCATCGTCGGGATAGCGAAGATAGAGGGACACTTCGCCGGCGGCCTCGCAGCGCACGACGACGAGTACATTCCAAGCCTCAAGAGAATAGCCGACGTCTTCCACGAGTATGACGTCAAGTGCGCTCTCCAGCTATGGCACCCTGGCAGGTACGAGATATCGGTGGACTCCAGTAGACAACCAGTCGCGCCCTCGCCGATACCACCGCCCATATTCACGAGGAGAGTTCCAAGGGAGCTGACGAAAGAGGAGATCCTCCAAATAGAGGAGGAGTTCGCGCAAGCGGCCTTGAGGGCTAAGAAGGCCGAGTTCGACGCGGTCGAGCTTGCGGGCTCCGCTGGCTACTTGATATCGCAGTTCTTCAGCCCAGCGACCAACAAGAGGACCGACGAGTACGGCGGGAGCATCGAGAACAGGGCCCGCTTCGCCGTAGAGATAGTCCGGCGGATAAAGGAGAAGTGCGGGGCCGACTACCCCGTTCTGATAAGGATACCCGGGGACGAGTTCATCGAAGGAGGGAACACCGTCAGCGAGATGAAGCGGATCGCGAAGATATTAGAGGACGCGGGGGTCGCGGCCATAAGCGTCATGGCCGGCTGGCACGAGTCTCCTAGGCCTCTCACCACGATGCTCGTACCCCGTGGCGGCTTTGCATACCTATCGGCCGAGATAAAGAAGGTCGTCAGCGTCCCGGTGATGATAGCTCATAGGATCAACGACCCGCTCACGGCCGAGAAGATCTTGCGCGAGGGCATGGCCGACATGGTAGCCATGTTCAGGGCCTTGTTGGCTGACCCCGAGTTCCCCAATAAGACCAAGGAGGGGAGGTTCGACGAGATACGCATATGTGTGGCCTGCAATCAAGGCTGTTTCGACAAAGTGTTCAGTGGCCAGCCCATAACATGCCTCGTGAACCCGACCGTCGGTAGAGAGGCGGAGTTCAGGGATCTCGGGGCAGAGAGAAAGAAGAGGGTCGTCATAGTCGGCGGCGGGCCCGGAGGATGCGTGGCGGCGGAGCTCTTGGCCAAGAAGGGCCACGAGGTCTTGCTGTTCGAGAGGACCGACAAGCTCGGCGGACAGTTGAACGTCGCTGCCGAGTCCCCTCTCGCGTACGAGTTCGCAGAAGTAGGCAAGTACTTCATGAACGTTCTGCCGAGGCTTGGCGTAAAAGTGTACTACAACACCGAGGCCGACGCCTCAAGAGTGCTCGCCGAGAAGCCCGACGTTGTGATCGTGGCGACGGGCGCGTCCCCTCTAATTCCACGGGTACCCGGAGTAGAGAACGCGGTCACGGCCTTCGATGTGCTCACGGGCAAGGCAAATGTGGGCAATAGCGTCGTCGTGATAGGAGGTGGAGGAGTAGGTTGCAATACCGCTGCGAAGCTCGCTGCCGAGAACAGGGACGTCACGATAGTCGAGATGTTGCCGAGGATAGGAGAGGACATAGGAATAACAACTCGCTGGACCGTCCTAATGTACTTGAGGCAGAGGGGTGTTAAGATGCTGACAAACAAGAAGGCCGTGGAGATCAAAAAGGGCGCCGTCGTGGTCGAGGATACTAGGAGCAAGGAGAGGAGCGAAATTCCTTGCGACACCATAGTGCTCGCCGTGGGGACTAAGCCGAACGACGGGCTCTACGACGAGCTAGTGGGCAAGGTGGCAGAGGTCTACAAGATAGGGGACTGCGTGCGTCCAAGAAAGGCCATAGACGCAACCCACGAGGCCGCAGACCTTGCGTTGAAGATTTGAGAGATCTGTTGTGCTCAAAGGGCTTCGTGTACCGGAGGCTACGAGGGCCCGTCCGCGCAATCAGCCGCGAATCGCTCAGTCATCACTCCGAGGTTCTCGACTGCTTCTTCATCACCTAGGCCAAGCATCGCAAATACATTTCAAACCGAGGAGATCAAGACTCGACAACAACTAATCGAGGAAATGGACTAGACCTTCTGCGACCTCAAGAACTAGGAGGTGATGTAGCGAGGCGCGTGGACATGACCCTTCGGCGCGAAGGCTACGTAGCCCGTTGAGAGCGCCTCGTCACCGAGCCTTTATCTTCCTGACAACAGGCGTAGGTAGCTTAAACATAATTCTTCCATCACAATGAGGACATCTAACCCCCAAGCTCTCTACCATCTCGTCCCGCGTAAACGTCTTACCGCACTTAAAGCACTTGTATTGAACCATAGCCCCCTCTTTCTCTTGCTCGCGGTCCCATAAAAACTTTAGAGTTGCTGGGCCCCTCAAAGAGCTTCATGCTTAAACCCCTAAAGATCTTGGGGGAAGTCTTTTATATCGATTTCAGAGGTCGGTGATGCTAGGGTGTGAAATGTGAGCATGAAGGTCGTGATAGTTGGAGGCAGCACGGCTGGCTTCATATGCTCTTTAGCCGCGAGGAGGTTCAACGAAGACGCGAAGATAGTGGTGATAAGGAGGGAGAGAAAGGCCCTAGTGACGTGTGGTATTCCATACATCTTTGGGACGCTCCTAAGCATCGAGAAAGATTTGCTACCCGACAAGTTGTTGGCCGACAACAACATCGAGCTCGTGATAGGTGAGGTGAAGTCGATAAGGAGGGACGAGAAGGTCGTAGTCCTCTCTAATGGTCAGGAGATGAGCTACGATAAGTTGGTGCTGGCCACAGGCTCGACGCCGGTGAGGCCCCCGGTACCTGGAATGGACTTCGAGAATGTGTTCTTTGCAAAGAAGGACCCCGACTACTTGCAGAGGTTGCTCTTGAAACTCGAAGGGGCCAAGGACGTAGTCGTAATAGGAGGGGGCTTCGTGGGAGTGGAGTTCGCCGAGCAGTTCAGGAAGAGGGGGTTGAACGTTACGATAGTCGAGCTCCTACCGCATTGCCTCCAACTGAACTTTGACGATGAATACTGCATTATGGCCGAGGAGAAGCTCCGAGAGCTGGGGATTCGAGTCATCACGAAGGAGACCGTCGAGGAGGTCGTGGGGGAGAACGGGAAGGTCGTGGGGGTAAGGCTCGCGGGAGGGGAGAGGCTCAAGGCGGACATCGTCCTCGTCGCTGTGGGCGTCAGGCCGGAGACGACGCTTGCGAGAGAGGCCGGGCTGAAAATAGGCGAGATGGGCGGGGTGTGGGTGAACGAGTACATGCAGACGTCCGATGAAGACATCTTCGCAGCCGGCGACTGCGCTGAGAAGTACTCGTTCTTCACGAAGAAGCCGACGAACTTGAGGCTCGCCTCGATAGCCGCTCGAGAGGCGAAGATCGTGGCCGCGAACCTTTCCCAGCCTAGGGTGAAGAACTCGGGGGCTATAGGGTGCTTCGCGACCGTCGTCGGAGACCTAGGCTTGGGGGTCGCGGGCCTGATCGAGAGGACCGCTCGAGAGGTTGGCTTCGATGTGCTTGTGGGGACCGCGACTACCGTCGACAAGCATCCTGGGGCCATGCCCGGGACCAAGAAATTGAAGGTCAAGCTGATATTCGACAGGGCCTCGAGGGTTATAATAGGCGGAGAGGTTGCGGGAGGGGTCACGGCTGCTGAGCTCGCGAACATAGTCTCGATCATGATAGAGAGGAGGATGACCGTAGAGGAGGTCGCGTTCTCCCAGTACGGCACCCACCCAGCCTTGACGGCTTCTCCGAGAACCCACCCGATAGCTTACGCGGCCGAGGACGCCCTCTTAAAGAGGGCGTCCTCGGCCGCGTAAGCTATCGGGTGGGTTCTCGGAGAAGCCGTCAAGGCTGGGTGGGTGCCGTACTGGGA
>Ga0105156_1000167_pt1 | contig 10695 bp, 7 predicted proteins | sample SSWtaG_3_FD_89673 | JGI IMG/M metagenome (GOLD analysis project Ga0105156, IMG submission 89673) | Hot spring microbial communities from Sandy's Spring West, USA to study Microbial Dark Matter (Phase II) - SSWTFFsm_matched | ecosystem: Environmental > Aquatic > Thermal springs > Hot (42-90C) ...
GGTGATACAGGTCACTATCTAATGAGTCATGGTCCTAGAGCTGCAATAGCTAGGTTTAAGGGAGCTAAGGTTATATCCGTTAGGGAGAAGTACTTCCATACAGATCTACTAGCAGATTACTGGCTAGCAGCATGGCCTGGAACTGAGGCAGTTTTATGGTTAGCTATAGCTAATGTGCTGGTTAACGAGCTTAAAGCTGCTAACTGGGATTTCGTAAAGAGATGGTGGAACTGGTATTGGTTTATGATGGATAGGGATGGTATCATAAAGTTCTTGCTTGAAAGAGGTTACATTAAGACACCACCACCAGATGACGTCTACTATAAGCTTGAGGACGGTAGATGGGCTATAAAAGAGGATAAATGGGATAAGGCTTTTGAATGGTTTAAGACGTTCCTTAGCGAGTACCTATCAAACTTCACCCCAGAATACGCAGCTTGGGTTACAAGGCTTAATGCTAAGACACCACCACCAGCTAAACCTACTCCGGATGAGATAAGGAAGGGGGCTGAGCTGATTAGAGCTGTATCTAGAGAGATAGCCGCTGCTGGAACAGCTATAAGCCTCCATCAATGGAGAGGTAATAGTCAAACACATGGAGGTTGGATGGCTCAGAGAGCAGCATTCCTAGCAGCTGTAGCTTTAACGGGAGCTTACGGTACTATAGGTGGAACAGGGCAAGCTAAATGGCATGAGGAGAACCTAGCATTCCACGGTTGGAAGGGTAGTGTGGGTGCGATGCTTAAGAAGGTGCTAACACTACCACCCGTATGGAACGAGTATGTCTTGTCTCCCGAGGAACAGGCTTTTGCCCATTACGATCCAACTAACACGAGTGTCTTCAAATTCTATGATGAGGATTGGAAGAGCTACTGGAGGGGATTCGGATTTGCTATACCTGATAAAATACACTTACATATCAGTAGGGTTGTTAACCCACCTGCAACATACCAGTCCGGTATACTATGGGCTAGACTTCTAAGCGATACAGATAAGATTGAGCTTGTAATACACGCTACACCATTCTGGAATGAAACAGCTTTCTTCTCAGACATAATACTACCAGAGGGATTCCACCATGAGAGGCATGAGAGTCAGCCGGCAGCACCTGGAATATATGTTCCTGATAGGTGGATTAGCGTTAGATGGCCTAGCTACTACCTATACCTAACGAGAGCTAAAGGTTGGAAGCCTAAGGACCCGCATAGGACGGCGTTAGAAGCTCATCAGGAGGTAGGGTTAGGAGATGTAGTATCATATCAGGAGTGGCATTTAGAAGCTCTATGGAGGGCTCTATACAAGGCAGTTGAGAAGGCTAAGAAGGATGGTGTGCCGTTATCAGAGCTAGTTGAGGATAGGGAGATAGTGTATATGAATAGGAAGGTTAAGGTTTTGAGTTTAGCTAGTAGGCTAGAGTTCCTCATAGACTCTAATAAGGGTAAAGCATATGCTGACAGAAAAGGGATTAAGGTTGAGGATTTAGCTAAAACCCTGATAAAGGAGATATATGAGGGTAAGATAACCTATGATCACTGGAAGGACGATCTTAGGAAAGAACTACTATTAACAATACATGATTGGTATAACTGGGCATCATATAAGGGTGCTACGCCAAAGCTCCCTGAGGAGAGTAAGAAGTTAGGCTTAGAACCTGTAGAGTACCTAGAGATGTTCCAGTTCTGGGTTGAGGAGACAGGGATATATAAGGAGAAGACATACGAGAAGCTTGTACCTCCAGAAAAATATGATAGAATAGACCCTGTAACAAGGATAGCGTATAAAGGCAAGGATATAGTTGGGGTAGAAGAGTATCCTGGAGGTAAGGTTTACGCAGGTCAAATGACGTGGAGTAAGAAACTTGAATTCATATCACTACCCATGAGGGAGCAGGAGCTCATGGAACTATCAATACCGATATTCCCAAGGGAACCTGATTTAGAGAAGGCTATAGCGGGTGATCTGGCTACTGTTAAGAAGCTTGTAGAGGATAAGATGCATCTAGTCATACCATTACAAGACTTCTGGGCACCAATACCGGGGCTTACAACTGGGATTGACCCGTCAAAGGGCGAGTTACTCTTCGTAACCAATAGCAGGTTCTTGTTTGCAAGCGAGAACACTAGAGCACAGTATAACTGGTTTAACTTTGAGATATGGCCAGCATTATATCTCTGGGTTAACCCCATTGATGCTGAGAAGATGGGCCTTAAGACAGGAGATGTTGTTAGGGTTAGATTTTTAGTACAAGCTCTCAAGGACCTAGAGGTTAGTAGTTTCGTGACCAAGGTCTGGGTAACCCCGAGGGTTAGAGAGGGTGTATGCATATTGCTCCATGGAAACCACAGGTGGAGGGTTTCATGGTGGGATTACGGTAAGCTTCCTAAGGTAGATGGGAAGAGCATAGCACCGTTCCCAGTTATATTCTCAAAGTATGAGTTAACTGTAGACGGTAAGAGGTTAGATCAAGCTATTAAGGATAAGAGCTTCCATAGAGTATGGGGTAAGGTAGCTGGAAGGATAGTAGAGCATGTTAGGCCAGCTTCAGATACTGAGATAGAAGGTCATTACATGACAAGCCTCTACAAGGCTAGGAAAGCACCCTTCTGGGATCAAGCTAAGTATGTGTGGTGGAAGGAGACAGGTGTAACATACGACACCATAGTACCACAAACCAACGATCCAGTAAGCTGGGCTAACATGTGGCACTTCAAGGTTAAAATAGAGAAGGCTAAACCCGAGGAGTACGGACAAACGGAATATAACCTTAAAGCTGCAAAAGAAGCCTTCGACTACTTCTTCAAACTACTAACACATGGTAGTAAAGGAAAGCTAGCAAAAGGAATATATGGCGTATGGAGGGAGAGATGGGGTTTGGACATAGTATTCCCGAGAATACTTGGAGTTATTAAAGGAGAACTAGTCGGGAAGACATTCCCAGAAGTTGGATTTAGAAGAGCGTTCTTCTTCGGCGGCGGTATAGGAGGCAAGCCAGCTAGGGATGCGTACGTGTGGCCTATAAAAGATCTAAGAGAACTACCGTAAACACAACCCTACTATCATTTCTTTAATTTCTTTATTTACTTCATTTACATATTTAAGGCTTCTCTTTTGTAAAAAATCGGGGATCCGGTCTTGGCTCTTAGAACAGTCTTATACAGGACTACAGCATGGGTTGACTACAGTTCTTGTGTTAAGTGTGGGCTTTGCGCTAAAGCATGCCCCCCTAAAGCTATAAACTGGGCTCCCAGAGACTACCCTAAGGTCAATGTGAAATTGTGTACAGGTTGTTCGCTATGCGTTCAAGCATGTCCTAAAGGGTCTATAAGAATGGTGAGGAGGTTTAGCGTATTACCAGGAGCTGTAATCTTATCCCTCATACTGCTTCTAGCCATAGTTGTCTATGCTATAAACATTACAACTCAGCCTGTAGGCACTGTGGAGAGTGTAGAGGGTAAGGTTACCTCCCAGGAGTCCTGGTATGAGAAGTATAAGGAGAGTATATGGGTTGGTAAAGGTAGTGGGGAGACTGTAACCAGAGATCCGCTTTCTCAACCCTTCGGTGGATGAGTTTGAGTTCTGATTTGTGGCGTTCTAACGTCTACACGCTATTCTCAAACCTACTTTTAACGGATCCTGAACCGGAGTTCCTTATTAAAATTAAAGGTGTCTTAGAGGAGGCTGGCGGTATATTTGGTGAGATAGCCGGTTCTATAGGAGATGACAGGGATTCATACCTAGCACTTAGAATTGATTTTACTAAAACCCTAATACTCTACGTCCACCCCTATGAAAGTGTATTCCTAGATCCAAGTGGGCTTCTCTGCGGTGATGTGTCTACGAAAGTTTACAGGTTCTATAAGAGTGTTGGTTTTGAGCCAGATTTAGCATCTGCTAGAGTTAGATGTGGAGATCATCTAGGCGTGGAGATGGCTTTCATGGCTAAACTAGTTGAGAAAGGTGATGTAAACCTCCAAGTAAGATTTTTGGAGGAACATCTAGCTAGATGGGGGCCTCTAGCGGGTCTAGCTATAAGCGATGTAGCTTCAACAACATTCTACAAGCTTCTAGGGGTAGCTATAGCGCATTTCATACTAGGTGACTACGAGTATGTTAAGGGTGAGGGTTTTGAAGCTTAGGGTTAATCTTGCTAGATGTTTGAGGAGATGGTATAAGGGTTCAGAGTGCACATTATGTGCTGACTCCTGCCCTGTTAAAGCGGTAGAGGTTAAAGGTAGAGATGTTATTGTTAGTGATAGCCTATGCTTACTTTGTGGTGCATGCTCTTCTGTATGCCCTGTAGGCGTATTCAGCTTAGGCTTAGAAGACATAGTACTTGGAATGAAGTCTGGGGAGGTTATAAAGATATCCTGTAGGGAGGTTGGGGAGAACGTCCTATCAACGTGTATTAACGCTTTAAACGAGAACCACTACCTAGTATTAGCATCTAAGTTTAACAGGTTGGTTGTGGATGCAAGGTGTGAGGGTTGCCCTCTAGCTAGAGGACCTGGTCTAGCAGTCTTAGAAGGTGTAATTGGGAAACTAGCACCTAGAATCGAGGTTATTAGAGGTGGTGGGGTTCAAAGTCCCCTAGTTAGGAGGAGTATTCTTAGGAGAGCTGTAGTTGAGGGTACAACACTACTCTCACCACCCCTAGGCATTATAACAACACTGGTATCACCTAACCCCGTAGAAGTAGTAGATTCTAGGACACCTGAAAGGGCTACTATCACCCTTAGGTTAAAGGCTTTAGAAGCTACTAAAACTCTAGGTGTAGTCGTTAAACATGTACACCCGGTAGTTGATGATTCTAAGTGCACATTCTGTGGTGTGTGCGCTGGGGTATGCCCTACAGGGGCTATAGAGTTTGAGGAGGCAGGCATACTAAGGATAGATACCTCTAGGTGTGTTGGTTGCCAGCACTGTATAAAACTATGCCCTGATAACGCTATGATGCAGGGTGAGAGCGAGGAGCCTAGGGTTCTTGAGTATACGAGGTCTATGACCGTGTGTCCTAGGTGTGGATTCGTATACCCATATAGCCTCGAAGAATGTCCTAAGTGTAGTGTAATACTAGAGATTATAAGAGATATCTATGAGAGTAACCCTAGGGATTGTAAGGATTACGGTGAAGCTATTAGAAATAAGTTGAGGGCTCAACGTTGAGCTTCACCTGCAACTACATATACCCCAGGGCTGAGTATTTTGAGGCTAGAAGGCTAGCTGAAAGCAGGAGGCCATTACTGATCATAGGCCTCAAAGGGTCTGGGGTATCAACAATACTATCAATGATCTCCAGGCTATCTAAGGCTCAATACGAAGTTCTAGATTTGAGTAGTATTAGAGAAGCCCTGGAAACCCTAAAGCATTCTAAGGCAATAGTAGGGGCTACAGGCTCTCTAAAGGAGCTATTAGAGGTTCTGATTAAACCCCCTCCGGGCCTCTCCATCATAGTAGTTAGACCCCTTACATTCAAAGAGGTTGAAGACTACCTATCAACACTTGGAGTCATAGTACCTGATAGGATGTTATTACAAGAGCTCCACTATAGAAGCGGGGGTTTGCCTGGTGAGGTTTGCAGGCTTGTAGTGGAGAGAGGGCTTTTTGGGAAGGCTTTAAGTGCTAGTGACGTTAACATGTTACCAAGCGAGCCTAGCTGGATTAGTGAGGCTAGGGATGTAATGGGCTCGGATTTCGGCAAACTCATGTTACACTCCCTACTAGCCATCATACCTAAGAGTTTATCTTCTAAGATTGGGGTTGAAGGCTCCTGGTGGCTTGTGGATACAGGGGAGGATTATAGAATACCATCTGACATGCTCTGGCTTCAAGGTTTCGCTCTTAGGCTAGTTGATAGATCTGAGGTTACAAAATTGTTAGAGGAGGCTCTAGCGGTAGATAGGGATAGCTTTTCACGCTACATACACAGCATGACTTTATACAGGTTAACAGGTTTAAGGGAGCATGCTAGGATAACTGTTGAATCAGCTCTAACAACGATAGATAACACCCAGGACCCCTTTATTAAATACGACATAGCATTATCAACCTTAGAGTTAGCTGAATTCATCGAACCCCCTGAGACCTACATAAGGCTGCTCACCACGCTCCTAGAAAACGCTCCATTAACACTACCTATTGAGGCTGGGGAGCTGGCTGTACTTCTATCTAAGGCTAAGCGTAGAGCTCTCAGCAGAGATGCTTTGAAAGCCTATGTAGACCTACTCCACATTATAGGGTTAAGGTTATCAACTCAAAGGCTTCTAAGAGAGCTGGAGATGGTATCATCTGAGCTAGAGGATATAGCTATGAGGCTTGATATACCGGGAGATTTAAGGAGGCGTGCTGAGATCACATATCTTAAAATCCAAGCAGTTAAGTCAGCTAACCTAGGTCAGTGGAGGGAGACTCTCAGACTAACAACTGAGGCTCTCGAGAGAGGGAGCTCTGATAGCCAGCTACTAAGCTTACTCTCACTATCACTATGCTTCACAGGCCTCGAAGACCCTATAAGCTTAAGAGCATTAAAGGTTCTAAGCACGAAGTCAGGAGAGGATAGGAGGTTCGAGGTCCTCCTAAAGTTTTGCTCAGCTAATAGCATAGAGGATATGAATGCTATAGCTAGGGTTAAACATGAAAACGAGGAAGATCTCTGGCTACGGCTACTCAGACTCCTAGCACTCATAGCCTCAAGAACATCGATAACAGAGGATTACATAGAGAAGGAGGTAGGTCAAGGTCCTCCACAAGCTCTAATAAAAGCCTTCCACGCTGTTGTAAAGGGTGATATGAACAGAGTTATAAACCTACTCCGAGAAATCCCGGAAGCCGAAAACCCATCAAACCCCCTATCCCTCATAGCAGACATCCTAGTTAACATTAGCAGTGCGATAAGACGTAGTAGCGATATGAGGAGACTAGCCCCCCACATAGCACTTCTAGCAGATAGCCTTAAAGCTGGGAGACAGGAAGAGCTCTCAAGAATAGTCAACAGCATAGCAGTAGCACTAAAGGAAGGGGACTCAGATAGCCTAAGGGTTAAACTAGCTAAGCTGATATTCTATACTTTAAACACCTACCTCTAAACCACTCTGAGACCCCGAAGGGCTAGCCTCCTCCCTGCCCTTTAAAGATGGGGAGGTTTAGGGGAGCTATACCGTTTGTCCCTAGAGGGTGTTTTGGTACAGCCTCTAGGGACTTCCACCTCACCCATAGGGCTTTGGGTATCTCTGTGGGTTCATGGGTGGCTGTTGAGCCGAACGGCACGCGGCTCCCATCTACTGGTTTAAGGGCTGGGGGCTTGGAGCATTGCTCCCATCACCCCCAACCATCTAAAATGTATAGTTAGCAGGAGCCTTAAACCTTGAACCTAAGCTATTAAAGGAGCTTCCCATTGAAACCAGGGGGACCCTCTCCCCTCTAAAATATCTTGTCTCAACTCATACTAAGCTAACCTAAACCAACCTAATAAATGTTTCTGCCCCACTCTCCCCTTTCCCTATGATTTAGATGTGGTCTTGTGGGTTATGGTTGTTTCATTTTAGGAGCTCTAGGAGTGCTATGATTTTTGGTGCCTCTTCCTCTGTGAAGCAGTAGTGTACTTTCGTGTATTGTTTTCTGAACTCTATCACCTCATCTCTTACCTTCCTTGGATCCTTCTTTTGTATTAAAATCTTGTACATTAGCTCTGCTATGTACTTCATCTCCGATTGTTTCATTCCTATTCTTGTAACCTCTTGTACCCCTAATCTTATCCCACTAGGGTCTTTTACGGCTTCCGGTGGGTCTATTGGTAGTAGGTTCTTATTGACTATTATGTTAGCTTCTTCTAGCTTTTGTGCTGCCCAGGCCCCTCCTCCTAGGTTTCTAACGTTTACCAGGACTTGGTGGCTTCTAGTGTATCCTAGCTTCTCTCCTAGTACGTTGAAACCATATGATGCTAGATCCTCCGCTAAAGTTTTAGCGTTAGCTACTATTTGTTTAGCATACTCCTCACCGTACTCGGCCATCTCCAGTGCCGTTATTAATGTTGCAGGTATTCTGTGTAGGTGATGGTTACTTACAAACCATGGGAATACTGTTTTACCAACAGCCTTGTATATAGCTTCATCCCTGAAAGCTATCATCCCACCTTGTGGTCCTGGGAATGTTTTGTGTGTTGAAGATGTCATAACGTCAGCTCCGTGGTCTAGAGGGTTCCTCCAAACACCCCCTATTATTAGGCCTAGTACGTGTGCAGCATCGTATACAAGCTTCCCTCCTACACCGTGTACTGCTTCAGCTATCTCCCTAACAGGATGGGGGAATATGTAGACGCTCCCACCTAATACTGCGAATTTAGGCTTCTCAACCTCTATAACCTTAACAGCTTTATCTACATCAACATTCATCTCATCCTCGTTATAAGGTAGATCTATCTGCCTTATACCTAGAGTTCCCAGAGTTCCAAATTTAGTGTGGCTAACGTGAGCTCCAGCCTGAACAGGGGCTATAACAGCTTTATCCCCAGGCTCCCCTAGAACTCTGAAGACAGCAGCATTAGCTATAGTCCCACTTATAGGCCTAAGTTCAACCATATTAGTGCCTAGCAAGGCCCCCATAACCCTCTCAGCTAAAACTTCAAGCTCGTCAATGAACCTTGTACCCTGATAGTACCTCTTAAAAGGCTTACCCTCAGCATACCTATGCATGAAATCACTCATATAAGCTTTAAGAGCTAGAGAGCTCATAATGTTCTCAGCCGCAATAAGGTTTATGGAGCTATTAACCCTCCAAACATTATCCTCGTTAATAAAAGATATAGTTATTTCAAGAAGACCCCTAACATCTAAACCCGCCCTAGACACCCCAAACATCACAAGGTACTAGTTTCCGTAGAATTTAATAAAGTAGTTGTAGCTTAAAAACCACCCCCCTTTAAAGAGAGGATAAGAGGGCTTAAACTCCTATCCAAGCAAAGATGAGATGAATCAGGCAGAAGAGCAAGCTCGAGGAGCTCGCTGAAAACTTTGATCTAAGAGCGAGCATACTAAGAGGTGGTGAGACGGATTGAAGACAAGCCTCGGGGAGCCTTAGATTGTTATTAACGGTAAGTTTAAATACTTGTAAGCATTTGTAAATACTTGGAGTCTATGGATAGAGGAGCGGTATCTTAGTGCTAGAGGTTTTGTCGAGTTGCTCTGTGTTTTAAGGGTTGCTGTGGTTAAGTAGGTTATGTGTGGTGTGTGTTTGGGAAGTTTTTGAAGACTCTGACTAGAACTGTTGTTGAGTGCTATGCTAACCGTTTTGCTAGGAGAGCTTTAAGGGATATTGAGGATGCTTATAGGATTATGATTGTTGAGATGATTGAATACGCTTTAAAAATGATGCATCCCAGAGCACATTGCATAAAGTGTTTTACAGGAAGTTCGGGGAGAGCTATCCATGGCTACCAACAAGGGCGCTTATAGGGATACAATTAGGAGGTCTAAGAGCTTTAGAGAGCATTGGAAACGTGGTAGAGCTTATACTGGTAAACCTTAGGTTAAGATAATAGCAATAACGTACTTAGACTCACGGGACTGGAGGCTCGGAGATGGTGTAGTTAAGCTGAGAACACACAAAAGTTGGGTTGAGCTCCACTACAGAGGACATAAGCAGTTGCACAAATACCTCTACAGTAGTTGGAGGCTGTTGAGCGAGCTAAAACCAAAGCTGTAGTCGTTATAGGCGACATCGATGGGAGGGTTAAGAGGGAGACAGAGATGAGAGCAAATAATAAGCTAAAGCATAGGATCCATCAGTAGAGTAGTAACACTAAACAGGTTGCTTGAAGAGAGGCCAGTACACGTTGTTAGAGTTTCTGAGAAAGGCTCCTCCTCCAGAAGCCCGTTCACGGGCAATAAGGTTAAGGTTTATGGGCCCTTAGTGATCCGCATTGCGGTGAGGGGGCCTAGGAGAGTAAAGGTAGTAAAGGTAACCCTAAGAGTAGTGGAGGAGAATGGAAGAATCCTTGAGAGGGATGTTGTTGGATCTGTTAACATAGGGTTTAAATACCTCTCCTCAGATGGGAGCCCAGTAGCGTTAGGGCTCGACAGGCACCCATGAGGTGTGAGTGAAGTAGGTGAACCCACACCAAGGTGCAATCCAGCTAATGGAATTAAATTCCGTTAGCTGGGAAACGTTATGACAACTCTAGTGACAGCTTTTAATGTTATGATTTTAAATACTTGTTTGGGGTGCGGAGAGGTGATTGAGTGTATTGGAAAGGTTATTAAAAGCGCTCACTAGAGCTGTTATTGTTAAGAGCGTTTGACTTAAGTGAGGTTTATGAGGTATGGGTGAAGTTAGGGGTTCACACCTAAGCTCAATCAACTAAATTACAAGGCTATTAGTGGGAACGCTAATAGCTAATAAGAGCTCTCTTGAGGTATACTCAGAGGGAACCATCTATTAGTTTATGAGAAAGCTCTACTATTATAGTTAGCTAATCTTTACCTAGCACCTTCCATCCTTTAGAGAAGGAAATTTACATCTAATGTGTAGGGAGCATTGTAATCTCAATGTTTAATGATACGTTATCAATAATTTTCTATAAAGCATTTAGGCTTTGAGAGATATTAAACGTAACCTGGCGACATGGGCCCGTAGCTCAGCCTGGTGGAGCGGCGGGCTCTTAACCCGTAGGTCCCGGGTTCAAATCCCGGCGGGCCCGCCACA
>Ga0105156_1000169_pt1 | contig 10606 bp, 10 predicted proteins | sample SSWtaG_3_FD_89673 | JGI IMG/M metagenome (GOLD analysis project Ga0105156, IMG submission 89673) | Hot spring microbial communities from Sandy's Spring West, USA to study Microbial Dark Matter (Phase II) - SSWTFFsm_matched | ecosystem: Environmental > Aquatic > Thermal springs > Hot (42-90C) ...
GGCTTAGTCCTCTCCTCCCTCAACTTTTTTGGAATAGTCAATGATGGATCTATTTGTAGTAGACTTATGATTGCTTCTATATCCTCTGGTTTTACATTGTAAGATTCAATAGCTCTCCTAATCCTACCTTTAACGATGTTTATAGGTGTACTACCTCTTAAGTAACTCTCAATAGAGCCTTTGATCCAGTTTAAAGCCCAATTTCTCATAGATGAAGTAATTTTAGAGCCCATGATCTCCCTCAAATCCCTTATCCTATAAAGTATGTAGGTTAAGGGGTTAATAAACACCCAATACTACACTCTTCTTTAGAGTCATATCTAAAATAGAATTGAAAGTTTTATGCTCAGCTATACGTTAGTGATTTAGATTTATTACTAGAGGACTACTTTCTCAATTTCTTTCGGTTTTGGCTTAATAACTGCAGGTGTTATTTCCTCTTCAGGTTTGGGATGTGCTTCAGGTACTCCAGGTACGGCACCTACTGCTAAGTGTGGAGGTAGGGGAGGTAGAGGTAGAGGTTCTTTATATGGTAGGTATACCTCCTTAAGTACGTCGACTTCAACAGGGGTTACAACAACATTAGCTAATTGCCTGCCAACTAACGACATAATCAACTCCTCAGGAATGTGTCTTAATTCAGTCTTCGTCTCAGTCTCCACAATAGGTACTGTATACGGTATATCTACATATTCAGCCTTAAGTTGTACATCTTCCTCAGACCTAAATGAATCCGTAACAGTTTCAGATATTAGAACTGGTTGTGTCTTTTCAACAGGTTGGGTTACAGGTATATTATACAGTACATCCACATAATGTGGTCTTAACTTAAACTCATCTTCATCTCCAATGAAGACCTCAGAAGATGTAGGTATGAAGAAGAGTTTAACTTCCTCTCTAGGCACCACTACAGGTACATCATGTTCTCTACTAATGTAGTGAGGTCTTAAAACCACGTTCTCAGAAACTTCTATAGGAACTCCAAACCCATCCGGAACTGATACAACCTCAACCTTCTCAACAGGTTGGATTACAGGTACATTATACGGCACATCCACATATCTAGGCGATAACCTAGCAACATCAGAATCTGTAACATACACATCAAATAAATCAGGTATTAATACAGGTTTGACCTCCTCAACAACCTCCGTAATAGGTATGAGTTGAGTTGATTCAACATATACTTGTTTAAGACCGTCGGTCACCACCCTCTCATTAACACCTAACTCCTTAATAGCCTCAGACGATAACTTATCAAGAGCTACTGCAGAAGCTACACCTATAACAACACCTTCATCTGTTGAGCTAACGATTACAGGAATAACAACTGTTGGTTTACCTTCAAGGATTAGTTGAAGTTGTTTTAGTTCGGTTAATGTAGTTCCACTTGCTTCTCTCACAGCTGTGGATATCGTGTTTCTCAAATCATCAACTGATATTGGTTTTCCCATGTCCAGATACTTATTAAGTAGTTCTGTAGTTGGTTTCGATAGTTTTAGCTGGTATAGTGTTAATCTCTTATACTCAGGTATCTCCCCAAGTATTTTCTTCAATGTATTTACATCTTTAGCAAATATGAAGTCGTGAAGTGATGTTAGTAATACGTTATCATCAGTTGTTCTGACTATATCGTCAGCTACGTACGTGTATGCTGTCTTTCCCTTAGTAGCTAATGTAATTGACTGGTAATTACTTCCTAACTTCTCAGCTAAGCTCTTAACCATTCCCTCAGTCTGTTTTAGGATTTCAGGGTATGTGATAGTTGGTGTTGGTGGAGCTGTGATCATGTGTTCTGCTGTTATGGCTGTGGATAATGCCTTAATAATTGTTGGGTCGTAGGACTCAAGCAACTTCCTACCCTCTACTAAGTACTTAACGTCGGATAGGGGAAGTACTTCCTTCTGAATACCTCTAGTGATAACTATCTTATCTGTGAATACCTCAGCAATTAATCCTTTATCAGGTCTTACTACAACCCCCTTACCACTAACACCCTTACTTAACATATCCACAACGTCATCGAAAATACCTAACTTCCCTAACCTATCCACAGTCTCCACAGACAGTAAAGCACCTTTAGAAGTCGTTAACACCTTATCACCGATGAATAACGATATCTTCTCACCTAAGTCAACAGATGGTGTGAGTTTATCACCTACCTTAACAAACGTAACCTCCTTAGCAATCTCAGTTAATGACTTACCCCTCAACTCATCAGGTAATGCTTGAATAAGCTTACTAAGGTATTCGTTGTACTTGGTTAGGGAGTCCCTAACAACAGTACTGGTGGGCTGTATATTATGCTTTGATAGAGTATCAAGCAACTTCTGAGTCACTAATCTTAACTCATCAGATACGTCTGCCTTACCAGTAATCCTAACCAACCCCTCAACCAACCTCAGCATATCATCTGGTGATTCCTTAGTGAGTACTAGTAGGTACTCATTACTAGGTAACTTAGCTATAGGTCTTAACACTCCAGCTTCATATCTAGCTATTAATAACTCATTAGTTGTAGGGTCAAGACGGATCTCCCAATTCTGTTTCTTAGCTATAGCTTCAGTATATGATAACGTCTTTCCAATACTAGCTATCTTCTCAGCTAGTTTCGGGTTCTTACTAGCTATTAACTTACTAAGATATTCAGCTAACTTAGGCATTGACCTAGCAATACCTACAACAGCACCAACACCAGCAATAGTACCTACTAACGTACTGATGAGCTCTTCTCTCTCCTTCTCATACCTCTCCCTTAGTTTAGGGTCGTCAACTTTAGACGGGTCTAAAAGCTTACTGAACTCCTCAGTAATTAATGAACTCTCGTACGGGTCTGAGAAGTACTCAACCATTTGAGAGAAGAAGTTAGCTAGTGAAACACCAACTAAACCTAGAGCTAATGGAGTCCCAACCACGGGCACAGCACTTAAAGCTATAGTACCTGCTGATGCAAGTGCAGTAGCTATAGCTGAAGCTATAACTGACGGTACCCCCCTCTCCTTCAGGAAGTTATAGATTGCTTGATAACCTTGACCTAAGACATCAGCTATTTTCAGAGATTCCTGTAAACCCAAAACAACCCTCCTACCAGGTGTTACATCAGGTACCTCACCCCTAACAATCTTCTCCTTAAGTTCTCTCTCATAATCTGCATATGTGTAGATAGGTACACCATCAGCGTATTGAACACCAACCCTACTTATGAAGTTAGTTATTGAGGGGTCGTAGATATTGGCATTCTTAAGCTTTTGATATACCGTACTTAACTTACGGAGCTCATCATCACTTAATTCAGAACCTCTCATATACTTACTAATCATTCTCAACACATCATCACTTAATTCTAAATTCTCCCTCAACTTCATCCACACATCCCTACTTAAGAACTCAGCAAGTGTGAACACTCTAGCAACCCTACTAGCTAAGTCATCGATGAAATTAACATCCCTTCTCTTCAAGTACTCTAAAGTAGTTCTCTCTAATTCCTTAGATAACCTCATTAATTCCATCTCCTTAGAAGTTAGGATATTCAATACATGTGATACGTCAACACCGTATTTTACGCTAATACCACTAAACAATAACTTCAGACTCTGTATTGTCTGGATTGACTTGGGGTCTTCAGGACTTAGACCACTTAACTCAGACTGTACATACTTCTGAATATTGTTTTGGATCTCTGTTCTAACCTTATCCAACCTAGACTCAAACTCAGGAAGTCTAACACCAAAGGATGTGTACTTACTCCTTAAATCACTATACTTTGAAAGTAATGATATGATCTCAGATAATGACGTAACCCCAGACAACTGCAGTTCAAGCCTACCTAACTCAGACTCGAAACTACTTAACTCGGACTGAGGTATTGAAAGCTCAACAGTATGGGTTAGTGTGATGGGTTCGTACGTTGTGTACGGTACTGTATGTGTTACAACCTCATACGTTGTCTGCCTGAATAACTCAGTGTGAGTAACTGTTTCAGTAATCGGTACTGTCATAGATGTGGTTATGTACACAGTAGGTATTTGAGTAACTGTATTGGTTAGTGTGTAGTAGTACGTAGTATATACAGTTTGTCTGAAGACTTCAGTATGAGTAACATATTCAGTACTTGGAGGAAGCCTAATAGTGGTGTAGTAAGACATGTAAACACCTCCTACAGCTTAATCCCAACCACCTTAGTCTCATACATAGTAGTAGGCACGATTACAGTTGCGTATGTAGTAACAGTAGTCGGAACAGTAACTACTGAGGTCGTAGGTCTGATAACAGTAGTTGTATAAACCGTAGTGAGTGTGTTAGTAACTACTTCAGTCTTAACCCAATCTGCAGTCACGGTGACCTTAGTAGGAACAGTAACAGTAGTTGGTAGAAGAGATGTTTGGGTAGTATATGTGAAGACAGTAGATACGTAAATAACTGAGTAGTAGAGAGTCCACTTAGTCATATAGAATGGTTGTGGAGTATCAGAAACTTTAGTATCATATCCAAGATCGATAACTACAGTCCTCACACTCACTACTTCCCCCATTTAAATAAAACGTAATCAGTTATATATGTTACGTTTAATGAAGCTTCATACCTAACACAGCAATAATTAACGATAGGATAATTACTAAGGAGAATATGAAGGGATCTGCTATGATGTGTAGTAACCCAACCAACAACCATACTAATGAGTTAACCACATCCCTAGCGAAAGGATTGGAAGGTAATCCGATAATCACTGTATGATTTCCAACAGTATGTACTACTGACTCATTAGTAAGTAGAGCTGTTGTGTTAATCGTTAACACAATCAGTGATACAAACACAGATGATATGAAGATAGCAAACACTACAACCACGATACCGAAAATTAATAAACCAGCATATGATAAACCATAATCACTACTCATGTATAACCACCTCACTCAACAGGAGCTCCAAACCCTTTAACAAGGACGTAATACGATACTGAAACAATGACTAACCCTAATATCGATCCTTTAATAGCTAGAACTGCTACACCTCCATACATTCCTAGCATGTTTGCGTATATGTCGATCAACATACTCACAGCTGTGTAGCACCCGTCACACGCAATAGTGAATAACGTCATATATGTCATAAGTACCATTGGTTGGAATAGTTGTGTGATTGATGTTGAACCACCGAAGAATTGCTTAGCCCAAGCTACCAAACCCGCAAATCCTAGTCCGAGAGATGTGTATGTGACGATCTTACCAACACTTCTTAGGAAGTCTCCTGATAATGCTGAAGCTATAGCACTTGTCCGTACTAGGATTTCAGGTATACTACCTACTGAAATCATGAGGGCTACTGATACAAACGTAGATATTATCACGAATGCTAATCCAAACCTAAAGAAGAACTGCCCTAACGTTGCTAACATCTTCCTTCACCTTCCTTATAGGTATGACTACGATATTACCCTGTAAGTCCTCAGCAATTATAGCATCATCAGTTATCTGCTTAATCTCCCTAACAGTCATTTCCTTACCGTCGATAACTACCTTCTTAGACGGGAATACTTGCTCAGCAACCTCTATCCTAGGCTTACTCTTATCCATTTTCTTCTTCTTAAGTATTAAGTCAAACATGGATACCCCAAACAAGGAGTAACTACAGAGTTTAAAACATTACCTCCTACGTGTGTGGATGGCGTAGAGGACGAAGATAGCTACCGCTACGAAGGTGACCAACCACGTAAACCCTCTTAAATACGTGAATGTTATATCCCTAAATCTGAAGTCAACTGGTGTGTACTCATTAATCATCTCTAACGACTGGTCTAAACTACCGTATATGAGTGAGAATAAAACAGCCATATATATAACCACTATCGTGAAGATTAAGGTGATGAAGATGGCCTTAACAATCATATACTAACACCCTCCCTCCTAATCGCAAACCCTATAATCAATAACGTAAGTATAGATATGATGCTTAACACACCTAAGATAAGTGATACATAGATGATGTAGGGATCTCCAAACCAGTGACTACTACTTATGTTTAAAGCATTCGTTACTAGACTTCCGAAGCTAACTACGAAGCTAACTACGTATGCTACCACACCAATCATGAATAACGAGAAGATAATAACTAGTATGTTCCTCATAGTGGTACCGCAACCACCTGCTTAGTGATTACTTCAGTTATAAACCCTACAGTCGTAGGTATGGTTATGGATGTATATACAGTCCTTACCACCATATCGTATGTAGTACCAACCGTGATGGTAGTAGTTGAAGTTCTTGTAACTGTCTCATACCTAGTACTGGTTATAGTACCTAACACATCATATGAAGTGTTTGTTACTGTAACCCATCTGTTATCGTAGTATGTGTATCCAGCAGGTAGTGTGACAGTCCTAGTTATAGTTACTTCAGTATGTACGTACGTAGTTACAGTTATACAACTCATATTCCCACCCTCTCAACAACTGTAATGTGTTGAGGTACTTCAATAGTTGTAGGTATTAGCTTCCCAGCAATGAAGAGAGTCTTAACATACTTAGTAAATACAGGGTCTAAGACAGTTACTACCTCAGTAACGTATTTAGTAGTATGCGCTGTAGTTGTTGTAGTGATTGTGTAGGTGATTGTGACGTCACGATATACAGTCCTTATGTCGTAAGTAGTCCTCCAAGTATATACGTAAGTAGTTACAGTTGTTGTGTAGTAGTTAACAACTGTGTATGGGGTATAGATAGTAGGCCCAGTAGCGAAAGTCCAAGTCTTCGTGATCACGTTAGTAACAGTACATACCGACATTAACACACCACTAATAAAATACTTAAAAAAGAATTAGATAAAGTTTTTCACTCCTTAGACGATACGTAGAAAGCTACACCCAACACTAACGCTATAGCAGTATATGGAAGTATGCTTAAGTCCTTAGTTGCGAATGCGTAAATACTACTCACAATTCCTGAGATGACGATAGCTGTTGATAACGACTTAGTTAGTGAGTATATAGCTACAGTCAACGCTAGGAACACACCATACATCATTACAGAAGTTACTTGAGGTACTGACGGCCTATATATTGTGAAGTTCGGTAACGTAATTGATTGTGTTACAGTAGGTGGTAACACAGTCGTTACTGCAGGCGGTGGTGATGCTGAGACCAACGATATAGCCCTACCTACAGGGTCTACAGAAATCATCAACACTATACCGACAGGTACATCAACTACATACTCATTAGATGTTACCGTAATACCTGAAATAGTAACACCAGCAACTGAGTATGATAACGACCAACCTCTAAACCCCCTAAGCGTAACTCCTTTCGTACCGTACGGGTAGATAAGTACATCAGTTAGTGAGTACTCAACAGCTAGAGGTGATGATACATACACGTACTTCAGTAACGAGCCAGGGATTACAGGCCCTACTATATGTACCTTAACATCCCCCACAGACATCAACCTGAAGACCGTACCTAAAGTGTTTCCATACCTCTCCACATACACTGGTTGTGACGGAGCGTACACATACGGATATAGTGTTACAGGACATGTAGTGTTAGTTGCTCTAAGGTATGTTGTGTCCAGCTTGGTGGACTCACCAACCATATAGATAAAACCGACGTAAAGTACGAACGTAGTTTCAGACTCACAGTAATAACATAGCATAACGTTAACAGGTGGTGAAGGGTATGTGAAGTACTCAGACTTAAGTGAGGTACTGTTTATGAAGACTACGGAAGTAAGTGCTGTTGAGTTGATAAGTACACCTGCTTTAAACGATGCGTAGCTGACGTTATGGGAATTAGCTAAACCTACCTCAATATCGAATCCAGGAGCTGATGCGTAGGAGACCTCAATGATTTTAGAAGACGTAAACATTATGTAGTACATATCAACCACACTTGATAACCCCCTCAGAACTACATGTCCTTCCTCAACCACTATCGGCTGTAGTCTACCGTTCACTAATAGATATGTAGGTATTAAATTTACAGCTGTATCTCCTCTAACATCATATTTAATATGGATAAGTTCATCCATCCTTAAATACCTCAACAACGTAATTGGGTTATTAGCCTTAATCCTAATACCATCGAGAACAACCATATATAACGGTACTGAAGCGTTTTGATACGGACTCCATACCAGACCTGAAGAATCAGGTATCCCGTAAGCTGTATGCGGTGATGTTATGTTAGTACCTATAAACCGTACTGAAATATTTGCTAATCCATTAACAGTAGGTACTGTAGTTGTATTAACCCCTTCAAACCTGACAAAACCATCAGTAACTACATTATCAGATGCGTAAGTAAGTCTTACAGTACCTACCTCACGGACAACATCAACACCAACTAATGTAACAACAAGACCATCCCACACAACAGTAAACCTAGGTGGTAAATCTACAAATCTAACTGTGGTATCATTACTTTGAGCCGATGTGATTAAGTTGTAAGTACTTAACCCCACAGCTGTGGTGTTTACGGTAACCACCCAGTACTGACCTACATAAGTAGCTGGTAAACCAAATAACGAGACATTTCCTGATGTGACTTCTAAACCATCATATACATGTTTAAGTCTCACATATGGTTTTACAGATGTTCTATAGTCAACTCTAGTCCCATTACTGATACTTACTTCAGTTCCGTCCTTATTGACAGCTTTTACAAACCATTCATCAATAACTAATTTATCGAAGATGACTGATACTGTGTAATTCCCTTCAAATCTAGTTAGTCCGTAGAGGCTGTCGTTAACACTAACTACTTCATAGTTGTATCGCCCAACTACAGACTTGGTAAGTGTGTCGTTAAATATGAAGGATCCTTGGAAGGGAGTGTTATCAAAAGCGTATATAGCTGAGATGTTGAACTCAGCTGTATCACCTACAGTAAATCTAGGCCTAGTAGGTGTTATTGAGTTAATAATGATTTTATCGTATACGACAGATACTGAATTAGTCTCGAATGCTGTGATTCCGAAGGTATTATCACGAACATATGCTGTTGTATATGTATATGATGTAACCATATATGATGTATCTAAAGCATATGATGCAGACCCCGAATACCACACAACACCATTCCTAGAAACATTGATTGTAAAACCACTCACTACAGTATTATCACTCTTAAACCTCAAAACCCACGAAACATTAACAAAAGACCCAACATCAGTTCTCGTATCATTAACTGATAACGTAACCACCACCTTATCAACAATTATCGCTCTAGAACTAGACCAATCACTAATTATATCATATGGGTTCCAAACCCTCACACGCCAGTAATAAAGACCTACACTCATGTTCTCAGGTAGTGTGATGACTGTATATGTATTAGATGTACTTACCTTACCTGAATCATAGAACAGTATTGTGAAATCAGACCTATTAGAGATCTGTAGCTGGAATGCTGTCTGATAATCACCACCGAATACTGGATTATAAACCCATGAGAAATTCACAGATGATTGAGGATCAAATCTGAAGTTATTAGGTGGGTTCTGAAGTGTTGGTGGGTTGGGTGGTACTACTTCCTCAGTAGATGATACCGTAACCGTCGGTTCTGGCTCTACGTAATATGTATATACTACATAGTCAAAGTAGTAAGCATAGTAATAAGCATCAGCTCCTCCCCATATCAATCTGAAGTATATCTGTGTCGTTGATAGAGTGTCTGTTCTTGATGCTAGAAGTGTATTGTTTATGTATAGTTTTTGGCTACTACCTGTTACAGCAAGCATTACATGATAGTATGTATTGCTTGAAACATACGTATTAGTAACTGTTTTTCCAACACCTGTACATAGAGCCCATCTCTGATCGTTCCATAATGAGTTTCCCGTCCTGAATATCATATTTGCATAATTCTGAAGGTCTGTCAATGTCGGGAACGAAATGAATATTTCATAAACAGCATTTCCTGGGTTAGCTTCAACATAAGCATAACTAATTACTCTAACACCAACGTTACCACTTATGCTTAAGTTTATTGGATATTGCCAATAAATTGTACCGCCATTCCCTGCCCCATCTCGTTTAAGGTACATCCAACCATTGCTAACACCCCATAATGCGTTTTGTTGTGGTATGAATGCCCATCCACCACGTAATGTTGTGAAATCATCAAAGAACGGAAATGTTTCATATCCATTACTCGCGGGTGGCGCTGTCGGATTTCCGTAGTACATATATATTGTTTTTGTGCTTGAGGCAGGTATTGATGGTACTCTAACCCACACCCTAGTGTTTGCTGTGTTACATCCCGACTCAATCCAGTAGCTAAGTAATGTAGTACCGTCAGAATCCGTGAACCTCAGGTCAGCACATGTGTTCTGAAGCTTGCCTTGAGATATTAATGTAGCTGTATTAACTACGACTAACACAGTGTAGTTAGTGAGTGTTTGAGCTACAGTATTATTAATAGTGATTGCCCTACGGTACTGCCAGTTAGGGTTGTACCATCCTGCTGATTGTGCATTTATTTCAGTAGGTGTGGTTATTAGTAATGTTGATATGAGTATTATTAGTGTGATGGTTGTGTATATCCTTGTTTTACTCGACCCTATAGTTTTCATATGGGTTTGCACCTCCGTACATCATCAATACAGTATTTGACC
>Ga0105156_1000170_pt1 | contig 10598 bp, 9 predicted proteins | sample SSWtaG_3_FD_89673 | JGI IMG/M metagenome (GOLD analysis project Ga0105156, IMG submission 89673) | Hot spring microbial communities from Sandy's Spring West, USA to study Microbial Dark Matter (Phase II) - SSWTFFsm_matched | ecosystem: Environmental > Aquatic > Thermal springs > Hot (42-90C) ...
CCTGGGGCCGAAAGGCATCGGTCGCCACCAGCACGCGCATCATGCCGCGGCTCCGACGGTGGGCGACGTCGAACGGTCGCGATCCGCCCAGCGCACGATCTCGAAGCGTCCGTCGTGATGCTCGACCACCGCCGAGCACGACTCCACCCAGTCGCCGGTGTTGATGTAGCGTACGTCGAACCGATCGTGCATCGCCGCGTGATGAATATGGCCGCAGATCACGCCTTGCGCGCCGTTGCGCCGCGCCTCGCGGCACAATTCCTCCTCGAAGCTGCTGATGTAATTGACCGCGCCCTTGACCTTGAGCTTCGCCCACGCGGAGAACGACCAGTACGGCTTGCCCACCTGCCGGCGAATCTGGTTGAGGCCGCGGTTGAGCACCAGCGCCGAGCGGTAGGCGAAGTCTCCCACCAGCGCGAGCCAGCGGGCGTGGCGCACCACCGCGTCGAACTGGTCGCCGTGAACGACCAGATAGTTGCGGCCATCGGCGCCGCGGTGAACCACGCGCTCGGCGATCTCCACCCTGGCGAAGTTCGCCCCGCTGTGCTGGCGCAGGAATTCGTCGTGATTGCCCGCGAGATAGACCACGCGGCGGCTGCGCGCGGCGTCGAGCAGGTCGAGCAGCACCTCCTCGTGCGCGGGCGGCCAGTACCATCTGGACCGCAAGCTCCATCCGTCGACGATATCGCCCACCAGGAACAGGGCTTCGGGATCGAAGTGGCGCAGGAAATCCGCCAGCGCCTCGGCCTGGCATCCGTTCATGCCGAGATGAACGTCGGAGATGAAGACGCTCCTGACCTTGAGCGCGGCGCGCACGGGCGCCCGGCGGTGTTGGCCGGGCGGCAGCGCGGCGGACGGCGTCATCGCCGTTCCTGCCGGCTCGGCGACGGCGAGTACGGCCTTCAAGAGCCCCGCGACCGACTGTGTGACGTCGCGGCCGGCGCGGCGCCGCAGGATCATCCATTGCCAGCAGAGCCCGCCCGCGAGCAGCACGAGGCCGCCGGTTGCATAGTGGTGCTGGCTCACGGATAGCCCGACGCGGTAGCTGGAGCTCATCACGATCAGCGCCGCCGCGCACAGCTTGACGGAATCGGCGCTCGGCATCAGGCGCACAAGACGAGCAGTCATGATATCTCCGTGCCATGAGCGGGCTGAAGCACCGCCGTCGTTCCACGTTTGCCTTGCCGGGCATTGGCACGCCTGCGCAGCCGCAGCACCAGCAGCAGGCTGAGCTCGACGGCGACCAGCGCCACCATCACGGCGAACCCGACGCCGACCACGTCGCCGCGGTCGCGCAACAGGTAGCCGAGGCCGAGGAACGGCGCATTCCAGAGCGTGGCGCCGATCAGCGTTGCCAGGACGAATGGCCTGAGCCGCAGCATGAACACGCCGGCCGGCAGCGCGAGGTAGATCCGGACGGAAGGCAGCGTCTGGCCGATCAGCGTGACCCAGAAGTGGTTGCCGAGGTAGGCGCTCACGAGCCGCGCATAGAAAGCACCGGTGAGGCCGACGTAGCGTCCGTAGCGCGCGACCGCGCGGTCGACCCGCCGGGCGCCCATGGCGCGGCCGATCGCGTACCAGCCGAGCGCACCGAGCGCCGAGCCGATGGTGACGGCGACGAGCGCGGCAGCGAGGGCGCGCACGCCCTGCATCGATGCGCCAAGGCAAATCAGCAGGACATAAGACGGCGCCACCGGGATGAACTTCTCCAGCGTGGCGAGGCCGCACAGGCCGAGAAGGCCGAACGCCTGAAAGGCGGAGAGCGTGGTCGATGCATCCATGCCGAACCTCAGGCCGCTGCCGGTTGGCGTCGGCTGATGCGGTAGGCCGACGCGGGAGGGATATTGCGGAAGGTCTGGCCGATGCGGACCGCGGTGAGATCCAGCTGAAGCAGCACGGCGTCGGGCACCGGACAGCGTGGCCCGTAGGTGATCTGGTAGAACGCGCCGCCGGGCTTGAGATAGTTGAACGCGCCGACCATGATCGACGTCACCTTCTCCGGCGACATCGTCAGGAGCCCGAGCCCGGACACCACCGCGCCGACCGGCGCCCCCTCATAGAGTTTCGTGCGCAGCAGCCAGGCGGCGTCCATCCACAGCACCCGCGCCTGCGGAAACCGCTCCTGCAAGAGGCGCACGAAATCGGAGCCGTATTCGACCAATGTCAGGTCGCGCTCGCGAACGCCGCGCGCGAGCAACGCGTGGGTAAAGGCGCCGGTGCCGGGACCGAGCTCGATCACCGGGCCGGTCGCCGCCGAGATTTCCTGGGTGATCAGCGAGGCGATGGCCGGGCCCGATGGCGCGACCGCCGCGACCCGCAGCGGATCGCGCATCCAGGCGAGAAAGAAGGAGAGGACATCTGCATTCGACACCATGGGCCCTTTCGTGATCGACATTCCATTGCCACCGGAGATTGTCCGCTGGCGGATGCGTCATCCCACGCCGACCTTGCGCCAACCTGTCGCGAGCGGTGGCCTGCGGCGGTTCACCGCACGCATTCCCATCCGCGCCGCAAGTTTGCCGCAATGAAGCCACCATAAGCTCGGTGTCCGGAAGCAGGTGGAGTAACGATGCGGATACTCTTGGTCGAGGACGAGCCGGAGATGGTGGCGGCGCTGCGCAGCGCGCTGACGCGGCACGACATGGTGGTGGATCACGCGCGCGACCTCGGCGAGGCCGAGATTATCGCCGCCGACGAGAGCTACGATGCGATCGTGCTCGACCGTCAGTTGCCGGACGGTGACGGGCTGTCGCTGATCCCGCGGCTGCGCGCGCGTGGCAACACCACGCCGATTCTGGTTCTCACCGCGCGGGGCGATCTCACCGATCGGGTATCGGGGCTCGACGCCGGCGCCGACGACTACCTCGGCAAGCCGTTCGCCTTCGAGGAACTCTTGGCGCGGCTGCGCGCGCTGCTGCGGCGGCCGGCCGGCCTGCAGAGCGACATCGTCAGCATCAGCCGCATCGTGTTCGACTTCAACCACCGCGAGGCGACGGTGGATGGCCAGCACCTCGCGCTGCCGCGGCGTGAGCTTCTGGTGCTCGAGGCGCTGCTGCGCCGGATGGGCCGCATGGTGCAGCGCGACGCGCTGATGGAATCGGTCTACGGCCTCGACGACGCGGTTCACCCCAACGCGCTCGACACGCATATTTCCAGGTTGCGGCGACGCCTCACTGAGGCCAATGCCGGCGTCACCATCAACGGCGTGCGCGGGGTCGGCTATCTCTTGCGCGAGACCCCATGAGGCTCTTGCACCCGCGCTCGCTCACCTGGCTCCTGATCGGGCGGCTCGCGGTGATGCAGGCCATCGTCCTCACGGTGCTGATCCTGGCGATTGTTCTCGTGGCGCTGGGGCTGTGGCTCACCGGCTATGACACCGACGAGTATGAAGGCACGCTCGCGACCACGTTGCGCGATGCGCTGGCACGCGACGCGGCAGGTCACCTGATCCTGCGCGACACGCGGGAATGGTCGGCGCTGCGGTCGGAAGTACCGAACCTCTGGTACGTGATCAGCGACAAGCACGGCGAACGCCTCACGCAAGGCACCGTGCCGGCCGAATTCGCGCCCTTGCTGCCGATGCTCGACCGGCTCACCGAAGCCAGGATCGGCACCGGCCCGGGCGGTGCACCGCCGCTCGGGGCGCTGGTGAGAACGGACGACACCGAGGCCGGGCGGGTGCAGGTCTTCACCGGCGTGCATGGGCGCCTCACCGTGCGAAGGGCGCTCAACGTGGTGCCGAAGTTCGTGCTCTTTGTAATGTTGCCGCTGTTCGTCGCCATGACCTTTGCGATTCCGGTGGCGACGCCGTTCGTGGTGCGGCGCGCGATGCGCGGGCTCGGCGAGGCCGCCACCCAGGCGCGGCGGATCGAGATCGATCGCGTCGGCGCGCAACTGCCGCTCGACGGCGTTCCGTCGGAGATCGTGCCGCTGGTGGAAGCCTTCAACGACGCCCTCACCCGGCTCGACAAGGGGTACGCCCAGCACAAGCGCTTCCTGGTCGACGCCGCCCACGAGCTGCGGACGCCGATCGCGATCCTGTCGACCCGCATTGCCTCGCTCGGCCCCGGCCCCGAGCGGACCCGCCTCCTGGAGGACACCACCCGCCTCACGGTGATGACGGGCCAGTTGCTCGACGTCCAGCGCCTCGAGCGCACGACGCAGGAGTTCACCACGGTCGATCTCGTGGCGATCGCGCGCAAGGTCGTGATCGACCTCGCGCCGCTGGCATTCGGCGCCGGCTACGAGGTTGCGTTCGAGCCCGGGGCTTCGAGCGTGCTCGCACAGGGCGATCAGACCGCGCTCGAGCGCGCCGTCACCAACCTGGTGCAGAACGCGATCGACCACGGCCGCCGCCGCGGCACCATCTCGGTGCGCGTCACGCCGGACGGCCGCATCGAGGTCTGTGACGAGGGCGACGGCATTCCCCCCGAGGAGCGCGAGAACGTGTTCGAGCCGTTCCGGCGCCTGCACGGCGGCGGCCGCGGCGCGGGCCTCGGCCTCGACCTCGTGCGCAAGATCGTCGCGCTGCACGGCGGCAGCATCGAGGTCGACGAGGCGCCGGGCGGCGGCGCGTGCCTGCGGATACGGCTGCCGGTCATGCCGCATGATCACGAGCAATCCGGCGCCTGAGCGCCGCCACGCTCACTGCTGTCGTCCCCGGCGCGCAGCGACCGGGGACCCAGTACGCCGCCACGCCGATTGTTGAATCGAAATGCCCTGGGATACTGGGTCCCCGGTCAAGCCGGGGACGACAGGTGAGGCAGACCGCGCCGAACCCTCCCTCGTCACCCGCGGACTTGATCCGCGGGTCCACGCTTTGCGGCTCAACTGAGAAGAAAAGCGTGGATGCGCGGGTCAAGCCCGCGCATGACGAGGGAGTTAAACCGTCCTTCCGCCATCCACCGGCAGGATCACGCCGGTGAGGAATTCGGCCTCGTCGCTGCCGAGGAACACGCAGGCATTGGCGATGTCGGCGGGCTCCGACATGCGGCCGAGCGGAATGGTGGCGAGGAATTTGGCGCGGTTCTCCGGCGTGTCGGGCATCCCCATGAAGGATTCCAGCAGGGCGGTTGCCCCGATCACCGGCGCGATGCAGTTGACGCGGATGCCGTCGGGGGCGAGCTCGACCGCCATCGACTTCGACACCAGGTTCACCGCGCCCTTGGTGGCGTTGTACCAGGTGAGCCCGGGCCGCGGCCGCACGCCCGCGGTCGAGCCGATGTTGATGATGCGGCCACCGCCCTGGCGCCGCATCACCGGCACCACCGCATTGGTCATCAGGTAGATGGATTTGACGTTGATCGCGAACACGCGGTCGAACTCGTCCTCGGTGACCTCCAGCATCGGCTTGTTGCGGAAGGTCCAGCCGGCGTTGTTGACGACGATGTCGAGCCGCCCGAAGGCGTCGACCGCGCGCTTCACCGCCGCCTCGATATCGGCCTTGCGTGTCACGTCGCCGGCGAGCGCCAGCGCGCCGTTGCCGGCCTCGGTGGCGACCTTGGCGGCGCCATCGCCGTTGAGGTCGAGGATGACGACGCGGGCGCCCTCGCGGGCGTAGCGGCGCGCGATCTCGGCGCCGAACCCCGAGGCGCCCCCGGTGATCAACGCGGCTTTGTCCTTCAATCGCATGGGCGCTCCCTTTCATTGTGATGTCGTTGCCGGCCGTCCGGCAACAGGTTAGGCGCCGCGGCACGACCGCTCAACGGGGACGGCAGAGGTTCCGCCAGAGCGCATTTCGTCCGAATCCAGAGAGCCTTGCCCGGCCATTAAATCGGATCCGAAACACCGGGCCGGCCACATTAATTCGGGGCGTTAACTTTAATTATTTTGTCTTGGCCGTGAAATAATCTCCGATTAACCAATTTACCGGCGGAGCGCCGCCCCGCGAACCTGCACGCCCGTCTTATTTTCCGCTGACGCTGGAGCCCGCATATGGCAAATCGGATTGTTAAATTGATCGTCGCGGCCGGCCTGGCCGGCATCGCGGCTGCGCTGCCCGCGCGAGCCGACACGGTGACCTGGTCGCTGTCCGGCATCGGCAACGGCGATTCCGGGTCGGGCACCTTCACCGAAACCGGCGGCGTGGTCACCGCCGTCACCGGCACGGTCACCGTCGCCGGCCTCGGCACCTTCACCATCACCGGACTGGACACCAGCTACGGCTCGCCGAGCAACTTGATCTACCTTCCGCCCCAGATCACCAATTTCAACACCACGCCGGCGTTCGTCGATTTCAGCGGCATCGCTTTCGACGCCACGGCGGGCTCGACCACGGCCGCCTTCAACATCGGCGGCTTCGCGCAGGCCGGCCCGTTCCAGTATGTGCTCTACAACTCGCTCCAGAATCCCGACGGCTTCAACGCTGTGAGCGCCGGCGCCGATGCGGTCACCTTCACCGCCGCCGTTCCGGAGGCCTCGACCTGGGCGATGATGCTGGTCGGCTTCGCCGCACTAGGCTATGCCGCCTACCGCCGCCGGGGCGCCGCAGCCGCGTCCGCCACGGCCTGAGGATCTCTTTAAGAGCAACGATTGCGATACGCGCGCAGCGCCGTCGCGCCGTGCGTCACTCAAAACCGCGTTCCCGTCGGCTATTTTCACATCGAGGCTGATCTCATGAAGCAGGTTCTGAAATCCACCACGGCGCTGGTGGCGACGCTGTCGCTGCTGCAGCCGACCTTGGTCAACATGGCGCAAGCCGCCAACGCCATCGTCACCGCACAGCCGATCCAGCCGACGACCCCGGCCGATATTACGGCCAACTTCGTCAATCCGGCGACGCAGGTGCCGATGACCAACGCGCAGATCATCGCGGCGCTGCAGCAGAAGGTGAAGTACGTCTTCGTCATCTTCAACGAGAACCATTCGTTCGACAACGAGTACGGCACGCTCCCCGGCGTCAACGGCATCTACTCCAAGCCGGCCGCCCAGACCCCCGGCTTCACCCAGACCTTCACCGACGCGTTCGGCAACGTCAACACGGTGCAGCCGTTCCTGCTCGGACCGCAGCAGAATTCGACCTTCAACGACAGCGTCGATCACAGCCACACCGGGCTTGCCCGCAAGATCAATGTCGGCGCGAACGGCGTCGCGCAGATGAACCAGTTCGCGCTCGACGAATACCTCGCCCACACCAAGGGCAACGCGACCACGGCGGCCCAGCAGGCCTCGGGCATCAACTTCTCGCGGCTCGTGATGTCGCACATCGACTGCGACACCATTCCGTTCTTCTGGAACTACGCCAGCCGCTTCACCATCTTCGACAACATCTTCGCCACCGAGGACACGCCCTCGACGCCGAACGCCGTCGCCATGCTCGCCGGCCAGTCCGGCGAGACCCAGTGGGTCAAGCACCCGGCCCCGGCAGGCGGCAGTCCGACGGCTGATGGCTTCACCGGCACCGTCAGCGGCTCGATCCCGCAGCAGTCGGGTTCGACCATCAACACCCTGCCCGGTTTCGACGCCCCGATCGTCGGCTCGGTCGGCAATCCCACCTTCTCGGGCACCTCGACCACCCAGGGCCCGCCGCTGGTCAACGACCCGCAGCCGTTCTGGGGCTCGCAGTACGACGCCACTACCACCAACCGTCAGCCGACCGGCCCCAAGGAGGGCTACGGCTCGACCAACATCGCCTCGAACCTGACCTTCGCGTCGGTGCCGCTGACCGCGATGGGATCGAACATCACCGCTATCACCAGCCAGGACTACAATCCGAACTTCGACCTGCCGGACATCCAGCAGGACATTCCCTACATCCAGAGCCTGAACCGGGCTCCGGTGGCCTGGAAGTGGTACCAGAACGGCTATGACGCCGAGCCGACCGACGCCCACACCGGCGTCCCGCACGAGAACTACGTGAGCCACCACCAGGGCCCGCAATATTTCGGCTACCTCGCCAACAACCCGGCCCAGCGCGCCAATTTCGGCGGCGAGAACGACTTCTTCAACGACGTCGCCAACAACAACCTGCCGCAGGGCGGCGGCATCTTCTACGTCCGCGGCGGCTACTACAACCTGAACTACCCGACGGTGACCCCGCCGATCCAGAACGCCAACTATCCGGCGGCCCTGACCCAGACCGACATCAACAAGATCAACGCCACCAAGTCGGGCGACGACGATCATCCGAGCTACACCGACCGCCAGATCTCCGAGTCGATGGCGGCGCGGGTGATCAACGCGGTCGCCTCCAATCCGGAGCTGTGGGCCCAGAGCGCGATCATCGTCACCTACGACGAATCCGACGGCTTCTACGACCATGTGCCGCCGCGGATCCTGTCGTACGGGCCGGACGGCCTGCCGCTGTCGCGCGGCGTGCGCGTGCCGCTGCTCCTGATCTCGCCTTACGCCCGCGTCCACGCCGTCGGCCACGCCGAGGGCGACCACAACGCGGTGATCCAGACCATCAACGCGATCTTCAACCTGCCGGCGCTGTCGTCGCTGCCGGATGAAGCCCAGGCGCTCGCGGCGGGCAACTCGCCGGCGTTCAACCAGTTCGGACCGGCGGGCTTCCAGCAGAAGTATCTCGGCCCGCGCGACACCAACTCGCCGATTACCGACAGCCTGTTGCAGGGCTTCGACCCGCAGCGCCTCGCCGGAACACTGCCGCCGCTGCCGGGCTCCTATGCCATGATCCCGGACAGCGTGGTCAATTCCTATCCGCACTACAACGGCCAGGGCTGCCAGGCGATCGGCGTCACCCCGGTCAACAAGGCGCAGGAGACCGCCGCCGGCATCCCGGCGGGCTTCAACTCGCTGCCTTCGTCGTTGCCGGCCTATAGCCAGCAGAGCCTGCCCAACAACTGAAAGCGTGCCGAACGCCGACGCCCGCACGGGCGTCGGCATCCCTAGAATGAAGGCCCGCGAGCGAGACGCCGCGGGCCTTCATCGTTCTAATATATGGTCCCGGTATAGACCGATGCCTGCGGTCCGGCGCTCGCCCGGCCGGTTCCCGCCCGCCAGTGATGGATATCCCCATGCGTCTTCCCCTGCTCCCGGCCGCGCTGCTCGCGCTTGCTCTCGGCTCCTCGACAGCTCAGGCCGGCGCGGTGCTCGACCGGGTGAAAGCGGAGGGCGTGCTCCGCTGCGGCGCCGAGCCGCGGCCGGGCCTCGTCAAGGTCGAGAAGAACGGCGAGGCGCACGGCCTCTTGCTCGACGTCTGCCGCGCCATCGCCGCGGCGGTGATCGGGCCGACCGGCCGGCTGGAATTCCATCAATACACCTCGTCGAAGGCCTATGACCTGGTGCGGGGCGGCACCGACGACGTGTTCTTCCTGAGCGCATCGGAGATGCAGGAGGAGGACCTCACCGGCAAAATCCTGCCCGGGCCGCCGGTGTTCATCGAGACCACCGCGGTGATGGTGGCCGAGAATTCGCCGGCCCAGCATCTCGAAGACCTCGCCGGCAAGTCGATCTGCTTTCCCATCGCCGCCAACAGCAACCATCACCTCGAGGCCTGGTTCGGCGCTCGCAAGCTCGATTTCATCCGCATGGGCTATCAGGAGGAGGTCGAGCTCAACGACACCTACAACGTGCAGGTCTGCAAGGGGCTGGTCGGCGAGGCCACCACCCTCGCCGAGGTGCGCCTCGACGGCGGCGTCAATCACTTGAAGAGCCGCATCCTGCCGGAGCAACTCGCGGCGTTTCCGATCGTCGCCGCAACCGGCACCAAGGACGCCGAATGGGCGGCGGTGGTCGCCTGGGCGATCCACACGCTCGAGCGCGCGGAAGTGGCAAGCAACCACTGGACCACCGGCGGCGCACGCTCGATGCCGGTCGTGGCGGAAGAGCTCAAGCTGTCGAAGGACTGGCAGCAGCGCATGATCGACGCGGTCGGCTCCTATGCCGACATCTATGCCCGCAATCTCGGCGACGGCTCGCCCTACCGCCTGCCGCGCGGCCCCAACGCGGCGTGGCAGAACGGCGGGATTTTGCTGGCGCCATATATTGATTGAGGGGCGACCGGCAACGGATTGCTCAAAGCGGCGACACGAGATGCCTCTCTGCGGCGAGCCGGGATCGATCGCGGCGCTTCAGGCCGCTGGCCTTTCCGCGGGAGCCACGTCGAAGCCTACGCGCGGGAAGCGCAGGTTCACCTCGCCAACCGAGGCGTCTTCGTGCCGGACGACAATTTCATCGGGCGTAAAGGCGAGGATGCGCACTTGGACGGAACTACCATAGTCGTTGGGCGTGATGCTGACCCAGTCGCCGCGCCGGATGCCGACGTCCTGAGCCTCGGAGGACCACTCGTCGGGCTCGCTCGGCGCACTCGCCTTGGCGACTTCGATCGCCTGGTCGGGTGTCATTTCCGAGAAGCTGCCGTGCCCTATCTCCGCAACTCTCCTAAACCACGGGTCGATCAGGCCGGCGAACGCGATGAGCTCGTTCACCTCTCGACCGCCATTCTGGCGCGCGAACCAAAGCGGATGATAGGCTGACAAATCGGCTGCCGAGGGTTCTGCTCCGAACACGAAGTTGCGGCCGTCGGCCAGCAGCTCGGCGAGCCATGCGATGTGGGCGTTGACCCGTTGCAGGTATATCGCCCGTTTGGGACGCAACACCTCAGGATCCAGGTTGACCCGAAACAGCGGGCGTCGTTC
>Ga0105156_1000171_pt1 | contig 10597 bp, 12 predicted proteins | sample SSWtaG_3_FD_89673 | JGI IMG/M metagenome (GOLD analysis project Ga0105156, IMG submission 89673) | Hot spring microbial communities from Sandy's Spring West, USA to study Microbial Dark Matter (Phase II) - SSWTFFsm_matched | ecosystem: Environmental > Aquatic > Thermal springs > Hot (42-90C) ...
AAAGCGAAGTGAGCTTGAGGCTGTTCAAGTCGAGCGACAGGGTCGTGAACTCGGCGTTCATGTCCTTAGGCTCCCTAGCCCTCATCGCCTTTATACTTAAGGGCTTAGGCTTAACCCTTAAGTAGGGGACATCGAGTTAACTCCGCCTGCTTGGAGCGGGCAGGCTCCTTGGGCAAGCCCAAGACCACCAAGGCCGGAGCGAGCTTCTTGGGCAGGCACGTGATGATGAAGAAGGAGTACGCCGAGCTAGTGCTGTCCGGGGCCAAGACCACTACCATAAGGCTGGGCGTGGTGAGGCCGAAGAGGAAACTGGTCCTGCTCCACAGTAGCGGCAGGGTATTGGCCGAGCTCGAGATAACCGGGTCCGAGGTCAAGAGGGTCCGAGATCTAACAGACGAGGACGCTAGACAGGACGGCTTCCAAGACAGGCGACAGTTGATAGAGCACTTAAATAGGATATACGGCAGGAGGCTCAAGGACGACGAGAAGGTCACGATAATAAGGTTCAGGGTCGCGAGGAGGATCGAGGGCTCCGAGGCCGAGGAGGGCTCCAAGTACCTCGGCCTGAGGCCAGTGGACGTGGCCAGCATAGCCCTGCGCTATGGCGTGAGGCTCAACCCCAGGGACATGGTCATAGTAAAGAAGGTCGCCGAGACGGGGAGCATCAGGAGGGCCGCCAGCGCCTTGTTCGGGGATCCGAGCAGGAGGAAGGCGATAAGGGCGGCTCTCGACAAGGCGCTGAGGAAGCTCATCGAAGCTGGGGTCATAGCGAAGAGGGCTGAGGAAGGGGGACGGGAGAGGGCCGAGGACGAGGCGAGAGGGAGAGGGCGAAGCTGACTTGACTAGACTACGAGTCTGATCCTCATGCCCAAGCCCATCGCGAGGGCCTTGTCGTAGGCCAGTTTCGCGGTGACGGCGTCTTGAATTGCCAAGCCAGTCGAGGTGAACACCGTTATCTCGTCGGCCCTCTCCCTGCCCCTCTTGAGCCCAGCGACTATCTCCCCCAGCTCGCCGTAGATCTGCTCCCTCTTGAACAAGCCCTTGGCTATGGGCACGTTGATCTCGCCGCCGTGCACCGCCTGCTCCACGTCGTCCACGACGACCTTGGCCCTGAGCAGTATGCGGGGGTCTATCTCCTCCTTGCCCGGCGCGTCAGCGCCTACGCAGTTCAAGTGGACGCCCTTTCCTACCCACTCGTCCATGACTATGGGCTCTCGAGATGGCGTGGCTGTGGTGATGATGTCGGCCCCCTCAACGGCCTCCTTCGGCGTCCTGCACACCTCGACCCTCAATCCCTCGACAACCATCGAACTGAACTCCGCAAAGTCCTTCGAGGCCCTCTCGTCGATGTCGTAGACCTTCACGTGCTTTATGGCCCTCAGGACCACGTTCAAGGCCATTAGCTGGGTCCTAGCTTGGGTGCCGGCGCCTATGAAGCACAGGGTCTCGGAGTCCTCCCGCGCCAAGTACTTGGCGGCGACGCCACCCGCGGCCCCGGTCCTCATGGCGGTGAGCCAGCTGCCGCTCATGACCGCCATGGGGAAGCCAGACTTGGGGTCTACAAGCACGACGACAGCCATGACTGTCGGCAGGCCGTACTTGGACCTGTTCCGGGGATGGGAGTTCACGATTTTGACCGCCGAGACGTCGAGGGCCTCTAGGTAGGACGGCATGACCCTCAGGTCCCCCTCGTACTTGTCGAAGAAGAGGTAGGACTTTCTGGGCATCTGGATCCTGCCCAAGCCCTTCTCCCTGAAGGCCATCTCGACTGCCTCGACCACCTCGCGCATCTCCAGGAGGATCTTGACGTCCTCGTCGGTCAAGATTAGTGTCTCGAGCATGAGCCTACACCGCCAAACGTACGCTCCGGGCTACGCTAGCGCCCCTCGAAGGAGTCCACGCCCCTCCTCCACCTCTCTATCACATTCTTGACCTCTTGGGCGAGGTACTCGCAGACCTCTCCGAGGAACCTCTTGGCCTTCTCGACGTCGAAGTCCAGTGCCGGCCCCTCTCTCTTGTAGGCTAGGGCGGAGGCTGGCAAGGGGTAGGCCCAGAAGCCCTCTTGATACACCACGTAGTCCTCCTCGTCGTAGAGCTCTCTCTTCAGGAGGTCGGGCCTCGCTGCCGCTAGAGCAGCTGTCTCCTCCGCTAGGGCGTGGCCTTGGCCGACGGGATAGTACTTCTCGACCACGCTTCGAGCTGCGACCCACCAGTCTATGGCAATCCCCCTAACGCCGGCCTCGAAGTACGCATCCCTAATGGCCTCTTTTATTAAGTCCGTGTTTCCCCCGTGGCCGTTGACGAAGACAACGTGCTTGAAGCCTTTCTTGGCCAAGGAGACGGCCACGTCCTTCACGAGGGACTTGAAGGTCTCGGGCCTCAGGGTCAGCGACCCGGGGTACCCTATCAAGCTCCTCGTGACCCCGTAGCTTATGCTGGGGGCGACGACCCCTCCGACCTTCGAGCAGAGGACCTCTGCTATCCTCTCAGGGATGTAGACGTCGGTGCCCAGCGGTAGGTGCTTGCCGTGGGCCTCTATCGTCCCGACGGGGACGAAAGCGGTGTCCACGCCCTCGTCTATCAGCTTCTTGACCTCGACCCAAGAGAGCTCGGCCAGTCTCAGGACCCCCAAGCTAGCCACCGCTAGAAGTTGTTTGGAGAAAATAATTAACGCTAGCTGGTCTCGAGGCCGCGAACCACACACCACCACGACAAAGGGCCTGCCCATTGGGGACGGGCTTTAGACCCTGTACAACAACCTGAAGGGCCCCACGTACTTCTCGACGACCTTGTAGTCGGCCTCGTATATGTGAGCGCTCGCGGAGAGCAGCGTGAGCCTCCTCGGCCCCCTCGGATGGACCTCCTCGGCTATGGTGGCCATGGCGTAGAGGTTGGGGTAGAGGGCCTTCGCGTAGTCGTGGCTCCTGAATACTGCGGTCACGTGCAGCTCGCCGCCCCTAAGCCTGAACTGCGCCCAGTTCCAGCAAGGGGGGTCGTTGTGCCTAGAGCTGTCAGAGTCCTTCAAGGGGTTGTAGAGCACGACGACCGCTTGGTTCGTGTTCGGGAACCTCGAGAGCTTCTCCTTTACGAAGGAGATCTGATCGAAGGAGGAGCCGCAGTGGGGACAGGAGTAGGCCCTTAACCTCTCGCCGTAAGTGTACGTGAAGCCCATCCTGTCAGGCGACGCGAACTGCTTGGCGTAGACCTCGAGCTGGGTCGGGCTTAGGGAGCCCACCTTGTCCAGGACCTCTGGGTGTCTCGAGGGCCTCGATAGGTCCTCGACGTGGAGGATCAGGTCCTCGACCTCGAGGATCCTCGAGTCCTCCTTCGTGGTCCAAGAACCGTGGTCCAGCACGGCTATGACGGCTTTGAACCAGCCCTCATAGATGTCCTTGGCCCTCGCCAAGAGGGGCATTTCTCGATCGAGGGTAGCTGACGGATCGGAGCTATTTATCCTTAGCTCACGACGCGATGCTCAGCCTAAGGTCTAGGATGCGCGGCGCATACGACAGGCCCTCGGATTTGAGCGGTCCGACGCTTAGACGCTTAATCGTAAATGGCCCTCGCAATCCACCGCGCCGTGCCCTCAAGTCCGACTGACTTTAAGTATCCCTTAACGTCTCTGGCCTCGAACTTGGGGTGGAACTCGTACTCGGCGAGGCACCTTCGAACTAACTCGGGCTCCACGTTTATCAGGTCTCCGAGCTTAGACGCCCCATCGACATGGTCCTTCTTGGAGAGCGCATCGACGAAGGCTTCGGCCACGAGCCCCTCGAGCCCCTCATCTGCCAAGTTCAGGGCTAGGACGCAACAGGGGAAGACGTCCATGAAGTCGCTGAACCTAGCGAGCCTCTTATGGCCCTTGGCCTCGAGCATGCTCGAGTAGGGCTCCCATATGCTCAGCATCTCGACGTCCCCCCTCTCCAGCGCCTCGACCATGTGATGAGGGCTGTCGAAGTACACGACCTCTACGTCGCTCAGCCCCCTCTCCCTCAAGTAAGCCGCGAGGCAGGCGTCCATCGTCGACGCTAGGGTGGAGCCAGCCCTCTTCACGTCGCTCAGCCCCAAGCCCCTCCTCAAAATTATGCTCCCGCCACCGCTGGCACCAGAGGCGACGATCTTGAACTTGCCCCTCGAGGCCGCGTAAAATATCAGTTGAGTTATCAAGGGCGATAGCCCGACCTCTATCCTGTCCCTCACTAAGTCGCTCATTAGCGAGAGGCCGTCGTCGTAGACCCTGAGATGGACCCCGAGGCCTGCATCCTCCAGCCTCGACTTGAAGTCGAAGATGAAAGGATACTCGGCAGCCCTCACGATCCCGACCTTTACGAGCTTGCTCGAGGACTCGAAGCCCCTGAGCCAGACCCTATAACCAGTGCCCCTCTCCCTCCTCCTGTAGACGAGGCCCAATTTCTCGAGCTTCGTCAAGAAGTAGGAGATAGTGGACTTCGAGTAGCCAGTGGACTCGACGATCTCGGACTGGAGGGCCCCTCTGCTGCCCCTCTCCCTCAAGAACCTGACTATAGCCTCTTCGGACATCCCTGCGATAAAAAATCGATGAAAAAACTTATATATTTTCCCTTCGAAAAAGCAAGAGTTCGAAGAAAGTATGAAGGGCGGGTTGATGGTCTCGTGCTACCTAGTAGCCCTACTGCTAGCGCACGCCGTCCTTTCTGCGGTGCTACTGCGAGGTCATTCAAGCGACCTCGGAGCGGGCATGACCGACGAGCGTTCGTGCGCGTCGAAACCCTCTCGGTAGGGTGATGATGATGTCGCCTGAGAAGGTCGTCAGCAAAGGCGAAGGCCTCAAGGCCCTATGGGCGCTGGTCTTTGCGGTAATAATCGTGCTGACCTTCGTAGTGCCCTACACTACGTTAAAAGACGTGGCCAGTTTGTGGGGGGCCTACACCTTCTGGACCTTGCTGACTGCAATCACCATAGCGTTGGTTTGCGTCTTTATGCGCAGGTGGAGGGAGTAGGCCATGGCAGTAGAAGCCTTCTGGGCTTGTCTTGGGATAGCCGCGTGGTTTGCGACCGGCTGTGTAGTCTCGTACTACACTCGCAAGTATGTGGGCCGTGGAGTCGCTGACTACTTCATAGCGAGCAGGAGGCTTTCAGCCCTGCCCTCGGCTTTGACCTACGCGGCCACGACCTACAGCGCCTTCATGCTGGTCGGGCTCGTAGGCCTGACGTACTCGCTCGGCGTCTCGGCGCACGGCTTTGAGCTGACATACTTGATCGGCACCGTGATCCTACTAGCGTACTTCGCCCCCAGGATCTGGATAGCTGGCAAGCTCTACGACTGCGTTACGCCGCCAGAGTTGCTATCTAAGAGGTTTGAGAGCAAGTGGGTCGGACTGGTCGCCACGGTTATCTGCGTCGCGATGATAGTGCCCTACTCATCCGTCCAATTTATGGGCATAGGCTACTTGTGCGAGGGGCTCACGGGCGGGGCCATACCCTTTGCGGTGGGGGCGCTGATAGCGATGATCCCAACGCTCGTCTACGCTTACTGGGCCGGGATGCGCTCGGTGGCTTGGACTGACGTCCTTCAAAGCCTCATAATGATCACCACTTCGCTCGGCGCGCTCTTCTACGTCGTCCACGCCTCGTTGGGAGGCTGGGGTCCCTACCTCGAGCGCTTGTCGACCGAGGCCCCTGACCTCTTGAAGGTGAACTGGCCCTTAATGTCCTATCTAGGCCTCACAATCCCTTGGTTCTTCTTCGCCCTATCAAACCCCCAAGTCTTCCAGAGGTACTACGTGCCCAAGGACGTGGCGACCCTCAAGAGGATGATATGGGGCTTTGCCATCTTCGGTTTCATATACACGCTGATATCCACGCAGTTTGGCCTCATATGCAGGCTTCTAGTGCCTGGGCTGAAAGTGGCCGACCAAGCCATGCCCATGCTCTTGGCCACGAAGGTGCCGCCGGTCGTGGCGGTGGTCATGCTCATAGGGATAACGGCGGCGGCTGTGTCGACCATCGACTCCATAATATTGACGCTCTCGTCCATGGTGGGCAGGGACGTCTATAGAGCGTTCAGGCCTAGCGCCTCCGAGGAAGAGGAGCTCCGCATAAGCAAGGCGTTTATATTCGTTTTCGCCATCGTGTGCTACATCTTCGCGCTTTCCAGGCCTGGCTTGATAGCCATCTTGTCGGCCATGGCGTCGGGAGGGATGCTGGTGATCGTCCCCTCGATATTCGCGGCCTTCTTCTGGAAGCGCGCCACGGCCCCGGCGGCTCTGCTAAGCATGGTGGTCGGGGTCATAATAGTCGGTCTAGGCTACGTTCTCGGGCTCAGCCCTCTAGGCGTGCCCTCGACGATTTGGGGCCTAATAGCGTCGGCTCTCGTCATCTGCCTAGGCAGCTACGCCACGAGGCCGCCCGCGAGAGCCGAGGAGTTCATGAGGCGCATCAGCGAGGAGCTCAAGGCGCACGGCTTTCATTAGCGGCTTCCGCGTCCTCGAGGACCTCCGATGAGCTCAGTTCTCCATCGCGTTCTAGCTCAGTCGAAGCGCTGGGATATCGCTGAGGCCATGGACTAAAGCGTGTTGCCCGCCATGGTCGCGTCGTTCCTCGATCGGTCAGCAATCGTCAATCGTAGAGCCCTGAGAGCTGTCCACGATAGCGCTCGCTACTCGGACTTCTCGCAAGGCCCGAGCAGTGACGCGAAGTTCACGGCGTTGGGCTAAGCCGTAAAGGGCGTCGGTCTACGCTAAGTCGTGGCTGAAGCGGCGCTGTCGGAGCGCCGATTGCCACTGAGGAGTCGCGGCCCTGAATTGGCCGATGACGCGGCCTCGCAGGTGATCCGAGTTCGAGGCTCCTCTCCCCGTGGAGCCCACAGCCCTCACCCCCTCGCGAGGGCTGAGGGGCCAAGGGCCATAAGAGGCTCGCTCCGTCGAAGGACTCGAAGAAGCGCTGGAGGAACTGTCAAAGTAACTTTAAATAATTCAAGTCTGCCTAACAGTTAGACGGCCGTACTTCAGCTTCTAGGAGCTGGCACCTATGATCGTGAAAAGCCTGCCCGAGGAAGAGATAACAAAGATCATAGTCCAGCACTCCTGCAGGGACTGGGCCGAGATCGCGAGCACCGACGTCGTGATAGTGGGCGCAGGGCCCTCGGGGATGACGGCCGCCAGGTACTTGGCCAGGAGCGGCTTTAAGGTCGTGGTCTTCGAGAGGAGGCTCAGCTTCGGCGGCGGGATAGGCGGAGGAGGCATGCTCTTCCACAAGGTCGTGCTGGGCGAGCCGGCCGACCAAGTGCTCAGGGAGGCTGGTTGCAGACTGACCCCCGTGGGCAATGGCATCTACGTGGTTGACGCCGCTGAGATGATAGCCAAGCTGGCGGCGAGCGCAATGGATGCCGGGGCCAAGGTCGTGCTGGGCGTCACGGTCGACGACGTGATATACCGCGAGAACCCGCTGAGGGTCGAGGGGGTCTGCATACAGTGGAGCGCCGTCCAGATAGCCGGCCTCCACGTGGACCCCATGTTCGTGAGGTCGAGGGCCGTGATAGACGCCACCGGCCACGACGCCGAGGTCATAACCGTGGCCTCAAAGAAGATCCCCAACCTGTCCATAGCGTTGCCGGGGGAGAGGTCGGCCTATAGCGAGCTTTCCGAGCAACTGGTTGTGGAGAGGACCGGTAAGGTCATAGAGGGCCTCTACGCGACGGGCATGGCGGTGGCGGCGGTCCACGGCCTTCCCAGGATGGGCCCCATCTTCGGCTCGATGCTCTTGTCCGGGAAGAAGGTGGCCGAGGTAGTGGAGAGGGACCTGAGAGGAAGATGACGTGCTCCCTCTGCGGCACAAGGACGGCCCAGATGACCTGCAGGAGGTGCTCTAGGCGTATATGCCACCAATGCCACGCAGGTCACGGGCTGTGCAAGGCTTGTAGGCAACAGCTCTCGAGGACCGCCAAGCCCTAGATCGCCGATGATTATGAAGTTGCCGAAAGCTTCAAAGTTGTTGGCGTGGAGAACATAGTCTCGTAGCTCGCGGTGAAGTTTCGCCCCAACCACTCCCGTCAAATCATTTCTATTAGCTCTGGTCGCTCGAACCCTAAGCTTATACCCTAAACTTGAATAGGTGTTTTGATAAGGCCTTGGCAGAGGGCCTTAAAGACTTGATAGTGAAGAAGAACGGCGTCGAGATCTCCAGGATACTTGTGGGCACGTCGCCCTTCATAGCGGCGGGGCAGTTCGAGAAGGGCCATCAGTACTACCTAGAGTTCGTGCTGAAGAAGGGGAGGATCGCCAGCATATTGTCGTGGTGCTTTAAAAGTGGCTTCGACTGGGTCCAAGCGATCGACGTGGACTTCTTAGCAAGGGAGATGAAGATGGCCTCTGAGGAGTCCCTCCGGGCGCCGAAGGTAGTCCTCAGCACTTGGGACAGGCCGGAGAGGGCCCTAAAGAGGTTTCAGGGCCTCGCCGTTGATGTGCTCCTGCTCCACGCGTCGATGGCCGACGCTCTAGACCCTCGTCGAATAAAAGAGGCCTTGGCGCGAGTCGAGGAGCTGGGCCTGATCCCCGGCGTGGCCACCCACTCGCCGACCAAGACCTTGCCCAAGCTCAAGCACGTGGAGCAGGTCAAGGTCGTTATGGTGCCCCTGAACTACGCTGGCCTGTTCAACGGCGAGGTCAAGGAGACCCTCGAGATCCTGAGAGAGATGAGGGTTGTCGTCATAGCCAAGAAGGTCTTGGGCGCTGGAAGGCTGCCCGTGGACGAAGCCCTTCGGTGGGCTCTCAGCAGGCCCGAGGTGGACTCCGTAGCTCTGGGAATTGCCTCACTTGGCGAGGCCAAGTATACCCTCGAGTTAGCGCGACAACTGGCTATGAAGAGGGCCAACTCCTAAGCTAGGCCACGCTTGAACGCTAGGCTCCAAGCAGCCATCAAAGCCCCCTTCTCGGCCCTCGACGTGTCGTCTGCGGCCCCTATCAGGATGACGTCTCCGTCCGATGGCTTGAAGACGTCGACTATGGAGCGCGCGACGCCGGGCCACTTGGCCTCCACGTCCTCCTCCACCATCGGCATCACGAGCCTCCCGCCCCTTAAAGCGATGGTTATGAGCGCACTGGCCCCCCTCCTAACGGCCTCGTCTCTGAGCACTACGGCGTCCGCCTCGTCTGCGGCCCCCTTGACCAAGACCCCGACCCCCTTTCCCTCGAGCCCGAACTCCTCGACCGGAACTTCTGCCACGCTGGGGATCCTCGACGTCAGGATCTCCGCCACCTCTCGACCTAAAGGAGTCAGGGAGCAGCCCTTCTTGGACTCCTCTATCAAGCCCGCAGACTTCATCCTCGAGAGGAGGGTCCTCGTGGTCCCCTCGCCCAACGACAACGTCCTCGATAGCCTCACCCTACCAATGGTCCCCTCCCTCAAGAGGAGGGCGAGGAGCTTGATGACGTGGTACTCGTCGAACTTCGGAGAAGGCCCGGGCAAGGAGCTCGACGCGACCCTCTCGACCACGTCGACGACCCTCTCCAAACTCATTAAGGCACCACGTGCTACTACTGTCGCCGGGGCTCTTTAGCTTAATCGTTGGCCTTAGCCTAATTATTGGGCAAACGGTTCAGGCACTGCCCGTGGTAGTGCTTGGAGTAGAACTCCCCCACCTCAACGTAGCGCCCGCAGTATGGGCACAGGACCCTCTTATTCTCGTTGGAGAGCTTTACCTCCAATAACGAGCTGAGCAAGAGGTGGTCCCTCCTAGGCTATTCCTCAAGGACTCTTAAAAACATGCTGTCTGCGAAGGGCTTCGAGCCCCGAGAAGGCCAGCTCCTGCCTCACGACCTAGGAAAGACTATGACCCCCTCCGTCGGGTCCCCCAAGACCTCTGCCTCGCCCACGAAGTACTTGAACGCCGTGTAGGCCGCCATCACTGCGTCGAGCTCGTGGACGCTCTTGGCCCCCTCAATCCTCAAGCCCATCTTCCTTAGGCCCTCCAAGGCCTCGCCGAGCCCCCTCCTGGGGGGCACGATCCCTAGGGCCCTGAAGCCCCCCGTGGGGAAGACCTCTATGACCTCGAAGCCCCTCTCCTCCAGCACCCTCTTCAGCTCGATGCCCCTAGTCGTCAGCCTGACCATGCTCGGGAGGTTCAGAGGCAACACCATGAACCCCCTCCTCCTGGCCTCCAAGTCGCACCTCCTGAAGGGCCCTCCGCTCACGGCGAAGGAGAGCGGGGCGTCTATCGCCACGACCCTGGGCCTAACGCTGAGCGCTAGTCCAAGCAGCTCCTCGTCCTTCTCCACGATGCCGGTCTCGCACGATAGGTCCCGGGACGACAAGACGCAGTAGCCCGAGGGCCTCTCGTCCGAGGCCGCGAGGTCTATCCCTAGGAAGAGCAACTCGCCCCGTGCTTAACAGGGCGAGGCGATTTATAGGTGCAGTGGGCGTAAGCGACTCTCGCTCTTCGAGGGCCTTCGACCGCATGTCCTCGGTAAGGATTTCTACGCCCTCTGCGACTTTATATCGGACGAAGCTGCTCTGTGCTGGGCCCGTAGCTCAGAATGGACAGAGCGCCGGCCTCCGGAGCCGGAGGTCCCGGGTTCAAATCCCGGCGGGCCCGCCACTCATACTTTAGTTCTAAAGAGAT
>Ga0105156_1000172_pt1 | contig 10552 bp, 20 predicted proteins | sample SSWtaG_3_FD_89673 | JGI IMG/M metagenome (GOLD analysis project Ga0105156, IMG submission 89673) | Hot spring microbial communities from Sandy's Spring West, USA to study Microbial Dark Matter (Phase II) - SSWTFFsm_matched | ecosystem: Environmental > Aquatic > Thermal springs > Hot (42-90C) ...
CTGAACCCCCAATACTTCAGAGACAAGGTTTACACCTACATCGCCCTTGAAGATTTTGGAACTGAAGACTGGGTTTACGCCTTCGGGATGGGCGCCAAAGGCGACGTTATAACCCTAATGTTCAAGGTAACTGTGTTCGTTGTAGGAGAATGGGTCGTCAGGGACATCCGAGACCTTCCAGAAAGCTATGGAAGAATGGCTAAAACCGGAAAAGCAGGATTCGACATCGGCAAGGCAGTCGCAGACGCCCTTGCAGCAGCGGGACAATGGCTTTCAAACCCCCTTAACCAGCTTTGGGTGCTATTCATAATAATAGTGATAGCGATAATCGTCATCACCGTGCTAAACCCGGGAATATGGATAACTTTAATATCTGCTTTACGCAGAAAAGGATAGGAGGTGAAAACAGCAGATGAGAAAAAGCGCGGCGGCGCTGTTAACGTTGCTGCTGGCAGCAGCAGCCCTCGGCATATACCTTACAACGCAGCATCTCCCAGCAGGCGGAGGGATGGGGGAGCAGGCGGACGCATATATTGGCGTGATGTTCACTGTAACGTTTACAGATGGAACCGTGCAGACCTTCGACCCTAACCCGCAGATGCGCATTGTACCGCTAGAAATTCTGATAGGCGGAAAACAGGTCGCCAGCATAACAGTCAAGATCAAAATGCGCTTCTACCCAGAAAAAGCCGTGAGCCAGTGGACTGTCTCGATAAGCCAAAGAATAGAAGTCTACAAGAAGCCTGAAGTAACTCCTAAAACAAGCAGCACAGGCAACTTCATGAACTCTGGATCCTCATGGGCTAGAGGCGAAACGAAAATTGTGCAGCAAACGCCAATAGACGGCTCAATGCTTGAAAACGCGGTAGCCCAGTACGGCACAGGCGAATGGTTCTTCAACGTCTACGTAACCGCCACCCTAACCGCAACCTACACGGACGGATCAACCGTGCAGCTTCAGGGAAGCAACTACGCTGGAATAGACTTCACATACACAGCCGCCGGAGCCCAGTCGCTTTCAATAGTATCCTTCGAGTCTCCCATGAGCTAACTGGAGAGTGTTGATATGGTTGAGCCATGTCTAAAATGCCAGTTCTACCGCAAAGTCGACGAGAACACGGGACTCTGCATGAAATACGGCTTCATGGTTTGGGTTAGCCTCGCCAGAAGGGACAGGGCTTGCAGGGGATTTGATGAGGAGGCCCCATGAACATGGCTAAAGAACTAAGGGAAACCGTCAAAACAGGCCTATCCACCGTACTTGCCAATCCGCTGCTGCTTCTAATACTGCTCATAATAGGCTTGATAGTGCTCGGCGTAGCCGTAGGCATAATCATCTACTATGGACTTGCCACAGCCATAATCCTTTTCGTCCTAACCATGGGCGGAGTGCTTCTGCTCCACAGCCTCAAAGCAGTAGATCTTCAGAAGCAGCCGACGCTGGCTTTTCTGCCCTTCATCATGGCGGGAATAGGCTACGTCGGCGAGCGTTTACGCCTATTCAGCGTTCAACCATCATGGGCGTCCCTGCCTGAGGCTCAGGTAACCCTTGAGCCTGCACATGTCCAGCTTCTCGCATTAATCGTTGCATTGATGATTATTGTGGCATTAGCCGCTGGGAGGACGCGTTGAGTGTCTGAATACTTAACCAGAGGCTTCATGCTGTCAGCCTTAGCCGCCTTCTTCCTGCTGATCGCAACCTTGACTGTTGTAGCCAACAACGTGTACATGGCGACAACAATGGAATCAGCGAACCAGACGCTTAGACAAATCGAAGCTGAAAGGGAAACTGTAACATGGCAGAAAATATTCCTAAACAACCTTTTCATATCGCTTCCACTGGTGATTCCAGCCATAGGGCTTATCCCCTTCCTCTTCGCATGGGTGAACACTGGAGCAACCATAGGCATGCTCGCCAAAGCCACAGGCATCCAGCCGGCAACCTACGTATTGACCGTGGCGACGCTGGCCTTCCCGGAAATCCTCGCCTACACTCTGCTGACGGCTGAGAACATTTACCTTTCAGCGTTAACCCTGACGGGGGCAGGGGCTAAGGCCAGACTTGGCCATTCATGGAAAACAATCATCTTCTATATGCTTCTGCTCTTTATAGGGGCAGTTTCGGAGGCGCTTATGCTTGGAAGCTAGCCTAGGCAAACCCTTCGACAAACCCTTCATCTTCCTCTTCGCCCTAAGCTACGCCTTCCTAGTCATCTGCCTAGTCGCAGCCTACTACCTCAACGCCGGCCAGCTTATGCTCTACGGCAGCATCTACCTTGCCATGCTCACGCTTGCATGGGGCTTCATGCGCGGCATAAAACCCTCTGAGCATGCAGTTTCCGCAACAATACTGGGCTACTCCGCCCTAGTGGCAGTCGGCTTCGCAGGAGCCTTCCTCGGGCAACGTCAAATAATAGGGGTTCCAACCCTCCAAATCGTAACCCCCACTGTAATGCTAGCCCTGATATTCAATGTCCCCTCAGCAACAGCGGAGGAGTGCTTCTTCCGCATAAGCCTCTTCCACATGCTTGAACCAGTAATAGGTATAAAATGGGCGGCGGCCACACAGGCCATACTCTTCGGTATATTCCACTACTACGCCTACAGCATGAGCCTCATCGGAATGGCGACGGCGACAACCGCAGGCTTAATATTGGAAGCCATATACATGAAATATGAGTCGCCGTTCGCCGTCAGCATGGCCCACATCCTCTACAATTGGACATGCATACTGGCGGGGGCAGTGTAATGGCTGCAAAGCTGGACTTGATAGGTTTAATCCTGTCCGCCATGTTTATAGGCTTCTTCATCGCAGGCTTAACCCTCATCGACGTTGTTTTCACCATAGCTCCATTCACAATCTACGGCGTTGAGACAGCGCCAATAACCATAAACGCCGGCGCACTGCTGATCCTGATAAGCCTAATAAGCCTGCTTCTGCTAGCATCCAAAAAAGAAAGGAGAACCACAAGTTGACCGCGGAAGTGACAAGGGGCAGCCATGAAACATCATGGCGTCTAACGGTTTCGTTCATGGCTTTACTGATAGCCTTATGGGGATGGATATTCGTGAATGTTCCCGCATTAAAAGATCTGGCGCTTCTATACCTCCTTTTCACCTTCGCAGCCATAACCCTTGGAGGGCTAGCCTACGTTTCCAACTCAGCCTACCCATTCGCTGTTCTAGGTTTCCCGCTGTTGTCGGATATTGCCGAGCCAACGTTCGCTGGAGCCGCTGCTGGGCTGCTATGGATTCCTGTCAGCGCAACCTTTAAGCTGGTGGTGGGAATGCAGGTGGCCATTTACACAACGTTTCCGCCGTTAATCGCTTACCTTTTCGCTTTTCTCATAAGCGCATCTGAGGAAGCCTTCTTTAGGGGAACAATACTCCCAATGGTTGTTAGGCTTGCACAAAACAAACCAATAGGAGTGATAATAACAAGCATAGCCTTCGCATCGCTTCACTGGCTTGCATACGAAGCTGCACCGGCCTATCTTGTTTCCGCATTCTTCTTCTCTATACTTGTATCCTACATGACGCTGCAGTATCGAACTGCATGGCCTGCGATGATCGCCCATGCAACATACAACCTCGCCGTCGTGTACTCCCTCATAGGCGCTCCAGCATGGACATAGCCATTGCAGGATGCGGTTGGACAGGTGTAATTTTGGCTTATAAACTGTCTAGCATGGGCTATGCTGTGGACGTATACGAGCAGAACAAACAGGTGGAAACGATATGTGCATGCGGCATACCCGCCAGCTTCTTCCAGGCACTTGCTAGGAATTGCATGCTTAACCCTCAGGACTACATACTGTGGACAGCCCGCAAGCTTATAATAGACCTTGGAAGCTTCACAATCCAAGCTCCAGTAGACCTATGCTCATTTGACAAGCAAAGGTTCATGCGTGACCTGGCGGAGCAGTCGACGGCGAAATTTCACTTCAAATCAAAATACCATGGCGATTCAGAGCACACCTTGATTATAGATGCAACTGGAACGCGGAGCCTGCTTGGCAGGCTGCCCTGCGACAACTACTATATGACCTATCAGGTTAAAGCAAAATTCACTCCGAATCTTCCATACGACGACTTTTACATCAAAATAGACAAGCGGCAGGGCTGCAAATACCTCTGGATGTTCCCGTTAACGGAAAAAGAAGCCTACGTGGGCTACGCGTCGATAAACTCTAAACTTGCCGTGGAAAAGGTTGAACGTTTCCTGAGACAGCATGGCGCTGAGCCAGCGGAGAGAAAGGCTAAACTGTTAAGGCTGAACCCGCCGCATGAAAGCTTACCCTTCATTAGAGGCAAAATTGTCGGCGTGGGAACCAGCATAGGTGCAATCACCAGCCTAGGCGAGGGAAACGCACCCTCAGCCATCACTGCTTACCTGCTCCTCCAGAATCTGGGGAACCTCCAGCGCTACATGGAACAGGTGCTTGAAGCGCTCGGCTGGCTTAAAGCCGACCATGCCGCCTACAATCTATGGCTTAAAAACAGCCCTAAAACATTAGCATACATGCTTAAAATCCATAAAATTTACAGTCAAAGGTTCAACATTCAACTCTTGAAATGCAGAATATCGATGTGAGCTGCCCACGTGGGCTTCCAGCGGTTTGGAACCATAAACTTTTTATGGTTAAAATGCCACCAAGCTTTTAACGAGGAAATCTGATGGTTGACCTTAACACTTTAACGTTTTTAGCCTTCATCAGCTACCTTGCAGCGCTCCTCGCAATCCTCCTCATGCTGTCCAGGAGATCCCCCTCCACAATAATACTTTCCCCCCAGACGCAGCCTGAAGCTAAACCCCCTGAAAAGCCGCCTAAACCAAAAGTTTACCTGCACACCATAACCGCCACGCCGAACAACGTTAAACTTCTAGGCTTTCTGAAGCAGCTTGAAGAACAGGGCATAAGCTACACCATGACGAAACATGAGAAAACCAATACAATACAATTTAAAACAGACAGGATCCTCCAGAACATAGACGAACTCAAAAGGAAAGGCGTTATTTTAGACGCGAAAATAGAGGAAGTTGAAGAAGATGTTTGAACTTTGCCTTATAATCTACATCTGTGCTGTCGCCGTAGCCACGTACGCCGTTCTCAAGCGCCACGGCTTGCTCGATGAACCCCTAATCCAGCAGCTGCAGGGGAAAGCGATCTTAGCCGAGGAGACGATGAAAACCCTTCACGGACTATCCTGTCCGCTATGCGGACGGAAAACGTTTGTCGGAGCGGTTGACTTCGCAGAATCCAACATTGCGGTCTTAATATGCGAAGGCTGCGGCCAGAACACATTATGGAAGCTTGACCGCTACACATGGAAAATGGTTGCGCCATACAGGTGGACTCCAAAGGCCACAGGGCTCCCCGCCAAGGTAGAGGCTGCAAAGCCTGAAGAGGAGGAAGTGAAACTTGTATTCGCCTAGCCAGCGTAGAAACGCTTTAACCGCCGCAATCCTTCTAATGCTTCTGCTTGTAAGCGCAGGCTTAATCCTGTACCTTTACGGAGAATTAACAGTGGTTTCAGCAGGCTACGCTCAGGCATCCCGTCAGAGCCAAACCCTCAGAATGACCCTACGGCAAATCAACATGACCGCCCCAATTGTAACGGTATGCGTCGATTTCACGCCAGCGCCTCCGATTAAGGTTGTTAAGCCAAACACGGTCACCTTTCTAATAGGCTACGTAACAATCACAAACCTGACAGAAATATACACTCCTGCAATTTTAACCGTAACGTTCACCGTGGATCATCTGACAACAAACCCGAAGGCGACAATCCAATACGACTGGGTGCGCTCACAAACAGTCAACCTCGTTAAGGGCGTGCAAACCGTCGAAGTTCCAGCAGGAATCTTCCCCCTTGGCATTTACAACGTGAAACCCGGCGACCAAGTTCAGATATTCATGACTGCTAAAGTGCAGGTAACATGGCAGCCGGTCGGGGCGGTAATGGCCACGCAAACCGCCACGGCCATGTGGACAATCTACATTGGGGAATAAAAATGGCCGGCGAGGAAATTTTAACGTTCATAGCTGAACACAGGGCCGGATTAACTGTCGCACTGATTGCAGTTTGGCTCCTATGGGCTGTCCTCTACATCAGGAAAAAGCGTAAAATTGCCCCTGCCTTTACACCGGCGCCAATCCCAGCCGCAGCTCCGGAGCGACGGACAGCCCTAGCGGAAACAGAGCTTAAACGCCTAGCCAAAGAAAATGAAAGGCTCACCTTAGCGTTGGCTGATTACGAGCGGAAGGAGCTGCGGAAGGACATAGAACGAACGGCTGAAGCCAAAATAAAAGCAATGCTTCCTGAGAAGCTTTGGCTTCTGGATCCTGAAAATCAGCCAACCGGAAGACCAATCTACTACGTTGGGGCCGTGCCTGTCATTGAAAAGTCGGCTGAAATCGAGAGGCTGATAGACATGAACCCCATGTTCAGGTTCCTCGCAAAGCTCATGCCGGAGGCAACTAGGAGGCTCGTCGACAGCCTGTACTTCAAAGGCGACACGCTATACTTCTACACGGCTCAACTGCTGCCCGACGGCAACTGGGCCATAACAGCCCTTTCCAAACCCCCCAAAAAAACAGGAAGCCACTTCAAAATTCCATTAATGGCTAAACCCTACATACTTCTAACCGCGAAACAGCAAACCCTCGACCAGATGATAGCAAACAGATGGGAAGTTACAAACGCGAAGGCAGCCATGATACTGGCGGCAACGATCCTAGGGCCTTTCCCCCTTGAACTTTACGGAAAATTCAAAACCGCTACAGGGTGGGAGAAATTTGGCGGGCAACAGTGAAGATTTAGCGCAGAGGATCAGAGAGCTTGAGGAGCAGATTAAAGCGTTAACAAACAGCCTGCTCTTCACAAGGGAGCAGGTTATCCTAAGGGGCGAAAGCCTGCCCTTCCTCATATACCAGATAAAACGGCAAGTATACGAGATGATGGCTATGGGCAAACTGCTCTCGGAAGTCCAGGAAGAGCTTGGCATGCGATGGAACAGCTTCCAAACAGCCAAAAGAGAGGCAACCCGCTACGCGGAAATCCTCGACTTCACAACAACCTACATTGACACAGCCCTGAAAAACCTTGAAGCTCTGAGAAGCGAGAAGCAAAAACTTGAAACAGCCAACAAGCTTCTCCAACAAAAACTTGAAGCTAAAGACCAGCTGATCGCAGGCTACCAGAAACTATTAATGGAGATCACCAGCATAATGGAGAAGAGGCACGTCCCAGCGGAAGTGATGGAGGAAATCGCCAGCCTGCTTAAAACCGAAATCCCGTATAAACCGAAGGAGAAACTTGAAGAAGAAGAGGAGGAGGAACTTGGCGTCTAAAAACACGCCTGAAACAGACGAAGCCAAAGCCCTCCAGCTGGCTTTAGCACTAACACAGCTCCGTCAAACACAAACCCTGCAAACCCTCGACTTCTACCGCCAAGTCCTTAAAAGCCTAAAGGAGATGCCGAAGCTGAAGCCCCCAATCCGCCCCCTAAAACTAAGCGAAATAGCCCCGACAATACCAAAATACGAAGAGGCAATGCCCGAAGAGAAAGAAGGCTTGGTGGCCAAGGTTAAGAAACAGTTAAAAAGCAAGTTTGGGCGGCTTGTCCCTTGAGCAGAGAGGAAACTGTCAGCTTAGCTGAGAAGCTTGGACACCGACAGTCCCAGCTCATCGAAAGGCTAGCTACAACCCCAAAGCCGAAGGTTCAGCTGGTCTACTTCAGGTCAGACGGCTGTCCCCACTGCCGGGCCATAGAGCCGAGCCTCTACCGTTACGTCGAAGAGAACCCTGAAATAAGCCTGATCGTGATAGACGCAGACCAAAGCGTAGAAGCTACAAACATGCTTGAAGCAATTCTAAAGGGCAAGCGGGAAGTCCCAACAGTCCTCGTAAACGACCAGTTCATAGTTCGAGGCGACGTAGACTTTCTCCCCCGCCTCATAATCGCCATAAACTTGGCTAACCAGGTTGGAGTAACAAGGGAGGAGAGGACAAGATGGCTTATTCGCCGCTGGCCCGCAAGCTAGCCAAAAAAGAGAAAGAAATCCTCAAAAAGTACGGGCTAGCCTACCTTCCAGAGGCAGTGGTGGAGATGTTTGACCCCCACAGCATCGCGCCAAACCCGCAGAAGACCTACTGGCTGATCAGGAACATAACCGTCCGCCTATACCCGGACGGCAAAATAGAAATAGAAAAGCTTGGAAAGTCGGAATACATTCCCAAAGAGCTTGCGGAAACCCTGACGGAGAACGGAACACCCTACATTCCAGTCGGCTTCGTCAACCTCTACGACACAAAACTGGAGGCAGACCTGAACCGTAAACCCATAACCGAAATGCCTGAAAAACTTGAAGTTGAAGGAGCAGTAATCCCATACGGCGCAAACATCCTTGAAACCCTAATCCTAACAGTTGTGGAGAAATACAGCAAAACCAAACATGGAGCCTCAGAAACAGACATAATATACGCCCTGACAACGCCGCCGCCGGCAGGAACAGGCTGGCTTAAACTCTCAGCAAAACTCATAAAAGCCGTCAAGCAGAAACTGGAGCAACTCACATGGAAAGGCATATTAACCTACAACCCGAAAACAATGATGTACACGCTTACACCCAAACCCACAACATCCACTATAGAACGCGATTGACGCTTCCACGGCTAGGAGATGTTATGGTAAAATGAGCCTCTCAACCCTCTACAGGCTTAAGCTTAAACAGAAAAAACATGTGGAAAACGAAGACAGGACAGGACACGTTGAAGACGCAGAAACGCTAAAGGCTAAACTTGAAAAAATAGCAATCCCGCCGGAAATAGCAAAGCAATGGCAAGCCAACCCCTGCATGAAGCCCTGCTGAACAGGAAGGCGAAGGCAGAGTGAAAACAGTATATTACGAGCTAACCACCTACTGTCCCGCCCGCTGTCCACACTGCCACATCCCAGCTGGTTTGCGCCATGACTTTCCCCGACAAAGGGACTTCTGCGACTTCGCCATCGACATGATGATCCTTAGGGATAAGCTGGGAGTTGAAAACGTTGTTTTAAGCGGCGGAGAACCAACATTCCATCCGGACTTCCTCAGCATGGTTAAGTTCGCCAGCAAACTGTTCAAAACAGCCGTTATCTCCAATGGATTCAACCCGAAACTCCTTAAAGAAGCGTCAGCCCAAGCCAGAATCTGGGTGAGCCTAGACTACTACGGAGAAAAACAGGACAGATGGCGGAAAACCAGGGGCTTATGGAGAAAATATGAAGCCGTAGCCGACATAGCCAACATCCGCTCCACACTCTTAAGCGACAACCTGCCCGACATAGAAAAGCTCGTTGAAGAAGCTGTTAAACGCGGAAGGGAAATAACCATAGTTCCATACAAGGGCAAGAACCAAAATCTTGCACCGTCACCCGAGCAAATGCAGGAACTGCTAATATTCATTTTCGAGAAAGGCTACGCCGACAAAGCCGTAATCGACTGTCCAAGCGTAAACTTCTACATAAAATTGAAGACTGCACAAAACCCGACTGAAACCTCCCTATGCATGGCAGCCCAGCAGATCATACGCATCGACCCGGAAGGAAACATCCACCCATGCCCATTCCTAGACAGGAAAATATGCAACATGATAGACGGCGACCTACCGCAAAAAATAGCGCAGGAAAGAGCCCGCATAACCGACACCTACACTGGAAAATGCATATTCTGCACATACCAGACGCTATGCGGAGGCTGCAAGGCAAGCCAAAACACGGAATGCTTCAGCTACAAGCCAAAACCATAAATTTTTTAAGGATGTCCTACAGAAGAACATTTGAGGTTGATCATGAGCATCATTAACAAGTTAAAGGGAACCAAAGACCTCCTTATAATTCAGGAAATCGACACGGAGTTCGGGCCCGGATTCAAGGCAGTCGTCGCAATCGGAAACGCAAAGAAGGTTTGCCACCTCATCCATGACAAGGCCTCCGGCGAATGGAAAACCCTCGGAGACGAAAGCGCATGTGAAATCTTAAGCCGCAACCTAGCTGAGATCGGCACACCCCTCACCGGAAAGACATCAGCTGAAAAAGTGGTTCAAAGCTGAGCAGCCTTGGCTTCAGTTGACTCCCTCGACGTGGAATTGCTCTATGCAGTAGCTGAGGCTCAAAAGCAAAACCGTCAAGTCTCAACCTGGACGCTTGCCAAAAAATACGCTAAAAAACCATCAGAAATAAACTCCATGGACGGCATGCTCCGTTATCGACTCAACAAACTGGCCGAGAAGGGGCTTCTTCAAAAAGTAGAAGTTAAAAGGGGAAAGAAAACCACAACCCTCTTCAAACTTCCACCCAAAACAATATGCTATAATGGAAGCTTCTTCATATTCTCGAACCCCATAACAATTCTAGCCTGCCCCTACCACCAACACTGTCCCTCACAATGCAACCCAATAATCTTCGAGAAAAAGCAAAAAATAGCCGTTAGAGGATGCCATCTCATCAGAAACGCGCCGGAGCACATAAAACAGCTAATCTACCAGCATCTTTCACAACCCTGAC
>Ga0105156_1000173_pt1 | contig 10551 bp, 6 predicted proteins | sample SSWtaG_3_FD_89673 | JGI IMG/M metagenome (GOLD analysis project Ga0105156, IMG submission 89673) | Hot spring microbial communities from Sandy's Spring West, USA to study Microbial Dark Matter (Phase II) - SSWTFFsm_matched | ecosystem: Environmental > Aquatic > Thermal springs > Hot (42-90C) ...
GTCTGCTCGGCGACCTGGGTGATCAGCTTGACGACGTCCCCGATCTTTTGCGCCGCTTGCGCCAGCCCCTGCATCATTACCCCGGATCGATCGGCCTGCTCGACGGCGAGGCGCGCGATCCGCGTCGATTCGTCGACCTGGCGGCCGATCTCTCTCACCGAGGACGAGAGCTCCTCCGTCGCCGTGGCGACCGCGCGCACATTGGACGACGCCTCCTCGGAGGCGTCCGCGACCGCGCGCGACTGGCGGGTCGAGCCCTCGGAGCGGGATGCGAGCGAATCCGCCGCCTGCAACAAGCTCGCCGCCGAGCCGCCGACGCTGTCGAGCGAGGCCCGCACCTGGTCGCTGAACTGCTGGATCGCCACGGCGACCTTGCCCTGTCGCGCCTCCCGCTCCGCCAGCATCACCTCCTGGTAGACCGAAATCGCAACATCCATGTCCAACATGACTGCACAATTGACTGCAGCCAACACCGCGGTCAGCAGGCGAGGCCGCCACCAATAGCGACGGACCGCAAGCGCGACGAGGCGGAAAAGAACATAGTTATAGCCGCCAATGTACCAGCGCGGCGCTAGTCCAACCCCATTGTGAATCACGCCGATCCGGCGAACTCCCTCGAAATATTGCTGGTCGAAGCGTCCGTTGAACAAGCGGCTCCAATGCGTAGACTGTGCAGCCTTCAGCCGCGGAATGTCCGTGCCCATCATGCGCGCGAGTTGCGGCTCGCTCAGCACATGTTGGTAGAAACCTTCGAGAACATCCGGCAGGTGGGGCTCGACCACGTCCCAGAAGGCACGAAGCCGTTTCCCGGTCTCTTCATCGATGCGCATGAAGCGCATACGGGTTTCGCGATCTCGTGACGAATCGTCACCTTCGGCGACCATTACGTGCTTCATATGAGCCTCGTCCTCAAATTGAACGCCAACCGAATTGGCCGTCGGCTCGGCAATACTGAAATGAATTGATGCAATCGTCGAAAGCGAGTTTTTCAATCTAAAGTTAAAGTCTCGCAGACCGCCGTTGATCGAAATTATTGATGTAGATTAAGTCGAAGCTTAAAATGAGTTGAATAAGCCAATCAATCCACAACCAGCACGTGCAGAGCGGCGCTAATTATCGACTTTCGCCGGCGGCGTGGCATCGTTGCTATTGCAACAGCCGGGCAAATAATGAACAAGTGGTGGCGCTTGAGCCTTACGCCGATCGACGACAGCTCTGGTGCATTAGACTTCCAGGATGAAACCTACTGCGTCCCCCTGCGTCACCTGTCCTCATCGAGAAGGCGGCTTCTGCGGATCGCTGCTGCATGTCCCCTCGTTGAGCTCCGGGTCGGCCGCGCAGCGCGGCTGGCAGCGCTTTTTTGCCGCCAAGCCCAGCGAGCAGATCGCGACGCGGAATCAGACCTCCGCCGACGTGTTCGTCCTGTGCACGGGCTGGGCCTTCCGCTTTCTGCAGCTTCCCAATGGCCGTCGGCAGATCCTCAAATTCCTGATGCCGGGAGACCTGTTCTCGACGGCGAGCATTTTCGAGGACCAGTTTCACTACTCGGCGAAAGCGGTGACAGCCGTCCAGATCAGCGCCTTGGAGCGATCCGAAATCCGGGTGAGGTGCGCTGAAAATCCCGACATCTGGGACACCATCAGCCGGTCATGCGTCGAAGAAAGCCACATGGCCGACGAGCTTACTTGCGTGCTCGGCCAGCGCTCCGCCGAAGAGCGGATCGCCTATCTGTTTCTGCACCTGATGCGGCGCATCGAGGCGCGAAGCGTCGTGCGCGACTGGCGATATCCGCTGCCGCTACGACAGCAACACATCGCCGACGCCGTCGGCCTCACCCCGGTGCATGTCAGCCGGGTGCTGCGCCTGTTCCGCGACCGCGGCATCTGCGATTTTTCCGAGAACGTCCTCGCAGTCCGCAATCCCGCCGAGCTGAACCGGATCGGCTCGCTCGGCTGAGCAACAACGCCTTATCAAGCGGCTCGGGACGCGCTATGCGGCCCAATGCGCGAGTGCCGCCGATTGCAGCACTGCGAAGTCGAGTTGCGCCAGCGGGCGCGGTCGGCTGAACAGGTACCCCTGCACGTGATCGACGCCGGCCCTGCGCAGCAGTTCGAACTGCGCGCTGGTTTCGACGCCCTCGGCGGTAACGTCGATCCCGAGCTCCTTCGACAACGCCAGGATCGAGGCGACGACAGCGGTGCAGTCCGCGCGTCTGGCCAGCCCCTGGGTAAACGACTTGTCGATCTTGATCTTGTCGAACGGGAACATCAGCAGGTAGCTCAGCGAAGCGTATCCGGTTCCGAAATCGTCGAGGGCGATGGTCACGCCGATGTCCTTGAGCTGCTGGATGGCGGCGACGTTGCTCTCCTTGTTGTGGAGAAACAGGGACTCCGTGATCTCCAGCTCGAGCCTTTCCGGAGGCAGCCCCGCCTCCTCGAGCGCGGCCAAAATCACCTGGCACAGCGCCCCGGAGCGGAATTGGGTGGCGGAGAGGTTGACCGCCACCTTGACATCACGACACCAGCTCGCCGCGTCGGCGCATGCTCTCCTCACGATCCATCGCCCCAACGGCTCCATGAAGCCCGTTTCCTCGGCGAGGGAGATGAATTCATCAGGGGGCAGCAGCCCGAGCTCGGAATGCCGCCACCTGACGAGCGCCTCCATCCCGCGCAACTGAAGCGTCTTGGCGTCGAACTGCGGCTGGTAGTGCAGCTCGAACTCGTCGCGGCCGAGCGCGGCTCGCATGTCCTTGATGAGCTGGCGCCGGGTGTCCGCCTTCCGGCCCAAGTCCTCGTCGAAGAAGCTGAAGCCGTTGCGACCTTCTGACTTCACCCGGTACAGAGCGAGATCGGCCTTCTGCAACAGTTCTCCGGCGGCCGTCCCATGCACCGGCGCGAGTGCAATGCCAATGCTGGTTCCGACCGCGACGTCGTGTCCGTCCAACTTGAAGGGGCGGGAAACGATCTCCAACACCCGCATCGCGAGATCGGCAGCTTGGCCGCGCAGATCACCGCGGGTCTCCTGAACGATCGCGAACTCGTCGCCGCCAAGGCGGGCCACGGTTTCCGTCTCGCGCAGCGAGGTCTTCAGCCGGTGCGCGAGCTCTCTGAGCAGGCTGTCGCCCGTCGCGTGGCCGAGCGTGTCGTTGACATGTTTGAATCCGTCCAGATCCAGGATGAAGATCGCGCAGCCGCCCGCGCGTTGTTGCGTTGCGCAGAGCGCGTGGTCGAGCCGCTCCATGAAGATCGCCCGGTTGGCGAGGCCGGTTAGCGTGTCGTGCCTCGCCGCGTACTGCACCTGCTCCTCGGCGCGTTTGCGGGCCGTCACATCGATGCGGATGGCGACGTAGGCAACCGGCTTGCCGCTCGGCCCCAGCTGCGGCGTGATGACGGTATCGACCCAGTAGAGCGTGCCCTGCTTCGACCGATTGCATAATTCGCCACGCCAGACCTCACCTCGCGCGATCTGCCGGTACATCTCCCGAAACAGCGAGTGGGGGTGAACGCCTGACTTCAGGATGCGATGGTCCTGTCCCAGCAGCTCCTCACGCGAATAACCGCTGATCCGGCAGAAATTGTCGTTGGCATAGAGGATACGGCCCTTGAGATCCGTGATCGCGACGATGACAGCCTGGTCGATGGCGTACTGCCTTTCGATCAGCTCCTGTCGCGCCGCCTCGGCACGGGCTTCCGCGAGGCTCGCGTCGGTGATGTCCTTGTGGACCTCGATCAGCCAGCCGTCGCGCATCAGGTGGCGGCTCACCGCGAAGACACTGCCGTTCCGTGCCTCGATGACAAGCGAGGTCGCCGGCGGCGGGGTTCGCATCAGGGAGCTTTCCCAAATACGATCGACGTTCGACGGGCCGCCGCCGCCCGTCACGCATGCATAGAGAATATCGTTCAGCGTCATCCCGGGCCTGATCTGCTCCGGCGCCAGCCCGTACAGCTCGCCGTAACGGCTGTTGCTGGTGACGACCCGCAGCTCTCGATCGAAGATGCACAGTCCGTTCGGAACGCTTTCGATTGCCATTTCGAGCAACCGGTGCGGCTCAACCTGAGCTTCCGACGGGACTGGCGGCATATCGTTGATCGGACCACCGACCAGATCCTGGCCGCCCCAGCGCCAACTCGCAACGCTCATCAAATCACTCTGCCAACACCGGTTGCTACAAGAACAAAGCCAATCCAAAAAAATGAGCCGCGGGGCCTCCCTGTCGGGACGCGCCAGGGATCCATTCGAAAACCCCACTCGTCACACGAGCCGACCAGCGTGCTCGCAGCGATGGGGCAGACCCACATTCTTGATAAGGCGTTTCGATTAATTCTTCGAAGGGCTCAGTTGATATGGATTATTGATCCATATTGGCGCCGCTGGCCTCACCGAGTGGCGCCGTTTCGCGCGCGGCTCCAGGTTGAAATCCTGCCGTGCGCCAACCGGGGTGCGGCCGCCCGCCCCGGTCCCTGCGCCTGATGCCATATCCACAGACCCTTCCTGGAGCTGTGTGGTCGACCGCTGCGTCGCCTGTCAGGACGGGCCGGATCCAGATATTGACTTTTGTCAGCAGCCGTGAATAATGTCTAACCAAGAACAGACGGAAGGACCGATGCTCCGCGCCACCGACCGGATCATGCACAAGGCCGCATGGCTCTATTACATGCATGGTCTGCGACAAGACGAAGTCGCAAAGCAGCTCGGAATATCGCGGGCCTCGGTTGCGACGTATCTGCGTCGCGCGCGCGAGAGCGGCATCGTCAATATCTCGACCTCCACGCACCTGTTCACCGAGGACGTGCTGGCGCGCGAGGTCGAAGACGCGCTCGGCATCGAGGCGGCGTGGATCGTGCCGGAGGACCGCCAGGCCCTCGATCCCGCGGCCGAAATGCCCGTGGTCGCGGCGACCGCGTTCGTCGAGCTGATCAACAAGAACGATCGCATCGGGGTGGCGTGGGGACGAACCGTCTATCACATCGCCGACGTCATGCCGTTCGCCGATCTGCAGGGCGTCACCGTGATCCAGCTCTGCGGCAATCTCGGCGCCCCCTATTCGTACCGGCCGGACCAGTGCACGACCGAGATCGCTCGGCGGCTCAACGCCGAGGGCGTCAACCTCTACGCCCCGCTGGCGCTGAGCTCGGAGCGCCTGGCCGCCGAGCTGCGGCGCGAGCCGATCATCCAGCAGCAGCTCGCCACCATCCCGCAATGCAATCTCGCGCTCTATTCGGTCGGCGGCATCGAATCCGACAGCCATCTCGTGAAGTGCGGCGCGCTCACCGCCGCCGAGGTGAAGGCCGTCACCAAGTCGGGCGCGGTCGGAGTGATCGCGGGCCAGATCATCGACGGCAACGGCGATCTGGTGGACTGCAGCTACAACCGCCGCTGCATCTCCGCCGATCTCGATTCAATTCGCGCCATCTCGAAGCGAATGATGGTGGTGCAGCAGGATGAAAAATTCGAAGCGCTGGTCGCGTCGATCAAAGGTGGTTTTGCGTCGCATCTGGTGGTGACCACCTCGATGGCGCGGCGGTTGATCGAGCGCTGGAACGCGGAAGGACTTCCCCGCTCCGCGGCTAAACGTTGATCCAATGTCACAGGATGCGACGGCGCGCGTGATGCGCACCGCCGCCGATTTTCAGGGAGTAAAGCATGGAAAATCTTTGGCGCGACGGCGATGCCGAGACCATGGTCGCGCACTATGCCCAGAAGGGTATCGGCCGCGATCTGGCGCTGCGCACCTACACCACGAGGCTGCTCGGCGGCGACCCGCGGCTGGTGCTGCACGGCGGCGGCAACACCTCACTCAAGACCCGCGTGACCGACCTCGTCGGCGACAGCTGGGACGTGCTGTGCGTCAAGGGCAGCGGCTGGGACATGGCCACGATCGAACCCCGCGGCCTGCCCGCCGTGAAGCTCGCGCCGCTGTTGAAGTCGCGCAAGCTCGATCGGCTGTCCGACGAGGACATGGTGGCGCTGCAACGCTCCAACCTGATCGATCCGTCGTCGCCCAACCCTTCCGTGGAAACGCTGCTGCACGCCTTCCTGCCGCACAAGTTCGTCGACCACACCCACTCGGTCGCGATTCTCGCGATCGCCGACCAGCCCGACAGCCGCGCGATGAGCGCGGAGGTGTTCGGTCCCAAGCTCGGCTTCGTGCCCTACATCATGCCCGGCTTCGAGCTCGCCAAGGTCGCGGCGGAAGTATTCGAGCAGGATCCGAGCGTCGAGGGGCTGATCCTCGACAAGCACGGCATCTTCACCTTCGGCGATACCGCCAAGGAAGCCTATGGCCGGATGATCCATTACGTCACGCTCGCCGAGGAGCACGTCCGCAAGCGCGGCAAGTCGCCGTTCACGGCGGCGCGGCTGCCCGAAAAGCTGGCAACCGCCAGCGCGATCGCGCCGATGCTGCGCGGCGCGGTCGCGGTCGATCGCGGTGAAGGCCGCTTCGACCGCATGATCAGCGAGTTTCGCACCTCCCCGGCCATTCTCGCGCTGGTCAATTCGGCGCAGGTTGAGGAACTCGCCGCGCGTGGCGTGTCCACGCCGGATCTCTCGATCCGGATCAAGACCGGCCCGGTGGTGCTGCCGGCGCCAGAGGCGGCGCAGGTCGGCGACTACCGCAAGGTGATCGACACGCGGGTCGCGGCCTTCGCGACGACCTATACCGAGTACTTCCGCGTCAACGACGCCCGCGACGACGTCAAGCGCACCATGCTCGACCCAATGCCGCGGCTGACACTGGTTCCCGGGCTCGGCCTGTTCGGCCACGGCCGCACGCTGAAGGACGCCAAGATCGCCGCCGACCTCGGCGAGATGTGGGTCGAAGCCGCACGCGACGCCGAGGCGGTCGGCCGCTTCCAGCCGCTCGCGCCGGAGGACCTGTTTCCGCTGGAATACTGGTCGCTCGAGCAGGCCAAGCTCGCGGGCGCCAAGCCCAAGCCGCTGACCGGCCAGGTGGCGCTCGTCACCGGCGGCGCCGGCGCGATCGGCGCGGCGACCGCGAAGGCGCTGGCGCGCGAGGGCGCCCATGTGGTCGTCGTCGACCTCGACGCCACGCGCGCCGCAGAGGTGGCGAAGGCGATCGGCAACGATTCGATCGGCGTCGGCTGCGACGTCACCGACCCTGCCTCCGTGCGCGCTGCCTTCGATGCCGCGGTGGCGGCATTCGGCGGCGTCGACATCGTGGTCTCGAATGCGGGCGCTGCCTGGGAAGGGGCGATCGCAACGCTGGACGACGCCGTGCTGCGCAAGAGCTTCGAGCTCAACTTCTTCGCCCACCAGCACGTGGCGCAGAATGCGGTCAGGATCATGAAGCAGCAAGGCACCGGCGGCGCGCTGCTGTTCAACGCCAGCAAGCAGGCGGTCAATCCGGGGGCAAAGTTCGGCGCCTACGGGCTGCCGAAGGCCGCGACGCTGTTCCTGTCGCGGCAGTACGCGCTGGAGCACGGCGCCGACGGCATCCGCGTCAACGCGGTCAATGCGGACCGCATCCGCTCCGGCCTGCTGGACAACGACATGATCAAGAGCCGGTCGGCGGCGCGCGGGATCTCCGAGAAGGATTACATGGCGGGCAACCTGCTCGGGCGCGAGGTCACCGCCGAGGACGTCGCCCAGGCCTTCGTGCACCACGCGCTGGCGGAGCGCACCACCGCCGACGTGACCACCGTCGATGGCGGCAATATCGCCGCGGCACTGCGCTAGATCGAACGAGCGGATCACAACGAACAAGGGCGGCCTCGCGGCCGCCCTTGTTTTTCTCTGTAGCCGAAGTCTTACTTCTTGCCCGGATAGGGCATCCACGCCGGCAGCGCCACGGCGGCGTGCGCGAACTGCGGCATCTTGGCGCTCAGCTCCTCCATGTTCTTGATGTCGGCACTCTTGAGCGCGGCCTGGGTGATCAGGGTCGGCGGCACCACCACGTTGTGTCCGGGATTTTCGCCGGCCAGCAGCATGGCGAGGGCGCGGACCGAGACCTGGCCGCCCACCGCCGGGTTGGTCGCAGCGGTCGCGGCCCAGGCGCTATTGGGCTCGCGCATCGCCGCGATGTCCGACGTCGAGATGTCGGCGGAATAGATCTTGACCTTGCTCGACAGCCCGGCCTCGTCGACGGCGATCTTCACGCCCTTGGCGAATTCGTCGTAGGGCGCGAACATCACCGTGATGTCGGGATGCGCCGACAGCACCGAGCGGGCCTGGTTGGCGACCGAGTTGGCGATCGGATTGTCCAGGGTGCCGAACATCGCGACTTCCTTGACGCCGGGGTACTTCTTCTTGACCCCGACCCAGGTCTCGTTGCGGCGATCGAGCGGCGCGATGCCGGCGACGTAGACATAGCCCGCCTTCCAGCTCTCGCCGTTGTCCTTGACCGCCTGCTCGAGCGCAAGACGCGCGAGGTCGCGGTCGGACTGCTCGATCTGCGGGATCTTGTCGTTCTCGACGTTGACGTCGAAGGCGACGACCTTAATCCCGGCATCAACTGCACGCTTCGCCGCGTCCTTCATCGACTCGGTCAGGCCATGCTGAATGATGATGCCGTCGACGTGAAGCGCGATCGCCTGATCGACCATGTCGGACTGCAGCGCCGCGTCCTGCCGGCTGTCGAGCACACGCAGGTCGACGCCGAGCGCCTTGGCCTGGGCCTCGACGCCCGACAGGTAGGACTGGAAAAAGTCTCCGGTCGACAGGTAGCGGACCAGGGCGATCTTGACCTTGCCCGGATTGTCGAACGGCTTCGGCATGCCATCGGCCATCGCGCTTCCCGCCAGGGTCGCCGCCCCGAGCAGGCCGAGCGCCCAGCCGCCAAGTAGTCTACGCGTCATCATCATTTCCATTTCTCCTCAGCACACTCCAAGTTGCTTCCTCATTCGGCAGGCGCGCTGCGGCGCCCTACCGCTCTCTTCGCTTCGACAGCGAGAAGGTGAACACGAGCGCGACCACCAACACGGCGCCCTTGACGAAATCCTGCGTGTAATACGGCGCGTTCATCATGGTCAGGCCCTGCAGCAGCACGCCGACGAACAAGGCGCCCACGGCGGTGCCGAACGCGTTCGGCTTGGCGGCTCCGAGCACGGCGAAGCCGATCAGCGCGGCGGCCACCGAATCGAGCAGCAGGTTGTTGCCGGAGGCGATGTCGCCGCGGCCGAGCCGGGCCGCCAGCAGGATCCCGCCGATCGAGGCGAACACCGCGGAGATGACGTAGGCGAAGATCCGGTAGGCATTGACGGGCGCACCGGCGAGCTGCGCGGCACGCTCATTGGACCCGACCGCGTACATCATTCGGCCGAAGCGGGTGTATTCGAGGAAAAACCAGATCAAGACGGCGAGCACCAGGAGCACCACGACCGAGACCGGCACCAGATTCGGCAGAATGAAGTCGAGGCGGTGCCGGCCAAGCGCCAGAAAGCCGGGGCTGAAGGTTCCGCTCGCCGTGCTGCCATTGGGCAGGGTCATGCCGGTCGCGATCGAGCGTCCTTCGGTCGGGATGCGCTGCAGGCCGAGCAGCAGGAACATGGTGCCCAGCGTGGCGAGCAGATCCGGCACCCGCGCGTAGACGACGAGGCAGCCGTTGACGAGGCCGATCGCGACACCGATGACGAGGCACACCACGGTGGCCGTGACCGCGTCGCCGCCGAGGATCACCATTACGTAGGACGACGCCATCATCGCCGTGGTTGCGACCGACCCGATCGACAGATCGAAGCCGCCGACGACCAGCGTTGCGGTGACGCCGAGCGCCAGGATGCCCGTGATCGAGACCGACTGAAGGATGAAGACCGCGCTCTGCGGCGAGGCGAATCCGCTGGCCGCGATCGAGAAATAGACGATCAGGCCGGCGAGCAGCAGCAGAAATCCGTAGCGCATGGCGAGGTCGCGCAGGCTGGTGCTGCGCAGCGAAAGCGGCGGCGGGAGCGCCTCGGCGCGCTTGGCGGTGGCCGTGTCAGTGTCCGTTTGCATGATTTCAGCCGATCGTTGCGTGCCGGCCGGCGATTTCCGCCAGCAGCCTGTCCAGGTTGACTTCGAAGTTGCGATGCGCGCCGACCAGCGTCTGCTCGGACATCACCAGAATCCGGTCGGCGATCTCGAACGCTTCGTCGAGCTCGGTGAGAAACACGATGGTGGCCCTGCCCGCGGCGGACGCCCGCAGCTTCTCGGCGATATCGCGCCGTGCCGCGACATCGACGCCCTGGAACGGCTCGTCGAGAATCAGGAGCCGGCACGGCTGACTGAGCCAGCGAGCAACCATGACCTTCTGCTGGTTGCCGCCGGACAACGTGTGCATCTCATCGCGCTCGCCACGACAGACGATTCCAAGCGATGCGATCTGGTTGCGGGCCTGCGCCCGCTCCGACCGCCGGCTGGCGACGCCGACGCGCGAGAGCCGCCGCAAAAACGGCAGGCTGACATTTTCGTAGAGGTTGAAGGCGGGCACGATGCCACTGGCGGCGCGGTCCTTGGGCACGAGATGCACCCCTGCGGCGATCGCCTGCTGCGGCCGTCGCGGCGAGTATGCGGCGCCGTCCAGCGTCATGCGGCCGGCGGCCGGTTGCCGTGCAC
>Ga0105156_1000174_pt1 | contig 10526 bp, 12 predicted proteins | sample SSWtaG_3_FD_89673 | JGI IMG/M metagenome (GOLD analysis project Ga0105156, IMG submission 89673) | Hot spring microbial communities from Sandy's Spring West, USA to study Microbial Dark Matter (Phase II) - SSWTFFsm_matched | ecosystem: Environmental > Aquatic > Thermal springs > Hot (42-90C) ...
AGGTACGTCTACGTGGGGGTGGATGAGGTTCCGAGGCTGGAGGAGATCCCGACGATCAAGCACGCGAGCATAAATGGCCTCATAGAGGTCACGAGGGGCTGTCCTCGAAACTGCAAGTTCTGCTCCGTCACGCTTAGGCCCTTGAGGCACTACACCTTTGACATGATAGAGCGAGAGCTAAAGGTCAACGTGTCCGAGGGGGTGACTGAGGGGCTAATACACTCCGAAGACGTCTTGCTCTATGGATCGAGAAGCGTAGAGCCAGAGCCTGACGCCGTCCTCAAGCTGCACAGGCTCGTAAAGTCGTACTACAGGAGGGTTTCTTGGAGCCACGCTAGCCTATCTGCCATCAAGAGGGCTGAGGAGAAGCACAAGCTCGTCTCCAAGGTCAGGGAGATAATATGCGACGATCACCAAGACTACTGGGGCGTCGAAGTGGGCATCGAGACGGGATCAGTCAACTTAGCAAAGAAGATAATGCCGGCGAAGTCGGCCCCCTATCCTGCTGGGATGTGGCCCCAAGTCGTCGAAGACGCCTTTGCGATAATGCACGAGAACAACATAATCCCGGCAGCCACTTTAATTTTGGGCCTACCTGAGGAGACCGAGGACGACGTCATGAAGACTGCGGAGCTGCTCGACAGGCTCAGGCCCTACAGGAGCCTAATAGTCCCGATGTTCTTCGTCCCGATGGGCTACTTCAAGACCCATGACTGGTTCACTAGGGTCAAGATAAGGGACGAGCACATCGAGGTCATGAAGAGGTGCTTGGATCACGCCCTTTATTGGGCGAACGATATAATGAGCAAGTTTTATCTGAAGGGGCCGGGCCGCGCCCCGCTCAGGTGGATGCTCAGGCTGTTCTTGGCGTACGTCAGGTGGCGGACGAGAAACATAGACAAGAAGATAGAGGAGTGGAAGGCGAGGCGCGACGACTCTTAATGGCCTTTCAAGGCCTTCAACACCTCGTCCACGATCTTCGACGGCTGGGACTTAGCCAAGGAGTGGTCGAACCTCAAGACCCTGAGGCCTAGCTTCTCCAAGACCTCGTCCTTGACCCTATCGCGCGAGGCCCTGACGCCCTTAAAGTGTTGAGGGCCGTCTATCTCGACGACCACGTTGGGCGGTACGAATATGTCGACCACGAACGTCCTCTCTCCTACGAATATCTTGCGCTGAGTAAAGAACGTCAAACCCCTAGCCTGCATCTCCTTGATTACAGCGACCTCTCCCGACGTGTAGGCCCTAGGAGGCGTTATCAGCCCTCTTCTCGATCTCTTCAGGGTTGCCACTCTCCTCTATGAGCTTCTTGACCCTCTGAGCTATCCCCTCGACGACGTGTTTCCTCGCGTTCCTGAGCTGAATGCCGACGACGCTTCCGCCCTCGCCCAGCTCCAAGTATAGATCCTCTGACATCCTTATCAAGCCCTTGACGACCTCGTCCTTGACCTTTATGTACAGCACGTCCTTGTCTAAGTCGAGCTCGACTCTCATGCCCTGCCTTTCTTGTTCCCTCACAGTGCTTCGAATATAAATCTTGAAGTAACCTAGCTTAAGCTTTTTGAGTTATTGACATCAAAAGATGTGGGCTTAGATAGGCTCGAAGTAGTACCTCGGCCATTGAGGCCATGACTGTTGCGAGGGGGCCGTCTCGAGGACTGCCCTCACCCTCATACCTATCTTGAGCTGACCCGGCTGGGTAACGCCTTTGATGATCCCGGGCAACTTCGGCCCTTCGTCTAGCTTCACGATGGCCACGGCGTAGGGGGCTATAGAGGCAAACTGAGTCGGCGGGACGTTTATTATCGTGAACGAGATTATCTCGCCCTCGCCCTTGAGCTGAACCCACTCGCCCCCCTTGGACATGCACTTGTCGCACAAGGGCTTTGGAGGGACCATGATGTGGCCGCACTTCTTGCACTTAACCCCCATCAGCCTTCCTTCGGCTACGAACTTGTAGAAGGACTCTATCGTTGGAGGGGCTTGCCCAGACACGTCAGTCACCTCTCTTGTATATGTGGACGAAAGCGGAGGCTCCCGAGCCGCCCATGTTGTGAGTCAGGCCTACCTCAGCGCCCGTGACTTGCCTCGGCCCCGCTTGGTTCGTCAGTTGCAAGTACATCTCGTACAACTGCGCAACGCCCGTAGCCCCCACCGGGTGCCCCTTGGCCTTGAGGCCTCCGCTGGTGTTGATCGGTATCTTGCCTCCTATCTCCGTCTGCCCCTCCTCTACGAACTTGCCGCCATAGCCTTTGGGGCAGAAGCCCAAGTCCTCGTACAGCATTATCTCGGCTATCGTGAAGCAATCGTGCACCTCGGCGACGTCGACGTCTTTGGGCTCGAGCCCCGCCATCTTATACGCCTCTTGACTTGCTACTCTGGCCGAGAGCAGGGTCGTCAGGTCGTCTCTCTCGTAAACCCCTATCTTGTCAGTGGCCCCGGCCGAGGCTATTATGTACACCGGAGTGTCCGTGAACCTCTTGGCCAGCTCCGGCTTTACCAATATCGCACAGCTTGCGCCGTCGGTTATGGGAGAGCAGTCGAGGAGCTTCAACGGCCAAGCGACGATCCTCGATCTGAGGACGTCCTCTACGGTTATGGCCTTCTGGAACTGGGCCTTTGGATTCATGGTCGCGTTCTTGTGGTTCTTCACCGCGACCATAGCGAGCTGCTCTTCGGTCGTTCCGTATCTGTGCATGTGAGCGGTGGCCATTAATGCGTAGAGCCCGGGGAAGGTCAGGCCATTCCACTGCTCAAAGGGGAAGTCCGACGCCATGGCTAGGAACTCCGTGACTTCTGGGGTTGATCTGTGCGTCATTTTCTCGACCCCGCCTACCAGCACCACGTCGACCATGTTGGACGCTATGGCCATCACAGCGCACCTCAATGCCGCGCCCGATGACGCGCAAGCGCTCTCCAGCCTAAACCCCTCTACGGGGGTCAGCCCGAGCCAATCAGCTATAGTCGGGCCAGCGTGCCCTTGATGTTCATAGGACTCCCCCATGTGGCCTACGAAAACTGCCTCTACGTCCTTTCTAGGGTCTAAGTTGGGGCACCTCTCAAAGGCCTCACTGGCGGCCTCTACGAAGAGCTCCCTCCAATAGAGCCCCTCCCTCCTGCCGAATTTCGACAGCCCAGCGCTGACGATTGCTGCTAGGGGCCTCCCAGCCATGCTATCACCCTTGACTAGGGCCCTCAGGTGAATTTTTAAAACTTATGCCTCGAAGGTAAGTATCCTCGAAGCGTGGCCAGGCCGAGAAGGTCGGCCCTTCGTCCTCTTCGAGTGGTGGCCCTAATTGAAGGTCATCGGTTGGGACGAGAAGCACGGCAAGATGCTCTTGCAGGTGGAGAGCCACGACGACCTGTGGTGCTTGTATAACGTCCTGAACCCCGGGGACCTGGTCACGGCTAAGACGCTGAGGGAAGTGAAGGTCAACGACAAGAGCTCCCGAAGGCCCATGACGTTGAAGGTTAGGGTAGAGAAGGTGGAGTTCCAGCCGTACACCGACAAGCTAAGGATCAGGGGCGTGGTCGTCGAGGGACCCGACGAGTTCGGAGTCGTGGGCTCCCACCACTCGATAGCCGTCAGCGAGGGCTCTGAGGTTCTGATAGAGAAGGAGAGGTGGTCGAAGCACGAGCTGGACAGGATCTTCAGGGCCTCGTCAAAGAAGCCCCTCAAGGCGCTCCTAGTAGGGATCGACTCGGACGAAGTGGCCTTGGTGTTGCCACACGACTACGGGCTTGAATTAGTGGCCGAGGCTAGGCTTGACCTGCCGGGGAAGCACGAGCCCTCTAAGAGGGAGGAGGTCCTCGAAGAGAGGATCCGCGAGATAAGCGGGAAGGTGAAGGAGCTGGTCGAGAGGCTGGACTTGAAGGCCGTTGCGATAGTCGGGCCGGGCTTCGTAAAGGATCACCTCGCGAGGGAGGTGGCCTCCAGCACTAGAGCTAGGGTATACGTGGACTCGGCCTCGGCGGGGGGATATCAAGGCGTCAAGGAGGCCATCAGGAGAGGCGTCCTTAGGAGGGTGCTGAGGGACTTTGACGTGGTCGAGGAGGCCGAGCTGATCGAAGAACTCTTGCTACATGTGTCGAAGGGCAACGGCAAGGCGGCGTACGGGATCGAAGATGTGAGAAGGGCGGCCGAGTGCGGCGCCATCGACAAGCTCTTGGTCCTCGACGAGCTCTTGAGGTCACCCGATCTGGAGCTGAGGGGTGTAGTCGAGGAGGTTATAGACATGGCTGAGAGGAGAGGGGCGAGGGTGAAGATATTCAGTAGCTTGGAGGAGCCGGGCCAGCAATTAAAGTCGATGGGAGGTATAGCGGCGATATTGCGGTACGGCCTAGACCTCGAGACGTAAAGCGTATATCTATCTTATATAGCCCTCAGTATCCTCGAGGAAACCCATGTCGAGCAAGCACAGGGTCAAGAAGCCCCGAGTGAGTACGATGCAGCTCGTCTCCATAGTGCTGCTCGTCCTGCTCATAATCTCTCTACTGGCCGGCTTGTTGCTCACCATGTTGCATTAGTGCGGGTGGCCCTCGCCTGAGAGCTCCGCCTTTAGAGCGATAGTATGTCAAGTAGGCGAGAAAAGTTTTAACGAGACCCCGATGAAGGGAAAGTGGGGGCCGCTCTATGGGCGGTAAGACTAAGAAGTCCATTACGGCAATGGAGAAGCAACAGAAGCTCCGAGAGATGAAGGAGAAGAAGGTCAAGGAGGAGAAGAAAGAGGATAAGAAGGAGAAGAAGGTCTCGAGCCCGCTCCTGCCCTTGGAAGTGGTCAAGCAGCTCGAGGGCGAGCTGAACAACATCAAGTGCTTAACGCCATACGTCTTAGCCTCGAAGTTCGGCCTCAAGATAGGCGTGGCCAAGAACGTGCTGAAGGAGCTTGAGAGCAAGGGGGTCCTGAGATGTGTGGCTAGGGGCTCGAGGATATCGGTCTACACGCCAGCGAACTTCGTCCCGAGCTGAACTCTAGAGTAGCCCGGAGAGCGGGGATCTCTTCTTCAACTTTGGGAGCTCGACCTTTAAGTTCACGACCCCGCCAGCAGTCAGCTCGACCACGCCCATCTCCAAGAGCCTAGCGAGGACCCTGTCGGGGTCTTGAACCCCCAACCTCTTTAAGTCCAGCTTAAACCTGATCTCACCCACGCTCCAGTACTCCGAAAAGTAATAGAGGGCCTTCCTCAGATCGTCGTCGAGCTTCTCGAAGTCCAGCTCCATCTTGGGCCTCTGAGGCTCCTCGGTGATCTTCTTGACCTCTGACCTCTCGACCCCCTCTACGGCCTCGGGTAGGGCCACCACCTTGGGCGCTGGCCACATCATGAGCTCTGGGAGCTCCTCGTAGCCCTCCGGCGCGACCAGCTCTCCTCGATCCAATAAGTCCTTGACTATGGCGTAGAGGACGAAGAGCGAGCCAATCTCGGTACCCTCCGCCCACTTGGCCAGCTCTCTAAAGCTTACCCTCCCTCCCTCCTTGACCTTCGCCTTGACCATTTCGGCTAAGGTCGTGAACTTATCGCTCAACGGCTATCGCCCTTTCACGTTAAGAGCGCCTCAAGCCTCCCTTCTTCGCTGGCTCGCCTGATCTCCCTAGCTATCCTCCTCCCCATGCTCATGGGCTCGTCGTACACGAGCCAAGTATACGGCGAGCCGTGTATGTATATGTTGGTCCCCGCCACTATCCTAGCGGAGAACTCGAAGACGTAGAAGTTGCCGTCTCCGTCGTAAGCCCCCTCGATGCAGAAGGGGCCTATGAAGCCGGGGGGCACGAGCCTCTTCGAGGCATCGATCAGCCCATCTCCTACTCTGAACACCTCCTCGAGCAGGGACTCCCTGAGCACTATCGGTATGTTGCCCACGACTAGGAAGGAGAGCACGGGCCTCGTCTCAAGCTGGACGCTAGCGGGCAACCTGCCCAGGCCGTCGGCATTGGTCTCATACCTCCTATCCATGCTTATGAGCTCGAGCTCCCCCGAGAGGGGTGAGTAAAAGAAGTGGGCGTAAGCAGTCACGCCCAAGATGTATTCTTGGATGAACACCTGGTCCTCGCTAATCCTCATAGCCTCGAGCCTCTTCCTAACCTCGCTAGGGCTCGAGGCTATGAAGTACCCCTTCCCACCCTTAGCGCCCGGTAGCTTGACGATCACCGTCCCGTCCACCTCGTCTATGCTCGAGTAGGCCCTCGGCGTCCTAGCCCCTGCCTCCCTCAAGAGCCTCTCCTTGAGCTCTCTATCGGCCTCCCACCTCAAGATGTACTTGTTTCCAAACATCGGCACCTTGAACCTCTTCTCGATGGTCTCGAGGTCCACGTACTCCACGAGCGATCCATGGGGTATCAGGATCGAGTTTAAGCCCAAGAGTCTGTCTTGGACCTCGGGCGAGGCAACTTCCGCGAAGCTGTCGACCAATATCATCTCGTCTATCAACTTCTTGAACCTGCTGTAAAGGCCCAGCCTCTTCCTTAGACAGACGAGGGCCGTCCTGAAGCCCTCATCCTTGGCCCCCTTGAGTATTTGCAGTGCGCTGTGCGACCCCAAGGTCGCTATCGTGATCTTCGGCGAGCTCAAGGCGCCGCTACCTCGCTGAGTCTGGAGCTCAAGTAACCACGTCGAGCAACCTTCTTAAGCTTATGGCTTTCTCGACCTCCATGGCTATCCTCCTGCCGGTGCCCACGACGAATCCGTGCTTGAACTTGCTGTAGGGCGACGTAGTTATGAGTACTGGGCTACCAGGGACCCTAGGCGACACGTCGAATATCACTATGTCGAGGTCGACTGTGACAGCCCCTTGGAGGGCGAAGGGGCCTATTATCCCCGGAGGGTACTCCTTCTTCGTGACCTCGACGAACCTCAAGCCTATGTCGAACACCTTCTCGAGCAACGACTCCCTTATGGTCGCTGGCATGTGGCCGACCTCTATGTTCTGCAAGGCGACGTCGACGTCGAGTTGCTGTCTAGCTGGCAGGTTGACGAAGTCGTAGAGGTTCGTCTGAAGCCTCCTGTCTATTCCGAGGAACTCGAGCTCGTCGTCTATCGGCGAGTAGAAGTAGTTGAAGTTGAAGTACGTCCCGACGACGAACTCCTCTATGACCGCGTTCTTCAGGTCCTCCTCGGTTATGATACCTTTCTCCATCCTCTCCTTGGCCTTGCGCCAATAGTCTTCGGGGCTCGAGGCCGTGAAGAAGGCCCTCTCTATCTTCCTCTTCGCCTCGGGGACCTTGACTATGACCAGCCTGTCGATCTCGTCGGGCGACTTAAACTTCTTGGGTTGCCTTATGCCGGCCCTTTCCAGCAGGTAATACTGGTTTCGAGGAGCCCACCTCTCCTCGGCCCTTAATATGGCTCGGTTTCCGAAGAGAGGGACCAAGAACCTTTCTTCTATGTCCTCGTAGGGGACGTAGGTCGTGAAGGCCCTGTGGGGCACGAAGACCGTGTTGAGCTCTCTCAACCTCTCTTGGACCTTATCGTCGACTATTTGGGCGAACTTGTCCAGCACTATTATCTCGTCGCAGAGCCTCTTGTACATTAAGTAAGGCCTCTCTCTGCCTCTTTGGCACACGACTACGGTCTTGAAGCCCTCGTCCTTGGCCCCGTCTAAGACGTCGAGGGCCGAGTGACTGCCCAAGACCCCTATGTGCACGTCCCTTAAGTCGTACCTCTCTACCACCCTCGCTATATCGGCTCTCGAGATCACGCAGGCCACCAGAGTAGCGTAAGGCGCCTTAATTGATAAAGCTTAGCCACAAAGACCTGCGAGGAGAAGCGTTAAATGCGAGCCGAGAGAACTTTTCATGGCTCGTGGAGCTTACTAGCATGACGTTGGAGGCCTTGCAGCAATATTTCACGGCCTTCATAATGCTGTTCGTGGTATTCGACGCGCTCGGCAACGTCCCCATATTCTACTCGTTGACCGAGCACTTGGAGTTCAGGGAGAGGAGGAGGATAATCCAGAACTCAGTGATCATAGCCGGGGCCATACTGCTGTTCTTCGCGCTTGGAGGAGGGCTTGTGTTGAGCTTCTTTCGAGTGAGCTTGGACGACTTCAGGATAGCGGGAGGGGCCATACTCTTCATAGTCGCGATAGAGGGGCTCTTGGGCAGGGTCGAGGCGATGAAGATAAGGTCCGAGCAACTGGCCGTGGTCCCGCTGGCGACCCCGCTCCTCGCAGGCCCCGGGAGCATATCGCTGGTCATATACCTCATGGAGGCGGGCTACGGCCCAGGGCCCACTCTAGTGTCCATAGCGGCTAACGTAGTAGCGGCGTGGGGCATATTGACGTACTGCGACGTCTTCTTCAAGGTCCTCGGAAAGAACGGCTCCCTCGTAATCGCTAGGATAATGGCGCTGATACTGGCGGCCATCGCGATAGCGATGATAAGAGAGGGGGTTGAGGGGGTTCTAAGTAGCTACACTCTACATACGCTTAGTCGACCCTGATGAGCTCGTAGGATCGCGAGCCCAAGCCAAGCCTCTCTGCAGCCTCGAGCTGCCTCTCTCCGCTCACGCCGTTGAGTTCCAAGAACGGGTTCCGCCCCCCGAAGGCCGTCGCCACGAGGTCCAGGGACGCTTGGTCTATAGCCACCGGATCGATGCTCGACAACAATCCGACGTCCTCCACTACAGGTCTCATCGCGCAGCCCAAGCAATCGCATCTGGCGGTCACATTGATTACGGCGTTGAGGTACAGCGGCCTGAACTTAAGCGCCTTGAGCACGGCTAGAGCCGCGTCGGCCAGCCTGACTTGGAGCTTCTCGATGCCTTCGGCTGAGATGCTCAACGCTCTGTTCGGACATGCAAAGTAGCACTCAAGACACCCGGTGCAGGTGCTGTAGTCCACTCTCGCCTTCTTACTTTCCACCTTTATAGCGCCATAGGGGCACGCCTCTTCGCAAGAGCCGCAGCCCAAGCAAGCCTCCTCCGCCACCGTCGGCATGTGGGCCCTGTGCTGAGCCGCCTTCCCCTTCTTGGTCGTGCACCCCATTGCCAAGTTCTTGATGGCGCCGCCGAAGCCTGTGGTGATGTGGCCCTTGAAGTGCGAGAACGCGATCATGGAGTCGAGGTCTCTCAATACCTCCGCGACCTCTACCTCCTCGAGCTCCAAGCCCCTTATCTTGACCGTAAAGCCGCTCGCTCCCTTAATGCCGTCGCCTATGACGACTGGAGCGCCGAGGGAGGCGTAATTGAAGCCCTTCTTGGCCGCTAGGTTGAGGTAGCTCACAGCGTTGCTCCTAGGGCCGGAGTACAGGCTCGTGGTGTCGAAGACCACAGGCTCGCACCCCATCTCCTTCACGTAGTCCACCACACACCTAACGAACTCGGGCCGCAGGTGGGTTACGTTGCCCTCCTCGCCCATGTGAACCTTGATGCCGACGATCCCCTTGAGGGGCTCTTCCTCGACGACCTTGTCCAGTAACCTCTCTATGGCCTCTTCGACTCTAGGCATGGACCTCCCTTTAAACTCGTAGAAGTAGACCTTGGCCCTCGACATCCTAAGTCCTCCACCGCAAAAAATTGAGGAACAGCGGCTTCAAAGACTTTAAGTCTGGAAGCTCCGAGAAACTCTTGGTGGCCTCGACATCGCGCTCGAGGCGCGCCCAAGCTTTAAATGGGCGACTAGAGTTCAAGGAGTAGAGAAGGAAATGGGTTACGTCGAGAGGGAGAAGAAGCGCGTGAGGTCGATAAGGTCGGAGATCAAGAGGGAGGTCAAGGAGTTAAAGGAAGCCTTGGCGAAGGGAGTCGATACGAGAGAACTAGAGGAGAGGCTGCTAGAGCTCGCTAGGTTCAAGCACGAGCTGTCGCAGAGAACGAGGTTTCGGCCATCTTAGTTGTGGCGATGAGTGGGGCCGAGGGGCGACGATGATAGTTGCGGACCTCCATGTGCACAGTCATCATTCCGAGGACTCCTTCTTAGACCCTCGAGTAGCAATTAGGGCCGCTCTGGCGAAGGGCATCAACTGTCTCGCCATCACGGACCACAACACGATCAGAGGTGGGCTCGAGCTAGTGGAGGAGTCCAAGGGCTTTCGAGACCTCATAGCGATACCCGGCGTGGAGGTCCGTACTGACGTGGGGGACGTTATACTGCTCTTCGTGAGCGAAGAGGTCAAGGCCAAGAACTTCAACGAACTCCTCGACTACGCCAAGAGCGTGGACGCCATAACGGTGCTTGCCCATCCGTACAGGAAGCGTGTAGTGGTCGAAGAGCTGGCCAAGAGGGTGCAGGCGATCGAGGTCCTTAACGCTAGGTCCAGCAGGTCCGCGAACTCGAAGGCTAGAGAGATGGCGTCGAGGCTCAGCAAGGCGATCTGCGCTGGGAGCGACGCCCACTTGGCCTTCGAGGTGGGTAGGGCAGTGACGATAATGGAGGGGTCGGGCGAGGAGGACGTTAGAGAGGCCTTGATTAAGGGATCGACGAGGGTCCTTGGTTCTGAGTCGAGCCCCCTAGTCCACGTGCTCAGCTTTGCGTGCAAGGCGTTGAAGAAGGTCGTCAAGGGAAAGTGGGGCTATTAGAGCTCGACCTCTTCTCC
>Ga0105156_1000175_pt1 | contig 10522 bp, 5 predicted proteins | sample SSWtaG_3_FD_89673 | JGI IMG/M metagenome (GOLD analysis project Ga0105156, IMG submission 89673) | Hot spring microbial communities from Sandy's Spring West, USA to study Microbial Dark Matter (Phase II) - SSWTFFsm_matched | ecosystem: Environmental > Aquatic > Thermal springs > Hot (42-90C) ...
GGATGTCGCCACCACGGTGGCGAGCCCGCTGGAGCGCCATCTCGGCCAGATCGCCGACGTCAGCGAGATGACGTCGTCGAGCTCGGTCGGCAACACCCGCATCACCCTGCAGTTCGGCCTCTCCCGCAACATCGACGGGGCGGCGCGCGACGTCCAGGCCGCGATCAACGCCGCGCGCGCCGACCTGCCGGCGAGCCTGCGGACCAATCCGACCTACCGCAAGGTTAACCCGGCCGACGCGCCGATCCTGGTGTTGACGCTGACCTCCGACACCGTGCTGCCCGGCAAGCTCTACGACGCCGCCTCCACCGTGCTGGCGCAGAAGCTCTCCCAGGTCGAGGGCATCGGCGAGGTCGCGGTCGGCGGCGGCTCGCTGCCGGCGGTGCGGGTGGAGCTGATCCCGCAGGCGCTGTTCAAATACGGCATCGGGCTCGAGGACGTGCGCGCCGCGCTCGCCAGCGCCAACGCTCACAGCCCCAAGGGCGGCATCGACGTCGGCGAGGAACGCTACCAGATCTACGCCAACGACCAGGGCATCACCGCGGCGGACTACCGCTCGCTGATCATCGCCTACCGCAACGGCGCGCCGGTGCGGCTCACCGATGTCGGCGAGGTGGTCGATTCGGTCGAGAACATCCGCAACGCCGGCATCGCCAACGGCAAGCCGGCGATCCTGATCATTCTGTACCGCCAGCCCGGCGGCAACATCATCGACATCGTCGACCGGGTGAAGGCCCTGATGCCGCAACTGCGGGCCTCGATCTCGCCGGCGATCGACCTCGCCGTCGGCGTCGACCGGTCGACCACGATCCGCACCTCGCTGCGCGACGTCGAGCTGACGCTTCTGATCGCCATCTTCCTCGTCATCCTGGTGGTGTTTGCCTTCCTGCGGAACGGCCGCGCCACCTTCATCCCGGTGGTCGCGGTGTCGGTGTCGCTGGTCGCGACCTTCGCGGCGATGTACCTGATCGGCTACAGCCTCGACAACCTGTCCCTGATGGCTTTGACGGTGGCGACCGGCTTCGTGGTCGACGACGCCATCGTGGTGCTGGAGAACATTACCCGGCACCTGGAGGCCGGGATGTCGCGGCTCGAGGCGGCGCTGCTGGGCGCCCGCGAGGTCGGCTTCACGGTGCTGTCGATGAGCGTGTCGCTGATCGCGGTGTTCATCCCGATCCTCTTGATGGGCGGCATCGTCGGCCGCCTGTTCCGCGAATTCGCCATGGTGATCTCGATCGCGATCATGATCTCGCTCATGGTGTCGCTGTCGACCACGCCGATGATGTGCGCGGTGCTGCTGCGGCGCGAGACTGGCGCGCCGCACGGCCGGCTCTACCGTTTCAGCGAGGCGCTGTTCGACGGCATGCTGGCCGCCTACCGCCGCACGCTCGGCATCGCGCTGCGGCACCCGCTTGCGGTGATGGGCGTGCTGGCCATGGTGCTGGTGCTGAACTTCTACCTCTACGGCATCGTGCCGAAGGGCTTCTTCCCGCAGCAGGACACCGGCCGCATCGTCGGCGCGATCCAGGCCGACCAGAGCATCTCGTTTCAGCTGATGCGGCAGAAGCTCACCCAGTTCATCGGCATCGTCAACAAGGACCCGGCCGTCGATACCGTGGTCGGCTTCACCGGCGGGGGACAAACCAATTCCGGCTTCATGTTCGTGGCGCTCAAGCCGCTCGACGAACGCAAGGCCTCGGTCGACGAGGTGATCGGCAGGCTGCGGCGCCAGCTCGCGGTGGTGCCCGGCGCGACGCTGTTCCTGCAGGCGGTGCAGGACATCCGCGCCGGCGGCCGGGTCGGCAACGCCCAGTATCAGTATACGCTGCAGGGCCCGACCTTCGAGGAGCTCAACGAGTGGTCGCCGAAGATCGCGGCGGCGCTGCAGAACTCGCCGGTGCTCGCCGACGTCAACTCCGACCAGCAGAACAAGGGGCTGGAATCCGATCTCGTGATCGACCGCGACACCGCGGCGCGGCTCGGCATCACCGTGAGCCAGATCGACAACACGCTCTATGACGCGTTCGGCCAGCGCCAGGTGTCGACCATCTACGTGGCGCGCAACCAGTATCACGTCATCATGGAGGTGGCGCCGCAGTACTGGCAGAACGCCGAGACGCTGAAAGACGTCTACGTCTCCACCGCCGGCGGCGCGGTCGGCGGCTCGCAGGCGAGCAACGCGGTGGCCGGCACCTTCGTCGGCCTCGGCAAGTCGAGCTCGATCAACACCGTCGCTGCCGACGCGGCGCGCAACCTCGCCACCAACTCGATCGGCGCCACCGGCCACGGCTCGTCGTCGACCGGCGCTGCGGTCTCGACCAATCGCGAGACCATGGTGCCGCTGTCGATGGTGGCCAGGTTCCAGCAGGGCGCCACCCCACTCGCCGTCAACCACCAGGGCCTGTTGGTCGCCAACACCATCTCGTTCAATCTGCCGCAGGGTGTTGCGCTTTCCACCGCGATCGCGGCCATCGAGAGCACCATGAACCGGATCGGCGTGCCGGCGACCATCCACGGCTCGTTCCAGGGCACCGCCAAGGTGTTCCAGGACTCGCTCGCCAACCAGCCGTTCCTGATTCTCGCCGCGCTGGTGACGATCTACATTGTGCTCGGCGTGCTCTACGAGAGCTTCGTCCATCCGTTCACGATCCTCTCCACGCTGCCGTCCGCCGGCGTCGGCGCGCTGCTGGCGCTGATGGCGACCGGCACCGAGTTCAGCATCATGGCGCTGATCGGCGTCATCCTGCTGATCGGCATCGTCAAGAAGAACGCGATCATGATGATCGACTTCGCGCTCGAGGCCGAGCGCACCCGCGGGCTCTCCTCGGTCGATGCGATCTACCAGGCCTGCCTGCTGCGCTTCCGGCCGATCATGATGACCACCATGGCGGCACTGCTCGGCGCCGTGCCGCTGGTGATCGGTTTCGGCGAGGGCAGCGAGCTGCGCCGGCCGCTCGGCATCGCCATCCTCGGCGGCCTGATCCTGAGCCAGATCCTGACGCTTTATACAACACCGGTGATTTATCTGTATCTCGACCGGTTCCGGCTCTGGTCCCAGCGCAGGAGACGGGGCAACATGCCGCGCGCTGCCGGCGGGCCGACGCTGGCGCCGGGGGAATAGCGCGGTGAGGCATCATGACCAGTCCTTCCGTCGTCATGGCCGGGCAGCGCGATCCGTCTCCGACGGATCGCCAGGACTAAGGTCTCCCGGCCATCCACGTCTTCCTATGCCGAACTGCCGTAAAGACGTGGATGCCCGCGACAAGCGCGGGCATGACGGGCACAAAGGGCCATGCCGCACGCCTTGACGTTGGCGAATCAGCGCAAGCCTCAGCGCAGCGCCGTCATGGCGGCGCCGAGCATCGGCCCCGGCTGATCGCGGTTGCCGTCCTGGACGTAGACCACGGCGGCATCGACGCCCTCGGCCTTGACGTTCTCCAGCGGGATCGACCAGCTGCCGGCCTTGCCGGTCCAGTCTCCCACCTTGAGCCAGCGCCGCACCACGTTGTGGTAGGTCACTTCCTGGCCGCGGTTTTCGCCGCGGCCGATTCGGATCGGCACCGCTTTCGCCACCGCGCACACCCAGACCTCGCCGCGCGTCGCCGCGCCGTGACCCTCGGCCACCGTGACGGTGAGCGCGCTATTCGCCTGGCTGACGGACACCGGCACGCTCATCACTTCGTGGTTGCTGCGGGTCGACTTCGCCGCGTCCTCGATCGCGACGCGATCGCTGCCCAAGACATGCACGGTGCCGTTGACCACCGCCTGCGGCGTGTACACCTCGCGATCGCCGCGCATGCGCGAATAGGCCCGCTGCCGCGCCGAGAACCGGGTGTCGGCCAGCGTGTCCTTCCAGCCGAGATAATCCCAGTAGTCGATCGGCAGGCTCAGCGCGATCACCGATGGATCACGCGAGAGGTCGCCGAGCACCTTGTCGGCGGACGGGCACGACGAGCATCCCTGCGACGTGAACAGTTCCACCACCGCGCGCGGATCGGCGACGGCACGGCCCGCGAAAGTCGCGGCCGCGATTGCGCCCACGACGAAGGACAACCGTGACAGCCGAAGCGAAGCGAGGGGAATGATCATCAGGGGGTGCGACGCGATGCGCGTCCTCTCGGTTCTGCGGCCAGCCGGGCTATCAAGGCGCCGGGGGGCCTCTGGGATGGTCCGGGATCAGTTACGCCCTCGACCGCACGGGTTCGGACAACGGGTTCGGACAACGGATTCCCACAACGGCCTCGATCGAAGGTCCTTGATCGAAGACCCCTCGATCGGTCGTCATCCAATGATTGTCGCCCCGGTTATCTACCGAAGCTCACCTTCGCTCAAGCACGAAGGCGGCCCTATTCTCATAGGCCGCCTTCCGCTCACCTTCTACTCACTTCGCAGTGAGCCGGCTTGCCTCGTTATGCCGCGAGTTGCCTGATGACGTACTGCAGAATACCGCCGTTGCGGAAGTACTCGAGCTCATCGAGCGTGTCGATCCGGCACAGCAGCGGCACGCGCTTGAGCGCGCCGTCACGCGAGACGATGTCCACCGAGAGCATCTGACGCGGCTTGAGATCGCCCTGCAGGCCGCGGATCGTGACCTGCTCGTCGCCCTTCAGCCCGATCGACTGCGCCGAGGTGCCATCCTCGAAGGTCAATGGCAGCACGCCCATGCCGACCAGGTTGGAGCGGTGGATGCGCTCGAAGCTCTGGCAGATCACGGCGCGAACGCCGAGCAGACGCGTGCCCTTGGCGGCCCAGTCACGCGAGGAGCCGTTGCCATATTCGGCGCCGGCGAACACCACCAGCGGCACCTTCTCCTGCTGATACTTCATGGCGGCATCGTAGATCGTCATCTGCTCGCCGTCGGGCCAGTGCCGGGTGAGACCGCCTTCCGGAATGTTGCCGGAGGCATCCTTCAGCATCTGGTTCTTGATGCGGATGTTGGCGAAGGTGCCGCGCATCATCACCTCGTGGTTGCCGCGCCGCGTGCCGTACTGGTTGAAGTCGGCGGGCCGCACCTGATGCTCCGACAGGTACTTGCCGGCCGGCGAGGTCAACTTGATCGAGCCGGCAGGCGAGATGTGGTCGGTGGTGATCTTGTCGCCGAAGATCGCGAGGATCCGGGCCTCGACGATGTCGGTGGTCGGCTCGGGCTGGCGCGTCATGCCCTCGAAATAGGGCGGATTCTGCACGTAGGTCGAGCTCATGTTCCAGCGATAGGTCTCGCTCGGCACGGTCTTGATCTTGCGCCAGTTGGTGTCGCCCTTGAACACGTCGGCGTACTTCTTCTTGAAGATCTTCGAGGTGACGAACTTCTTGATGAAGGCGTTGATCTCCTTGGTCGTCGGCCAGATGTCCTTCAGGTAGACCGGCTTGCCGTCCCGGCCGGTGCCGAGCGGCTCCTTGCTCAGATCCTTGGTCACGGTGCCGGCGAGCGCGTAGGCGACGACCAGCGGCGGCGAGGCGAGATAGTTCGCCTGCACGTCCGGCGAGACGCGGCCCTCGAAGTTGCGGTTGCCAGACAACACCGCCGCAGCGACGATGCCGTTGTCGTTGATCGACTTCGAGATCTCGTCCGGCAGCGGGCCCGAATTGCCGATGCAGGTGGTGCAGCCGAAGCCGACCAGGTTGAAGCCGACCTTGTCGAGATCCTTCTGCAGCCCGGAGTTGGCGAGATACTCGGCGACCACCTGGCTGCCCGGGGCGAGCGACGTCTTCACCCACGGCTTGGCGGTGAGGCCCTTCGCCGCGGCGTTGCGCGCGAGCAGGCCAGCGCCGATCAGCACGCTCGGGTTCGAGGTGTTGGTGCAGGAGGTGATCGCCGCGATCACCACGTCGCCGTGGCCGAGATCGTGCTTACGCCCTTCCACCGCAAAGCGCTGGTCGGCGTTGTCCTTCTTGTATTCGCCCGAGAGCGCCGTGGCGAAGCCCTCGGCCACCGCCGGCAGCGCGACGCGGCCTTCGGGCCGCTTGGGGCCGGCCATCGACGGCACCACGTCGCCGAGATCGAGCACCAGCGTCTCGGTGAACACCGGGTCCGGCGTCTTGGCGGTGCGGAACAGACCCTGGGCCTTGGTATACTTGTCGACCAGCGCAACCCGTGGCGCCGCGCGGCCGGAGACCTTGAGGAAGTCGATGGTCTCCTTGTCGACCGGGAAGAAGCCGCAGGTCGCGCCGTATTCGGGCGCCATGTTGCCGATCGTCGCCTTGTCGGCGACCGAGAGATGGTCGAGGCCCGGGCCGAAGAACTCCACGAACTTGCCGACCACGCCCTTCTTGCGGAGCATCTGCGTCACGGTCAGCACGAGGTCGGTGGCGGTGACGCCTTCCTTCAGCGCGCCCTTGAGCTTGAAGCCGATGACCTCCGGCAGCAACATCGACAGCGGCTGGCCGAGCATCGCGGCTTCCGCCTCGATGCCGCCGACGCCCCAGCCGAGCACGGCGAGACCGTTGACCATGGTGGTGTGCGAATCGGTGCCGACCAGCGAGTCGGGATAGGCGACCTCGAAGGTGCCGGTCTTCTTGCCGACCGTCATCTTCTCCTTCTTGGTCCACACCGTCTGCGCCAGATATTCGAGATTGACCTGGTGGCAGATGCCGGTGCCCGGCGGCACCACGGAGAAGTTCGAGAACGCGCTCTGGCCCCACTTCAGGAACTCGTAGCGCTCCTGGTTCTGCTTGTACTCTTCGGCGACGTTCTTGCCGAAAGCGGCGTTGTTGCCGAAGAAGTTGACGATCACCGAGTGGTCGATGACGAGATCGACCGGCACCAGCGGGTTGATCTTCTCCGCGTCGCCCCCGAGCGACTGCATGGCGTTGCGCATGGCGGCGAGATCGACCACCGCCGGCACGCCGGTGAAGTCCTGCATCAAGACGCGCGCCGGCCGGAACGCGACCTCATGCTCCAGCTTGCGCTTGCGCGCCCATTTCGCGACCGCCTGAATGTCCTCCTTGGTGACGGTGCGACCGTCCTCGTTGCGCAGCAGGTTTTCCAGGAGCACCTTCATCGAGAACGGCAGCCGCGCGATCCCCTTCAGCCCGTTCTTCTCGGCGGCGGGCAGGCTGTAGTAGACGTAGGTCTTGGCGCCGACCTTGAGAGTCTTCCGGCACTTGAAGCTGTCGAGTGAGGTCATCGGGGGCAATCCTGATTGGGCGTGTGAAGTGATCCCGCCTGCGCCGATCCGACGCTGGACTTCGCGTCTGCACAAACGGGCCCTTGGGGCGGGTTTATAATCGTTTTAAGCAAGCCGCCAAGGCCCTGACCGATTTGCGCTTGCTAGCCTTTCGGAGGACCGGGAGGCGCTTGCCGGCAGGCCCCGGGGACTTACCGGATCACGGCGAAAAGGGATCGGAACGGCCCGTCCCCGCGCGCGCGGCGCCAGCGCCCGCCGAAAGCGCGTTCAAGCCTCTATCTTTTTGATCGCGCATGCTCTTTATCGCATAGTCGCGGCGTCCACCGCGCCAGCGGGGCGGCGTCAGCCGGCGCCAGGTCGAGGGGCAGGGTCACCACATGCAGCTTTCCGGCAGCGGTCTCGCCTGTGTGCGCGGCGGGCGCGAGGTGTTTTCCGGCCTCGGCTTTGCCGTCTCCGGCGGCGAGGCGCTCGCGGTGGTCGGTCGCAACGGTGCCGGCAAGTCGTCGCTCCTGCGAATCATCGCCGGCCTGCTGCACCCGGCGGCGGGCGCGGTGCAGCTCGCGGGCGGGGAGGCGGGCGAGCTGACGCTGGCGGAGCAGGCCCACTATCTCGGCCACCGCGACGCGCTGAAGCCGGCTTTGACGGTGACCGAGAACTTGAGCTTCTGGCGCGACATGCTCGGCGGCACGGGCGAAGACCTCGGCACCTGCCTTAAGGCCTGCGGCATCGGCCACGCCGCCGGCCTGCCGGCGGGATACCTCTCCGCGGGCCAGCGCCGGCGGCTGTCGATGGCGCGCCTGTTGGTCGCGCAGCGGCCGCTGTGGCTGCTGGATGAACCGACCTCGGCGCTCGACGCCGAAGGCCAGCGTCTCGCGGCACGGCTGATGAGCGAGCACTTGGCGCGGGGCGGCCTGATCATGGCGGCGACCCACGGCCCGCTCGGCATCGATGCGCGCACGCTGCAGATCGGGGCGAGCCCATGATGGCGCTCGTTCGCCGCGACCTGCGGCTCGCCTGGCGCGCCGGCGGCGGCGCGTTGATCGGCGTGCTGTTCTTTCTCACCGTGGTGGTGCTGATGCCGTTCGCGGTGGGTCCGGACCTTGCCCTGCTAAAGCGGCTCGGCCCGGCCATTCTGTGGCTCGGCGCGCTGCTGTCGAGTCTGCTCACGCTCGACCGGCTGTTCACCGCCGACCACGACGACGGCTCGCTCGATCTCATCGTCATGAGCCGGCAGTCGCTGGAGCTGAGCTGCCTTGCCAAGGCGCTGGCGCACTGGCTCGCCAGCGGCGTGCCCCTGATCGTCGCGACCCCGGCGCTCGGGCTCTTGCTCAACCTCGATCTCGAGGCCACCGCCGCGGTGGCGCTGACCTTGCTGCTCGGCACGCCGGCGCTGACGTTGACCGGGATGATCGGGGCCGCCCTCGCCGTGACGCTTCGCCGCGGCGGCCTGCTGCTCGCCGTGCTGGTGCTGCCACTTTCGATCCCGGTGCTGATTTTCGGTGTCGCCGCCTGCAACGCCGTGGTTACCGAAGGCGTCGCGTTCGGCGCGCCGCTGTCAATCCTCGGGGCGCTGTCGCTGGTCGGCCTCGTGGTCGGGCCGGTCGCCGCCGCCGCCGCGTTGCGCCAGGGCCTCGACTAGCCATGATGGGCACAGCACGCGCGAAGCGGTCCTGCCGCAAAATCACCCGACTATACCGGCAACACACGCTCCGGTTCCCGCCAATGGATGGACTTCAACCGTGACCTCCCTTCTCGGCCCCGCCCAGAGCCCCGCCTGCGGGTGTGGCTGCGGCCTCAGCCGCCGCGGTTTCATGGCTGCTGCGGCCGGCTTCGCTGCGAGCGCACTGGCGTGGCCGCTGGACGCCCTAGCCACCCCACAGATCCCGCCGGAGCCGCCGCCGTTCCGAATCGACGTCCATCATCACCTGACCCCACCCGAATACCTCACGGGCGTCCACGGCCACCTGACCGTACCGCCGCCCGTGGCCAACTGGTCGCTGGACAAAAGCCTCGACGACATGGCGGCGGCGGGGATCGCGACCGCCATGCTGTCGGTCTCGACGCCGGGGCTGTGGTTCGGAGATGTCGCCGCCAGCACCAAGCTGGCGCGGATCTGCAACGACTATGCGGCACAACTGGTGCGCGACCACCCGGGCCGGTTCGGCGCCTTCGCGGCGGTGCCGATGCCCAATGCCGACGCCACCCTCGGCGAGATCACCTACGCGCTCGACACGCTGAAGGCCGACGGCGTTACGCTGTACACGAGCTATGACAACAAGTGGCTCGGCGACGCTGCGTTCGTGCCGGTGTTCGACGAGCTCAACCGCCGCAAGACGGTGGTCTACGTCCACCCGATCCCGTCCGCCTGCTGCAGCAACCTCATTCCCTATATCCCCGACAAGGTGATCGAGTTCGGCACCGACACCACGCGCACCATCGCCAGCCTGGTGTTCTCCGGCGCGGCCGAGCGCTGGCCCGACATCCGCTTCATCTTTGCCCATGCCGGCGGCACCGTGCCGTTCCTGATCGATCGGTTCGAGGAGCTGGCGCGGATGCCGCAGGCCGCCAAGATGCTGCCGAACGGCGTGCACGCGCCGCTGCAGCGCTTCTTCTACGACACCGCGCAGGCCGCCAACCCGGCGGCGATGGGCGCGTTGCGCCAACTGGTCGCGCCGACCCAGATCCTGTTCGGCACCGATTTCCCGTTCCGCAACGGCATCGAGAACGTCAACGGGCTCAAGAACTGCGGCTTCTCAGACCACGACCTGCAGCTGATCTCCCGCGACAACGCCCTCGCGCTGTTGCCGCGGCTGCGGGCGTGAGGGGACTATTAGAATCGACCCAACCTCCGTCATGGCCGGGCTTGTCCCGGCCATCCACGTCTTTGTCGCCGCGAGGCCCTAAAGACGTGGATGCCCGCGACAAGCGCGGGCATGACGGCGAAGGACTCGGCACGGCGTCGCGCAACTTCGCCGCCCGCCACCCCCTCGTGAACGAAAGGCGGGTGCCACTTTGCCACGAGACGCGCTATAAGCCCCCGCCATGGCCCTGATCGACCTTGCCAATCCGACCCGCTTCCTCGCCCTCGCCGAGCGGCTGATGCCGTGGTGCGCCGCCGCCACGGTGGTGTTGCTCGGCGCCGGCCTATGCCTGTCCTGGCTCGCCCCCGACGACTACCAGCAGGGCGCCACCGTCAAGATCATGTTCATCCACGTGCCGAACGCGTGGCTGTCCATGTGGGTGTGGGGCGTGATGAGCCTCTCGGCGCTCGGCACCCTGGTGTGGCGCCATCCTCTCGCCGACGTGGCGGCCAAGGCCGCCGCCCCGCTCGGCGCCGCCTTCACCTTCGTGGCCCTCGTCACCGGCTCGCTGTGGGGTCGGCCGATGTGGGGCAC